>Ga0208716_1000383_pt1 | contig 18870 bp, 18 predicted proteins | sample NGESurdeep092012_8_FD_184482 | JGI IMG/M metagenome (GOLD analysis project Ga0208716, IMG submission 184482) | Arctic peat soil microbial communities from Barrow, Alaska - NGEE Surface sample 415-3 deep-092012 (SPAdes) | ecosystem: Environmental > Terrestrial > Soil > Wetlands > Peat ...
CCGCTTCGCGAACTGCTGCCGCCCGACCGAGATCCGGATCGAGAGGAAGTCGTCGGCGTCGGGCCTGCGCTCCCACATCCGCCGGGCGCCCGCGAGCGACCACAGTGTGTCGGGTGCCGGGTGACGCCACATCACGGCGCGTCGCTGGTCGGCGGTGAGCTCAGGCGCGAGCAGCGCGGTGGGCCGGCGCCCCGCGCCCCCCGTGGTCGTCGAGGAAACAGCGCCGCCCGTCGTCGAGCCCGTTCCCGTTGCCCAAGTTCCTGCGGGGGCGCCGCCGGAAAAGGTCGCCGAGCCGATGATCGAGCCGCCGATCCCGGAGCCGACGGTTCGGGTGATCGAGAAGCCCGTTGCGCCCCCCAAGCCGGAGGATGTGCGGAAAGAGAAGGAAAAGAAGTGGAAGAAGACGAGGCCGCACGAGAAGAAGGTGCAAAAGGCGGTCCTCAAGCAGACGATCATCCAGGAAGTCCTCGCCGAGCCGGAGGTCGACGCGAAGAAGGCGGAAGGCGCCGCGCCCGCGCCCGAGGTCGTGGTGCGGCAGTTCCAGCCCGGCCGCGCCGCGAAGAGGAGGGGGGGGCGGCCCGTCCGCGAGAAGAAGGCCCCCTCGACGGTCCCGCCGAAGGCGAGCAAGCGGAATCTGAAGATCGAGGAGGTCGTGACCGTCGGGGACCTGGCCCATCGCATGGGGGTGAAGGCCGCCGACGTTATCAAGAAGCTGATCGAGATGGGGATGCCCACCACCGTCAACCAGCTCCTCGATGCCGACACCGCCGCGCTCCTCGCGCAGGAGTACGGTTTCGTCGTGGAAAACGTCGCTCCCGAGGTCGAGAGATTGATCGACCAGGAGGAGGACCGCGCGGAAGACCTTCAGCCGCGGCCACCGGTGGTCACCATCATGGGGCATGTCGATCACGGCAAGACCACGCTGCTCGACGCCATCCGGGAGAGCAACGTCACCGGGTCGGAGGCGGGCGGGATCACCCAGCACATCGGGGCCTACGAAGTGGAGCACAACGGCCGGAAGGTGGTCTTCCTCGACACGCCGGGCCACGAGGCGTTCACCTCGATGCGCGCCCGGGGCGCCTCCGTGACCGACATCGTCATCCTCGTGGTCGGGGCGGACGACGGCGTGATGCCGCAGACGGTGGAATCGATCGACCACGCCAAGGCGGCGGGGGTGCCGATCGTCGTCGCGGTCAACAAGATCGACAAGCCGGGCGCCCAGCCTGACCGGATCCGTCAACAGCTCTCGGACCACGGCCTGAATCCCGAGGAGTGGGGCGGACAGACGCTCTACGCGAACGTCTCCGCGAAGAAGAAGGTGGGCATCAACGAGCTCCTCGAAATCGTCCTCCTGCAGGCGGACGTCCTCGACCTCAAGGGGAACCCGACGAAGTTCGCCCGCGGCACGGTCATCGAGTCGCGGCTGGAGAAGGGGCGCGGCCCCGTGGCCACCGTCCTGGTGGCGGACGGCACGCTGAAGGTGGGCGACGCCATCGTCACGGGGATCCACTACGGGCGTGTCCGCTCGCTGCTGAACCACAAGGGAAAGCGGCTCGACGAGGCCCCTCCCGGGACCCCCGTCGAGATCCAGGGGTTGTCCGGCCTGCCGGATGCCGGCCAGAAGTTCGCCGTCCTGAAGGATGAGCGCACGGCGCGGCAGATCGCCCTCCACCGGGGCGAGAAGGAGCGGGAGCGCGCCGTGGTGCGCCCGCGGATGAGCCTCGAGGATCTGCACAAGCAGATCGACGAGGGGCTGGTGAAGGAACTGAACATCGTGATCAAGTCCGACGTCCAGGGATCGATGGAGGCGCTCCGGTTCTCCCTCGACAAGCTGGCCGACGTGAAGGTCAAGGTCGCGGTCATCCACTCCGGCGTCGGGGGGATCTCCGAGTCCGACGTGATGCTCGCCTCCGCTTCCTCCGCCGTGATCATCGGGTTCAACGTCCGGCCCGAGCCGAAGGCCGCCGTGCTCGCGGAGCGCGAGGGGGTCGACATCCGGCTCTACTCCGTCATCTACGACGTGGTGGACGACGTGAAAAAGGCGATGGAGGGGCTCCTCGATCCCACGCTGAAGGAGGTCGTCCTGGGTCGGGCCGAGGTGCGCAACATGTTCCACATCTCCAAGATCGGCACGATCGCCGGCTGCAGCGTCCTGTCGGGGAAGATCGCCCGCGGGGCGAACATCCGCCTCCTGCGGGACAGCGTGGTGGTGTTCGAGGGGAAGCTCTCCTCCCTGAAGCGGTTCAAGGACGACGCCAAGGAGGTCGCGGAGGGGTACGAGTGCGGCCTCGGGATCGACGGGTACAACGACCTCCAGGTGGGCGACCAGATCGAGGCGTTCGTGATCGAGAAGATCGCCGGCACGCTGGCGTGATGGTTCCGGGCGGGGGAATCGGTTGCTGGTGGCGGTTCTGATCGCGGAGCTTCTCTTCCCTGACGCGGCGTCCCTCAAGGACAAGCGGCGGCGCCTCGTGGGCCTCGTCGCGCGAATACGCGCCAACTACCCCGTATCGGTCGCCGAGGTCGGGGGACAGGATCTCTGGCAGCGGGGGACCATCGGTGCGGCGCTGGTCACCACCGACGGGCGGCTCGCCCGTTCGATGCTCGACCGGATCGCCGGAGGGATCGGCCGCGACGGCGAGGTGGAGCTTCTCTCCTCTCGCGTCGAGTTCTTCCACCCGGAGGGGGGCGAAACGGAATGAAGGGCCGCGGCGACCGCCCCGCGCGTGTCAGTGAGAGGATCCGGGAAGAGCTCTCCCTCCTCCTGCTTCGGAAGGTGAACGACCCGGGGCTGGCCCCGGTCACCGTCACCGAGGTTTCCGTGACGAAGGACCTTCGGATCGCCCACGTGAATTACTCCGCTCTCGTCGCCCCTGGGGAGCGCCCGGCCGTCGCGAAGGCGCTCCGTCGGTCTTCCGGCTTCCTGCGGCGCGAACTCGGCCATCTCCTCGGTCTGCGGTACGCTCCCGAACTGCAGTTCCACTACGACGACTCGTTCGACCGCGGCGCCCGGATCGACTCGATCCTCCGCGATATTCCGGAGGGGAAGGAGGATCCGGATGAGGGGTGACCTCTCCGCGATCTGCCGGGTCCTGCGGGAAAAGGACCGCTTCCTCGTCGCCTGCCACGAAAATCCGGAAGGGGACGCGATCGGGTCCGAGCTGGCGCTCGCCCTCGCCTTGCGGAAGATGGGAAAGGTCGCGACGGTGCTGAACGCGGACCCGGTTCCCGGCAACCTTCTCTTCCTTCCGGGTGCCGCCACGGTCGTCTCCGTGGAGGACGGTTCGAAGTACGACGTGGCGGTCGTGGTGGATTGCGGCTCTCCGGAGCGGACGGGGCGCGTCGGCCCGGAGCTGCGGAAGTGCCCCCTGCTCGTCAACATCGACCATCACCGCACGAACGGCGATCTCGGGGAGCTTGCCCTGGTCGACCCCGACGCCGCCGCGACGGGGCTCCTCATCCACCGGATCCTCTCGGCGATGGGGTACGAGATCGGCCTCGACGTGGCGACCAACATCTACGTCGCCGTCCTCACCGACACCGGGTCGTTCCATTACGGGAGCTCTTCCCCGGAAGCGTTCGAGGTGGCGGGGGAGATGGTCCGCCGGGGAGTCGATCCGTGGGCCGTGGCGGAGCAGGTGTACGAGACGCAGAGCGCCCTCCGTCTCCGGCTGCTCGGCCGGGTGCTCGATTCCCTCGAGGTTTCCGCCGACGGAAGGCTCGCCTGCATCACCACGATGCGGGAAGACCTGCGGGAGTTCGCCGCGGGAAAGGATGCCCTCGAGGGATTCATCAATTACCCCCGCTCCATCGTCGGTGTCGAAGTCGCCATCTCCTTCCGCGAGGAGGAGGGGGACGTCTTCCGCGTGAGTTTCCGCTCCAAGGGGCGCGTCGACGTCTCCGCCGTCGCCGCCCGGTTCGGCGGGGGAGGGCACCGCAATGCCGCCGGATGCACCGTTCCGGGGACCTTCGTCGACGTGAAGAAGAGGGTGCTCGAGGCGCTTGCGGCCGTGTTGTCGTGACGGCGGGGGTGCTGGTCGTCGACAAGCCCCCGGGGATCACCTCCTTCGACGCGGTCCAGGCAGTGGGTCGGATCCTCAAGGAGCGGAAGTGCGGTCACGCCGGCACCCTCGACCCGATGGCCACCGGCGTCCTGCCGGTGTGCGTAGGAGCCGCCACGAAGATCGCGGGCTACCTCACGGAGGAAGAGAAGGAGTACGAGGCGGGGTTCACGTTCGGCGTCGCGACGGACACCGGCGACGCCACGGGAAAGCCCGTGGAGGAGCGGCCCGGGGCTACAGCCACGGAAGGCGCCGTGGCGGAGGCGCTGGCGGCCCTGGTGGGAACGTTCGAGCAGGTCCCCCCGGCGTACTCCGCGGTCAAGGTGGGCGGCGTGCGCTCCTACACCCTTGCGCGAAAGGGGATGGAGGTTCCTCTCGCGGCGCGCCGGGTCACGGTTCGCGAGGCGCGGCTCCTCTCCATCGGCCCGGACCGGTTCCGGGTGTTCCTCTCCGTCTCGAAGGGGTTCTACGTCCGGTCGCTGCCGCGCGATCTGGGCGCGCGTCTCGGGGTTCCGTTGACGGTCTCGGAGCTGCGGCGCACCCGGGTAGGGCCGTTCCGTGCTTCGCTGGCGGTTACGCTGGACGCGCTGCGCGAACGGGCACTGGGCGGCGACGCGCACTCCCTGCTCATCCCGATCGTCGATGCGCTCGGGCGGTTCCCGCGCTGGGAGGTGCCGGCGCAGGCGATCTCCCAGGTGCGCAACGGACGGCTTTCCGGTCCGTGGCTGGTCGATCGCGCCGCGGCTTCGCCGGGGGATTTCGCGCTGCTGGTGACTTCGCTGCGGGAGCCGCTGGCGATCGTCGGCCGGGATCCGACGGGGCTTTGGAAAATCGTCCGGGGCATCTGATTTACATACGGGATCGGATATGGTATAAATTAATTCCCCAATAAAAACGCAACATTCTCGACGCAACGAAAGGAGAAAGGCAAAAGGTCATGAGTCTTGTCACCGAGAAAAAGAGCGACATCATCGGAAAGTTCCGTGTTCACGACACGGACACCGGCTCCCCCGAGGTCCAGGTCGCGCTCCTGACGGAGCGGATCAACATGATCACGGACCACCTCAAGATTCACTCCAAGGACTTCAGCACGCGACGGGGCCTGCTCAAGCTGGTCGGGCAGCGGCGGCGCCTGCTGGATTACCTGAAGTCGGTGGAATCGATGCGGTACAAGGCCCTTCTGGAGACGCTCGGCCTTCGCAAGTAGTCCCGGCATCGCTCCAGAAATCTCCGCCAACACAATCCGCGGTCCCCATCGGGGACCCGCTATGAGAAGGGAATCCATCACTGTGGGCAACGTGTACGAAATCGAAGTATCCGGACGGAACCTGTCCATCGAATCGGGTCGTTGGGCCCGCCAGGCCGGCGGCGCGGCGGTCGTCCGCTACGGGGAATCGGTCGTGCTGGTCACCGCATGCCTCTCCGAGAACCCCCGCCCGGGCATCGACTTCCTCCCGCTGGTCGTCGACTACGTGGAGAAGACCTCGGCGGTCGGAAAGATCCCCGGCGGCTTCTTCAAGCGCGAGGGGAGGCTCTCCGAGTTCGAGATCCTCACCTCCCGGATGATCGACCGGCCCATCCGTCCCCTCTTCCCGAAAGGGTTCTACAACGAGATCCAGATTGTCGCGACCGTTCTCTCCGCGGACAAGGAAAACGACACGGGAATCCTGGCCATGATCGGCGCCTCGGCCGCGCTCTCGATCTCCGAGATCCCCTTTTCCGGGCCGATCGCGGGGGCACGGGTCGGACGGATCGACGGAAAGCTGGTGGTCAACCCCGTCCTTCCCGACTTCGAGCGGAGCGACCTGAACATCTTCGTCGCCGGAAGCCGCGACGCGATCCTGATGGTCGAGGGAGAGTCGAACGAGGTGTCCGAGGAGGAGGTACTCGACGCGATCCTCTTCGCGCACCGGTCGCTGGTGCCGATCCTCGATCTCCAGGAACGGATGGCGCGGGAGATCGGCAAGGAGAAGCGCGTCTTCGAGAAGAAGGCCCTCTCGGAGGAAGACCTGCGGAAGATCGCCTCGATCGCCGAGGCTCCTTTCGCCGAGGCGTACGCCATCAAGACGAAGCAGGACCGGCGCAAGCGGATCGAGGAGATCGGCGAGTCGGTTCGCGCCGCCTTCACCGACGAGGAGCGGGCGGAAAGGGGGGCGCTGATCTCCGACGCCCTGAAAAACCTGGAAAAGAAGTACGTCCGCGGGACGATCCTCCGGGATCGGAAGCGGATCGACGGCCGCGGGCTGACGGACGTCCGCGCCATCTCCTGCGAGGTGGGGGTGCTCCCCCGCACGCACGGCTCCGCCGTCTTCACCCGGGGCGAGACGCAGGCCCTGGTCATGGCGACCCTCGGGACGTCGCAGGACGAGCAGCGGATCGACTCGATCATGGGGGACACCACCAAGTCGTTCATGCTTCATTACAACTTCCCGCCCTTCAGCGTCGGAGAGGTCAAGATGCTGCGCGGTCCCGGCCGCCGCGAGGTCGGGCACGGGGCGCTCGCCGAGCGGGCCGTGTCGAAGGTGCTGCCGAAGAACGTCGACTTCCCCTACACGGTGCGCGTCGTTTCCGAGGTCCTCGAATCCAACGGGTCATCCTCCATGGCCACGGTGTGCGGGGCGTCCCTCGCGATGATGGACGCCGGGGTCCCGACCTCCGGAGCCGTTTCCGGGATCGCCATGGGGCTCATCAAGGAAGGGAACGACGTCGCGGTCCTCTCGGACATCCTCGGGGACGAGGATCACCTGGGCGACATGGACTTCAAGGTGGCGGGAACGAAGAACGGGGTGACCGCCATCCAGATGGACATAAAGATCGGCGGTGTCAGCCGCGAAATCATGCTTTCCGCCCTCCAGCAGGCCCGCGAGGGTCGGCTCCACATCCTGGAGAAGATGAACGCCGTGATCGACACCCACCGCGCCGATCTCTCCCCGTACGCCCCGCGGATCTACGTGATGATGGTGAAGACCGACAAGATCCGGGAGATCATCGGCCCGGGAGGAAAGGTCATCCGCGGAATCCAGGAGCAGACGGGCGTGAAGATCGACATCGACGACGACGGCACCGTGAAGATCGCCGCGGTGAACGCCGACTCGGCGCGGGCGGCCATCTCCATCATCGAGGGGATCACGCAGAGCGCCGAGGTGGGAAAGGTCTACGAGGGAAGGGTGCGCAAGATCATGGATTTCGGCGCCTTCGTTGAACTCTTCCCGGGCACCGACGGCCTGCTCCACGTTTCCCAGATCTCGAAGCACCGCGTCAACGTCGCAGAGTGCTTCAAGGAAGGGGACGACGTCACCGTCCGCGTCCTCGAGGTGGACCGGGACGGGAAGATCCGTCTCTCCCACAAGGAGTTCGAGGAGGAGGGGAGGTTCCCCGAGGCCACGGGGCCGCCGCCGGCACAGGACCGGGACAGGGAGAAGGGCGACCCCGGCCGGGATCGCGGGCGGGACGGCGGCCGCGGCGGGGGAAGGGGACGAAGGTAGTGAGGCGTTCCGGAACGCCCCGCTAGCCGGCCGACGTCGATGACGGTAGCCCGTACCCTCCTCGACAACGGCGTCGCCATCGTCACTGAACAGGTCCCGTGGCTGCGGTCCGCCACCGTTGGAATCTGGGTGCCGGTGGGATCGCGCGCGGAAACGCCGGCCGAAAGCGGCGTTGCGCATTTCATCGAGCACATGCTGTTCAAGGGGACGCCTCGCCGGAGGGCCGTGGAAATCTCGCGGGCCATCGAATCGGTGGGCGGCACGATGAACGCCTGCACCTCCAGGGAGTACACGTACTTCTTCGCCAAGTCGATGGAGAAGGATTTTCCCCTTCTCGTGGACCTGCTCACCGACATCTATCGGAACTCCCTCTTCGACGCGGCGGAACTGGATCGCGAGAGGGGCGTCATCCTCCAGGAGATTCTCATGGTGGACGACACGCCCGAGGAGTATCTCCACGATTATTTCAACGCGGCGTACTGGGGGGGGCACCCGCTGGGGTTTCCCGTGCAGGGATCCGCGGAGAGCGTGGGGCGGTTCGACCGGGCCCTTCTTACGGGGTATTTCGGCGACCGGTTCCGGCGGGCGGGGATCGTGGTGACGACGGTGGGAAACCTCCGGCATGCCGTCGTGGCGGAAGCGTTCGAACGCTCTCTCTCCTCGCTCCCGCTCGGGGAGCCGCTGGTTCCCGTTTCTCCCACGGCGCCGGTACGGGGGACGTTCCTGAAGCGGAGGCCTTTCGAGCAGGTGCACCTGTGCCTGGGCGCCCCCGGGGTTTCGCGGCGCAGCGAGCGGATCTATGCGATGGACGTGCTGAACGCGATTCTCGGGGGCAGTTCCAGCAGCCGACTCTTCCAGCAGGTCCGCGAGGAGCGCGGGCTGGCATACTCCGTCGGCTCTTCCCTGTCCGCCTACGCGGACGCCGGGGTCGTCGACATCTACGCCGGCACGGGGCGGGATACCGCCGCCGAGGTGCTCTCCGTCACGGGCGGCGTGGTGGACGCTCTCCAGCGAGGCGGGGTCACCGACGAGGAGGTCTCGTTCGGCAAGGAGCTCATCAAGGGAAATACCCTTCTTTCGCTGGAAAGCACGGGATACCGGATGTCGTGCCTTGCGATGAACGAGATGTTCCTCTCCCGCCTGGAACCCCCGGAGGCGATCCTCGACCGCGTGGACGCGGTGACCCCGGAGGAAGTGCGCGCGCTCGCGGCGGAACTGCTCGCCAGGGACCGGTTTACGCTGGCGGCCGTCGGGGATCTGCCCGACGCTGCTCTTTCATTCTAGCGCGATGGGCGCGGGATGCACGATCCGGGTCCGGCTGCTGCGGGGTAGCGACGATTCGCTCCCCGTGTATCAGACGGAGGGATCGGCCGGGATGGACTTGAAAGCCGACGTCGACGGGGAGATCGTCATTCCGCCGATGGGGAGGGCGATGATCCCGACGGGGATCGCCCTGTCGATGCCGACGGGGGTCGAGGGTCAGGTGCGGCCGCGCAGCGGCCTGGCGATCCGCCACGGCGTGACGTGCCTCAACGCGCCGGGGACGATCGACTCCGACTACCGCGGCGAGGTGTGCGTGATCCTCGCGAACTTCGGGGAGGAGCCGTTCCCCGTCCGGCGCGGTGACCGGGTCGCGCAGATCGTCTTTTCCCGGACGCTGCGGGCGCGACTCGAGGTCGTGCCGGAACTCGAGCGGACCCCGCGGGGGGAAGGCGGCTTCGGGCACACGGGGAGATAAGCGCTCCGGTTCTCCGAGACGCTACACTAGGGGGTGACGGTATGATCGAACGGTATACGCGGCCGGAGATGGCGGACATCTGGCACGACGAGAACCGGTTCCGGATCTGGCTCGACATCGAGATCCTGGCCATGGAAGCGATGGTTCGCCAGGGGTGGATCCCGGCGGAAGCCCTTGCGCGGGTCCGCAAAAAGGCGTCCTTTGACGTCGGGCGGATCAACGAGATCGAGAAAAAGGTCAAGCACGACGTCATCGCCTTCCTGACCTCCGTGGCCGAGCATATCGGCGACGACTCCCGCTTCCTCCATGTGGGGATGACGAGCTCCGACGTTCTGGACACCGCCTTCGCCGTCCAGATGCGGCAGGCCCTTGGGCTCCTGATCCGCGAGGCGGAAGGGGTCTTCGAAGTCCTGAAGGCCCGCGCCCTCGAGCATCGGGGAACCGTAATGATCGGCCGGACACACGGCATCCACGCCGAGCCGGTGACGTTCGGGTGGAAGATGGCGCTGTGGGCGGACGAGGTGCGCCGCGACATCGCCCGCCTTGTCCGCGCGCGGGACGTGATCTCGGTCGGGAAGATCTCCGGGGCGGTTGGAACCTTCGCGAACATCGATCCTTCCGTGGAAGAGTACGTCTGCCGGAAGCTCCGGCTCTCGCCCGCCCCCGCATCCACCCAGGTGATCCAGCGGGACCGGCACGCCGAGGTGTTCGCGACGCTCGCCATCGTCGCATCCTCCCTCGACAAGTTCTGCACGGAGATCCGCCACCTGCAGCGGACCGAGGTCCTCGAGGTGGAAGAGTTCTTCTCCACTGGCCAGAAAGGGTCTTCCGCCATGCCGCATAAGCGGAATCCCGTCCTCTCCGAAAACATCTCCGGCATTTCGCGGCTGCTGCGCGGCTATTCCGTCACGGCGATGGAGAACATGGCGCTCTGGCACGAGCGGGATATCAGCCACTCCTCCGCGGAGCGGGTGATCGCCCCCGACGCAACCATCCTCCTGCACTTCGCCCTCGGACGATTCCGTGGGATGATGGAGAAGCTGCTCGTCTATCCGGACCGGATGCGGAAAAACCTCGAGAGCACCCACGGGCTGCTGTACTCGCAGCGCGTGCTCCTCGCCCTGGCCGCGAAGGGGTTGTCGAGGGAGATCGCGTACGAGGTGGTCCAGCGCTCCGCGATGAAGTCGTGGAATAACGGCCGACCGCTCGCGGCGCTTCTCTGGAAGGACCAGGACGTGCGGTCCGTGCTGTCGAAAAAGGAGTTCGACGCGCTCTTCGACATCGACTACTACGTGAAGAACATCGACGGGATCATCGACCGGGTGTTCGCTCGAAAGGGAGGGAAGTCGTGAAGGCGAAAATCTACGTCACGCTGAAGCGGGGGGTCCTCGACCCGCAGGGGAAAGCGATCCGCGCATCGCTCTCCCACCTCGGCATCGACGGGGTGGAAGATGTCCGTGTCGGAAAGTTCATGGAGATCACCCTGAAGGAGATCGGGGTCGACGAGGCGCGTCGTCGCCTCGACGAGGCGTGTCGCCGCCTCCTGGCGAACACGGTGATCGAAGAGTACCGGATCGAGATCGGGGGGTAGGGGAAACGCGATGAAGACCGCCGTCCTCGTATTCCCGGGCTCCAACTGCGACCACGACGCCTACCACGCCCTCAAGCACGTGGTGGGGGTGGACGCGGAGTTCGTCTGGCACAAGCAGGGCACCCTCGACGGCTTCGACGCCGTCGTCATCCCCGGGGGCTTCACCTACGGCGACTACCTGCGCTCGGGGGCGATGGCGAAGCTCTCTCCCGTGATGGGCGCGGTGCGCCGGTTCGCGGAAGGCGGCGGGCCCGTCATCGGGATCTGCAACGGCTTCCAGATCCTGCTCGAGGCGGGCCTTCTCCCGGGGGCGATGATCGTGAACGACTCCCTCCGGTTCGTCTGCGACTACGTCCACCTTCGCGCCGGCACGGATCGCACGCCGTTCACGCGGGGGATCCCCGAGGGGACGATCCTCAAGATTCCCGTGGCGCATTACCAGGGGAACTACTACGCGGACGAGCAGACCTTGTCCTTTCTCGAGGAGCGGGGCCAGGTGGTCTTCCGGTACTGCGACCCGGAGGGGAACGTGACGAGGGAATCCAACCCGAACGGCTCCGCGCGGAACATCGCCGGGATCTGCAGCGAGGCGGGAAACGTCCTCGGAATGATGCCACACCCGGAACGGTGCTCGGAAGAGGCGATGGGGAGCGCCGACGGACGCCGCCTGTTCGACGCGTTGGTGGCCTGGCTCGGGGAGAGGACGGCATGAACGAGAAAACGGTCACCCCGGAACTGGCGCGGGAGCACGGTCTCTCCCCCGCGGAATACCGGACGGTCCTCGGGATCCTCGGGCGCACCCCGAGCCTCACCGAGCTCGGGATCTTCTCCGTCATGTGGAGCGAACATTGCTCCTACAAGAGTTCGCGGATCCATCTGAAGAAATTCCCGACGAAGGGTCCCCGCGTCCTGCAGGGTCCAGGGGAAAACGCCGGGATCGTCGACATCGGTGACGGGCTCGCCGTCGTCTTCAAGATGGAGAGCCACAACCACCCGTCCTTCATCGAGCCGTACCAGGGGGCCGCGACGGGCGTGGGTGGCATCCTGCGGGATGTTTTCACCATGGGGGCCCGCCCCATCGCGTCGCTGAACTCCCTTCGCTTCGGCCGTCCCGAACACCCGCGGACGCGGTACCTGGTTTCCGGCGTGGTATCGGGGATCGCGGGGTACGGCAACTGCATCGGCGTCCCGACCGTCGGCGGGGAGGTTTCCTTCGACGAGTGCTACGACGGGAACATCCTCGTGAACGCCTTCACCCTCGGCGTGGTTCGCCACGAGCGGATCTGGCTCGGCACCGCCGCGGGCGTGGGGAACCCGGTCATCTACGTCGGGTCGAAGACCGGGCGCGACGGCATCCACGGTGCGACGATGGCCTCCGGCGAATTCGACGAGAAGTCCGAGGAGAAGCGGCCCACCGTCCAGGTTGGGGATCCGTTCACGGAGAAGCTTCTCCTGGAGGCGTGCCTCGAGCTCATGCGCACCGACGCGATCGTCGGGATCCAGGACATGGGTGCAGCGGGTCTCACCTCCTCCTCGTTCGAGATGGCTTCCCGGGGAGGATCCGGGTTCCTGATGGACCTCGACCGGGTGCCGCAACGCGAGGAGGGAATGACCCCCTACGAGCTGATGCTATCGGAGTCCCAGGAGCGGATGCTCATCGTGGCGAAGAAGGGTCGGGAGGACGAGGTCCGGGAGATCTTCGAGAAGTGGGACCTCGACGTCTCGGTGATCGGAGAGGTCACGGGGGACGGGGTCGGCCGGGTGCGGTGGCGCGGGAAGACGGTCGCCGAGATCCCGATCGCCGCGCTGACCGACAAGGCCCCCGTCTACGACCGGCCGGCGGAGCGGCCGGAGGGGCAGGACGCCCTCCAGAGACTCGATCCCGCGGGGCTCCCGGCGCCTTCGGACCTCGGGGAGACGTGGGTGCGCCTGATGGGCGGCCCCGAGCTGGCCGACAAGAAGTGGGTCTACCGCCAGTACGACCATATGATCCGGACGAACACCCTGATTCTCCCGGGGTCGGACGCGGCCGTGCTGCGGGTCAAGGGGACGCGGAAGGGGATCGCCCTGTCGGTCGACTGCAACAGCCGCTACTGCTACCTGGATCCGTTCGTCGGCGGGATGATCGCCGTGTGCGAGGGGGCTCGCAACGTCGCCTGCTCCGGTGCGGAACCGATCGGCCTCTCGGACTGCCTGAACTTCGGCAACCCCGAAAAGCCGGAGGTGATGTGGCAGTTCCGCTCCGCGATCGAGGGGATGGCGAAGGCGTGCGAGGCCCTCGGCGTCCCGGTGGTTTCCGGAAACGTCTCCTTCTACAACGAGACGATGGGAAAGGGGATCCACCCCACTCCCGCGGTGGCGATGGTCGGGCTGCTCGAGGACGCGTCGAAGCGGCGGGTCCAATGGTTTTCCACCGATGGGGACCTCGTTCTCCTGGCAGGGGCGGATCGGCTCGGTGTTCACCTGGGCGGATCCCTCTACCTCAAGGAGATCCACGGGAAGGTGGCAGGAATCCCGCCGCCGGTCGACCTCGCCCACGAGAAGCGACTCCAGGAGTTCCTGCGGGAGGCCGCGTCGGTCGACCTTATCGCCTCTGCGCACGACCTCGCGGAGGGAGGCTTCGCCTGCGCCCTCGCGGAGTCGTGCATATCGGGCCCCGGAAGTGCGATGGGGGCGCGGGTTCTCAACCCGTTCCCGGACACGACCCGTCCGGATTTCGCCATGTTCTCGGAGTGCCAGGGGGTCGTCCTGCTCTCCTGCGCGCCGGCGAAACGGGACGCGCTCCTCGAACTTGCCCGCCGCTTCCGTATTACAATGAAGGAACTGGGCGTCGTCGTCGGGGAGCACGTCGACATCGAAGGCCTGGCGAGGGTAGGGGCCGCGGAGCTCCGGACGGCGTGGAGCGAGGGATTTGCGGCGGCCCTGGGCCTGGAAAAATAGGGGATCGCGAATGTCCGACGGTTGGCACGACGAGTGCGGCGTCTTCGGGATCCATGGACATCCCGAGGCGTCCAACATGGCGTACCTCGGTCTCTACGCCCTGCAGCACCGGGGCCAGGAGAGCGCGGGGATCGCCAGCACCGACGGCGAAAAAATCATCTTCCACAAAGAGATGGGGCTGGTCGCCGACATCTTCTCCGAGGAGATCCTTTCCCGGCTGCCGGGGCGCACGGCGATCGGGCACGTCCGGTACTCCACGACGGGCAGCTCGGAGCTGAAAAACGCCCAGCCGCTGGTGGTCGATTTCGAGTCCGGCTCCATCGCCATCGCCCACAACGGCAATCTCGTGAACGCCCAGGAACTCAAGCGGGAGCTCGAGGTATCCGGATCCATCTTCCAGTCCTCGATGGACACCGAGGTCATCGTCCACCTCATCGCCCGCTCCAGGAAGGAGCGGATCGAGGATCGCATCGTCGACGCGCTGAACCAGGTCCGCGGCGCGTATTCCCTCCTTTTCATGACCCGGGACAAGCTGATCGGGGTGCGCGATCCCCACGGGATCCGGCCGCTCGCCCTCGGGAAGCTGAAGGGGGAGGGGGGAACGGTCATCACCTCCGAGTCGTGCGCGCTCGACCTGATCGAGGCGGATTACCTGCGGGAGGTGGAGCCGGGCGAGATGGTCGTGGTCGATTCCCGGGGGACGCACTCCCACCGGCCGTTCCTCCCGGCGGTCGAGCGGTTCTGCATCTTCGAATATATCTATTTCGCCCGTCCGGACTCGATCATGGGCGGCACCTGCATCTACGAGGTCCGCAAGGCGCTCGGGCGGCAGCTGGCGAAGGAGTGCCCGGCGAACGCAGATGTCGTTATCCCCGTGCCCGACTCGGGCGTCCCCGCGGCGCTGGGGTACTCCGAGGCGTCCGGGATCCCCTTCGAGATGGGTCTCATCCGGAACCACTACGTGGGGCGCACCTTCATCGAGCCGCAGCAGTCGATCCGCCACTTCGGCGTGAAGATCAAGCTGAACGCGGTGCGCGGAGTCGTCTCGGGGAAACGGGTCGTGGTGGTGGACGACTCCATCGTCCGTGGGACGACCGGGCGCAAGATTCTCAAGATGATCCGGGCGGCCGGGGCGAAAGAGGTCCACTTCCGGATCAGCTCCCCCCCGACGTGCTACCCGTGTTTCTACGGAATCGACACCCCGCTGCGGCGGGACCTGATCGCCGCGACCCACACGCGGGAGGAGTCGAACACCTACCTCACCTCCGACAGCCTTGGATACCTCAGCATGGAGGGCCTCCACGCCTGCGTGCCGAACGGGAGCACGACCTACTGCGACGCCTGCTTCTCGGGGAACTACTCGATTCCGCTCGAGACGGAAGAGGCCGGGGAGCAGTTGCCGCTGTTCCGCGCCTCGGTCCGGGTCTGACGTACCGGCCGAAGCCGCGATACCACCCATTCGGGGGAAACTGATGCCCAGCGCGACCGATCGATCCGCCGTGTTCCCGCCGGAGATGACCGCCGACCGGCGGCGTTTCCTGGCCCTCCTGCGGGAGAAAAGCTACGAGCGCCGGAAGGTCATCCTGTCCTCGGGACGGGAATCCGACTTCTACATCGACTGCAGGCAGAGCACGCTCGACGCGGAGGGGGCCGTCCTCACGGGGAGGCTCATCTGCGCGATGCTCGAGCGGGGGGAACGCCCGGAGGCGGTGGGGGGGATCACCCTCGGGGCGGATCCGATCGTGACCGCGGTTTCGCTCACCAGCTCCCTGCGGGGATGGCCGGTACCCGCGTTCATCATCCGCAAGGAACCAAAGAAGCACGGGACGGAGCAATGGATCGAGGGGACGAAGAATCTTCGTCCGGGGATGCGCGTGGCGATCCTTGAGGACGTGGTGACCACCGGCGCTTCGACGATGCGGGCGATCGAGCGTGCCGTCGGGGCGGGACTGGTCGTGGCTCGGGTCCTTTGCCTCGTCGACCGGAACGAGGGCGGTTCGGAGGCGGTGGCGGCGGTCGGGTACCGCGTCGAGCCGATGTTCCTTAAGGAGGACGTGGAACATGGCTGAATCCGCGCGGCGCGCGTCATTGGCGGCGGCGCTCCTGGCCCTCGCGGCGGTCGCGTACGGCTGCGGCCCGCGGTCGGTCGCCCTCTACGAGAAGGTGATGGGTTCCCCCTCCTATGAACGGGTTACGGAGTCCGCGACCCGCACCCGCGAGGTACACGACGGGCTGGACACCCGGTTCATCCTGTCCGCCACCTGGCTCTCGGGATCGTGGGTCTCGTCCTTCGCGGAAGAGTATTCCAATATCTACTACCTCGACCCGGAGCGGCGGGAGCGGGTGATCTCCAATTGGCGCGGGGAGTCGGAGAAGTACGTCCGCTTCTTCGTCGCCCTTTACGTGCCGGAGGAGATGGGGAACGACCTGGAGAAACCCGGGACCCTCTGGAGCCTGAGGCTGGTGCGGGGGGACGAGAAGGATTTCGAGCCTGTCTACATCCGCAAGTCGTCCCTCCGTCCGGAGGAGATCTCCCGCTTCTTCCCGTATTCGGGGACGTGGTACCGGGCGTACGAGGTGGCGTTTCCGCGGGAGGCGGGTGAGCCAGCGGGATCGCCGCGGTCCGGGTCGCCGCGCCTGAAGCTGGTCCTGTCGGGCGTGGAGGGGCGCGCCGTCCTCGCCTGGCAGTAAGCCTGGAGAAAGCCTAAAACCGGGTGCGGCGGACCAGCGTGTCCTTGCGCCCGTGCTCGTCGTCCAGGTACGGGTAGTCGATCGTTGTGTGAAGCCCCCGGCTCTCCTTGCGCTGCATGGCGCACCGGACGATCAGCTCCGCCACCGTGCAGATGTTTCGCAGTTCGAGCAGGTCGCCCGTCACCTTGAAGTTCCAGTAATACTCCGAGATCTCCCGCTTCAGCAACTCGATCCGGTCGAGTGCGCGCGACAGCCGCTTGTTCGACCGAACGATCCCCACGTAGTTCCACATCGTCCGGCGGATCTCCTCCCAGTTGTGGGAGACGACGACCCCTTCGTCCGGTTCCTGCGCCTTGCCCGGGTCCCACTTCGGGATGTCGATCGTGGGCCTCGGTTTTCCGATGTACGCGGTCGAGGCGCGCTGGACCGCGCTGTGCGAAAAGACGAGCGCCTCGATCAGGGAGTTCGATGCGAGACGGTTCGCGCCGTGGAGCCCCGTGCCCGCGCATTCCCCCAGGGCGAAGAGCCGCTGGATGTCCGTCTCCCCGTGGAGGTTCGTCCGCACGCCGCCGCACTGGTAGTGCGCCGCCGGGACCACCGGGATCGGCTCCTTCGTCATGTCGATGCCGAACGAGAGACACGTTTCGTGGATGTTCGGGAAGTGCTTCCTGATGAACGCCGGACCCTTGGACCGGATGTCGAGATAGACGCAATCCTCCCCGGTGCGCTTCATCTCCGCGTCGATCGCCCGCGCGACGATGTCCCTCGGGGCAAGCTCCCTCATCGGGTGGGCGCCCTCCATGAAGCGCTTTCCGGCGCGGTTGAGGAGGACCGCTCCCTCCCCGCGGACCGCTTCGGAGATGAGGAACGACTTGGCGAGCGGGTGATAGAGGCACGTGGGGTGGAACTGGACGAATTCCATGTTGGCGATCGTCGCCCCCGCGCGGTACGCCAGTGCGACTCCGTCCCCCGTGGCGACGTCGGGGTTGCTCGTATACAGGTACACCTTTCCCGACCCGCCGGTGGCGAGAACCGTCACGTCCGCCACGAAGGTGTGGATCTCGCCGGTGATCCTGTCCAGAACGTAGGCGCCGAGCACCTCGTCGACCCCCGGGTGGTCGAAGGAGGAGAGCTTCTGCCGCGTGATGAGGTTGATCGCCGTGTGGTTCTCGAAGATCCGGATCCGGGGGTTCTCCCGGGCGCGGACGAGGAGCGCCCGTTCCACCTCGCGCCCGGTCAGGTCCTTCGCGTGGAAGATCCTCCGGGCCGAGTGTCCCCCTTCGCGGTGGAGGTCGTACTCCCTCTTGCCGGTCTGCCGGGTGAACTCGACCCCCCATTCGATCAGTTCGCGGATCCGCGCCGGGGCGTCCCGCACCACGAAATCGACCGTGTCGGCGTGGCAAAGCCCCGCCCCGGCCTTGTGGGTATCCTCGATGTGGGACTCGAAAGTGTCCTCGTCGCTCCAGACGGTGGCGATTCCGCCCTGCGCGTAATTGGTGCTCGACTCGGACGCCTCCTTCTTGGTGATGATGGTGACCCGGCCCTTCTTCGCCGCCCGGAGCGCGAAGCTTAACCCGGCGATTCCACTGCCGATCACCAGAAACTTCGACACCTTTCCCATGACCATTCCCCCATCTGCGGGCCCACGTGGTTTGACTTTGGCGGGATCCTGTCCTTAGAATGATAGATTATGGGTCATTTATCGCGCATTTTCATCCTTTCTTTCCTCCTCTGGCCGGTCGTCGCCGGGGCGGACATCTACCGGTACGAGGACAGGGATGGCGTCACTCATTTCTCGAACACCCAGCCGGGCGGGAAGTTTACGCTTTATCTGCGGGAGGGGCCGAAAGCCGCTCCCCGGACGCCGGGGGCCGTGCTTCCCGGGGCAAGCTGGATGACGGGGTATGTCGACCGGTTCTCCCGGGCGAACGATCTCCCCCCCGCGCTCGTCCACGCGATCATCAAGGCGGAATCGAACGGACAGCGCAAGGCCGTCTCCCCCAAAGGCGCCAAGGGGGTGATGCAGTTGATGCCGTTCACGTCGAAGCGCCTTCGGGTCGCCGATCCATTCGACCCCATCGAGAACATCGAGGGTGGGATCAAGTACATCAAGGAACTTCTGGTCACCTTCGAGGGGGACCTTACCAACACGGTCGCGGCGTACAACGCCGGGCCGGCCGCGGTCAGAAAGTACGGCGGCATCCCTCCTTACCAGGAGACCCGCCTCTACGTTCGCCGCGTGATGGACCTGTACCGGCAATATTCCGCAGTCGAATGACCAGCGACACCCGCCTGAACGCCCCCAATATCCTGACGCTGCTGCGGATCCTCGCGATCCCGGTGGTGGTTCTCATCCTTTTCACG
>Ga0208716_1000384_pt1 | contig 18841 bp, 15 predicted proteins | sample NGESurdeep092012_8_FD_184482 | JGI IMG/M metagenome (GOLD analysis project Ga0208716, IMG submission 184482) | Arctic peat soil microbial communities from Barrow, Alaska - NGEE Surface sample 415-3 deep-092012 (SPAdes) | ecosystem: Environmental > Terrestrial > Soil > Wetlands > Peat ...
CGCCCTTCACCTTGTCGATGATGAGGACGTCGCCGACAGAAACCTTTTCCTGACGGCCGCCTGCGCGAACGATCGCGTACACGTTGGGCTCACTCTCTTACGTTTGTTCGGGGAGGTGGCCTCTGACAACCGGCACATAGTCTCCATGAAGCAACAGACTGGAGACACGAGCACGGTGGGCGCACCGAGGAGTCAGACTACTTGTACTTCGGCCTATGAACCAAACTCACCGCTGGCGGCCTCGGGTTGGCCGGCGCCGCGGGGAGGCCCGGCAGGGGCCACCACGCGAGGGCGCTTGCGTCGAGCACGCACCGGAGGCGCTGCCACCTCGGTCACCTGAGCAACCTGGGTCGTCGATGGTTCGAACGTATGCCGCTCGACCACGGGCTCGACGACAACCTCCGGCTCGGCAGCCGGAGGCACTGAGAAAGCCGGCGACTTCGCGGACCGTGAAGACCGGCGCCTCGACTTCTTGGGGGCAGCCACGTCCACCGGAACGTCCCGAAGCTGGTCCGTCTTCTGCTCGTTGGACGGCTCGACCGCCGACTCGACTACCACCGGTTGTTCGGTCACCGGCGCGGCAGAGGGATCCACCGAGAAAGCGGGCGACTTGGCGGCCCGTGATGATCGGCGCCTCGACTTCGTGGGTGCAGCCACCTCCGCGGGAACATCCAGAAGCTGGTCCACCTTGTTGTCACCGGACGGTGCAGCCGCCCCGATTGGCGACTCAGCCAGGTCCCCGTGCGATGTCGCCTGAATGGCTGCTGCGTGCGCCGCGGCTGCTATCTGAGCGGGCGTCGGGCCACCCGTCGGCGCTGGGGGCTCGGGCGCAACGATCACGCTCGTCTCGCCTCCGGTACCGCGGCCTCGACGGCCTCGAGTACCGCGTCCGCTGCCCCCGTCACCACTGTTGCTGCCGCCACCGCTGGAGCCGTCGTTGCCGGCCGGCCTTTCGATCGGGTCGGCGCTGACGATGATGCCGCGCCCGTTGCAGTGCTCACAGTCCTCGGAGAAGACCTCGATCAGGCCGGCACCCACGCGCTTGCGGGTCATCTGCACCAGACCCAGCGAGGTCACCTCGGCGACCTGGTGCTTGGTCCGGTCACGTCCCAGGCACTCGAGCAGTCGACGCACGACGAGGTCGCGGTTGCTCTCGAGCACCATGTCGATGAAGTCGATGACGATGATGCCGCCGATGTCACGCAACCGCAGCTGGCGGACGACCTCTTCGGCCGCCTCGATGTTGTTCTTGGTGACGGTCTCCTCGAGGTTGCCACCCGAGCCGACGAACTTGCCGGTGTTGACGTCGACCACGGTCATCGCCTCGGTCCGGTCGATCACCAGGGTCCCGCCCGACGGCAACCAGACCTTGCGGTCCATGGCTTTGGCGATCTGCTCGTCCACCCGGTAGTGCGTGAACAGGTCCTGCTCACCGGTCCATTTATGGATACGGTCGGCCAGATCCGGTGCCACCGAGTTCACGTAACCGCTGACGGCGTCCCAGGCGGGATCACCCGAGACGACCAGCCTGGCAAAGTCCTCGTTGAAGACGTCGCGGATGACCCGGACCGTGAGATCGGGCTCACCGTGCAGCAGAACCGGAGCGTTGGTGCTCTTGCTCTTGCTCTTCGCCTGTATGTCGTTCCAGGTGGCCGCCAGTCGGGTCACGTCGGCCCGCAGCTCTTCCTCGCTGGCGCCCTCGGCGGCCGTGCGGACGATGACCCCGGCGTTCTCAGGGACCACCTCGCGCAGGATCTTCTTCAGGCGGGCCCGCTCGGTGTCCGGGAGCTTGCGCGAGATGCCCATCATGTTGCCGTCCGGCACGTAGACCAGGTAACGACCGGGCAGCGAGACCTGTGAGGTCAGGCGGGCGCCCTTGTGCCCGATGGGATCCTTGGTGACCTGCACCAGGACGCTCTGACCCGAGCTCAGTGCGTTCTCGATGCGCTTGGCACGGTTGTCCAGGCCTGCCGCATCCCAGTTGACCTCACCGGCATACAGCACGGCGTTACGGCCCTTGCCGATGTCGACGAACGCTGCCTCCATGCTTGGCAGGACGTTCTGGATTCGGCCGAGGTAGACGTTGCCGGCCATCGACGCGTTGGTCTCACGGGACACGTAGTGCTCCACCAGAACGCCGTCCTCCAGGACACCGATCTGGGTACGGTCCTGCTTGTGGCGCACGACCATGACCCGCTCGACACTCTCGCGCCGGGCGAGGAACTCGGCCTCGGTGATGACCGTGCGACGACGCCCTGCCTCACGACCCTCACGACGGCGCAGCTTCTTGGCCTCGAGCCGGGTTGAACCCTTGACCGAGGTGACCTCGTCACGCTTCGGGCGCGGTTCACTCACCCGGGTCGTGGTGCTGGTGCCTGGCTGCTGGTCGTCGCCGTCCCCGGCGGAACCACGGCGCCTGCGACGGGTACGACGGCGGCTCTCGCCGCCCTCCCCCGACTCGCTGTCCTCGGCTGAGGACTGGCCCGACGATGTCATCTCGGCGCTGTCCTGGTCTGTGCTTGTCGCGGACTCATCGGCATTGCCTTCGCCGGCGGCACGTCCCCGGCGGCCCTTGCCACCCCGGCGGCGGCGACGTGGTGCGCCATCGGCCCCCGAGTCGTCCGAATCGTCGGATCCTCTGGCACCGTCCGGTCGCGCACCGTCCTGTCGCGCCTCATCGCCCTGCTCTGCCGCGGCAGGTGAGGGGGTCTGGCGGGTCTGCTGGGCCGCAGCCTGGTCGGGGGTGGGTGAGGCTGCCGGAGCAGTCACCCTGCGGCGACGAGGAGCCTCGGTGGGCGCCGGCGGCTGGAACAACAGGCCGAAGTTCTGGACCGCAGGTGCCTTCGCGGGCTCGTGTTCCGGTGCCTGATCAGCCTGCGCATGATCAGCCTGCGCATGATCAGCCTGCGCATGATCAGCCTGCGCATGATCAGTCTGCGCGGGGGCAACCTGGGCGGACTCGGAATCGAGCGGTGCCGTTGCAGACTTCTTGGCGGTCTTGCGCGGAGCACGCTTGGCCGCCTTGCGCGCCGGGGCTGCCGTCAGGTCAGCGGGCGCTGCTGTCACAACGCTGGTCGCACCAAGGATGGGCGCACCATCGGGTGCCTGCTGCGGTGCGCTGGCCTTCTTGGTGGCCTTGCGTGGGGCTCGCTTGGCAGCGGTCTTCTTGATCGGTTCTGCGGTGGCGGTGGGCACTTCAGGTGCCGTACCGGTATTGAAGATGTTGTCATCGTCTGATGCCATCTGGGGCGTCTTTCCGTCATCCACGTGGCAAGGACCACACCTGGGCCAGTTGGCCCTCATCGCCGCATGGTGCGCGGTTGGGTTCGTCTCCCGCGCTGAGTGCGGGCGGGACGGAAGTCGTATCGCTACATCTCGGGGCTCGCGCTTCCTTGCGCGTCACCGCCTCAGATGCCGTCGACGTCCTGGTCGGCAGCCAATGGATCGGTCACCGTCGCGGTTGCAGTGTGCAGCGGCCCCTGCGCCAGCCGAGTCACCAGGGGTGGTATCGGCGGCGTGAGTGCGGCGACTGACTGCAGCGCGGTTAGAACATCATCGGGGCGTACAGCAGGTGTGGTATGCCGTACGACCACCCTCAGTATCGCACATGTGCCGTCCTGGGCAGGCGAGGCGACCAGCGACACGACAGCGTTTCGCACATCAAAGGTCCGCGGACCGTTCTTCATGACCCGGGTGACCTCAACCCGCTCCAACGCAAGGAACTGCTCGGTCGCCTGCGCAAGGCTGCTGACCGGCATACCCCTGAACTCCATGACCCAGTCGCTGGCCTGCAGGCGATCTGCCAGCGCCCCTGGGGTGGCCTCCACCACCTCGAGCACGTCCAGACCTTCGGGAAGTGCCTCATCGAGCGCGGCACGCACCCGCTGCGGGTCGACCCGCTCGGTCACCGAGATCTCGAAGTACTCAGCCTCACTGGCCGTTCCCGTCGGCGCCGCGTTGGCGTAGGAGATCTTCGGGTGCGGATGGAAGCCGGCGGAGAAGGCCATCGGGACTGCAGCCCGGCGCAACGCCCGCTCGAGGGCGCGCTGAAAGTCCCGGGTCGAGGAGAACCGCAGCCGCCCACGTTTCGCATAGCGAAGGCGCAGCTTCTGGACCGCTGGCGCCGGAGGTGGACCATCGGGAGTGCGAGCCATGCTTGCGAGAATACCGGCCCGATGACACCATCCCGGCCGATGACAACCAGCCGGGACCCGGCGTACCGTCGATCGATGGGCCGCTTCAGGGTGAGGCGGTCCCCTGAACGGAGGCTAACGAGATGTTCATCCAGATCATTCAGGGCAGCTGCCGCGACTCGGAGGCGCTGCGCCGGCAGATCGACATGTGGCGCCGGGAGCTGGGGCCACAGGCCGAAGGCTGGCTCGGCGGGACATACGGCGTCACCGACGACAACACTTTTGTCGGCATGGTGCGGTTCGAGTCCAAGGAGGCAGCAGCCCGCAACTCGACCCGACCAGAACAGGGCGCGTGGTGGGCAGAGACCCAGAAGTGCTTCGACGGCGAGGTCACCTTCCACGACTGCAACGACGCTCTGACGTTCCTGGACGGCGGCGCCGACGACGCCGGGTTCGTCCAGGTCATGCAGGGTCGGCTGGCCGATCCCGAGCGGTTCCGCAAGTTCATGGAGCTTCCCATGGACATGCTGCAGGAGACCCGTCCTGAGATCATCGGCGGCGTCATCGCGATCGAGCCGGACGGCCGGTTCACCGAGACGGTCGCCTTCCGCAGCGAGGATGCCGCCCGTGAGGGTGAGCGCAAGGAGATGCCCGCCGAGATGCGTCAGACGTGGGAGAACGAGATGGCCCAGATGCAGGACGTGACCTATCTGAACCTGCGTCACCCCTGGTTCGCCAGCAAGGAGTAGCCAGCGGCAACGTGGAGCAAAATCTAGCTTTGCTCCAGAAGGTCGTCCTTGCCTGCGGTAACGACCGTCAGTGGCAGAAGGCGCTGGCCGGTGGGCCCGACCTGGATCTTTGTACCCATCTGGGAGCAGACGCCACAGTCATAGCACGAGGTCCAGCGGCAGTCCTCGACCTCCACATCGCCCAGGGCATCCTGCCAGTCCTGCCACAGCCAGTCCTTGTCAAGACCGGAGTCGAGGTGGTCCCAGGGGAGCACTTCGTTCTGCTCGCGCTCGCGGGTGGTGTACCAGGCCACATCGACAGGCTCATCGGCCAGAGCACTCTGGGCACAGCGCATCCAACGCTCATAGCTGAAGTGCTCGCTCCAGCCGTCGAACCTGGCACCGTCACGCCATGCCGCCTCGATGACCTTGCCGACACGGCGGTCACCGCGGGACAGCAGTCCTTCGATGATGCCGGGTTGGCCATCGTGGTAGCGGAACCCGATGGCTGAGGCGAACCGTTTGTCGCCCCGGATCGCGTCGCGCAGCTTTTGCAGCCGAGCGTCGGTCTCCGGTGCGCCCAGCTGGGCGCACCACTGGAACGGGGTGTGCGGCTTGGGGATGAACCCCCCGATCGAGACGGTGCAACGGATGTCACGCCGGCCAGTGACCCGTCGCCCGGTCTCGATGACCCGCTTGGCGAGGTCGGCAATCTGAAGCACGTCCTCGTCGGTCTCGGTAGGCAGACCGCACATGAAGTAGAGCTTCACCTGACGCCAGCCGGCCGAGTAGGCCGCGGCGACGGTGTTGATCAGGTCTTCCTCACTGACCATCTTGTTGATGACCCTGCGAATGCGCTCGGAGCCGCCCTCAGGGGCGAACGTCAGGCCGGAACGGCGCCCGCCCCGGGTCAGCTCGTTGGCCAGGTCAATGTTGAAAGCGTCGACGCGCGTCGATGGCAGCGACAGACCGGTCTGAGTGCCTTCGTAACGATCGGCCAGGCCCTTGGCGATCTCGGCGATCTCCGAATGGTCGGCGCTGGACAGCGAGAGAAGACCAACCTCGTCGAATCCCGTCGCTGCCAAGCCCTTTTCGATCATGTCGCCGATGCCGGTGATGGATCGCTCGCGTACCGGGCGGGTGATCATGCCGGCCTGGCAGAAGCGGCATCCGCGCGTGCAGCCACGGAAGATCTCGACCGACATCCGCTCGTGCACGCTCTCAGCCAACGGCACCAAGGGCTTCTTCGGGTACGGCCAGGCGTCCAGATCCATGACCGTGTGCTTGGAGATGCGCCACGGCACGCCGGGCACGCCGGCCGCCGGGGCGACACGCTTGATCCGGCCGTCCGGGAGGTAGTCGACGTCATAGAACGCCGGCACGTAGACCCCGCCGGTGCGCGCCAGCCGCAGGAGCAGCTCGCGGCGACCGCCCGGACGATCCTGCGCCTTCCAGGTCGTGAGCAGGTCTGTCACCTCAAGAACTGCCTGCTCGCCGTCGCCCACGATCACCGCGTCGACGAAGTCCGAGACCGGCTCGGGGTTGAACGCCGCGTGTCCCCCGGCGATGACAAGGGGGTCATCCTCGCCCCGCTCGCTCGCGTGCAGAGGTATGCCGGCCAGGTCCAGCGCGGTGAGCATGTTGGTGTAGCCGAGCTCGGTGGAGAAGGAGACGCCGAACAGGTCGAAGTCACGCAGCGCCCGGTGTCCGTCAACGGTGAACTGCGAAACGCCCTCACGCCGCAGCAACGCCTCCATGTCCGGCCACACGGAGTATGTCCGTTCGCAAAGAGCATCCGGACGTTCGTTGATGACCTCGTACAGGATCATGACGCCCTGGTTGGGCAGGGCGACCTCGTAGGCGTCGGGATACATCAGGGCCCAGCGTGCGGTCAGCTCCTGGCCTTCCGGGCCGAACCCGCCGCAGTTCCAGTCCTTGACGGTGGAGTTGAGCTCACCTCCGACGTACTGGACGGGCTTGCTCACCTGCTCCAGCAGCGGCTCGAGGCGTCGAAAAAGTGAGCCTCCGGCGGCGTCGGCACCACGATTGCCGTCGAGCATGGGTTCGAGCATGGGTTCAAGCGTAGAGCGAGTCCAGCTCATTCTTGTACTTCTCGGCAACGACCCTGCGCTTGAGCTTCATGCTCGGGGTGAGGTCGCCGGCGTCGACAGTGAGGTCACGGTCAAGGATGATGAACTTCTTGATCGTCTCCCAGTGGTTGAGCTTGGCGTTGAGCTGGTCGATGTAGCCCTGAATCAGCTCACGAACCGCGGGTGAGGTGACGAGCTCGGCATACGGCATACCGGCCATGCCGCTCTCGGCCGCCCAGCCCCCGATGGCATCGGGGTCGAGAGTGACCAGCGCCGAGACGAAGGTTCGCCCCTCACCCTGGACGATCAGCTGGCTGGCATAGGGGCACGCCCCCTGGAAGATCGACTCGATGGCGGACGGGGCCACGTGCTTGCCGTTGGAGGTCTTGAACAGGTCCTTCTTACGGTCCGTGATGCGCAGGAACCCACGCTCGTCAAGGTTGCCGATGTCCCCCGTGTGCAGCCACCCGTCCGGGTCCACCGTCTCGGCAGTCTCCTCCGGGAGGTTGTGGTAGCCCGCCATGATGCCAGGTCCCCTGAGCAGGATCTCCCCGTCGGGCGCGATCTGGACCTCGGTGCCGGGCAACGGCCAGCCGACGCTCCCGAAGACGTAGGAGCCAGGCCGGTTGACAAAGGAAGCAGCGCTGGACTCGGTCAGGCCGTAGCCCTCCAGGATGAGCAGGCCTGCGGAGTCGAACCACCGGGCCACATCGCTGTTCAGTGCCGCCGACCCCGAGATGAAGTACCTGATCCGGCCGCCGAACCGATCCTGAATCTTGTGCAGCACCAGCCTGTCCGCAAGCACAAACTGAACCGCCAGCAAGACAGACGCCGAACGGCCTTCCGCGCGCAGGACGGCGACCCGACTGCCCACCCCGATAGCCCAGTCGAACAGCTTGGCCTTCACACCGCCTTCGGCCCGGACAGTGTTCGTGATCCGGGCATAGGCCTTCTCGAAGATGCGCGGTGCCGCGCCCATGAACGTCGGTGAGACGACGGCGAGGTTGTCCACGATCTTGTCCACCCGCCCGTCCAGCACGGTCGGGAACCCGATCTGCATCGGGAGGGTGAGCAGCACCTTGCCGAGCACGTGGGCCAGCGGCAGCCAGAGATACTGCAGGTCGTCCTGGTTCAGGATGTCAATGGCGTCGACCGCTGCCACCTCATAGGTCCAGCAGTCATGCGAAAGACGAACTCCCTTGGGCCGGCCGGTCGTTCCGGAGGTGTAGATGAGCGTGGCGAGATGCTCCGGCTGGATGGCGTGGATCCGGTCGTCCAGGGCTGACGACGCCTCTGCCAGATGCGCTACACCCAGCCGTTCCAGGTCAGCCAGCGAGATGACCCAGTCCCCATCGGCTGTTCCGTCAAAGGTGACGACCTTGACCAGCTCAGGCAGCGACGAGCGGTGGGCGCGAAGCTTGGCAATCTGGGCATCGTCCTCGGCGAACACGATGCGGCTCTGCGAGTCGGCGACGATGTAGGTCACGTCGGACTCGGCGGTCGTGGGATAGATGGCGGTTGTCGCCGCACCAGCCAACATCACGGCCAGGTCGGCGACCACCCACTCGTAGCGAGTGCTCGAGGCGATCCCCACACGGTCCTCGGACCGGATCCCCAAGGCCACCAGACCCGCCGCGATGGGGCGCACACGAGCGTCCACCTGCGTCCAGTTGACCGACTCCCAAGCCGCATCCCGCGGAAACCGGAACGCCTCTGCTGAGGGCGTCTTGGCCACCCGGTCAACGAACAGGTGTGCCACCGAACGGGCCCGATGCTCGATGAGGGACAGGTCGCTGTGCTCATCGCTCGCCGAGAAAACCATTATTCGCTCCTGATCGGTGATCTTGCGCAGACCCACGGATAATGTCAGCGCACGCGCCGTTCGTAAAGCCCGGACAGGTGGGCGTTGTTCACCAGGCCCAGCGCGAGCCAGCAGGCGAACATGCTGGAGCCGCCATACGACACAAAGGGCAACGGAAGACCGGTCACCGCCATGATGCCCAAGTTCATTCCCACGTTCTCAAAGATCTGGACGAACCGAGGTCGGGCTGCAGCATGACCAGGCCGATAGGTATGCCGGCCACGACCCAGGCCAGCGCGACGTCGCGGTGGGCGGGCGGCTGCTCCCGTTCTCCGCGCTCCGCGAGGATCACTGCCAGGCCGACACAGAGGTGCGGGACCAGGTCACCCGACTGTGGAGGAGAGCACCGCCCGAGCGCGCTCGACGTCGTCGGCTATCTGCGACAGCAGGTCCTCGATGGAGTCGAACTTCTCCGTCGGCCTGAGATATTCAACGAACTCGACAGCCACAGTCTCACCGTAGAGATCGAGGTCTGTGCGATCCAGGACATGGGCCTCGACCCGCCGCTGGGTGCCCGCAAACGTCGGGTTGGTGCCGATCGAGATCGCGGCCGGCAACACGCGGTCGGGATCCCCCTCGGGCACGGCCGGCCGGATCAGCCAGCCCACGTAGACGCCGTCCGCCGGGGTCAACCCCGCCGATTCGTGGCTCAGGTTCGCGGTGGGATAGCCCAGGTCGCGGCCGCGGTGATCGCCGTGGACAACCTCACCACAGACCCGATGGGGGCGTCCGAGGATCTCGGCCGCACCTGCGACGTCGCCTGCGGTCACAAGGCTGCGAACGCGACTGGAGGACCAACGGCCCCCTTCACCGATGTCCGTCAGGGTGAGCACTTCGAAGCCGTGCGCGGCGCCTAGCTGGCGCAGCGTGTCGACGTTGCCGGAGTTGCGAACACCGAATCGGGTGTCCTCCCCCACGACGACCACGCTCGCGCCGAGCGCCTTGACGAACACCTCGACCACGAAGCGCTCCGGAGTCCACAGGGCGAGCTCGCGGGTGAACTCCATAACCAGCACGGCGTCCAGTCCGGTGGCCGCGAGCAGGTCGAGGCGCAGCTCGGGCGCGGTGATGATCTGCGGAGCCCGCTCCGGGTGCAGTACCGCGACCGGGTGCGGGTCGAACGTGACTGCGACCGCTTGAGCGCCGTCCGAGCGATCGGCCCGAGCCCGCTCCACGACTGTGGCAAGCACGGCTTGATGGCCCTTGTGCACACCGTCGAAGTTGCCCATAGTCACCACGCTCGGGCCATAGCCCTGTGGGATCTGGGAGAGGTCAGTCCATCGCAACATTAGGGACACTCTACAAACCCGACGTCTGAAAAACGACGTGGGCCTTGGCCAGCGTGCCGCTCTCGTCAAGAACTGCCACCAGATCTCCCTCGGGCGCGAACGCCGCGATGGGTTGGCGGCGGCCTGCTGGCTTTGATGGAATGCGCTGTCCGTAGCCGACTGCGGTCGCTTCGGCCGTGGTCAGCTCACGCACGTCAAAGGAGTCCCGGGCTGCGGCCGAAAGAGTGATCAAAGGCATGGCGTCCGCCTCGCTGGCGATCTCGAGATCGGCAAGCGAGTGCGCGCTGTCGAGCCCGAACCTGCCAACCCGGGTACGCCGCAGTGCAGTCAGGTGCCCGCCCACCCCCAGCACGGTGCCCAGGTCGCGGGCAAGCGCCCGGATGTATGTTCCTGATGACACGTCCAGAATGACGTCAAGGTCCCACACCTGGCGACCGCCCGCGGTTCGCGTGCGTTGGTCAAGGATGTCGAACCTGCTGACAGTGACCGGCCGGGCCGTCAGGACCACGTCCTGCCCCGCACGCACCCGCGCATACGACCTCTGCCCGTCCACCTTGATTGCACTGACCGAGCTGGGCACCTGGGAGATCTCACCGGTGAGACCAGCGACCGCATCCTGGACGGCCTCGACGCTCAGGCCGGAGACATCGTGCGAGGCCGTGATATCGCCCTCTGCGTCATCGGTGATCGTGGACTGGCCGAGACGGATCGTCCCGGCGTAGGTCTTGTCGCACCCCACGAGGAACGTCAGAAGCTTGGTGGCGCGGTTGATGCCCAGAACCAGTACACCGGTGGCCATCGGGTCCAGCGTTCCCGCATGGCCGACCCTGCGGGTGCCACAAAGCCGTCGACAGCGCGCGACAACGTCGTGGCTGGTCCAACCGGCCGGCTTGTCGACGATGAGCAGCCCGTCAGGAGTGGTCATCGTTCGCAGCGTCATCGTGCGCGACGTCGTCTCCGTGAATGTCAGCCTCCGCCGGGCCTTCATCGCCCACCTTCTTGTACGGGTCCGCTTCACCGGCATAGGTGGCACCGGCTGCTGCGGCTGCCACCTCCGCATCCCGCTGCTTGGCAGTGAGGAGCAGATCCTCCATATGGGCCACACCCTCCGGAAGCGCGTCGGGGATGAACTCCAGCGTGGGAGTGAGCCGGATGCCGATGCCCCTGCCCACCGCGGAGCGGAGCTTGCCCTTGGCGGACTCGAGAGCCGCCGCCGTATCGGCGCGTTCGGCCTCGCCACCGAACACCGTGTAGAACACCGACGCATTCTGCAGGTCGCCGGTCACCCGGACGTCGGTGATCGTGATGAAGCCCAGTCGCTCGTCCTTGACGCGGTACTCCAGCGTCTCGGCCACGAGAACCTTGATGCGGTCTGCAATCTTCTTCGCGCGGGCCGGATCGGCCATGGTCCTTACTCTCCTAGAAAATTACAGTGCTCGGGGCATGGAAGAGGATCCGCAGTCGCCCGAATGCCCAAAGTGAGCGGCACCCTGGTGAGCGGGCGGGCTAAACAACCAGCCCGCTCACCAGGGTGAGTGACGATCAGGTACGCGGGATCTCGCGCATCTCGTGGGTCTCGATGACGTCGTCAACCCGGATGTCGTTGAAGCTACCGAGGTTGATGCCGCACTCGAAGCCCTCGCGAACCTCGGTCACGTCGTCCTTGAAGCGACGCAGACCGGTGATCTCGATGCCCTCGCCGACGACCGCACCGTCACGGATGATCCGCGCCTTGGTGCCGCGCTTGATCTCGCCGGAGCGAATCAGGGAACCGGCGACGTTGCCGAACTTGGAGGACTTGAAGACCTCGCGCACCTCGGCGGTGCCCAGCTGGACCTCTTCGTACTCCGGCTTGAGCATGCCCTTGAGCGCTGCCTCGATGTCCTCGATCGCCGAGTAGATGACCGAGTAGAAGCGCATGTCCACGCCCTCGCGGTCGGCCAGCTCGGCCACTCGCTCGGCCGGCTTCACGTTGAAGCCGATGATGACGGCACTGTCGACCGTCGCCAGGTTGACGTCGTTCTGGGTGATCGCGCCCACCCCGCGGTGGATGATCCGCAGGTCGACCTCGTCACCGACATCGATCTTGAGCAAGGCGTCCTCGAGCGCTTCGACAGAACCCGACACATCACCCTTGATGATGAGGTTGAGGTTGTCGACCTTGCCAGCGGCCAGGGCCTCATTGAGGTCCTCGAGGCTGATCCGCTTGCGGCGCTTGGCCAGGCTGGCAGCACGCTGGGCAGCCTCGCGACGCTCAGCGATCTGACGGGCTGTGCGGTCGTCGGGCGCCACGAGGAAGGTGTCACCCGCACCGGGCACCGAGGTCAGGCCGAGCACCATGACCGGACGTGAAGGTGTGGCCTCCTCGACCGTGTCACCGTGTTCGTCGAGCATGGCGCGGACGCGGCCGTAGCCACCGCCGGCCACGATCGAGTCACCGATGCGCAACGTTCCGGACTGGACCAGAACCGTGGCCACGGGGCCACGACCCTTGTCGAGGTGTGCCTCGATCGCAACACCACGAGCGTCCTTGTCCGGGTTGGCTCGCAGGTCGAGAGCCGCATCGGCTGTCAGCAGCACTGCCTCGAGAAGGGTGTCGATATTTGTGTGCTCCTTTGCCGAGACGTTGACGAACATCGTCTCGCCGCCGTACTCCTCGGCCACGAGGTTGTACTCGGTCAGCTGCTGGCGAACCTTGTCGGGGTTTGCCCCTTCCTTGTCCACCTTGTTGACCGCAACCACAATCGGCACACCTGCGGCCTGGGCATGGTTGAGTGCCTCAATCGTCTGCGGCATGACGCCGTCATCTGCGGCGACCACGAGGATCGCGATGTCCGTGACAGCGGCACCACGGGCACGCATGGCCGTGAAGGCCTCGTGACCGGGGGTGTCAATGAACGTGATGGGGCGTTCGACGCCCTCGTGCTCGGCGAGGACCTGATAGGCACCGATGTGCTGGGTGATGCCACCGGCCTCATGCTGTGCGACCTTCACGGAGCGGATCGCGTCCAGCAGTCGGGTCTTTCCATGGTCGACGTGACCCATGACGGTCACCACCGGCGGACGAGGCTTGAGGTCCTCGTCGCCCTCTTCGGCCAGCTCTGCGTCGAGGTCGATGTGGAACTGACCGAGCAGCTCGCGCTCCTCGTCCTCCGGAGAGACGACCTCGATGTCGTAGCCCAGCTCGGTGCCGAGCGCGCGGAACGTGTCTTCGTCCAGGGACTGGGTCGCCGTCGCCATCTCACCCAGGTGGATGAGCACTGTTACCAGGCTCGCCGGGTTCGCGTTGATCTTGTCGGCGAAGTCCGTCAGCGAGGCTCCACGACGCACCCGGATGACGGTCTTGCCGTCGCCGCGAGGAACCGTGACGCCGCCGAGCGACGGGGCCTGCATCTGCTCGAACTCCTGACGCTTGGCGCGCTTGGACTTGCGTCCGCGAACCGGACGTCCACCACCACGGCCGAAGGCGCCCTGTGTGCCACCACGGCCGCCGGGTCCACCCGGACGACCGCCGCCACCACCGGGACGACCGGCGAAACCGCCACCGCCACCGGGACGACCGGCGAAACCGCCACCCGCAGGGGCGCCGGCACCCGGACGACCGGGAGCGCCGCCACGAGCCGGACGCGCACCCGGGCGGCCGACCGCTGTGCGATCGGGCATCATGCCCGGGTTCGGGCGCGGGGCGCCGGGACGGGGGCCGCCGGCACCGGCAGGAGCCGGACGGCCACCCTGTGGGCGGGGCATCCCCTGGCTGGGAGCAAAGGGGTTGTTACCTGGACGGGCAGCCGACGGTGCCTCGCGGCCCTCCCGCGGCTCGCGACCTTCGCGGCCGCCGCGGGGCATTCCCTGGCTCGGCGCGAAGGGGTTGTTTCCGGGACGAGGGGCTCCGGGACGGGGCGCGGGGCGCGGGGCCTCGGCACCACCCTCCCGTGCCGCAGGCGCTGCGGGGGCAGGCGCCTTGGCAGCAGAGGCTTTGGCAGCGGGCGCCCTGGGCGCAGGGGCCCTCGGTGCAGGGGCCTTGGGAGCAGGCGCCGCCGGACGGGACGGAGCCCGAGGCACGCCGGCGGATGCCGCGGCGGGAGCCTCGGCCGAACGAGTAACGGGGGCCGCGGTGGCGGCAGCTGCGGGAACTGCGGCAGGAGCCGGCGCAGCGGGGGTGACAGTGGAAGCGGGCGCGACCGGCGCCGCAGCTCCGGGCTTGGCTGCCGACTTCTTGGCGGCGGGTTTTGCCTCGCCGTCCTCGGCGTCCTTAGCCGGACCGCCGGTGGCAGCCTGCTCCGCGGGGAACGACTCGCGAACCTTGCGAACCACAGGGGGCTCGATGGTCGAAGAAGCCGACCGGACGAACTCGCCCTGTTCTTTCAAATGACTGAGCAAAGTTTTGCTCTCGACTCCGAGCTCTTTCGCGAGCTCGTAGACCCGGACCTTAGCCACGTTTCTCCTCGTCTGTGGCCCGGAGTTCGAGATGAAGCGCGGGCCGTCGTTAGTGCTGGGTATTGCTCATCGCTGAGTACTCATCGGTTGCTCATCGGGTGCTCATCAGCGTCAAACCCGCTTTCGGTTTCAGGAACCTGCTGAACTGCCTGCTCCGGGGTGGAACACACAGCGTTGACGACGGACTGATCGTGGGCGCCGATGTATGCGCCCACGTCCGCCACCTCGAGGAAGGCCTTGACTCGCAAGGCCCGCCCAAACGCTTTTTGCCGCAATGCAAGATCGAGACACTCCGGTGTCGGATGCAGCCAAGCGCCACGCCCTGGCAACCGGAGCCGCGGATCGGGAACGACCCTGGCCACGTGCTCACCGGTGTCATCCCACTCCGCAACAACTCGCAGCAGTGCTGATCGAACATCACGACGACGACAACCCACACACGTTCGTGCCATGCGTTGGGTCGGCCGCTGACTGATCCGTCGCAACCGATCGATCATCACTACTCTAGCGCCTGGCGCCCACGGTCTGTGCCAGCGTCGGCCTTGCGGGCCCCCTGATCGTGAACAGGCGCGGTGTCGGAATGGATGTCGATGCGCCAGCCGGTCAGCTTGGCGGCAAGTCGGGCGTTCTGACCTTCCTTGCCTATTGCCAACGACAGCTGGTAGTCAGGGACGATCACCTTGGCCGAACGCGCTTCCGCGTCGACGATCTCGACGGAGTTGACCCGCGACGGCGAGAGCGCAGCCGCCACGAAAGTGCGAGGGTCCTCCGAGAAGTCCACGATGTCGATCTTCTCGCCGTGCAGCTCAGTCATAATTGCCCTGATCCGCGCCCCCATCGGACCGATGCAAGCGCCCTTGGCGTTGACGCCGGGGACTTTCGAATGCACGGCGACCTTCGTCCGGTGCCCTGCCTCGCGGGCGAGTGCCCCGATCTCGACAGTGCCGTCGGCAACCTCGGGAATCTCGAGCTCGAACAGCTTCCGGACCAGATTCGGGTGGGTGCGCGACAGGCTGATCTGGGGTCCGCGCTGACCACGCTTCACGCTGACCACGTAACAACGCAGACGCTGACCGTGAATGTACTTCTCCCCCGGCACCTGCTCGGCCAGGGGCAGCGACCCCTCGATCTCCCCGAAGTCGACCATCACATAACGCGGATCGCTGCTCTGCTGGATGACGCCGGTGATGATGTCGCCCTCACGGCCATGGAAGTCGCCCATGATCGCCTCGTCCTCGATGTCGCGCAGCCTCTGCACGATGACCTGGCGAGCCGTCGAAGCCGCGATCCGCCCGAAACCAGCGGGAGTGTCGTCGAACTCGGGACCGGGCTCTGAGCGCTCCCCGGTCTCAGGGTCGGGGACGCCCTCCTCGCGGGCCCACACGGTCACGTGACCGGTCTTGCGCTCGAGCTCCACCCGGGCGATGCGCTGGGCACCTTCGGTGCGGTGATAGGCCACGAGCATCGCCTGCTCGATCGCCGGGATGATGACGTCCAGGGAGATGTCCCGCTCACGCTCCAGGCCACGTAGTGCGGTCAGATCGATATCCATCAGCTCTCCTCCTCTGGGGTGACACGGGCAAACTCGACCTGCACCTGGGCGCGAGCGATGTCGGAATACGGAATGTTCAGTCTGGTCTCTGGCTCTTTCTTCGTCGCCGCCACCAGCACCGTTGCCTCGGTGGGCCCTGCAGCGACCAGGCGGCCGGTGAGTGCGCCGTCGGCTGGGTCGGCGATTCGCCGGATCTCCACGAGTCGGCTCACGTTTCGGCGGAAGTGACGGGGCTGCGTGAGCGGGCGGTCCACACCGGCCGATCCGACCTCGAGGACGTAGGGTGCTTCGCCCAGCGCATCCGAAGCGTCCAGAGCGGCGCTGATAAGGCGGGTGGCCTCGGCGACCTCGTCCAGTGAGAGGGGATCGATCACGCTGCTCTCGTCATCAGGCTCGAGACCGACCAGATCACGATCCAGCCAGATCCGGACCAGCCGGCGCTTTCCCGCAGGCGTCACTGCAAGGTCCTCGATCATGAGACCGAGCTCACCAAGGGGGCCAGGGGCGTTAACGGTGCCCTGGAGGTCACGCAGGACGTGGTGAATTCGTTCCTGAATACTCAACTGACGCCTCCGCTCCCTTTTCTTGGATGACGGCGCGCCGCGCGCTTTCTCCGTGGTGGCCGTCGGCGGCAGTCTATCGGGCGAAAGACGGGCCAAGTAGCCAAAGCACGGTGTCATGCCATCATCGATTCCGTGCCGCGAACCTGAGCCATACATTGAGCGGCGAGCGAGTATTGCGCAGAAGCTCGGATTTGCGCCGCCTGCCGACAAGGCCATCGCGACCATCAAGGCGATGCAGCCGGGCTGACCCGCGCCCGCGACGAGGGGTGACCCACCAGCCAAAAGGAGTTTCATCGGAGGGACGATGATGGGGTCATGATCTTCCCGAAGGCGACACGGTTTCCCGGCGTCGCCAACTGGCTCGGCAATAACGGCCTGGAGATCGTGCTCATCATCCTGGGCGCCATCCTGCTGACCAGGTTCGCGACGTGGTTCAAGGCGATGGTCAACGAGCGCATCGACGCCAGCGACCTCGAGTCGGACGCCCTGGTTCGTTCGGAGGCGGCCAAGCATCGACATGCTTTGGCCGACGTGCTCAAGTGGGCGACTCTGGTCATCGTGTACTGCGTCTCCGGGGTGAACATTGCCCAACGTCTCCCCGGAGTGTCAACGACGAGCCTGGTCGCGCCGGCGGCCGTGGTGGGTGTGGCACTTGGCTTCGGGGCGCAGCGCCTGGTCCAGGACCTGCTCGCCGGCTTCTTCATCATCGCCGAGCGGCAGTACGGCTTCGGTGACCTCATCACGATCGCCGGCCCCGGCATCCCCGAAGGCGTGATCGGCACGGTCGAGGACGTGACGCTGAGGGTTACCAAGGTCCGCACCGCCAACGGCGAGGTCATCTTCACCTCGAACGGTCAGATCACCCAGCTCACCAACCTGTCACGGGACTGGGCCCGGGTCGTGATCGACGTGCCGGTTCCGCTCACCGTGGACATCGGCGAGGTCAGCGAGATCCTGCGCGAGGTGGGCCGCGCGGCGTACGCCGACGAGGAGCTTCACCCCCAGCTCCTCGACGCGCCCGCGGTGATGGGCGTCCAGAGCATCGAGGTCGACCAGATCCGCGTGCGCATCGTTGCCCGCACCTTGCCGGGCCGCCAGTTCCTCGTGGGGCTCGCGCTGCGCGGGCGGATCGCGGCCGCGCTGCGCCGGGAGGGCATCCACGTGCCCATCGAGCTGGACACAGTAGAGGCGACGGGTGCCACCCCGTGAAGCTGCGTCCCCGACGGTCAACCCTGGTTCTCATAGTCATGTTTGTGCTGACTCTCACGACCTACCTGATGCTGTCCCCTCCGCCAACAGCGGCACCCACTTCCTCCACGCCGTCGCCAACCGGCACGGCCACGCCAAAGCCCGGACCCCGATCCACGCCGGGCACGACACGTAAGGCGCCTCCCCGCCCGCTGACGACACCGGCCCACGCCGGCCCGCTCTTCCCTGCCGCCAACCCCTGGCCGACCGTTTCGCCCACCCCTTCGCCGACCATTGCGCCCACCTCATCGACCGCAGGGCCCACCCCTCTTTCGACCGCGGCGCCCACCATCCCGGCGCCGACGCCAGACGGTCCTGTGCCGACACAGACCGGGCCACCCCCGGCAACGCAGGCGCCCTGACCCATTCCGGATGCAGGGCCCGCCGTGGCAGGCTCAGAACATGCTCGGCATGCCCGGCATGCCCGGCCAAACGCCACCCCGATCCACCGATCCGGTGCCGATCCATGACCTGCTGAGCGGGGGCAACCCGCGGACACTGCACAACGTCGACGAGGTGATCAGGACCGTCCTGGCCCAACCCGAACGCGTCGACGAGCTGATCCGGTGCGTCCTGGACGCCGACGACGACATCGTGCGCATGCGGGCCGGCGACGCCCTCGAGAAGGTCTGTCGCGCCCAGACCTCGCTCCTGCAGCCTCACGTCTTTCTGCTGCTGGGTGACATGGCGAAGATCCGCCAGCCGTCGGTGCAGTGGCATGTCGCGCAGATGCTCGGCCAGGGCCGGCTCACACCCGCACAACGCAAGCGAGCCACACGACTCATGAACGAGAACCTTGACGAGTCCACCGACTGGATCGTGCTCAACTGCAGCCTCGACACCCTGGCGATCCTGTCCAGACAGGACCCCGCCATCGTCGACGACCTACGCCGCCAGCTGGCACTTCATGAGCAGAGCAGCCACAAGTCGCTCGCCAGCC
>Ga0208716_1000385_pt1 | contig 18801 bp, 13 predicted proteins | sample NGESurdeep092012_8_FD_184482 | JGI IMG/M metagenome (GOLD analysis project Ga0208716, IMG submission 184482) | Arctic peat soil microbial communities from Barrow, Alaska - NGEE Surface sample 415-3 deep-092012 (SPAdes) | ecosystem: Environmental > Terrestrial > Soil > Wetlands > Peat ...
CGAGGGCCGCGATCGCTTCCGCGCTCATCTCGGCGGGAGGCAGGACGACGCCGGGCGCGACCGCGTTGACGCGGACGTTCGGGCCCATGGCGACGGCGAGGTTGCGGACGAGCGCGTTGATCGCCGCCTTCGCGGCCCCATGCGGGATGTGCGTCGGCCACGCCTGCGTGGCGGCGACATCCGAGACGAAGAGGATGGATCCGGACGAGCGGGCGAGCGCGGGCGCCGCCGCTTGCGCGAGGAAGAACGCGGCGCGGGGGCCGGCGCGAAACACGGCCTCCCAGTCGTCGACGGTGACGGACGAAAACGGCTTCGGGATCCACGGCGAGGCGGCGTGGACGAGCGCGTCGAGGCGCCCGAACCGGGCGAGGACGGCCGTCACGAGCGCGGCGGGCGCCCCGTCGACCGCAAGATCGGCCTGAAACGCCTCTGTGTCGGCCCCCCCTTCCTTTCTAAGAAAATCGACAGCGCGGCCCGCCGCTTCCGGATCGCTTCTGAAAGAGAGGGCGACCGAATAGCCATTCCGAGCCAGTGCTTTCGCGAATTCGAACCCGAGGCGCTTCGCCCCGCCGGTGACAAGGGCGACCTTCATGCGGGTCCGGCCGCGGCGTCCGGCGCGGGAGACAGCGCCCACCCCGAGAGGCTCGACAAGACGAGCCCCGCGAGAGTGAAAACAGACAAAAGAGTGAGTGCGAGCGCCACGAGACCACTATAATCCGTGCGGTTCAGGCACAAACAGCGGAGGCCTTCCATGACGCCACGGACACTCGTCGACATATTCCGGAGCCTCGCGGACACGCCGAAGCCGGATCTGCTGCTCCACAAGCAGGGCGGGAAGTGGATCCCGATCTCGACGGCCGAGTTCATGGACCGCGTCAAGAACGTTTCGTGCGCCCTCGAGGGCCTCGGCGTGAAACAGGGTGGGCGCGTGGCGCTGCTCTCGGAGAACCGGCCCGAGTGGTCGATCGTGGACTTCGCCTGCCAGTGCTACGGCGCGGTCCTCGTGCCGATTTTCCCGACGATGGTCGCCGAGCAGGTGGCCTACCTCATGAAAGACTCCGGCACGACCATCGCCTTCGCGTCGACGTCCGAGCAGGCGGCGAAGATTCTCGCGGCGAAGGAGGCGTCCCCCGAGGTCAAGCAGGCGCTGAAGCACGTCATCGTGTTCGACGCATCGTCGCTCGCGGGCACGACGCCCTACGCGGGCATTCTGGAGACGGGCCGCGCCGCGCAGGCGGCCGATCCCTCGGCCTTCGAGAAGCGCGCCGACGCGCGGCAGCCCTCCGACCTCGCGACCCTCATCTACACGTCCGGCACGACGGGGGAGCCGAAGGGCGCGATGCTCATGCAGAGCAACTTCGTCTCGAACGCGGTGGCGGGCAGCTCGGTCCTCCCCTTCGACTCCAGTGCCGTGGCGCTGTCGTTCCTGCCGCTCTCGCACGTTTTCGAGCGTTGCATCGAGTACTGCTACTACTACCGGTCGGCCACGATCGCATACGCCGAATCGATCGACAAACTGCGCGACAACCTCTCCGAGGTGAACCCGCACCTCTTCGGCGCGGTCCCCCGTGTCTACGAGAAAGTTTACGGGCGCGTGCAGGAGACCCTCTCGAAGTCGTCGCCGGGCAAGCAGAAGCTCTTCGCGAGGGCGGTCGAGGCCGGGAAGAAAGTCACGGCGCTCCGCGCGAAGAAGCAGACGCCGGGTTTCGGCCTTGCCCTCGAGCACTTCGTCTACGAGAGGCTCGTGTACCGCAAGATCCGCGCGGCCCTGGGTTCCCGCTTTCGCTTCGCGATCTCCGGCGGCGCGCCCCTCGCGAAGGAGCTCGCGGAGTTCTTCTGGGCGGTCGGCGTCGAGATCTACGAGGGTTACGGACTCACGGAGACGAGCCCCGTCATCGCGGTCGCCTGCCCTGCGGCGTGGCGGCTGGGCACGGTGGGGAAGATTCTGCCCGGCGTCGAGTGCCGCATCGCGGCGGACGGCGAGATCCTGACGCGCGGGCCGCACGTCATGAAGGGCTACTTTGGCAAGCCAAAGGAGACGGCCGAGGCGATCGACGCGGACGGCTGGTTCCACACGGGAGACATCGGCCGGATCGACGAGGACGGCTTCCTCATGATCACGGACCGGAAGAAGGAAATCCTCGTCAACTCGAACGGCAAGAACGTCGCTCCGGCTCCGATCGAGGGGCATCTCAAGGGTCATCCGTTCGTCTCGCTCCCCATCGTCATCGGTGACCGCCGGAAATTCCTGTCCTGCCTCTTCGTGCCGAACTTCGAAAAGCTCGCGGCCTGGGCGAAGGAGAACGGCCTCGGCAGCCTTCCCATGGACGATCTCGTCAAGGAACTGCGAGTCGTCGCCATCTTCCAGAGCGCCGTCGACGACTGGAACACGGGCAAGCCGCACGAGATGCTCATCAACCGGTTCGCGATCCTGCCGCGCGACCTCACGATCGAGAGCGGCGAGCTCACGCCGACCCTCAAGGTGAAGCGGCGCATCGTGGACGAGCACTTCAAGCACCTGATCGACGAGATGTACGAGGGGACGGCGGGCTGACCTGGGCGCTCGGGCCGGGAAGCGGGAATCGCATGCGCGTCGTCGTCGCCCTCGGCGGAAATGCCCTGCTTCGCCGCGGCGAACCGATGACGGCCGAGCACCAGCGCGCGAACGTGCGCCGGGCGGCGGTGGCGCTCGCGCCCGTCGCGAGGGAGCACGAGCTCGTCATCTCGCACGGGAACGGCCCTCAGGTGGGGCTCCTCGCCCTTCAGGCCGAAAGCGGGCTCGACGCCGCGCACTTCCCGCTCGACGTCCTCGGCGCCCAGACCGAAGGAATGATCGGCTACATGATCGAGCAGGAGCTCGGGAATCTCCTGCCATTCGAGGTCCCGTTCGCGACCCTCCTGACGATGGTCGAGGTGGATCCGGCCGATCGGGCCTTCTCGAAGCCCGACAAGCCGATCGGCCCGGCCTACGGTGAAGAAGAAGCGCACCGCCTCGCGAAAGAGCGTGGCTGGACCGTAGCGCGGGACGGTCCGGCGTGGCGGCGCGTCGTGGCCTCGCCTCTGCCGAAGCGCATCTTCGAGCTTCGCCCCGTGCGCTGGCTCCTCGAGAAGGGGACGATCGTGATCTGCGGGGGAGGGGGCGGGATTCCGACCGTCTACGGCGAGGACGGGAAGCTTCGAGGCGTCGAGGCCGTGATCGACAAGGACCGCGTGGCGTCGCTCCTCGCGCAGCAGCTCGAGGCCGACTTCTTCATCATGGCGACCGACGTCCCGGCCGTCCTCGTCGGCTGGGGTACGCGCGACGCACGCGCCATACGCCGGGCCTCGCCCGCCGCGCTCTCACGCTTCGACTTCACCGCCGGCTCGATGGGGCCGAAGGTCGAGGCGGCGAGGGATTTTGCCGAGCGGACCGGGAGGACGGCCGCGATCGGGGCCCTCGAGGACATCCCGTGCATGCTCCGCGGCGAGGCGGGCACGCTCGTCTCCAACGAAGTCGCGACGATCGAGTGGGCCCCGTCGCAGGAGATGCTCTTTCAGGAATGACCGCCCCTGGTGGGGGTCAACGGGCCTCTCGTTCACGCCTCCCAGCGCCACTCCCTCACCTCGGGCAAGTCATCGCCCACGCGCCTGACATACGCGCGATGCTCCTCGCGCTTCGCGACGAGGCGCTCGCGCACGGAGGGCGCCCGCGCGCGAAGGCCCGGGACGCGGTCGATGACGTCGATCGCGAGGCGGAAGCGGTCGAGGTCGTTGAGGACGCACATGTCGAAGGGCGTCGTCGTGGTGCCCTCTTCCTTGTAGCCGCGCACGTGGATGTTGTCGTGGTTGGTGCGCCGATAGGTGAGCCGGTGAATGAGCGTTGGGTAGCCATGGAACGCGAAAAGGACCTGCTTGTCCGTCGTGAAGAGCGCGTCGAATTCTTCGTCCGACAGCCCGTGCGGGTGTTCGCTCGCGGGCTGGAGGCGCATGAGGTCGACGACGTTGACGACCCGGATCCGAAGATCCGGAATCTCCTTCCTGAGGAGGGACACGGCCGCGAGGGTCTCGAGCGTCGGGACGTCGCCCGCGCAGGCCATGACGACGTCGGGGTCCCGGCCGCCGTCGTGGCTCGCCCACTCCCAGACACCGATGCCTTGGGCGGCATGGCGGCACGCGGCGTCGGCGTCGAGCCACTGGGGTTCGGGCTGCTTGCCCGCGACGATGACGTTCACGTAGTGGCGGCTCCTCAGGCAGTGGTCGGTCACCGAGAGAAGCGTGTTCGCGTCCGGCGGAAGGTAGATCCGGATGATCTCGGCCTTCTTGTTCACGACGTGGTCGAGGAAGCCGGGATCCTGGTGCGAGAAGCCGTTGTGGTCCTGCCGCCAGACGTGCGACGAGAGCAGGATGTTGAGCGACGCGATGGGTTTACGCCACGCCACCTGCCGCGACGTCTTCAGCCATTTCGCATGCTGGTTGAACATCGAGTCGACGATGTGGATGAACGCCTCGTAGCACGAGAAAAAGCCATGGCGGCCCGTGAGGAGGTAGCCCTCGAGCCAGCCTTCGCACTGATGTTCGGAAAGCATCTCGAGGACGCGTCCGTCGGGCCCGACGTGGTCGTCGGTCGGCAGGAGCTCCGCGACCGACATGCGATCAGTCACGTCGAAGACGGAGTCCCAGCGGTTCGAGGTGGTCTCGTCGGGCGAGAAGATCCGGAAGTTGCGCGAGTCCGCATTTCGCGCGAAGACCTCCTCGAGGAATCGGCCCTGCACGCGCGTCGCCTCCGCGTCGGTCGCGCCCGGCTTCGGGACCTCCACCGCGAACGCCCGAAAATCGGGGAGCGCGAGGTCGACGAGGAGAGCGCCCCCGTTCGCGTGCGGGTTCGCGCTCATGCGGCGTGCGCCTTTCGGAGGGAGCGCACGCAGGTCGGCCACGAGTCTTCCGTCCCCGTCGAAGAGCTCGTGAGGCCGGTAGCTCTTCATCCACGTCTCGAGGGCGCGGAGATGCTCGGGAATTCCGAGTTCCGCGACAGGGACCTGGTGCGCCCGCCACGTCCCCTCGACCGGCTTTCCATCCACGACCTTCGGGCCGGTCCAGCCCTTCGGCGTCACGAGGACGAGCATGGGCCAGCGCGGGCGCGCGGCGCTGCCGCCGCGCGCGCGCGCCTGGATATCCCGGACGAGGTCGAGCGCCCGGTCAAGTGAGTCCGCCATGAGCCGGTGCATCGTCCGCGGGTCGTCCCCTTCTACGAAAAGGGGGTTCCAGCCGTAGCCTCGCAGCAGCTCGGCGAGCTCGCTGCGGGGAATGCGCGCGAGGACGGTCGGGCCTGCGATCTTGTAGCCGTTGAGGTGAAGGATGGGCAGCACCGCGCCGTCCGTGACGGGATTCAGGAACTTGTTCGAGTGCCAGCTCGTCGCGAGCGCGCCCGTCTCGGCCTCGCCGTCTCCGATGACGCACGCGACGACGAGATTCGGATTGTCGAATGCGGCGCCGAACGCATGCGAGAGCGAGTAGCCCAGTTCGCCGCCTTCGTGGATGGAGCCCGGCGTCTCGGGCGCGACGTGGCTCGGGATGCCGCCGGGAAACGAGAACTGCTTGAAGAGGCGCTTCAGCCCGACGGTGTCCTCCGAAACCATCGGGTACAGCTCGCTGTAGGTGCCTTCGAGGTACGTGTTCGCGACGATGCCCGGCCCGCCGTGGCCGGGGCCCGTCACGTAGAGCACCGAGAGATCGCGCTCGACGATCGCGCGATTGAGGTGGACGTAGACGAAGTTGAGGCCCGGCGTCGTCCCCCAGTGTCCGAGGAGCCTCGGCTTGACGTCGGCGAGCGTCAGCGGCTCCGTGAGAAGAGGGTTGTCCAGCAGGTAAATCTGGCCGACCGAGAGGTAGTTCGCGGCGCGCCAGTACGCGTCCATCTTCGAGAGGAGGTCTTCAGGCGGGCTCATAAGACGGGATTCTCCTTGTGAAGCGTGGCGAGCGTGTGGCGGCCGATGACATGCTCCTCGTCCGTGGGAATGACGAACGTCGAGACGCGCGCCCCCGACGCGCCGATTCGAATGTCGTTCCGGCGGTTCGCCTCCTCGTCGAGGGCCACGCCGAGGAAGGAAAGCCCGTCCGCGATGCGCCGCCGCGTCTCCGGCTGATTCTCCCCGATCCCCGCCGTGAAGACGAGGCCGTCCAGACCTCCGAGAGCGGCTGCCATCGCAGCGGCCTGTTTGACGGCCGTGTAGACGAAGACATCGACGGCGAGCCGGGCGGACGGCGTCGTGGCGGCGAGAATCTCGCGCAGGTCGGCGCTCATCTCCGAGAGCGCGAGCAGTCCCGACTCCTTCCAGAGGAGGCGCGCGATCCGCTCCCGGTCCCAGCCGCGGTCGAGGAGCCAGAGGACGACGCCGCCGTCGAGGGAGCCGGGGCGCGTCGACATGACGAGACCGTCGAGCGCCGTGAACGTCATCGTGGAGTCCATGCTTTTCCCGTCCCGAAGGGCGCAGAGACTCGCGCCGTTGCCGAGGTGGGCGGCGACGACGCGTCCCTTCGCGACCCCGGGATCGAGCTCCGAAAGGCGGTGCCAGACGTACTCGTACGACAAGCCGTGGAATCCGTAGCGGCGGATGCCGGCCTCGCGGAGCGAGCGGGGCAGCGCCACGACGTCGGCGACGTCCGGGTGGCCGCGGTGGAACGACGTGTCGAAGCAGGCCACGTGAAGCGCCGATGGATAGCGGGCGCGGGCGGCGCGGAGGGCGCCGAGGCTTCGGGGCTGGTGAAGCGGGTCGAGGGGCACGAGTCCTTCGAGCGCCGCGAGGACGCGATCGTCGACGGGTGTCGGCCCGAGGAAATCCGCGCCGCCATGGACGATCCGATGGCCGACGGCGGACGGGCTTCCGCCCTCCAGATGGCGCTCGAGGAGCTCCGCGACGGGGTCGATGTCAATGCCATCGACCTTGCCTCTCACGAGAGCGGTCAACGTACCGTCGCCATCGGTCCGGTAGGCGGCGTACTTCAGCGTGGAGGAGCCGGCGTTCAGGACGAGCACGGAGGCGCTCACCCGCGGATTATGGGCTCCCTTGACACGGGTGCGGGCGCGGCCTACGCTACTGAGTGATGGCTCATTCAGCGGGTCGCGTTGCGCTCTCGCATGCGGCTTCCGCGGCCGCCGGGGAGGAGCGCGCGCTGACCGGGGCCGATCCCGAAAAGCGGCGCCGCATTCTCGAAGCCGCGATCCGGACGTTCGGGCAGCGGGGCTTCCACGAGGCCCGCGTCGCCGAGATCGCGTCCGCGGCGAGAGTGGCCGAAGGGACGGTCTACCTCTATTTCCGCAGCAAGGAAGACCTTCTCGGCGTCGTCTTCGACGAGTCGATGGACGACGTCCTCGCGAAGGGGCGCGCCATCGTCCACTCGAAGGGGTCGGCGGACGAGCGGCTGACGGGGCTCGTCGATCTCCACCTCGAGTTCATCGGGTCCGACCGCAACCTCGCGTCCGTCTTCCAGATCGAGCTTCGCCGGAGTGCGCGCCTTGTCGAGCGCTTCTCGCGCAGCAAGCTCGTGGAGTATTTCCGGCTCCTCGGCGAGGTTCTCCGCGACGGGATCGCAAACGGCGAGTTCCGCCGCGACCTCGATCCGCGCCTCGCCGTCCGCATCCTCTTCGGGACCGCGGACGAGGTGCTCTCGGAATGGCTCCTCTCGGGCGAGAAGAAGCCGTCCGCGAACGCGCGTCAATTGGTGGGGACCCTCCTCGCCGGGTTTTCACAGGTGCCTTCGAAGGGGAAGAAGTCCAGGAGAAGCAAATGACACGAGCCGCATACGTCGTCCACGGCGCCCGCACGCCATTCGCGCGCGCCGGCACCGACTTCACCGGCGTCTCCGCCGTCGACCTCGGCCGTACGGCCGCCGTCGAGGCGATGGCCCGCGCGGGCGTCGAGCCCGCCGCCATCGACCAGGCCATCTTCGGCAACATCGCGACCCCCGTCGACGCCTCGAACGTCGCGCGCATCATCGCGCTCCGGGCCGGCGTCCCGAAGGAGAAGCCCGCGCACTCCGTGTCGCGCAACTGCGCCTCGGGCATCGAGTCCGTCGTGGAGGCCGCGCGCCTCATCGCGACGGGAGAGGCGGATGTCGTCCTCGCGGGCGGCGTCGAGAACATGACGCAAATTCCGTTTCTCTATCGCAACGGGGTCAAGGAGGTCTTCACGAAGGTCGGGATGTCGAAGTCCGCGGGGCAGCGGCTGAAGGCCTTTTCGAAGATGCCGTGGAAGGACCTCCTCAATCCGGTCATCGGACTCAAGGAGGGCCTGACGGACCCCGTGTGCGACCTCGGCATGGGCGACACCGCCGAGATCCTCGCCAAGGAAGGCCACTTCACGCGGGAGATGCAGGACGCGTTCGCGCTGCGCTCGCACCACCGGGCGACCGCGGCCCGTGCGAAGCTGGCCGAGGAGATCGTTCCCGTGCCGGTTCCACCGGACTACGACCGCGTCCTCATGTTCGACAACGGGGTCCGCGAGAACCAGACGATGGAGGCCCTTGCCAAGCTCCGCCCGTTCTTCGACCGGAAATTCGGCACCGTCACGGCGGGCAACTCCTCCCAGATCACGGACGGCGGCGCGGCCGTCGTGGTGGCGTCCGAGGACTACGTCCAAAAGCACGGGTTGAAGCCTCTCGGACGGATCTCGGGCTGGGGTTTCGCGGGCCTCGAGCCCGAGCGCATGGGCCTCGGGCCGTCGCGCTCGACGCCGATCGCCCTGAAGAAGGCCGGCCTCTCGATGAAGGACGTCGGCCTCGTCGAGATCAACGAGGCGTTCGCGGTGCAGGTCCTCGCGAACCTCGACGCCTTCGAAAAGTCGCCCGAGCTCGGTGCGATCCCGGACGACGCCCTGAACGTGAACGGCGGCGCGATCGCCCTCGGGCATCCGGTCGGATGCTCGGGCACGCGCCTCATCCTGACGCTCCTCCTCGAGATGCGCCGCCGCAAGGTGGTGCACGGCCTCGCGACGCTCTGCGTCGGAGGCGGGCAGGGCGCGTCGATCCTCCTGGAGGCCGTGTGATGTCCACCATCGTCGACGAAACAGTCCCTCTCACGGCGCCCATGGACGTGGTTTCTCCCTTCCGGTTGACGGTCGAGGGAGACGGGCTCGCCGTCCTCGTCTTCGACACGCCGGGCGAAAAGGTGAACAAGTTCTCGACGCCCGTCATGAAGGAGTTCGACCGCGTCCTGGACGCGCTTGCCGGCCGGTCCGACGTCAAGGCGCTGCTCCTTCTCTCCGCGAAACCGGGCGTCTTCATCGCCGGCGCGGACGTGAACGAGATTGCGAAGGCCGACCGGAACGCGGATCCCGAGATGATCCGGGGACCCCACCGGACCTTCAACAAACTCGCGAACCTCCCTTTCCCCACGGTCGCCGCGATCGACGGCGCGTGCGTGGGCGGCGGCTGCGAGACCGCGCTCTCGATGGACTGGCGGCTCATCTCGGACTCGAAGAAGGCGCAAATAGGGCTTCCGGAGATCAAGCTCGGCATCCTGCCGGCCTGGGGCGGCACGACGCGGCTCCCCCGGATGGTCGGCCTCGCGAACGCCCTCGACGTCATTCTCGCGGGCAAAGTGCTCGACGGAAAGCGCGCGAAGAGGATCGGTCTCGTGGACGAGGTCGTTCCCCAGGCAATCCTCGAGGAATGGGCGAAGAACTTCGCCCGCGCGAAGTTCGGCTCGAAAAAACGTGCGAACGCGGGGCCGGGCGGCGGCCCAGCGCGCGTCCGCGAGCCGAAGCTCGCCGAGAAGCTCCTGGAAGGTCCGGGCAAGGGAATCGTCTTCTCGAAGGCGCGCCAGTCGGTCCTGAAGGAGACGAAGGGGCACTACCCGGCGCCGCTCGCGGCCTTGTCCGTCGTCGAAAAGGGCTTCTCACGGCCATTCGCCGAAGCGCTCGAGCTCGAGGTCGAGGGGGTCCGATCGCTCATCGGCACGCCCGTCATGCGGAGCCTCGTGGGCCTCTTCTTCCGGATGGAAGAGGTCAAGAAGGAAACCGGCGTCGAGGCTCTCGGCGGGTCCGGCGCCCGGGTCAAGCCCCGGAAGATCGGGCGGGTCGGCGTCCTCGGCGCGGGCGTGATGGGCGGCGGTATCGCGCAGCTCGCGGCCGACAAGGGCTTCCCGACGCGCATGAAGGACATCAAACCCGAGGCGCTGGCGCTGGGATTCGCGCAGGCGGCGCGCATCTGGAAAGAGAACGTCAAGAAGCGCCGGATGACCCGCGCGGAGTTCGCGGCGAAGATGTCGCTCCTCGGCGGCTCGCTGGAGTACGCGGGCTTTCAGGGCTGCGACATCACGATCGAGGCCGTGCTCGAGAAGATGTCCGTCAAGCAGGCGGTCCTCGCCGATTGGGAGCACGTCGTCTCTGAGACCGCGATCTTCGCGTCGAACACGTCGACCCTCCCGATCACGGAGATCGCCTCGAAGGCGGCGCACCCCGAGCGCGTCGTAGGCATGCACTTCTTCAATCCCGTCCACAAGATGCCTCTCGTCGAGGTCATCTACGGACAGAAGACGGATCCCGAGGTGACGGCGACGGTCTTCGATCTCGCGAAGAAGATGGGGAAGACGCCCGTCGTCGTGAAGGACGCGCCGGGCTTCCTCGTGAACCGCATCCTCAGCCCGTACATCGGTGAGGCGGCGCGGCTCCTTCTCGAGGGTGCTGACTTTGCCGCCGTCGACAAGGCGATGCGGGCCTTCGGGATGCCGGTCGGGCCCTTCGAGCTTCTGGACGACGTCGGAATCGACGTCGCCGTGAAAGCGGCCGGGACGATGGCGAGCGCGTTTCCCGCGCGCATGCCCGGGGATCCCGCCCTGGAGAAGCTCGTCGCGGGCGGCCGGCTTGGCCGGAAGGCAGGGAAGGGCTTCTATCTCTACGAGAAGGAGAAGCGCGGCGCGCCGGATCCCGCCGTCTACGCCGCTCTCGGCCTTTCTTCCCCTTCGAAGAACCCCTCGTCCTCGGAAATCGAAGGACGGCTTCTGCTTCCGATGATCAACGAGGCGGCGTTCTGTCTCGCGGACGGCATCATCGCGAGCCCGGCAAAGCTCGACCTCGCGATGATCTTCGGCACGGGCTTCCCGCCGTTCCGCGGGGGCCTGTGCGCGTATGCCGACACGCTCGGTGCGAAGGCGATCGTCGAGGCGCTCGAGAAGCTCGCGAAGGAAAAAGGCGGCCGGTTCGCGCCGGCTCCGCTGCTGATCGAGATGGCTAGAACCGGCAAGAAATTTTTCGAATGAGGGGAGCCGAGATGTCTACAGTCAAAGAACAGACGAAGCCTGAGACCACCGTCGAAGTCGAGTCGTTCCTCAAAAACCTGTTTCAGGGCCACATTGCGGAGGATCTCGTCTTCCCCTTCCCGGAGATCCCCGAGGACGTGAAGGAGACCGTGGAGGCTTTCGCGGGCGCCTACACGGAATTCGACGCGGCGCACCTCGACTCCGACAAGATGGACAAGGAACACTTCTTCCCGCGCGAAGCCGTCAAGGCGATGGGCGAGTTGGGCGTGATGGGGATGACGATCCCCGAGGAGTACGGCGGGAGCGGCTTTTCGTCGGCGGCGTATTGCCGCATGACGGAGGTGATCGCGCCCCTCGACGCCTCCGCCGCGATCGTCGTCGGGGCCCACGAGTCGATCGGCCTCAAGCCGCTCCTCCTGTTCGGAAACGACGAACAGAAGAAGAAATGGTTGCCCGACCTCGCGAGCGGAAAGTTGATTGCGGCGTTCTGCCTCACCGAACCGGAAGCCGGCTCGGACGCGGGCTCCCTGAAGACGACCGCCGTCTACGACCCCACGACGAACGAGTACGTTTTGAACGGCACGAAACAGTGGATCTCGAATGGCGCCTTCGCCCGGTTCTTCTCGGTGTTCGCCAGGATCCCCGGGAACCCCGCCGAGAAGGACGGCCACAAGGAAATCGCCTGCTTCGCGGTCATCGCGAAGGAGGACTGCACGCTGCCCGGCCTCTCGCGCGGGCCCGAAGAGAAGAAGCTCGGCCTCTGCGCGTCCTCGACCTGCCAGATCATCTTCGAGAACTGCCGCGTCCCCGCCGCGAACCTCATCGGCGAGAAGGGTCACGGCTTCAAGATCGCCCTCGAGACGCTGAATACGGGACGCACGTCGCTCGGCGCGGGCTCGGTCGGCGGCTCGAAGATGATGATCAAGCTCGCCGTGGACCATGCGACACAGCGAAAGCAGTTCAAGACCCGCATCGCCGACTTCGAGATGATCCGCCACAAGATCACGCGGATGACGGCGACCACGTACGTCCTCGAGTCGATGGTCTACCTGACCGCCGGCCTCGTGGACCGGCACGTCGGCGACTATTCCCTCGAAGGCGCGTGCTGCAAGGTGTTCGGCACGGAAGTCCTCTGGCAGAACATCAACGACGGCCTCCAGGTCGCCGGCGGCAACGGTTTCATGGACGAGTACCCGTACGGGCGCGCGCTCCGCGACAGCCGCATCAACATGATCTTCGAGGGCACGAACGAGATCCTGCGCCTCCTCATCGCCCTCTCGGGCATGAAGGAGCTGGGAGACTCGCTGAAGGAAGTCCAGAGCGCTCTCAAGAGCCCGCTCGCGCAGCACGGCATCCTCACGGAGTACGCCCACAAGCGCCTCAAGGGCGTCATCACGCACGACAAGCTCACGAAGGTTCACCCGTCGCTCGCGCCCGAGGCGGATCAGGTCGGGCGGTACGCCGGCATCTTCGCGAACGCCTGCGAGACGATTCTGCGCAAGCACGGCAAGAAGGTCGTCGACAAGGAATACCAGCAGGAGCGCATCGCCGACGTCCTCATCGATCTCTACGCCCAGATCGCGACGCTTTCACGCGTGACGGCGGCGATCGCGAAAAAGGGCGAGGAGAAGGCGGCCGGGGAGCTCGAGATCGCACGTTGGTTCTGCGCGCGCGCGCGCCACCGCATGGTCGCGAACCTGAAGGCGCTCGACAAGAACCGCGACGCGGACTGCACGTCGATCAGCGACCGCGTTTACGAGGCAGGCGGCTATCCCTACGACCTCTGGGCCTGATCGCGAGTTCATCCGGACGCTGACCGTTCCGACCCCGTTTCCGGTCGGACCGGTCAACGTCCACGTGATCCTGCGCGATCCCGTCACGCTCGTCGACAGCGGCCCCCTTACGCGCGAGGCGTGGGACGTCCTCGGCGCGGGCCTCAGGGGCTTCGGCCTCGAGATCTCGGACGTGAAGCGCGTCCTGCTCACCCACGGCCATCAGGATCATTTCGGCCTCGCGGAGAAGGTGGCCGACGCGTCGGGCGCGACGCTGTACGGCGGGAGGCTCGACCGCCGCAACTTCCGTCAGGAGCGCAACCCCCGCCTCCTCCTCGACGAAATGTCGCGCGCCGGCTTCGGCCTGCTGTCGCGCCTCGCGGTCGTCGCCTCCGTTGCGGGCGTCGACCATTTCGCGAAGCCGCTCGAGGCCTGGGACGAGCTTTCCGGCGGCGAAACGCTCGCGGGCGACGGCTGGTCCGTCGTGGTGCGGTCGACGCCAGGGCACACGCCCGGCAGCCTCACGTTCGAGATCCCGGAGGCCGGCGTCCTCTTCACGGGCGATACCGTGCTCAAGGAGATCACCCCCAATGCGGTCGTGGACGAGGACCCCGAGGAGCCCGGCCGCCCGTTTCGGAGTGTGACGCGCTACTTCGAGACGCTCGACGCGCTCGACAGGACGACCGGCACGTCGACCCTGCTCACCGGGCACGGCGCTCCCGTGACGGACTGGGCCGCGCACCGGAGGACGCTCAACCGGCGATACGGTCTCCGCGTCGGGCAGATCGAGCGTGAGCTCGCGAAGGGCCCGGCGACCGTGCGCGACCTCGTCGCGGCGATCTTTCCACGCGTGAAGACGCTCAACGTCTTTCTCGCGTACAGCGAGATCTTCGGATTCCTGATGTACCTCGAGGACGGGGGGCGCGTCGAGAAGCTCGTCGCCCCCACGCGCGACCGCTACCGCCTCGTGGCGGCCGCTTTACTCTGATATCCTACGTTGCCGGAGGACCGCCAGATGGCCGATGAAATGAAGGCTTCCACGCCCCTGAGTGCCGGTTCGACCGCTCCCGATTTCTCGCTTCCGGCTCGCTCAGGCAAGACGATCTCGCTGCATGACTATCGTGGTAGCAAGGACGTTTTGATCTATTTCTACCCGAAAGACGACACCCCTGGGTGCACGCGCGAATCGTGCAGCCTGCGAGACGGGTGGGCCGAGCTGCAGAAGGCCGGCATCGAGGTCCTCGGAATCTCGCGCGACGACTCCGCGTCGCACAATGCGTTCGCCGCCAAGTACAACCTGCCGTTCGAGCTCCTGACCGATGCCGATCACGCCGTGCACGAGGCGTATGGCGCATGGGGCCAGAACCCGAATCCCGCGTGGGGAGTCGGTCCTCTTCGCAAGTCGTTCCTCGTCGGGAAGGACGGACGCATCCGCCATGCGTTCGACAAGGTGGACACCGAGCACCATGCCGAGCAGGTGCTGCGCGCCGCCGGCGTGGCTTCTGCCCCAGCCGCCCCGAAGCCCGCTGCCGCGCCCGCTCCGAAGCCCGCGGCTCCGGCGGCTGCTCCCGCGGTCGCCGCGCCCGCTCCGAAGCCGGCCGCGCCCGCCCCGAAGCCGGCCGCCGCACCCGCTCCGAAGCCGGCTGCCGCGGCCGCTCCGAAGGTCGCGGCTCCGAAGGTCGCGGCTCCGAAGAAGAAGGCGGCCCCGAAAAAGAAGACAGCTCCGAAGAAGAAGAAGGCGGCACCCAAGAAGGCCGCACCCAGGAAGAGAGCTACGAAGAAGTCGGCCCCGAAGAAAAAGGCCGTGAAAAAGACGGCGAAGAAGGCCTCGAAAAAGAAGGTCGCGAAGAAGGCCGCGAAGAAGACCCGGAAGCCGGCGAAGAAGTCGGGGAAGCGGAAGAAGCGCTGAGGCTGGTCGAGGACACGCCCTGCCTCCGTTGTGACGGACCGAGCCCTCGACGCGTTGCGCGCCGAGGGCTCGTGATCTGGATGGACGACTACGACACCGAGAAGGAGACCGGGGGATTTCTCCTCGATCACGAGGATGCGGCGTTCGCCGCTTTCTGCTGAGGCGAGCCTCCAAACAGACATGTCCAACCGACTCACGAAACAGCAGATGAAGACGGACCAGCTCGAGCATGCGCTGACGGATGCGCGCGACTTCGTCGTGTCGCACAAGTCCGAGACCACGCGCTGGATGCTGATCGCCGGCGGCGCCATTCTCGCGATTGGCGCTGTCTGGGGCGGGATCGTTCTCCGGAACAACCGTCTCGCCGCACGATTCTCCTCGGCGCTCGCCCTCTTCGACGCGCCCCTCGCGTCCGACGCCGCGCCCGCGCCCGGCGCTCGCGTCTTCAAGGACGTCGCGGAACGCACCGCGGCCGCGAAAGCGGAGCTCGCGTCACTCGCCAAGGATTCCTCCTCCACTTCCGCCGGACGCGCGGCGGCCGTCCTCCTGCTCTCGCTCGACGGCGCCAAGGCGGCGACGGGCGCGAACCTTGACGCCGCCAAGGCCTTCGCGCGCTCTGAGAGCGGCACGGTGGCGGCGGGAATCGCCGCCGTGGCGGCGATCGACGCGGAGGCGGGCGCGGGCCGCCCCAAGGAGGCCCTCGAGACGGCGAAGAAGTACCTCGAGGCCAGTGACTCGCCCGTCTCGAAGGACGTCCTCGTTTTCACGATGGCACGCCTCTACGAGCAGACGGGACAGAACGTCGAGGCGAAGACTTTCTATCAGCGCCTCGTGACGGACTTTCCGGACTCGCCTCTCCGGACCGACGCGCAGCAGCGTCTTGCTTCCCTGTAGCGAGTCGTGAAGCGTCGCGCCATCGTCGTCGTCTGCGACGGCCTCGGCGTGGGAACGGCGCCGGACGCGGCGCTTTTCGGAGACGAGGGGAAGAAGACGCTTCAGCACATCCTGCGTGACGGGAAGCCGAAGCTCCCGAACCTGACGCGCCTCGGCCTACTGCACACGATGTACGGCGAGGCGCCCGCCGGACTCCCGGCTCCCGATGGCGCCTTCGGGCGCCTGGCCGAGGCTGCCGTGGGGAAGGACACGACGACGGGCCACTGGGAGCTGATGGGGCTGACGCTCGACGTGCCCTTCCCCCTCTATCCGGACGGTTTCCCCCCCGAGGTCGTCGAGCCCTTCGAGAAGGCGATCGAGCGAAAGGTCCTCTGGAACAAGCCCGCCTCCGGGACGACGATCCTCGAGGAACTGGGCGACGAGCACGTGAAGACGGGCCGGCCGATCCTCTACACGTCGGGCGACTCGGTGTTTCAGGTCGCGGCGCACGAGGACGTCGTCCCCATCGACACCCTCTATGCCTGGTGCCGCGCCGCGCGCGAAATCCTGCGGCCTCCGCACGAGGTGGGACGTGTGATCGCGCGGCCCTTCGTGGGCGCGAACGGAAAGTACCAGCGCACACACCGCCGCAGGGACTTCTCGGTCCCGCCTTCGGGCGAGACGCTTCTCGATCGCATGACCCGGCACGGACTGAAGGTGCACGCGCTGGGCAAGATCGAAGACATCTTCTCGGGCCGCGGGATCGCGACGGCGGTCCACACCGTCTCGAACCGCGACGGCATCGAGAAGACGATCCTCGCGATCCGCGACCGCCAGGACGACTTCGTCTTCACGAACCTCGTGGACTTCGACACGAAGTACGGGCACCGGAACGATGTGATGGGATACGCGAAGTGCCTCGAGGAGCTCGACGCCTTCGTCCCCGAGATGGTTTCCGCCTTGAAGCCGGGCGACCTCCTCGTGTTCACGGCCGACCACGGCTGCGACCCATCCGACGAGTCCACCGACCACACCCGGGAATACGTCCCGATGGTGGCGGCGGGCCCGGGCGTGAGGGCCGGAGCCGACATCGGCTCGCGGAAGACGTTTGCCGACATCGGCGCGACGGTGGCGGAACATCTCGCCGTCCCATCTCTCGGCGGCACGAGCTTCCTGCCGGCGATTCTCCCGGCCTGCTAGAGGGAGAGAGAGCGTGGCGCTGAAAGTCCTGCCGAAACAGTTGACGGCATTCCTCCTGCTCGTTCTCTCGGGAGCGCCGGGGCGCGCACCGGCGCAGGGGGCCCGCGCGCCGGCCGTCGAGGCGGCAGGTCTGTCGGTCGAGCGCCTCGCGCGAATCACCGCGACGATGAACCGGTACGTCGAAGAAGGCCGCATCGCGGGAACGGTTTCGTTCGTCGCGCGGGACGGGCGGGTGGCCTACTTCGAGGCCGTGGGCAAGCGCGATGTCGAGAAGGGCCTTTCGATGGAGAAGGACACGATCTTCCGGATCGCCTCGATGTCGAAGGCCGTCACGAGCGTGGCGGCCATGATTCTCGTGGAAGAGGGACGCCTCCTTCTGACGGACCCCGTGTCGAAGTTCCTGCCCGCGTTCAAGAAGACCGTAGTCCTCGCGGCACCGCTGGCGACGGTTCCCGCGAAACGTGAGATCACGGTCCGTGACCTCCTGACGCACACGTCCGGCCTTTCATACGGAACGGGCCCCGCCGAGGCGCAGTACCGCGCGGCCGGCGCTTACCTGTGGTACTTCGCCGACAAGCCGGAGCCGATCGGCGCGGTGGTGGACCGCATCGCCGGCCTTCCGTTCGACGCGCAGCCGGGTGAGAGATGGGTCTACGGCTTTTCGACCGACGTCCTCGGGCGCGTCATCGAGGTGGTCTCGGGTCAGAATCTCGAGACGTTTTTCAGGTCGCGCATCTTCGAGCCGCTGACGATGAAGGACACGTCATTCTTCCTGCCCGCCGCGAAGCGCGCCCGCCTCGCGGCCGTGTACGCGGCGAAGCCCGAGGGCGGTATCGAGCGCGCGCCCGAGGGCGGCCGCGGACAGGGCGATTACGTGGACGGGCCCGGAAAGTGCTTTTCGGGCGGGGCCGGGCTCCTGTCGACAGCGGGCGACTACGCTCGCTTTCTCCAGATGCTTCTCGAGGGCGGAGCGTGGGGTGGTGTCCGGATCCTCTCGCCGAAGACCGTCCAATTGATGGTCGCCAACCACGTCGGATCCCTGTACGACGGCGGCCGCGCGGGCTTCGGTCTGGGGTTCGAGATCGAGGAGGACGTCGGGCGGGCGGGGAAGATGGGCTCGCCGGGGGACTATGGATGGGGGAGCGCGTACTACTCGTCGTACTGGGTCGACCCGTCCGAAAAGCTGGTGGCCGTTTTCCTTGCGCAGCTCCAGCCGGCCGGCGGCCTCGACCTTCAGGCGAAGTTCCGGAATCTCGTGTATCAGGCGGCCGCGGCGGTTGCCGGCACGATCTCGGGCAGCGCCGCGAGGAACGCGGCCATCTCGTCGCGCTTCCCAACCGTAACGCGCAGCCAGGTCGGGAGCGACGGGAACTTCCGTCCGACGAGGATCTTCCTCGCGCGGAACGCCTGGATGACGGGAGCGACGTCGCCGCCCACGTCCACCATCACGAAGTTCGCTTCCGACGGCATCGTCCGGCGGCCCTGCTTCGTCAGCTCCGAGACGAGCCACTTTCGCGTGTCGTTGAGAAGTTTCTTCTGCCGCGGCACGAGGTCGGGATCCGCGAGGCTCGCGGCCGCCGTGGACGTCAGGTCAGAGGCGAGCTGCCTTCGCCCGTCAACCCGCCGTCGGGGTGTCGGTTCCGCACGCGCTGTCCGCGCGCCGAGGACATCTGCGCCAACGTCGAGCCAATGTTCGAGAGCTTCGGGCCGTCCCAAGAAGCGGCGTGCCACTTCCCCCTGAAGACGCCGGTAACACTCGCGTCTCGCACCGCCTAGTCCAGACGGGGCTTGCCCCGTCGAACCGTTTAGCGCTC
>Ga0208716_1000386_pt1 | contig 18780 bp, 17 predicted proteins | sample NGESurdeep092012_8_FD_184482 | JGI IMG/M metagenome (GOLD analysis project Ga0208716, IMG submission 184482) | Arctic peat soil microbial communities from Barrow, Alaska - NGEE Surface sample 415-3 deep-092012 (SPAdes) | ecosystem: Environmental > Terrestrial > Soil > Wetlands > Peat ...
CACGGGTATCGATCCGGTAGTTGCCGCATCGGCGCTGGTACAGGCGCTGCAGTCGATCGCCAGCCGCAACGTCGACCCGATCGAGTCGTCGGTGGTCAGCGTCACCCAGATCCACGCAGGCGATACCTGGAACGTGATTCCTGATGCAGCCGTCCTGCGCGGCACCACGCGCGCCTTCATGCCCGGGGTGCAGGATCTGATCGAGCGCCGCATACGTGAGATCTGCAACGGCATCGACGCAACCTACGGCACCCACGCCAAGGTGCGCTACGAGCGCCGCTATCCTCCCACCGTCAATGCCGCGCGCGAAACCGAAATCTGCGCGTCAGTGCTCGAGCGCATGGTTGGAGCGGAGAACGTCGTCCGAGTCCCTCCGGTGATGGGCTCGGAAGACTTTGCGTTCATGCTGCAGGCCAAGGCGGGCTGCTATGTCTTTGTCGGCAACGGTCCGGGCGCAGGCGGCTGCATGCTGCACAACCCGCACTATGATTTCAACGACGAAATATTGCCGCTAGGCGCGAGCTACTGGGCAAATCTGGTGGAACACATGCTTGCCGCGCGCGCGTAACGGCTGATTCCAAGGGCTCGATTTCTTCATTCTGCAGCAGGCCAACAGGAGTACCACTCATGCTTTACATAGACCACGGAAAAGGCGGCCCCGCCGATGTATTGAAACCGGCCGAAGGGCCCACCCCGCAGCCGCAGGCGGGCGAAGTCGTCATCGAAGTGCATTACGCCGGGGTCAACCGCCCGGACGTGTTGCAGCGTTCTGGCAATTATCCGCCCCCGCCGGGCGCATCACCTTTCCTCGGCCTGGAAGTCGCCGGCCGCGTCAGCGCCGTCGCAGCGGATGTGACACAGTGGAAAGCAGGCGACCTGGTATGCGCGCTCACCCCGGGCGGAGGCTACGCCGAGTATTGCGCGGTGCCGGCGCCGCATTGCCTGCCCATCCCCAAGGGCCTGTCCCTGAAGGAGGCGGCGGCATTGCCGGAAAATTTCTACACCGTCTGGACCAACGTCTTTGACCGCGGCCGGCTGAAAGCCGGGGAGACCTTCCTCGTGCACGGCGGCTCCAGCGGCATCGGCCTCACCGCGATCCAGCTGGCGAAGGCATTCGGCGCGACTGTTTACACCACCGTGGGCAACAAGGATAAGGCGGAGTTCTGCAGGAAGATAGGTGCCGATGCCGCCATCGACTACCGCGAGCAGGATTTCGCCGCCGAGGTCGCCCAACTCACGAACAAGAAAGGCGTGGACCTGATCCTCGACATGGTCGGCGGCCCTTACATAGAGAAGAACTTCAAGTCGCTGGCGCTCGAAGGGCGGCTGGTACAAATCGCCTTCCTGCAGGAGAGCAAAGTCACGCTCGACTGCATGCCGATCATGCTCAAACGGCTCACCTTCACCGGCTCGACCCTGCGCCCGCGCACCGTGGCGCAGAAAGCCGCGATCGCGCAGGACTTGCTGAAACAGGTCTGGCCGCTGCTGGAATCGGGCAAGGTGAAACCGGTGATCCACGCCACCTTCCCGCTCAAGGATGCCAGGCTCGCACACACACTGATGGAGTCGAGCAAGCACATCGGCAAGATCATGCTGGAAGTGCGCAAAGCTTAAGTACCGCTGCCGGAGCCTTTACCCGAAACCCATGTTCCTGCACGGATGGTTTGTATCCGTGCAGGAACATGGGTTAATTCAATTCTTCGCTCAGTCGCCGCCGCTCGATATTTCAAGCGGTGTGCCCAAGGCCGGCATCGCTTGGATCCTCGTGGAAAACCCTTGAGCAGACTTGCCGCCTTAGCGCGCGTCTTCCAGCACCATATCCGCCCCCTTTTCCGCGATCATGACGACTGCGGCATTGGTGTTGCCCGACACCACCGCCGGCATCACCGAAGCGTCGATCGCGCGCAACGCCGCGAGGCCGCGCACGCGCAGCCGCTCATCGAGCACCGCGCCCGCATCGCTGCCCATCTTGCAGGTGCAACTCGGATGGTAGATGGTAAAACCCTTGTCGCGGATATATTCCAGCAACGCCGCATCGCTCGCCGCCTGCGGGCCCGGCTCGTACTCGGCCGCGACGTACGGCATCATCGCCGGCTGGGCCATGATGCGGCGCAGAAGCTTCATCCCCGCAATCATCGTGGCGCGGTCGCCCTCCGCGGCCAGGTAGTTCGGCCGTATCGCCGGCGCGGCCATGGGGTCGCCGGACTTGATCGTCACGCTGCCGCGGGACTCCGGCCGCAGCTGGCAGATCGAGGCAGTGAAGCCGGAGAATCGGTGCAGGCCTGTGCCCATCTTGCCGGTGCTGAAGGTGATGAAGTGCGACTCCACATCGGGCGTTCTGAGTTCGGGGCGGGTGCGAAAAAACCCGCCGGCATAGCCGGCGCTGACCGTGAGCGGCCCTTTGCGGAACAATACGTAGCGCAGCCCCATTTTCAACTGGCGCCACCAGCTCATCAGATCGTCGTTGATGGTGATGGGGCGGGTGCACTGGTACACCAGGCGCGCCTGCAGGTGGTCCTGCAGATTGGCGCCGACGCCGGCTGAGGCGTGCACCACGGCAATTTGGTGCCGCGTGAGCAGCCCGGCCGGCCCCACGCCCGAGAGCTGCAGCAGTTGCGGCGTCTGAATGGCGCCGGCGCAGAGTATCACTTCGCGCGCCGCCCGGGCTTGCTGCTGCCGCCCCCCCGCGACAAACTCTACGCCGACGGCGCGCTTGCCTTCGAACAACACCCGCGTCGCCCGCGCTTCGGTGATCACCCGCAGATTGGCGCGCTTTTCCGCCGGACGCAGGTAGCCTACTGCGGTGCTGCAGCGGCGGCCATTGCGCGCGTTCACATGGAAATAACCGGCGCCCTCCTGGTGCTCGGCATTGAAATCATCGTTGCGCGGGTATCCGGCCTGCCCGGCTGCGCCGATGAAGGCGTCGCACAACTCGTGCGGCTCGGGCAGGCTGGAGACTTTGAGCGGTCCGCCCGCGCCGTGAAAGGCATCGGCACCGTGCTCGAAGTCTTCCGATTTCTTGAAATAGGGCAGCACGTCTGCGTAAGCCCAGCCGCGGTTTCCCAAGCTCGCCCAATGGTCGAAATCCTCGCGCTGGCCGCGTATGTGGACCAGACCGTTGATCGAGCTCGACCCGCCCAGCCCCTTGCCGCGCGGCTGGATGATGCGCCGGTTGTTGAGCTCGCGTTCGGGCTCGCTCTCGAACATCCAGTTGTAGCGCGGATCGGTGAACAGCTTGCCGTAGCCCAGCGGAATATGGATCCAGGGATTGGAGTCGCGCAGTCCCGCCTCGAGCAGCAGCACGCGCATGCGGCCGGAGGCGCTAAGCCGGTTGGCTAGCACGCAGCCGGCCGAGCCGGCGCCGACGATCACGTAGTCCCAGGTTTCGGGGGTCACGATGGCTCAGGCCTTGACGGCCCCGGCCGCGCCGGTATTGCGGGCGCGCGCTTCGAGCACCTTGCCCAGAATCCCGTTCGGCATGTAGATGATGAACAGCACCAGCATCAGGCCGTAAATGGTGGAATCCAGGCCGTGCACCTCGTGGCCCACGGCGACGCGCAAGCCTTCGGCCAGGAGCAGCGTGAAAGCGGCGCCCACCGTGGGTCCGAGCTGCACGAACATGCCGCCGGCAATCACCGCGAATACGATTTGCAGCGAAAGGGCGACGCCCGACACCGTGTCGGGGTTGATGTAGAGCTGGTACTGACCGTAGAGCGCGCCGCCGAGCGCGGTAAGCGCGGCCGAGATCATGGTGATAATGAGTTTGGTGCGAGTCACATTGATGCCCACAGACTCGCTTGCATCCTCCTCCTGGCTGATCGCTTCCATGGCGTAGCGCATCATGCTGCGATCGATGCGGCGCCAGACGTAGAGCCCGAACAGCCAGAACGCGAGCGCAATGTAGAAGAACACCTCCTTGTGCGCGAACTGGATCGCGACTAACGAGAACGACTTGCCTCCGGCGAGCGCGATATCGGGCGTGACGCCAAGCGAGCCGCCGGTAAAATCGCGCAGCGCCACGATCACCATGCGCACGACCTCGGTGAGCGCGAGGGTCACCAGCGCGAAATAGTGGCCGGTGATGCGAAAACGAAAGCAGGGATAGCCGATCAGAACGGCGACGGCGACCGCGAGCAGCAGCGCAAGCGGAATACCGATCCAGGGCGTGACGCCATAGTGGTTCCACAGCATGGTGGTAATGTAGGCGCCTATGCCCAGAAACGCGCCGTGCCCGAACGACACCAGGCCGAAGCGTCCCATGAGGGACCAGCTGGTGTAGACGAAGGACCACAGCATGATGGTGATCGCGAGGTGCAGGTAATAATCACCCACGCCCAGGAGGGGTACCAGCGCAAATAGTCCGAGCGCGATCCAGGCGGCGCGGTTCATAGGGAGCCTGCGGCATGTGTGATCATGAAGCAGGCCTCCTAGCTCTTCCTGCCCAACAGCCCCTGCGGCCGGATGAACATCATGACGATGAAAAACACGAAGGCCATGACATAGCCCCACTCGATGTGGAAAAAGAAGCCTCCGATCGAAATCAGTTGCGCGAAAATAAAGGCGGCGATGAAACCGCCGAGCATGTTGCCCAGCCCGCCGAGGACGCAAATCATGAACGTGATCGGGCCGAAGGTAAGCCCGATGGCAGGATGCACGTCGTACTGCAACACCAGCAGGCAGGCCGCGAGGCCGGCGAGCCCGCCGCCGATGGCCGAGGTGATCAGGTAGATGCGGCTGGGGTTGACGCCCATCAGCGGCATGATGGCGCGATCCTGGCTGATGGCGCGGATCGCGGTGCCGAGGTAGGTTTTTTTCAAGAACAGCGCCAGGCCGAGCATGGCGACCAGGGCGGTGCCCGCCGCATAAATGCGCGACTGCGGCAACATGATTTCGCCCAGCCTCACGCTCGGCAGAGCCAGACCCAGATTCCTGAACTGCACGCCGAAGGCGAGCGTCGCCGCCGCCTGCAGGAAAAACAACATCCCACCCGTCACCAGCAGTTGGTTGATCGGCTCGCTCGCAAGCACCGGCCGGATAATGAAGTAGTGCAGCGCCACGCCGGAGAGCGACACCGTGGCGATGCCGATGACAAAGGCGATGAGCAGTGGCACATGGTGCACGGTGTAGAGAAAATACACTGCGTACATTCCTATCATCACCAGTTCGGCGTAGCAGATCCAGACCACGTCGATGACACCGAACACCAGGTTCAGTCCGAGCGCGAGCAGCGCCAGCACGCCGCCGAACAGGAGACCGTTCAGCACCGTTTCCAGCAGGAAGATGTCAAAGATTTCCATGGGGACTCTTCTAACGCGGAGCATGCGGCGAAGCGATAAACCCGCTTTTCTCCGCATCCTCCGCGGTTAACGATTCGTTAGCATCTGCCTCAAAGTCCGATATAAGCGCGGCGGATGTCGTCGCTGGCGAGCAGATCCGCCGACTTGCCGCTCGCTTTGATGCGCCCCACTTCCAGCAGGTACGCCCGCTCCACCACCTTGAGCACCTGCTGAATGTTCTGCTCGACGATCAGCACAGTGTAGCCTTCGGCGCGGATTTTCTGCACCAGAGCGAATACCTGCTGCACGATCACCGGGGCCAGACCCGCAGAAGGCTCATCCAGAAGCAGCAGCTTGGGCCCGGACATGAGGCCGCGGCCGATGGCGCACATCTGCTGCTCGCCGCCCGACAGCGTTCCGGCGAGCTGGTCGCGCCGTTCCTGCATGCGCGGAAACAGACTGTAGACGAATTCCAGGCGTTCGGGATAACGCGCCCGGGCGGCCGGCGGATAGGCGCCGATGCGCAGATTTTCCTCCACCGTCAGACGCGGAAACAGGCGGCGGTTCTCCGGCACGTGGGCGATGCCCAGTTCGATCACACGGTGCGCGGGCACGGCATTGAGCGAGACACCCTCCATGCTGACCTCGCCTGCCGTCACTTCCATCAACTTGGAAATCACGCGCAGCAGCGTGGTCTTACCCGCGCCGTTCGGACCGATTACCGCCACTGCCTCGCCCGCATCCACCTTGAGCGACACGTCGAACAGCGCCTGGAAACTGTCGTAGCCGGCGGAGACCGATTTGAGTTCGAGCATGGCTCAGGTATCCACCCGCTGCTGCACCTCGGCCGCGTCGCTGCCAAGATAGACCTCGATCACCTTCGGGTCGTGCGCGACTTCGCGCGGCAAGCCCTGCGCGATCAGCTCGCCATGGTCGAGCACGATGCACCGGTCGACGATGCGCATCAGCACGCCCATGATGTGCTCGACCCAGATGATGGTGATACCGCGTTCCTTGCGCACCCGTGCGAGCATGTCGCCCGCCTGGTTCATTTCCTTTTCGTCCAGCCCGCCCAAGCTTTCGTCGGCCAGGAGCAGCCGGGGTTGTGTCGCCAAGGCGCGCGCCAGCTCAAGCTTCTTCAGGCCCGCCGCGCCCAGGCCATCGACGCGCGCATGGTCCGCATGCGGCAATTGCACCAGCGCGAGCGCCTCTTCGGCCTGGTTCCACGCTGCGGCGCGCGCGACGCGACCATTCTGGCCGTAGAACGCCGCGACCGCGACGTTCTCGAGAATGGAAAGCTTGCGGAACGGCCGCGGAATTTGGTAAGTGCGGGCTATGCCCAGGTGACAGACGGCGGCCGGCGCCAGCCCGCCGATCTCCTTTCCCTGAAAGCGGATCGAACCCGCCGTCGGCGCATGCATGCCTGCGATCAGGTTGAACGTCGTACTCTTGCCCGAGCCGTTGGGACCGATCAGCCCGAGGATCTCGCCTTCCTCGAGTTCGAAGGACACACCGCTTACCGCGGTGAATCCCCCGAACCTCTTGGTCAGCCCGTTTAGCTGCAGCACTTGGCGCTAAGCACGCATTACGGCGCGTACGGATGGCCTTTGGGCAGCGGCATGATCGGGTCGGTGGTGCGAATCGCATTCGGCCAGGCGATGTAAGTGCGGCCGTTGACGTACTGCATCACCACCGGTGTCGAGCGCTCGCTCTGCCCCGCCATCTTGGTTCCCGGGGGGAAGAATTTCACGCCGTAGCCCTGGATAGTGCCGCCGACCGGAATGTCGGTGTCGAGCGCGGCCTTGCGCAAGGATTCGGCATCGATGCCGCCGTATTTCTTGATCGCCCGCGGCAGCACATCGCTCAGGAAAACCCAGGTGTGGTTGAAGCCCATGCTCGCGTGCGGCGGCACTTCGTTCAGGCCCTTCTCGGCCTGATAGCGTTTGACCATTTCCTTGGTCAGATCGCCCAAGCCGGGTTTGAGCGTCTTCGGGTCGAGCAGCTGCGCCGCCGCCGGGTCGACGTTGAAGATGTAATTCACGTCGGTGCCGAAGGTTTCGGTGAGCTTGGCGATCTGCGCATAGCCGGCGCCATGGCCGATCAACGCCTTCCATTTCAAGCCCTGCTCCTTCGCCTGGCGCAGGAACAGCGTGATGTCGGGGTTGTACCCGGTGTGCAAAATCACGTCCGGGCGCGCGCGCCGCAGCTTGGTCACCAGGCTGGACAGGTCGGGCGAAGTGAGCGAGTAGCCTTCCTTCAACACCACTTTCATGCCCATTTCCTTGCACGAAGAATCGTTGCCGGCGGCGATGCCGGCGCCATAGGGCCCGTCCTCATAAATGATCGCCACTTTGAGATCGGCCGGTTTGATCCCCAGTTTCTTCTGGCTGTTGTCTTTGAGGAATTGGCATGAAGCCCAACCGTACTGGTCGCTGTGCACCTGCGGCCGGAACACGTATTTCAGATTCCGGTCCTTGAACACCGCCGAAGCTACGCAGATGGTGAACCAGGTGAACTTCTTCGCCGCGTCCGCCTTAGCCGCCATCGGCACGCATTGCGCGCTGGAGAACACGCCCAATATGACGTCGACCTTCTCCTGATTGATCAGGCGCTCGGTCTCGCTGATGGCCACCTCGCCCTTGCTCTGCGCATCGGCGTAGAACGCATGGATCTTGTAGCCCTCGACGCCGCCTTTCTCGTTCATCAGATCGATTGCGGCCTTGGTTCCAATCGCCCCCGCGGCCGAGCCGCCGTCTGCAAGCGGGCCGGTGTAATCGTAGATGACGCCGATCTTTATTTCTTTCTGCTGCGCGAACGCCGGGGCCGCGGCGATCGCGGCCATCAGGACTGCGGGAACGAAGCGCGTTGCGAATCTGCGCATGGCGACCTCCTCGGTTGATAAACCTGGAAAGCAAGCGAAGAATGATCTTCTTGCGCTGCCCAGTGTTCCAAACCGGCCGGAGGATGTCAAGCAATCAAAGGCTGGCGGCGCGGTTAAGGGCGGCAAGGAAAACGTCCGCCGTTTGGTAACCGATCACCCGCAGCCCCGGGATTTCTTTGCCCTGACGATCGAAGAAAATGATGCCGGGCGGTCCGAACAGGCTGAAGCGCTTGAGCAAGGCCTTGTCCTCGGGCGAATTGGCGGTGACGTCCGCCTGCAACAGCAGCATCTGCTCCATTTTCGCTTTCACCCGCGCGTCAGTGAAAGTGAACGCCTCCATTTCCTTGCAGGATACGCACCAGTCGGCGTAGAAATCGAGCATCACCGGTTTGCCGGCGGCTGCGAGTTTGGTTTCGAGTTCGGCCAAATTCCTGACGCGCGCGAAGCGGACTTCTTGCGGCCCGCGCTCGCCGCCAGCCGCTAGCCCGGCGAGCGGCCGCAGCACGTCGCGGCTGCCCGATAGCGCCCCGATCGCGAGCGCAGCGCCGGCGAGCAGCGCGAGGAAACCCACGCCTTTCCACAAGCGCGCGGCGGTCCCGGCCTCCGGCGGCAGCGGGTCGATCGCGCGCAGCACCATGGCCGAGCCGACGAGGAGCGCGGCCCAAGCCAGCATTTGCACTGCTGCCGGCAACACCGGCGACACGATCCAGATCGCCACCGCCAGCAGCAGCGCGCCGAAAAAATGCTTCACCGATCTCATCCAGTGCCCGGACTTGGGCAGGAACGCACCCTCGAACACGCCGACCAGGATAAGCGGCACACCCATGCCGATCGACATGGCGAACAGCGCGATGCCCCCCAGCATCACGTCGCGAGTCTGGCTGATGTAGAGCAGCGCGCCGGCCAGCGGCGCGGCCACGCAGGGGCTGACGATGGCCGCGGAAAATATGCCCATCAGCACCACCGCGCCGAGGTGTCCGCCCTTGAGCCGGCTGCTGGTCTCGGTAATCTTCGCGTGGAACCCGGAGGGCAGCTGCAGTTCGTAGAAGCCGAACATCGACAACGAGAGCAGCACAAACACCGCGGCAAAGCCCGACAACACCCAGGGGTTCTGCAGCGCCGCGGACAACAGGTTGCCCGACAAGGCCGCGCCGATGCCGATCGCGGTGTAGGTGACCGACATGCCCATGACATAGGCGAAGGACAGCGTGAATGCGCGCGTGCGGGTGGCATTGCGGCCCTCGCCGACGATGATGCCGGACAGGATCGGTATCATCGGCAGCACGCAAGGCGTGAAAGTGAGCAGGATGCCGGCGCCGAAAAAAGCGGCGGCGATCAGCCACAGGCTGCCCGAGGCGAGCAGCCGCTCGAAGCGCGCTTCGTCGCCGATCGTCCCGGGCGCGTCCGGCGCGCGCGCCGCCTCGGCCACGGACGCGAACGCCGCGAGATCGATCGCGGCCGTCTGCACCTGCGGCACGTAGCACACGCCCGCGTCGGCGCAGCCCTGCGAAGTGACCGCCAGCTTGAGCTTGTCCGTGCCAGCGTCGCGCGTGAACGGCAGGCGGATGCGCAGCTCCTTGCGATAAGTCTCGACTTTGCCGAAAAATTCGTCGTTGTGGACATCGCCCTTGGGGAACTGCGCCGTGCCCAGTTTCACGCCGGCCGGCTCGACGGCGAATTTGAACTTGTCGCGATACATGTAATAGCCGTCGGCGATGCGGTAGCGCACCTCGATCGTGCCTGCGTCTATTGCTTGCGCCGAAAACTTGAATGCGACCGCCGGGTCGAGCAGGTCCTGCGCGCCGGCAAACCCGTGCAGGCAGAGCGACAGCAGCAAGGCGAGAATTCGGTAGAAGTTTAAAGGCCGTTTCAGAATTACCGAAACGGCCCCTGATTTAGGGGAGTATGAGGGGAGGCGCCCCGAAGGTCTCGATCCCCCTTGAGGGGAAAGTCCCCTCGGGGGATATCCCCTCATATCGTAATGAGTTCTTATTCGCATAAAAGGTTCAGGCCCGCCGGTCGTTGTCGCGCGTTTCGGATTCGACCCACTGCAAATAGGCAGGCAGGCCTTGAGTCACTGGGACCGCAATGACCTCGGGGAGTTCATACGGATGGTTGGCGCGGATCGCCGCCTCCAGCTCGGCATAGCGGTCCTTCGCGGTCTTGATCAGCAGCGGATGCTCCTCGTCATGCTGGATTTCCCCCTGCCAGCGGTATACCGAACTGCAGGGGGCGAGAATGCTGACGCAGGCGGCCAGCCGCCGTTCGATCAGCAGGGCGGCCAGTTTTTCGGCGCTTTCGCGGTCCGGCAGGTTGGTGACGACGAGCAGGCTGTCCATCGGGTCGGCTCGGCTTCAGACTGCCACGAAGGGCGGCACGCCCTCGTAGACGCTCGGATAGCGCAAGCGCACGCCGAGCTCGGCTTTCATGCGCGTATTGGTGAGACGCCGCGATTCGCGCATGAACGACAGCAGACCTTCGGCAATCGCGCCCGCCTCGGCCGCCGCGCGCGCAATGCGCGGCGGCCGAGGCAGGCACGCACGATCGGCCACCAGGTCGAAGTAATCGCCCATTTTCATCTCGCTATCGTCGCTCGCATTGTATGCGCGGCCGGCGCCGCCCCGTTCGAGCGCCGCCAGGCAGACGCCCGCGAGGTCGTCGGCGTGGATGTGATTGGTGTAGACGTCGTCCTCGGCGCGCAATACCGGCGAGCCGCGCTTCAGCTGCGCCAGCGGCAGGCGTTCGGCCGCATAGATTCCGGGCACGCGCAGAACGACCACGGCCGCCCCACTGCGCTCACCCCAGGCGAAAAGCGCGCGCTCCGCGTCGACCCGGCGCAGGGCCCGCACCGTCTGCGGCGCGAGCGGCCTGTCCTCGTCCACCCAGGCACCGCCGCAATCTCCATAGACACCGCTGGTGCTGATGTAGACCAGGCGCTCGGGCGGCCGCGTCGAGAGGGCTGCGATCAGATTGGCCGTGCGCTGATCCCGGTCGCCGCTCTCCCCCGGCGGCGCCAGGTGCAATACCAGGTCCGCACCTCCGGGGGGCGCATGCAGCGTCGCCGGTTGATCGAGATCACCCCTGAGCGCTATCGCGCCGAGCGCGGCGATGCGATCGGCCTGCTCGGCCGAACGGACCAGTCCGAACACCTCGTAGTTACGCGCGAGTTGCGGCAGCGCGCGCACGGCAATATCGCCGCAGCCAACTATCAGCAGTCTCTTCATAGTAAAATTGTACCCGCTCTCATCACTGCAGTATTGCCAATGTCCCATCAAGTCACCATCCGGCCCAGCGGCCACTCGTTCCACGTCGAGCCGGACGAAACCGTGCTCGTCGCCGCGCTGCGCGAAGGCTTCGCCCTCGCCTATGGCTGCCGCAACGGCGCCTGCGGCAGCTGCAAGGGCAAGCTGCTCGAAGGCAAGGTCGATTATGGCAAGCATTCCGAAACCGCCCTGTCGGCCGACGAGCAGGCGGGCGGCCTGGCGCTGTTCTGCGTTGCCCGCCCGCTAGGCGACATCGTCATCGAATGCCGCGAGGTCGGCGCCATCAAGGACCAGCAGATCAAAATCCTGCCTTGCCGCGTGCAGACCATCGACAAGCCCGCGCCGGACGTGGCGGTGATCTCCCTCAAGCTCCCGGCAAGCGAACGCCTGCAATATCTGGCAGGGCAGTATATCGAGTTTCTGCTCAAGGACGGCAAGCGGCGCAGCTATTCCATGGCCAATGCGCCGCATGACGACGAGTTGTTGCAGATCCACGTGCGCCATCTTCCGGGAGGCCTGTTCACCGACCATGTGTTCGAAAAAATGAAAGCGCGCGACATCCTGCGCTTCGAAGGACCGCACGGCACGTTCTTTCTGCGGGAAGACAGCGAAAAACCGATGGTGTTGCTCGCCAGCGGCACCGGCTTTGCGCCGATCAAGGCGATCATCGAGCACGCGCTGTATAAGGGCATCACGCGGCCCATGACCCTGTACTGGGGCGGCCGCCGCCCGCGCGATCTGTACATGGACGAACTCGCCCTGCGCTGGGCGGCGGAACACGCGCATGTCAGATACGTGCCGGTGGTCTCCGACCCCCTGCCCGAGGACGGCTGGGCCGGGCGCGGCGGCTTCGTCCACCGCGCGGTGATGGAGGATTTCCCCGACCTCTCCGGCCATCAGGTCTATGCCTGCGGCGCGCCGGTGGTGATTGAGGCGGCGCGGCGCGACTTCAGCGCGCAATGCGCGCTGCCGCCGGAGGAGTTCTATGCGGACTCGTTTACCACCGAGGCCGATCTGGCCAAGGTGAAGTGAACGCACGGGCCGGCCGGTCGAACAGCCGGACCCTTAATCGGCTTCGCCCAAGTAGGCAGCACGCACTTTCGGATCGACGAGCAGTTCACGCGCCGGCCCCGACAAGGTAATCAACCCGGTTTCCATGACGTAAGCGCGGTTGCTTGCCTCGAGTGCAAGCCTGGCGTTTTGTTCCACCAGCAGGATGGTCACTCCTTCCTTCGCCACTGCCTGTATGGTCTCGAAAATCTTCTGCACCATGAGCGGCGCGAGTCCCATGCTGGGTTCATCCAGCAGCAGCAACTTCGGCCGGCTCATCAGCGCGCGGCCGATAACGAGCATCTGCTGTTCGCCGCCGGAGAGCGTGCCGGCAGACTGATTGCGCCGCTCCGCCAGCCGCGGGAACAGACTGTACACGCGCGCAAGGTCATGTCTGACTGCCGCAGCGTCGTTGCGCACATAGGCGCCCATGGCAAGGTTTTCCCCGGCCGTGAGCTGGCCGAACACGCCGCGGCCCTCCGGCACCAGCGCCAGGCCACGGCGCACCAACTCGAACGCGCGCGTGCCTCCGATGGGTGCACCGTCGTAGCGGATCGCTTCTGCCGCGACCGGCAGCAGACCGGCGATGGCGTTGAGCGTGGTCGTCTTGCCGGCGCCGTTGGCGCCGATCAGGCACACCAGTTCCCCCTTGGCGACGCTCAGGTCGATACCCTTGACCGCCTTGATGCCGCCATAGGAAACCTCTAGGCGTTGCAGTTGCAACAGATTCATGCCGTCGTAGCTCCATCTGCGCCAACGCCGCCTCCGATCCGCCGTCCTCGTTCGAGCATCGCCGCTGTCGGCGGCCGGCGGCAATCGCGGTCGGTCGCATCCCCATTCTGCTGCCGGGGCCCCTGCTCCCTGCTCATGCCGTCCCTCCCAAATACGCTTCGATGACACGCGGGTCGCGCTGCACCTCGCGCGGCGGTCCTTCGGCAATGCTTCGGCCGTAATCGAGCACCAGCACCCGGTCGCACAGGCCCATGACCAGTTTCATGTCGTGCTCGATCAAGAGGATGGTGACGCCGTCGGCGCGCACGCGCAGAAGCAGCTTCTTCAGCTCCAGGGTTTCGGTTGGGTTCATGCCCGCGGCCGGCTCATCCAGCGCCAGCAGTTTGGGCTCGGTGGCGAGGGCGCGCGCGATCTCCAGCCGCCGCTGGTCGCCGTAGGGGAGCTGCCGCGCCACTTCGTTGGCGCGCGCCGCGATGCCGACGTATCCGAGCAGCTCCAGCGCGCGCTTCTCTATTGCCGCTTCTTCTTCGAGCGTGGCGCGGGTGCGCAGGACCGCCCCGAACACGCCGGCGCGGGTGCGCACATGGCGCCCGATCATCACATTGTCCAAGGCGGAGAGATTGCCGAACAGGCGAATATTCTGGAACGTGCGGACGATGCCGCGCGCCGCGATTTGGTCGGGCCTGAGCCCGGAGAGCATCTCACCGGCGAAGCTGAAGCCACCCGCGTCGGCTGCGTAGATTCCTGTGAGCGCGTTAAATAGCGTGGTCTTGCCGGCGCCATTTGGACCGATCAGCCCGTAGATCTCGCCGCGATTGATGCTGAATCCGACTTCGGCCAGCGCCAGCACGCCGCCAAAGCGCTTGTCCAGTCCGGCGCATTCGAGCAGTACTTCGCTCATTCCGCCTCCGACCCAGTGTCGTGATTCGAGCCTTGGCGCTGTCGGCGTCTGGCGCCAATCGCGGTCGGTCGCATCCCCGCAAGACGGGGCCCCTGCTCCCTGCTCATGGCGCCGGTTTCGCCAGTTCGCGCTTTCGTACCGCCGACGGCAGCAAGCCCGCCGGCCGGTAGAGCATCATCAGTACCAGCGCCAGGCCAAACAGCAGCATGCGTATCACCTCCGGTTCGATAATCGATCTGCCGAAAAGCGATTTCTGCAGCGGTTCGACCGTATAGCGCAGCAATTCGGGCACGAACGAAAGCAGCACCGCCCCCAGCACCACTCCCCAGATATTGCCCATGCCGCCCAGCACCACCATGGACAGCACCATGACGGATTCGACCAGGACGAAACTTTCCGGGCTGATGAAGCCCTGGATGGCGGCGAACATGCCGCCGGCGACACCGCCAAAGGAGGCGCCCATGGCGAACGCGAGCAGCTTGATGCGGGTGGTGTCGATGCCCATCGCTCGCGCCGCGATCTCGTCCTCGCGTACCGCCTCCCAGGCGCGGCCGATGCGCGAATGCTGCAGCCGCAGGTTGACCAGGATGACCAGCAGCAACAGCACGAGCAGCAGGTAGTAATACTTGATCGGACCGGAAAACACGAGCCCGAGAATGGTCTCGGTCTGGCTGAAGCTGAAGGAACCGAAACGGAACGGGTCGATGCGCGAGATGCCCTGCGGGCCGTTGGTAATATTCACCGGCTGCGACAGGTTGTTGAGAAAAATGCGCACGATCTCGCCGAAGCCGAGCGTGACGATGGCGAGGTAGTCGCCGCGCAATTTGAGCGTGGGCGCGCCCAGTAGCACGCCAAACAGGCAGGCGACGAGCGCGCCGATGGGCAGGATGATCCAAAACGGCAGGTGCAGATTGAAATGCGGCGATGCGAGCAAGGCGTAGACATACGCGCCCACTGCGTAGAAGGCGATGTAGCCCAGGTCAAGCAGCCCGGCGAAACCGACGACGATGTTCAAGCCCAACGACAGGAACACGAACAGAATGGCGAGGTTGGCAATGCGCACCCACGCCGTTCCCACCGATGCGAGCGCGAACGGCAGTCCGATCAGCGCGATCGCGATCAGCGCGACACCAAGCCACTTTGCTTGCGCTTTGGCGAATATATTCACCCCCCGCTGCCCGCCTCTGGCCTCGCGTTTCGCACCCAGCGCTTCAAGCTCGGTCTCCTACCCGCTCCCCGAGCAATCCGGAGGGCCGAAACACCAGCACCGCGATCAACACCATAAAGGCGAACACGTCCTGGTAATTGCTGCCGAAAACATTATTGGTCAAATCGCCGATATAGCCTGCGGCGAGGGCTTCGACGATGCCCAGCAAAATGCCGCCCAGCATCGCGCCCGCCAGATTGCCGATTCCGCCCAGCACGGCGGCCGAGAACGCTTTCATGCCGAGGAGCGAACCCATGCCGTAGTGGGCGATGCCGTAATAGCTGCCGACCATCACCCCGGCGACCGCGGCCAGGGCCGCGCCGACGATGAAAGTGAAGGCGATGATGCGGTCGATGTCTATGCCCATCAGGCCGGCCACCTGCGGGTTCTGCGAAGTCGCGCGCATGGCAATGCCGAGCTTGGTGCGGTACACCATCAGCGTGAGCCCGCCCATCATCAGCACCGAAGTCAGGATGATGGTGATCTGCACGCCGGTGATGATGGCCCCGCCGACATCGACGCTGGCGAGCGGGATGATCTGCGGAAAAGCCAGCGGGTTGCGGCTCCATATGAGCAGTGCCACGTGCTGCAGGATGATGGAGATGCCGATGGCGGTGATCAGCGGCGCGAGTCGCGGCGCGCCGCGCAAGGGCCGGTAGGCGATGCGCTCCATGGCATAGCCCACCAGCATGCACACCGGTACTGCGGCCAGTACCCCTGCAAACACAATCAGCACTGGAGGCAGAGCCGTGCCCGCAAGCGCCGAGATCACCGAGAACGCGACCATCGCGCCTATCATCACCACCTCGCCGTGGGCGAAGTTGATCAGCTGGATGATGCCGTACACCATGGTGTAGCCGAGCGCGACGACAGCATAGACGCTGCCCAGGGTGAGCCCGTTGATGATCTGCTGCAGGAAGATGTCCATGCGTGGGCTGATTTAAACCCAAAGGCGGGTAGAACGCAAAGCGGTTCGGTTCGGGGTCTACCGCGGCCGCCCGCAGGCATAAAAAAACGGCGCCTGTAAGGCGCCGTTTCTCTGCAGGAGGAGTGAGGTTTACCCCAGAGGGTTTACTTTTTCGCTGCGTCCGCCTTCGCGGGTTCGGCGGCGGCTTTCGGCGCGTCGCCCGCCTTGGCTGCGTCGGCAGGAGCCGCCGCCGGTTCGGCTGCCTTGAGGAAGTCCTCGAACTTGGTGGTTTTGCCGCCCTTGATGATCGCAATCGGCTCGATCTTGCCGCCCTTCATGGTGAAGATCGTCATCTCGGCATCTTTGCGGTCGCCTTTGTCGTCGAACTCGATTTTGCCGCTCGCGCCTTCATAGCTGATCTTGGCGAGCTCGGGCAGGTACTTCGCCGGATCGGGCGAGTTCGCCTTCTTCATCGCCTCGATCATCAGGTTGGCGGCGTCGTAGGTGAACGGCGCATACAGGATGGGTTCGATTTTGAATTTCGCCCGGTAGGCGTCAAGGAACTTCTTGTTTGCGGCCTGAACCGGGAGACCGGCCTGCGAGCAGAGCAGCCCCTCCGCGGCATCGCCGGCAAGCTCCTTCATCTTGTCGGTGCAGGCGCCGTCGCCGAAAGCGAACACCGCCTTGATGCCGAGCTCGCGCCCCTGCTTCAACAGCGGGCCGCCGGTGGCGTCCATGCCGCCATAGAACACGGCGTCCGGCTTCTTGCCCTTGATCTTGGTGAGGATGGCCTTGAAGTCGGCGGTCTTGTCCGTGCCCTTCTCGCGCGGCAAGACTTTCACACCGGCTGCCTTCAGGGTTTTCTCGACCTCGTTGGCCAGGCCCTCGCCGTAGGCCGTGGCATCATCGATCACCGCCGCGGTCTTGGGTTTGATTTCGCTTGCCAGATAGCTCGCGATCGCGGGTCCCTGCTGATCGTCGCGGCCGACGACGCGGAACACGGTCTTGAAGCCTTGCTCCGTCAACTGGGGATTGGTCGACGAACCGCTGATCATGGGAATGCCCGCCTGATTGTAAATGGCCGATGCCGGGATGGACACACCCGAGTTCAGGTGGCCGACCACGCCGACGACCTTGGCGTCGACCAGCTTCTGCGCCACGGTGGTGCCTACCTTGGGGTCGGCCTGGTCGTCTTCGGCGACCAGTTCCAGCTTGACGGTCTTGCCATCCAGCTTGAGGCCTTTGGCATTGGCCTCGTCAACCGCCAGGCGCGCGCCGTTTTCGTTGTCCTTGCCCAGGTGGGCGATCCCGCCGGTGAGCGGGCCCACATGGCCGAGCTTGACCACCATCGGTGGCGGCGGAGGCGGGGGAGCGGCTACTACGGGTTCGGGTTTTTTCTGTTCGCCGCAAGCGGCAAGGGTAAGCGCCGCGACAGCGGCGAATACGGCCAGACTGAATTGTGTGCGTTGCATGGAAGTCTCCCGGGAAGAGGCGCAAACATTCTAACACCGCCCGGCGTTCCAATTCCCGCGCTGCGTGCAAAAAAGCCGGCGCTAGGCCGGCCTTTCTTTCGCGGCTCGAGCGTCTATTTCTTGGCCGACAGCACCCATTTCACCAGGGTCTTGATGTCCGCATCCGGCACCGACGCGTTGGGCGGCATCGGAATCTGGCCCCAGGCGCCAGCTCCGCCATTCTTGACCTTGGCGACGAGTTTTGCCTCGGCGCCGGCGTCGCCCTTGTACTTGGCGGCGACGTCCTGATAAGACGGACCGATCACCTTCTTGTCCACGGCGTGGCAGGTGAGGCAGTTGTATTTTTTTGCGAGCGCTTCCGAAGCGAGCGCATTGCCCGCGCTGGCGAGCAGCCCGGCCGAAACGAATAAACAGGTGACTAGGGTCTTCACAATTTCTCCTTGGGAAAGTATCGGGGGTGGAACGCCGCGGGATTTTACCGGAGTTCGCGTGTCTCAAGCAGATCCAGCAGCGCGTCCAGCTTATCCACGGGCAATAAGCAAGTAACGCCCTGGCATACCCATGCGTTGACCGCTCCGGGTATACCCTGCCTGGCCAGCAAGGGCGACAGGCCGGTCGCTCCTTCCGAAATGGCGAGGATTAGCGTCGCCGGCAGGTAGCGCTGGCCCAGCACTTGCTGCCACTGGCGCAGTTCCCCGACCGGTCCGCGCAGCACAACGACCCGTGGCGGTTCGATCGCCTCCTCCAATGCCATCAGCAGGCTGGCGTAGCCGCTGGGATGCTGTGCCAGCGCGGGGTAGAACAGCTGCAGCGTGCGCTCGGCGGCATCGAGGTAGCGGGACTCGCCCGTCATATGGCCCAGCCGCTGCAGGGCGAGCGCCGCCACCCCGTTGCCCGAGGGCGTGGCGCTATCGTAGCCGGGTTTGGGCCGATGGATCAGCTGTTCGTGATCGTGGCTGGTGAAAAAGAATCCGCCCAGTTCGGGGTCGTAGAACTGCTGCAGCAGCGCCTCGGCCAGCTCCTCGGCGAATTCGAGGTCGCGGCTTTGAAAATCGGTCTGCATGAGTTCAATCAGCGCGGCGAGCAGGAAG
>Ga0208716_1000389_pt1 | contig 18714 bp, 17 predicted proteins | sample NGESurdeep092012_8_FD_184482 | JGI IMG/M metagenome (GOLD analysis project Ga0208716, IMG submission 184482) | Arctic peat soil microbial communities from Barrow, Alaska - NGEE Surface sample 415-3 deep-092012 (SPAdes) | ecosystem: Environmental > Terrestrial > Soil > Wetlands > Peat ...
TCGCATCGCTGGCGGCGCCGAGCGCGCCGACCAGACCCGCGCCGGCCTTGGCGGCGTACTCGACCTCGATGCGGCCGGCGTCCATAGTCTTCAGGTCGGCAAAGATCATCTTGTCGGGAAACGCCGCCTTGAGCTCGCGCACGGCGTTGAGACCTTCGGCCTTGATCAGCGGCGTTCCGGCTTCGACCCAGTCGACGCCGCCGGCGACGGCCTCCTTGGCGACCTGCAAAGCGCGCGGCAGGTCGACGAAGTCGAGCGCTACCTGCAGGATCACCTTTGGCTTGTCTGCCTTCGCCCGCGCGCCGGCGCGGTCCTTGCCGGCGCTCATATGCCCATCACCTGGACGACCAGGCTGCGCTCCCGCGAGCGCGCGTCGAAATCGCAGAAGACGACCTCCTGCCAGCGGCCGAGCGTCATCGCACCGCCCGAGACCGGGATGGTGAGCGACGGACCGATCAGCCCGGCGCGGATGTGCGAGTGGCCGTTGCCGTCACGCAGGTTGACGCTGTGCTGGTAGTGCTTGTCGACCGGGACTATGGAGTCGAGGAACGCCTGCCAGTCCTGCACCACGCCGGGTTCGAACTCGAGCGTCGTGATCGCGCCGGTGGCGCCGGGGGCGAAGACGGTGACGATGCCGTCGCTGATGTCGCAGCGCGCGATCGCGGCAGCTACCTGCGCGGTGATCTTCTCGACGTGTGCGTTGCCAGGCGTGTCGAACTCGATCGATTCGGTGACGACACGCACGAGGCCCTCGCTTACCATCCTGGCCTTCCTTTCCTGGGTTACGTGGTGCTGGGTCACTCCTCCACCTCTCTTGTGCTATGCCGGGTGCCGTCTGTGGGCGCGTGACTCGGGAGAGCCGGCAGATTGTCGATCAAACGGGTCGCACCGAGACGCGCGGCGACGACGATGAGCGAACGCTCGCCGAGCGTGTCTGGTAGTGCGAAGGAATCGCGGTCGACGACGGCAACATACTCGACCGCGAAGCGCGCCTCCGCCGCCAGCGCGACGGCGACGGTATCGCTGACCGTGGCCGGCGTGGCGCCGGCGGTCTGCGCGGCGGCGCGTCCGGCCTCGAGGGCTTGATGCAGGCGCGCCGCCGCTTCGCGCTCGGTGCCGCTGAGCGAGGCGTTGCGCGAGCTCATCGCGAGGCCGTCCGGCTCGCGCACTGTGGGCACGCCGACAATCTCGACCGGCAGGTCGAGGTCGGCCGCCAGCCGGCGAACGACGGCGAGCTGCTGGGCGTCTTTCTCGCCGAGGAAGGCGACGTCCGGGGCGACGATCGTGAACAGCTTCGTGACGATCGTCGCGACACCGTCGAAATGGCCCGGTCGGCTGGCTCCCTCGAGCGTGTCCGCCAGCGGTCCGTTCACTTTCACGATGGTCGATGCACCGGTGCGGTACATCTCCGCCGGCAACGGCGCGAAGACGAGATCGACGCCGGCCGCGGCCAGCAGTTTGAGATCACGTTCTTCGTTGCGCGGGTAGCGGTCGTAGTCCTCGTTCTCGCCGAACTGCGTCGGGTTGATGAAGATCGATGCGGCGGCGCTGGCACAGCGACTGCAAGCAGCGCGCACCAGCGCGAGGTGCCCTTCGTGCAGGGCGCCCATCGTCGGTACGAGTGCGAGCGGCCGCGGCAGGTGGGCGACGTCGGCGCGCGCGCCGATGATCGTGCGCGCGAGCTTCATCGTGGCGCTCCGTGTTCGAGTGCGCGTCTCAGGGCGCGCACGTTCTCGTTGTCGAGCCGTGGCGCCGCCAAGGCGAGCGCCTCCAGCGAGAGCGCACGGTAGGCGGCGGCAAGCCGTGGTGTGCGCGTCTCGAGGAGAGCGAGGTGGGCGCGAACGGTGCCCACGTCGCCTCTGGCGACGGGGCCGGTGAGCGCCCGGATCGAACCCTCGGCGCGCAGGTTGGTGACGGTCGTCTCGACGAGACGCGCAAGCAGACCGAGGCCGTCTGCCGGGCCGCCGCCGATCGCCTCACCGATGAGCCCGGCCGCCTCGCTCTCGAGCGCCACGAGGAGGTTGCTGGCGACCGTCGCGGCGAGGTGGTAGAGCGGCTTGTTCTCGTCGGGCAGTGCGAACGGGTGGCCGCCGATTGCTTCGGCGAGGGCGAAGCCGAAAGCCTCGTCGTCCGGCCTCGCCGTGACGGCGATCGGCACAGCGGCGAGCGCCTCGGGCGCCGGCTCGCCGCCGGCGAACGTCTGTAGAGGGTGCAAACAGAGGGTGCGCACGCCGAGGCCGGCAAGGGGCGCGAGTAGATCGAGCGAACCGAGGCCGCTCGAGTGGATCGCGGTGAGTGTGGCCGGCTCGGCGGCGTCCACACCGTGCGCGCCGATCGCCGCGGCGGCCTGCGCGGCGACCTTGTCGATCTGATCGTCGGGCACCGCGAGCCAGAGCACATCGGCGCGCTCCACGGCGGCGGCGAGCGGTAGCCTCGGAGGCCACCCGGCGGGCGCGGCAGCTGGATCCGACCGACCGACGACCGCGGTCACGGCGAAGCCCGCCCGCTCGAGGACGACGGCGAGCGTCGACCCGAGACGGCCGGGACCGATCAAACAAAAGCGTGTCGCGCTGCTGAGCAAGCCGTGGCGCTCCTGGCTGCAGTCCGCCCTTTGGAGGCGGTACCGTGCCGGCCGATGGCCCGACGCACTGTGGTTGCTCTCCGTCTCCTGCCGCACGCGGCTCGAAGCGGAGACCGTCACTTCATGCCTTGATTGTACCCGACCGCTGCGCCCTGCGCATCTTCCTGTCGTGTTCCCGCCAGTCTGCCCGGTGGTAAACTGGTGATATGCCGATCTACGAGTTCATCTGCAACAAGTGCGAGACGCCCTTCGAGGAGTTGATGCGCAACGGCACCAAGCCGGCGTGCCCGCAGTGCTCATCGGGCGATGTGCGTCGCCTGCTCTCGCGTTTCGCCGTCCACTCTTCGTCGCCCGACATGGGCGGCAAGGGGGCTACCAAGAGCTGCTCGTCCTGCGCGAGTTCCTCCTGTGCCACCTGCAACTGAATCCGACGACCTGAGCGCGCTCGAGGCCTTGCGTCGCGAGGTCGAGACGTGCACGCGCTGCGACCTGCACGCGACGCGTACTCGCGCCGTGTTCGGCGAGGGCGATCCGCGGGCACGGTTGATGTTCGTCGGCGAGGCGCCCGGCTACCACGAGGACCAGCAGGGACGCCCGTTCGTCGGCGCCGCGGGCAAGCTGCTCGAGGAGCTGCTGGGCGCGATCGGCCTCACCCGCGAGCAGGTCTTCATCGCCAACGTGCTCAAGTCGCGGCCGCCCAACAACCGCGATCCGCAGCCGGGAGAGATCGAAGCCTGCCAACCGTATCTCTGGCGGCAGATCGCGTTGATCAAGCCGCGCGTGATCTGTACGCTGGGCAACTTTGCCACCAAACTCCTGTCGGGAGACCCGGTCACGGGGATCACCAAGGTGCATGGCAGACCGCAGCGCCACGAGCTCGGCGGTCACGTGGCCACGCTCTTCCCGATCTTCCATCCCGCGGCGGCGCTCTACACGCCGGCGATGCTGACGACGCTGAGAGAGGACTTCGCGCGTCTGCCGGCGCTGCTCGCCGACGAGAGTGTCGCCGAGGCGGCGCCGGAGCTTGCCGGAGCGCCGGCCGACGCGCAGCTGACCGCGCCGGCGCTGCCGCTGACGGCGGCTGAGCCGGTCGTGGCGCCCTCGGCAGCGGAGCTCGGGCCGCCGCCGGCGACCGAGCCGGTCGCGGCGCCGTCAGCCGCCGAGCAACTCGGCCTCTTCTGAGCGTGATCGCCCTGGCGCTCTCGTCGCCGGCGGTGACGCGGCGTTTCGGCCGTTCGCTGGCCACGCTTCTGCGGCCGCCGGCGCTCGTCACGCTGGCCGGCGAGCTGGGCACCGGCAAGACGACGCTGGTCCGCGCCGCGCTGCGCGCCTTCGGCGTGCGCGGCGTCGTCGCCAGTCCGTCGTTCACGCTTGCGCAAAGCTACACGGGTCGCGGCGGCCTCCGGCTCCACCACCTCGATCTGTACCGGCTTCACCCCGGCGCCGATGTGGAACTCTTTGCTTGGGAGGACTACTTCGGAGAGGCGATCACCTTCGTGGAGTGGCCGGAGGCGGGCGCAGCGGAGCTGCCGCCCGCCGATCTCGACATCCGCCTCGCCCACGATACGCGCGCGAGCCGGCGCGCCGAGGTGCGCGCCGCGCCTGCGGTCGAACGCCGTCTGCGCGTCGCGCTTGCGGCGGCGGGCATGGCGATGGAGGCACGCGAGTGATCCTCGCACTGGAGACGGCGACCGTCGCCTGCTCCGTCGCTTTGGTCGCCGACGACGGTGCCGTGCTGGCGGAGTCGATCGAGCGCGAGGGTCCGGCGCACACGCAGCGCCTGCTGCCGGGTGTGCACGCGGTGCTGCGCGCGGCGGCGGTCGAACTGGATGATGTCGAGACGATCGCCGTCGGTCTCGGTCCGGGGTCGTACACGGGCATGCGCATCGGCATCGCCACGGCGCGCGCCCTCGCCCAGGCCGGCGACGGCGTGCGCCTCGTCGGCGTGCCGACGCTCGGCGCACTCGCCTGGGCGCTCGCCGCAGGCAGTCGGGCGAGCGCGCCTGTCGACCGTGTGGCGGTCGGCCACGTCGTGGCGCTCGTCGACGGGCGCCGCAAGGAGGTCTTCGCGGCGTGCTACGCGCTGCGCGCAGGCTTGCCGGCGCCGGTCGAGGAGGCGCCGGCAGTCGTGCGCGCTGCCGACATCGCCGCGTATCTATCGAACTGGCCGGATGCCATCGTCGGCGGCGACGGCGCGTTGCTCTACGCGGAATCGATTCCGGTAGCGGTTCGTCTCGATCGTGACGTTGTCGGCCCGACGGCGACGATGGTCGCACGCGCCTGGCTCGGCGGCGTGCCGGGCAGAGTCGAGGGTCTTGCCGATGTGCTGCCAATCTACGGTCGCGCGCCGGACGCCGTGCGCTGGACGGCGAGAGGCTGACCCGTGGCCGCGCGCGTCATCCGCCCGATGACCTTCAGCGACATCGACCGCGTCGCCGCGATCGAGCGAGCGACGTTCACCGTCCCGTGGTCGACCGACCTTTTCATGGGCCAGCTGCGGCGGTCGACGTCGATCCTCCTCGTCTGCGAGATCGAGGGCGTTCTTGCCGCCTACCTCATCGCCGACAGCTTCGTCGACGTGTGGCACATCATGAACATCGCCGTCGACGTACCCCACCGCCGCGACCACGTCGCCTCCGAGCTCATCGAGGCGTACTTCGCGATCACCGAGCAGTCCGAACACCGCGGCCACACACTCGAGGTCAGGGTCTCCAACGAAGCCGCGATCGAGCTGTACCGTAGCTTCGGCTTCATCGCCAGCGGCGTGCGCCCTAAGTACTACCCCGACGACAAAGAGGACGCGGTGATCATGTGGAAGGACTGGGAGGGCGAGTTCGCGTGAAGGGGCCGGTCACCACGGTCGCCCGCGGCCCGGTCCTCTGCATCGAGACGTCGTGCGACGACACCAGCGCCGCCGTGGTCGCCGGCGGCTCCGTACTGGCGTCGATCGTGTCGTCGCAGAACGAGTTGCACGCGCAGTTCGGCGGCATCGTCCCCGAAGTCGCCGCGCGGCGTCACACGGAGCTCGTCAACGTGGTCGTCGCCGAGGCGCTCGGCGTCGCCGGCCTCGGCTGGGATGAGATCGCCGCCGTGGCCGTCACCGTCGGCCCCGGCCTCATCGGTGCCTTGCTCGTCGGCCTGGCGGCGGCGAAGGCGATCGCCTATCGCCGCCGCCTGCCGATGATCCCGGTCGACCACCTCCAAGGGCACATCGCCGCAAACTACGCGATCGGCGTCCAAGCGCCCTTCGTCTGCCTGGTGGCCAGCGGTGGTCACACGCTCGTCGCCGTCGTCAACGAAGGCGTCGCCTTTCGGCTTGCGGGGCGCACTCTCGATGACGCCGCCGGCGAGGCCTTCGACAAGGGCGCCCGGCTGCTCGGCCTCGGCTACCCGGGCGGCGCCGAACTTGACCGTCTGGCCGCAGCCGGCGACGCGCGCTTCGCGCGCTTCCCGCGCGCCCTGCCGCGGGGCGCCGGCTTCAGTTTTAGCGGTCTCAAGACGGCGTTGCTATACTACCTGCGCGATCAGGGCGAGGAGGCGATCGCCGCGCACCGTGCCGACATCGCTGCGAGCTATCAGGCGGCGATCGTCCGTCAGCTCGTCGACAAGACCCTGCGCTGCGCTCGCGATGAAGGCCTCCGTCGCGTCGCCGTCGGCGGCGGCGTCGCCGCCAACTCGGGTCTGCGGCGGGCACTGGCGGAGGCATGCGAGAGCGGCGGCATCGAGCTCTTCGTGCCGCCGCTCTCGCTCTGCACCGACAATGCGGCGATGATCGGTCTCGCCGCCGGCTACCTCCCGGCGATCGAGTGGCCCGACTTTCTGGCGCTCGATGCGCATGCGGCGACGGTGCTGTCCGGCTGACGTCCGCTGTGCCCGTCCCTGTCGTCCTGATACACTCGTGAAGAGAATGGCACGCGCATCGAAACCAGCGTCGCGTTTCGGCGACGAGGCTGCGGAACACCCGCAGCTCGCCGCCGACCTCTTGGTCCGCTGCCTCGAGAGCGAAGGCGTGGAGTACGTCTTCGGCATCCCCGGCGAGGAGACGCTCGACGTCAGCGAGGCGCTCGACCGCTCGTCACAGATCACGTTCATCCCGACCCGGCACGAACAGGGTGCGGCGTTCATGGCCAACGCCTGGGGCCGGCTCACCGGCAAACCGGGTGTCTGCCTGGCGACGCTCGGCCCGGGGGCGACCAACCTGGCCACCGGCATCGCCGACGCCAACCTCGACCACTCGCCCGTCGTCGCGTTCACTGGCCAGGTGAATCTCTCCGGCATGTACAAGGAGACCCACCAGTTCATCGACACGGTCGAGATGATGCGCCCGATGACGAAGTGGAACGCACGCGTCCACGATCCGCGGATGATCTCTGAAGCGGTTCGCAAGGCGTTCTCGGTGGCGGTCGCGGAGAAACCCGGGGCCACCCATCTCGAGCTGCCTGCCGGCGTGATGGCTTCGCCGGTCGCGGGCAGGTGCTTGCAGAGGGCGCCCGTCGCCGTGACGGAGCCCGACACCGTTGCTCTGAAGCGCGCCGCCGAGTTGTTGCAGCATGCCCGTCGGCCGGTTCTGCTGGTCGGCAACGGAGTCGTCCGCCAGGGCGCGTCGCCAGCCTTGCGGCACTTCTGTGACGAGACCGGACTGCACGTTATCTCGACGTTCATGGGCAAGGGCGTGATCGACTCGGCCGACGAGCACTTCCTGTTCACTGCGGGTCTGGGCGCGCAGAACTACCCGGCTGGTTTCTTCGGCACGGTCGACCTCGTCGTCGCCGTCGGGTACGACCTGGTCGAATGGGCGCCGTCCGCCTGGAACCCCGCGGGCGATCTCAAGATCATCTGCGTCGACACCATGACGCCGGAGATCGACGCGCACTTCGTGCCCGAAATCGAACTGATCGGCGACATCAGCCTCACCCTCGGTGAGCTGAGTCGCCTGCTCAGGGGAAAGCGACTCGAGCACTACTCCGTGCCGCCCTACAAGAAGGCCTTCGACGTGGTGCTCGACATCGGCGCCGATGACGACGCGCCGATCAAACCGCAGCGGGTGTTGCGCGACCTGCGTGCGGCGATGGGTGCGCAGGACGTGCTCATCTCCGATGTCGGCGCCCACAAGCTCTGGGTGGCGCGCTTCTGGGAGGCGACCGAGCCCAACACCGTTCTCATCAGCAATGGATTCGCGGCGATGGGGTTCGCCCTGCCGGCTGCCGTCGCCGCGTCGCTTGCCAGTCGCGGCAGGCACAAGGTCGCGGCGATCTGCGGCGATGGCGGGTTCCTGATGAACGTGCAGGAGCTGGAGACGGCACGCCGTCTGGCGCTGCCGTTCGTCGTTCTGGTGTGGGTCGATGGCGGTTACGGGCTGATCGAGATGCATCAGATGCGGCGATACGGCCGCATCTCCGGTACGCGTTTCGGCAATCCCGATTTCGTCGCCCTCGCCGGCGCCTTCGGCGTCGAGGGCGTGCGTGTGAGCAACGCCGGCGAGCTGCCGGCCGTTCTCCAGAGGGCGTTCGCCGCCGACGGGCCCGTCGTTGTCGAGATCCCGATCGACTATACGGAGAACGAGAAGCTCGGCATCGACCTCTGGCGCCTGGCGCCGGACGTGGCGTGAGAGCGCCGGACGATCCTCCGGAACGTCGACGGCACGATGTGGCGGGGGCGATGCCAGCGGTCACGCGCCGGCCGCCGGCGCGGGTCAGACGCTAGCCCTCGAGCAGGATCGTCACCGGCCCGTCGTTGACGAGTTCGACGTGCATGTGCGCGCCGAAGACGCCCGTGTGCACGGGCACACCGGCGGCGCGCACGGCCTCCACGAACGCCTCATAGACCTCCTCGCCCTGCTCGGGGCGGGCAGCGTCGGTGAAGCTCGGTCGGTTGCCCTTGCGGGTGTTGCCGTAGAGCGTGAACTGCGCGACGGCGAGCACCTCGCCGCCGACATCGCCGATCGCTTTGTTCATCAGGCCGGCTTCGTCGCCAAAGAGACGCAGCTTGATTGTCTTGACGGCGAGCTTGCGCGCCGTCTCGACGCTGTCCGCGTGGGTCACACCGACGAGCGCCAGCAGGCCCGCGTCGATGACGGCCACCGGCCGTCCTTCGACGCGCACACTGGCGCTCGCGACGCGTTGGATCAGCACCCTCATGCGGGCATTCTACACGTCTGCTGCCCTGCGCCGTAGCGACCCGTTCGCGCCTGCCGCCAGCCTCGGCCGTGTGCCTGAGAACGTCACCGGCCGACGGTTTGACAAGCTTCGGGATGGGCCATAACATAGCATCCCGCAAGAAACCGGCACTCTCACCATGCGAGTGCCAGATTTATGAGTAAGGAGGGTTGCTGCATGAAGCTCAAGCCACTCGAAGACCGCGTCATCGTGAAGGCCGTCGAGGAAGAAGAAAAGACGGCCAGTGGCATCGTCCTCCCCGACACGGCCAAAGAGAAGCCGATGAAGGGCAAGGTCATCGCCGCCGGCGACGGCAAGTGGGACGAGGAAGGCAAGAACCGTATCCCGATGGACCTCAAAGTCGGGGACAAGGTCATCTATGGCAAGTACTCGGGCACCGAGTACAAGACGTCGGATGGCGACGACGTGTTGATCCTACGCGCCAGCGAGGTCCTGGCGAAGGTACTTTAGAACGGAGGCTGACGAAACGTGGCTAAAGAACTCAAGTATGCCGACGAGGCGCGACGCGCTCTGGAACGGGGCGTCAACGCACTCGCCGACGCAGTGAAGATCACCCTCGGCCCCAAGGGCCGCTACGTCGTGCTCGACAAGAAGTTCGGCGCACCGACGATCACCAACGACGGCGTGACCATCGCCCGCGAGATCGAGCTCGAGGACGTCTTCGAGAACCAGGGCGCCCAGCTCCTCCGCGAGGTCGCGACCAAGACCAACGACATCGCCGGCGACGGCACCACGACGGCGACCCTGCTCGCGCAGGCGATCGTCCGCGAAGGTCTGCGCAACGTGGCCGCCGGCGGTAACCCGATGGCGATCAAGCGGGGTATCGAGGCGGCTGTCGATGAGGCCGTCGCGTCGATCAAGAGCCAGTCGCGCGAAGTCTCCGGTAAGGAAGACATCGCCCGCGTCGCCACCATTTCGGCGCGCGACCGCGCCGTCGGTGACGTCATCGCCGACGCGATCGAGAAGGTCGGCAAGGACGGCGTCGTCAACGTCGAGGAGTCGAACACGTTCGGCATGGACCTCGAGTTCACCGAGGGCATGCAGTTCGACAAGGGCTACCTGTCGCCGTACATGATCACCGACGCCGAGCGCATGGAAGCCGTGCTCGAAGATCCGTACATCCTCATCGCCAATCAGAAGATCGGCGCCGTGCAGGACCTGCTCCCGGTGCTCGAGAAGGTCATCCAGCAGGGCAAGCAACTGCTGATCGTCGCCGAAGACCTCGAAGGCGAGGCACTGGCGACGATCGTCGTGAACAAGCTGCGCGGCACGTTCACCTGCGTCGCCGTCAAGGCACCGGGCTTCGGCGACCGCCGCAAGCGGATGCTCGAGGACATCGCCATCCTCACCGGTGGTGAGGTGATCACCGAGGAGTTGGGTCTCAAGCTTGAGAACACGCAGACCACTCAGCTCGGGCGCGCCCGCAAGGTCGTCGTGACGAAGGACGACACGACGATCATCGACGGCGCCGGCGACTCCGACGCGATCAAGGGCCGCATCAAGCAGATCAAGGCCGAGATCGAGACCACCGATTCCGACTTCGACCGCGAGAAGCTCCAGGAGCGCCTCGCCAAGCTGGCCGGCGGCGTCGCCGTCGTCAAGGTCGGCGCGGCCACCGAGACGGAGATGAAGGAGACCAAGCACCGCGTCGAGGACGCGCTCAGCGCTACGCGTGCCGCCCTCGAGGAGGGCATCGTCCCCGGTGGCGGTGTGGTGCTCGTCAACGCCGTTCCCGCGATCAAGGTCGACAGGAAGTCCGACGACGTCGACTTCCGCACCGGCAAGCAGATCATCGTGCGCGCGCTCGAAGAGCCCCTGCGGCAGATCGCCGAGAACGCCGGGCTCGAGGGTTCGGTCGTAGTCGACAAGGTCAAGCACCTGCCTGCGGGCCAGGGCCTCAATGCCGACACCGGCAAGTACGAGGACATGGTGAAGGCCGGCATCATCGACCCCGCCATGGTCACCCGTTCAGCGCTGCAGAACGCGGCGTCGATCGCCAAGAACATCCTCACCACCGAGTGCATCGTCGCCGACAAACCTGAGCCCGCGGGCCAGGGTGGCGGCATGTCGGGTGGTGGCATGCCTCCGGGCATGATGTAAGAGACGGAGAGACACTTCGTTCGTGTGTGCGACGGGCGGCCCTCGGGCCGCCCGTCGCACACCCCCGGTCCTTGCTGTGCGGCGACGGATGTCCCATCGGCCGCGCGGATTGATTCTGGAGGCGTCGGGAATACACTTCGACGTATGGCCGACCCACTCGCAAACGACGTTCACGAACTGATTGTCACCGGCCCTGCGAGAGACCGGCTCTTCGAGCACTTCACGCGTCTCTACGCAGGCCGGTCGGACGTGGTCGTGATCAAGGACAGGCGAGAGGTCGATGGCCGCCGGGAGCGCCACACCGAGGCCGACCGCCGCCGCCGCGAACGTCGCCGGCGGGCAACGTGGCTGTTTCCTCCAGACTAGCGCGATTCCGACCGATGCATAGAGAGCAGAGATGTGCTCGCGGGGCATGCATGCGCGAGGCGGCTAGGTAAGTGGAGGGACTGTTTGATTAGCAATCGAAGCGCGCTGTCGCGCCCGGGATTGTGGGTGCTGGCGTTGCTCGTGGCCATCGTCCTGGTGGCTGCTCACTTCGCCGGCACGATCGGCGAGGAGTCGATCGTGCCACTGCTGTTCGCCCTCGGTCCGCTTGCCGGCGTGCTGGTCTTGTCATGGCGATCGGCGACAGCGCTCGCGACGATCGCCTTGGCGGCGTTCGCATTCACGATCGCCCGCAACCCGAACATGAGCGCGCTGCGGACGCTCCCCTGGATCGGGCTCGTGTTCGCCATCGTCATCGCGCTGGCGCTGCTTCGGCGGAGGGATGCACCGAGGTCGGGATCGGATCTGGCGACCGGCCGCGTGACGATCACCGATCAGGAGCCTCTCGATGTCGCCCAGACGCACGACGTCGGGGTGCTCCTCGCCGACGCCGCCGACCGCCTCAGCCGGGCGGCGTCGGCGGAGCGCTGTACGCTCTTTGTGCTCGAAGGTGAAGAATTGCGCTGGGTCGCCACCGGCGGCCCCAAAGCGCCGCCGCGGGGCGCCGTGCAGGAGGCTGCCGCTTTCATCAGCGTGGCGCGCTTGCGCGAGCTGCGCGAGCCGAGCGTCCTGACCTCTTCCGACCCCGGTGTCGATGCCGGTGCTCTGCGAGCCGCCGGGGTGACCCGCTTTGTGGCTCTGCCGCTACGTGGCGGTCGCGGTATCGTCGGTCTCGCGTGTCTCGACCGCCCCGGTTTGAGCGCGCCGCTCACACCGCGACAGGCGCGCTCACTGGTGCAGGCCGGTGCCCTTGCGGCGCTCGCAGTCGAGGGCACGCGCGTGTTCAACCGTCAGACGGAGCTGGCGGGGCAGCTGCGCGACCGGTCGCTCGCGACCGAGGCGCTGCTGCGCCTCGGCAACGATCTGCGCGCCAGCTACGAGCTCGACGACGTGCTGCGCCGCGTCTGCCGGGCGGTGGTCGAGTCGTTGGGCTACCGGGAGTCGGCGCTCTTCCTGTACGACGAGCAGGACGACGTGATGGTCGTCATGGTATCGCTGGGCGGCGACCCGGAGACCAACGCCGCCCTTCTCAATCGGCGCATCCCGATGCGGATCTTCAGTGGCTTCATGCGCGACGAGTTCCGCCTCGGCAACTCCTACTTCCGCAGCATGCTGCGCTCGCCGACGACAAAGGAAGAGAACGACTTCATCCCGTACACGGAGTTGGGCGACCGCTCTCCCGACGAATGGCAGTCGGGCGATTGCCTGATCGTGCCGCTACTCACGCGCGACAGCCGGCTAATGGGCGTCATCGATGCCTACGACCCCGCCGATCGGCGGCTGCCGACGCCCGAGGCCATCCGCACGCTCGAACTCTTCGCGAACCAGGCGGCCGCGGCGATCGACAACGCGATCCAGTACGAGAAACTCCAGGCGCAAGGCAAGCGGCTCGAACACCAGATCAGCTCCCAGCAGAACCTGCTCAAGGTCAACGAGTCGATGCTTGCCACGCTCGACCAGCGAGCCGTCTTCGACGTCATCGCCGACCAGCTCAAGCTGCTCCTCGACTTCGACGACATGTCGATCGACAAGATCGACTGGGAGGGCCGCAAGCTCTCTAGCATCTTCGCCCGCGATGAGTGGAAGGACGAAGTCCTCGCCTTCGAACGGAAGATCGGCGAGGGCCTCTGCGGATGGGTCGCCGAGCACGGCGAGGCCCTCCTCCTGAACGAAGCCGAGAAGGATCCGCGCGGCGCGGTGGTTCCCGGTACGCCGGTCGAGCCGCAGGCGTCGATCGTCCTGCCGCTCAAGATCCAGAACCGCGTGATCGCCGTGCTCAGCATCGACCGCCTCGGCGGCCGCGTCTTCCTCGAGGAGGACTTCCGCATCGCCAAGCTCTTCGCCGGTCAGGCGGCGGTCGCCATCCAGAACGCCTCGCTGTACGAGGAGATCCAGCAGCGGGCGATCCGCGACAGCCTGACCGGCCTCTTCAACCACGGCGACTTCCAGGAGACACTCGCGCGCGAGGTGACCCGCTCGGCGCGCTACGAGGAGATGTTCTCGATGATCATGCTCGACCTCGACCACTTCAAGACCGTCAACGATCGCTTTGGACATCCCACCGGCGACAAGGTGCTGCGCCGTGTCGCCGCCGCCATCCGCGAGTGTTCGCGCGACGCCGACTACGCCGCGCGTTACGGTGGGGAGGAGTTCGTCGTGCTCCTGCCGCGCACGTCGAGCGAGGACGCCTGCCACCTGGCAGAGCGCATCCGCATCGAGATCAACAAGATCCCGGTCGAACAGCACCGTCGTTTTCACGTCGCAGCCTCGGCGGGGGTCGCCGACTTCCCGGTGTGCGGGCAGGAGGCGAGGATTCTCGTGACCGCCGCCGACCAGGCGCTCCTCTGGGCCAAGCGCCACGGGCGCAATCGGGTCGCGTACTTCGGTGCGTTGCGCGAGGGGGGCGAGCTCAAGCAGCCCGACGGCGTCGCGCCCGAGAGTTCCACCGAGCGCGCCTGACGACCTGGGGCGCGCTGCGGCGCCCCATTCCCGATCCCTTGCCTGCCATCTGTGCACTCCCGTCGTGGTTTTTGCACGAGGTCTGGTCGCCGGATATGATTGCCGCTCCGAATCAGTCCCGCGTACAGGCAGTGGAGGTTGTTTCCATGTTGCTCATGGGTGAGTCGATCAACGGGACAAGAAAGCAGGTCGCCGAGGCGATCGCCGCGCGCGACGCCGAATTCATCAAGCTGCTGGCGACGGACCAAGTCGACGCCGGCGCCGGGTTGCTCGACGTCAACGGCGGCGTCGCCGGCGGCGACGAGGTCGCCGACCTCCTCTGGCTCATCGAGGTCGTCATGAGCGCCACCGACATGCAGCTGATGGTCGACTCGGCGAACCCGGCGGCGCTCGACGCGGGTGTCAAGGCGATTATCGACGCCGGCGGCAAAGTGCCCTTCATCAACTCCATCAGCGGGGAGCAGCCGCGCATCGACACGGTGCTGCCGCTGATCGAGAAGTACAAGTGCCCGGTCGTGGGCCTCTGTCTCAGCGACGAGGGCATTCCGCCAACGGCCGAGGATCGTTTCGCCGTCGCCAGCCGCCTGCACGACCTGTGCATCGGCGCGGGTCTGCCGAGCGAAGACCTCTGGATCGACCCGCTGGTCATGGCAGTCTCTGCCGACAGCAACGCGGGTGTGCTCACGATGCAGACGCTGAAGATGATCAAGGACCGCTTGCCCGTGCGTACGACCGGTGGCCTCAGCAATGTCAGTTTCGGCCTACCCAACCGCCCGTTGCTCAACCGCACGTTCGTGGCGATGTGCATCGGCATCGGCATCGACGGAGCCGTGCTCGACGTGCGCAACCGGCAGATGATCGCGATGGTCAAGGCGGCGGAGGCGCTGCGTGCCGAGGATGCCTTCTGCGGCCGCTACCTCAAGGCTCACCGCGCCGGGCTGCTGGAGTAGCGACTTGGCCGACGATCGCAGGGTACGGGCGCGAGATCTCGGGATCGCGATTGGTACACAACCGGTCGGCCCGCTCAATGCGATCACGGACGTGCCCGGTGTGCGCGTCGGACACGCGACCGTGTGCTGGGGCGAGCCCCAGCTGCCGGCCGGGCAGGGCCCGGCGCGCACCGGCGTCACGGCGATCATCCCCTGCGGCGACCCCTTCCACGAGCGGGTCGCCGCCGGTGTCTTCGCCGCCAACGGTGTCGGTGAGGTCGTCGGCAGCACGGCGATCCGCGAGTGGGGCCTGATCGAGACGCCGATCATGCTGACCAACTCGCAAAGTGTCGGAGCGGTGTACGACGCCACCGTGCGCTGGATGATGGCGCGCGATCCGCAGGTCGGCCTCGATGACGCGGCGATGCCGGTCGTCGGTGAGTGTGACGACTCGATGCTCAACGATATCCGCGGCATGCACATCCTCCCCGAGCACGTGTTCGCCGCCCTCGATGCCGCCGCCGACGGGCCCGTCGCCGAGGGCGGCGTCGGTGCCGGGGCGGGCATGACCTGCTACGACTTCAAGGGTGGCATCGGCACGTCCTCGCGGATCGTGCACGCGTACGGCCGGTCTTACGTCGCCGGCGTCTTGGTGTTGACCAATTTTGGTGACCGGCCGCGCTTGACGGTCGACGGGGTGCCGGTCGGTCGCGAGATCCCCGACCTCCTGCCCAACGACCACCACGAAGGCTCGTGCATCGTGGTTTTGGCCACCGACGCACCGCTCAGCGGGCGGCAATGCGAGCGCATGGCCAAGCGCTGCTCTCTCGGGTTGGCGGCGACCGGCTCGTACGCATCTGACGGCAGTGGTGAGATCATGCTGGCGTTCAGCACCGCCGAGCGTATTCCGCGAGAGTCGTCGGCGCCGCTCGTCTCATCGCGTCTCGGCGACGATGCACTCACCGATCTCTTCGTCGCCGCTGTCGACGCCACCGCCGAAGCGGTCATCAACTCGTTGTGCGCGGCGCAGACCACCATCGGTCGTCAGGGAACGACGGTGCACGCGATCCCGCTCGACCGGCTGGCTGCGGCAATGGCGAAGTACGGTCGTGGCGGCGGGCCGGTCGAGACGAGCTCGCCCAAGGCCGTGCGGTGACTCTTACGCCCGCCCAAGGTGGCGCCGCGCGAACTCTCGGCGGATACGAGCTTGCCCCGCGAGCGGGGAGGGGTTAGAAAGACATGTGGCCGGTCGCCGGCGTCCGGCAGCCGATGTGGGGCTCGCCCGCGAACACGTGCAGGCTTGCTGCAGACAAGACAACCTCGAACGCGAAAAGGAGGAGTCGGGCGCAGCCGCGGTAGGGGGTACATCTGCGTCTCAACGGAGCTGTGGACAAACGACGATACTTTCTCAAGAAGATCGCCAACGCCGTCCTGACGCTGCTCCTCGTAGCGTCGTTCAACTTCTTCCTCTTCCGTATCTTGCCCGGCGACCCGGCGCGCCTCCTTCTGCCACGCAACAAGATGAACAAGGAGCAGTACGACAAGCAACGCAAGCTCTTCAGCCTCGACAAGCCGAAGTGGCAACAGTTCATCTACTATTGGCGAGACATGGCCGAGGGCCACTTCGGGTTCTCGTTCGCCGAGAAGCGCCCCGTCACTCAGGTGATCGGCGAACGCGTCATGCCGACCGTGATGCTGGTCGGCTTCGGCACGATCATCGCGACAGTGGTCGGCATGATCATGGGTGTCTTCGCTGGGTGGCGAAGAAACGGAGTGTACGACGTCGTCTCGACCAACATGGGCATGGTCATGTACGCGATGCCCACGTTCTGGTTCGGGTTACTCTGCATCATGCTCTTCTCCACCAAGCTGCGCTGGTTCCCCGCCCGCGGCATGACCGAGGCGGGCTCCAACGTGCACGGCCTGGCGCTGGTCAAGTCGGTCGCCTGGCACATCACATTGCCCGTCTTCACGTTCGCGATCGAGTACATCGGTGAGTACCAGCTGATCATGCGCAGCTCGCTGACCGGCGTGGTGAAAGAGGACTTCGTGCTCACGGCGCGCGCCAAGGGGCTCTCCGACAACGCCGTGCTGTGGAAGCACACGGTGCCCAATGCGATGCTGCCGACGGTCACGCTGGTGATGATGAACCTGGGGTTCATCATGAGCGGCGCGATCCTCACCGAGACGGTCTTCAGCTGGCCCGGCCTGGGCTTGCTCAGTTACACGTCCATGCAATCGCTTGACTACCCGGTGATGCAGGGCGTCTTCCTGCTGGCCTCCGTGGCCGTGATCGTCGCCAATCTGCTGGCCGACTTCAGCTACTACTACCTCGACCCACGGGTGAAGGCATGAGCCCCCGTGGGCCCGGCGTCCCGCGCCGGTTCCGCAACTGGATCTTCTTCTGGACGCCAGTCTCATGGCTCGCACTCGAGATGATCACCTATCCGAAGGACCGCCCGATCACGAGCGGCTTCGGGCACATCATCGGCGGCTTCATCGCGCCGACCGTGGCCAATTATCCTGCGGTGATGACCGGCGCGATCGCCATCTGTTTGACTGCCGTCGGTGCCGTTGGCGCTCTGCGCAATGCGAAACAGCGCAGGTCGTACTCCACACTGCTCGTGATGGCGATCCTCTTCTGGGTGTGGACGCTGGTCACCGGAGACCTGTCCCAGTTCTCGCTCAGGGGGCAGCACACGACCGTGGGTTGGCTGTTCCAGACCATCGCCATCCTGCTCGCAGCGGTGGTGGCGTGGCTTTGGGCGGCCGGCAGTCCCGAGCGCGTCGAGCTGACCGTGTGGAACACTCGCCAGATGTGGAAGCTCTTTCGCGGCAACTGGCAGGGCATGGCCGGTCTCTACATCCTGCTCTTCTTCGCCGCCGTCGCTTTGTTCGCGCCGTTCCTCGCCGACCACGCCAAGCTCGACCCGAACTCCTACGTGGGCAAGCCGTTCAGTCCCCCGGCCGCCGGCTTCTACATGTGGCTCGGCACCGACCGCATGGGTCAGTCCGTGCTCGCCGAGTTCATCTGGAGCGCCCGCATCTCGCTCGTCGTTGGTCTGCTGGCGACCGTCATCTCGACCATCCTCGGCGCCGGTATCGGCATCATCGCCGGCTTCTACGGTGGCTGGATCGGCGAGATCTGGATGCGCATCACCGACGCGTTCCTGGTCATCCCCTGGCTGCCGCTGGCGATGGTGATCGCCAGCATCTGGGGCAAGAACTTCTGGATGATCATCCTCATCATCGGCCTCACGAGCTGGCCGGGCACCGCGCGTGTCGTCAGGTCGGACGTGCTGAGAGTGCGCGAGTTGCAGTTTGTCGAGCGCGCCAAGGCGATCGGCTCGAGCAACTCGCACATCATGAACAAGCACATCATGCCGAATGTCTTCCCCTTGATCTTCGCCAACACCATCCTCGTCGTCGCGATCGCCATCCTCTCCGAGACGACGCTCTCGTTCCTCGGTCTCGGCGACCCGTTCAACTTCAGCTGGGGGACGATGCTCCAGTACTGCTGGGACTCGGGTGCGTCGGGGCTGTGGTGGTGGCTGCTGCCGCCAGGCATCGCGATCGTGCTCGTCGTGGTCGCGTTCACGTTCATGGGCACGGCCTTCGACGAGATCCTCGATCCCAAGTTGCGCAAGCGCGAGGAGAGTGGCGGCGACAACCGCTTCGCCAAGTCGCCCGACGTGGCGATCCCCGTCGGCCCCATGGGCGCCGTCGTGATCACCGACGGCCTCGATACCGGGCATCCCACCTTCGGCCACTCAGACGACAAGGGAGGCCCCCAGTGACCCCCGTCGCCGAGAAAGCCGCCCGCGCCGCGCCGCTGGTCGAGCGCATCGACCACGCCGGCCTGCTCGAGGTGCGCGATATGAAGACTTACTTCAAGCTCAGCCAGGGCTGGGTCAAGGCGGTCGACGGCGTCAGCTTCATCTTAGAGCCCGGTGAGAGCCTCGGCCTGGCGGGCGAGTCGGGCTGC
>Ga0208716_1000390_pt1 | contig 18640 bp, 15 predicted proteins | sample NGESurdeep092012_8_FD_184482 | JGI IMG/M metagenome (GOLD analysis project Ga0208716, IMG submission 184482) | Arctic peat soil microbial communities from Barrow, Alaska - NGEE Surface sample 415-3 deep-092012 (SPAdes) | ecosystem: Environmental > Terrestrial > Soil > Wetlands > Peat ...
GAGCCACTCCGCCGCCATCGCCGAGTCGAGGCCGAAGTGGCGGCTCCCCATCGCCGCCTGGAAGACGAGCTTGTAGACGTCGACGGGCTGCATCCGCGGGTGGCGCGTGAGTTGCGCGGCGAGGATGCGTCCCAGCGCCGGGGCCTCCTGCGCGCGCGGCCGCGGCACCCGCGCCGCCGCGCTCCCGGCGCAGACGAGCGCCATGCCCGCGATCGCCGCCAGACGACCTATCAACGGACCGCTCCCGCCCCGCCCGCCTCGGCCACGACGTAGAGGTACCGCAGCGTCGTCTCCCCCGGATTCGCGACGTCGTGGCCGGTGCCCGGGGGCACGTACGCGGCCGTCCCCGTGTCCACCACGAGCGGCGCGGCGCCGTCCACGCGCAGCTCCCCGCGCCCCTCGAGGACCACGATCGCCTCCTCGCGCGAGCCCGTCGTGTGCCGGCCGACGGACTCGCCCGCCGCGAGAACCACCAGCCCGGAGCGCATCCCCGCGCTCTCGGGGGGACCCGCGAGGAGGGAGCGGCGCGCCGGCCCACCGGCACGCAGATCGAGGGTACGGGCGTGGGGAGCCGTAATTTCGAGCGATTCTCTCACCAATCCTCCTGGTCGGACGGGCACCCGCGCACCTGGTGGCGGGGTAGGACACGGGCGGGCGACGCCGGGGAGGAAGCTACCCCCCGATATTGCCTGGAGTCGAGGCGCGGCGGTACAGTTCGTGCGCGTCGAGAACCAGCACGGCAGCCTTCGGAAGCCGTCGTGCGCTCCCCGTTCCCGGAGATCAACCCCGTGCGCAGCTCCCCGATCCGTAACCTCGTGGTGTGCAGTGTCGCCGCGGCCTGCTGGGCCGTGAGCGGCGGGGTCACACCCTCCCGTGCGCAGGATGCTCCGGCGGCGGGACCGAACGGCCTGGCGATGCACATCTTCAATGACGCGGTGCAGAACGCGCGCACCACGTATGCGCGCCTCGCCGGTCCGCAGCCGCGGGTGGTCCCGGGGCTGGCGCAGTACCAGGACGCGCTGACGAAGCTGCAGGCGGGCCAGTTCGTGGAGGCGTCGACGGCGATGCAGGCCGCGCTCCGCGCCAACGCGGGGAACGCGCTCTACCACGGGGACATGGCGGCGATCCAGATCGGGCTGCAGTCGGTGGACGACGCGTCCCTCGAGCTGGTGCGGGCGCGGCAGATCCAGCCGCAGAACCAGTGGTACACGGTCGGGCTGGCGGCGGTGAAGGCCCTGCGGGGGCAGTATCCCGACGCGTCGCTGAACCTCGACGTGGCCGTGTCCGCCGACAGCAGCATCGTGGACTCCGTGGTGGCGGAAGCGGGGGTGGCGTGGTCGTGGCGCGGGCGGCGCATGGCCCAGGCGCAGGCGTGGGCGCTCATCACCACGGCGCGGTGGCCGGGCACGCCGGAGCCGTGGCTGCGGCTCGCGACGCTCTACCGGCAGCAGCGTGACACGGCGCACGGCATGCCGGCGATCCGGCACTACACTGCGCTCCGGCCCGCCGACCACGTCGGGCAGCTCCTCTTCGCCTTCTACCTGTACGACGCGGGCCTGAACGACTCGGCCCTCGCGATGGCGATCTCGGCCTCGGAGGACTCGACCCAGCGGGACCGGGCATCCGAGGTGATGTACGGCGTCGGCGCGCGCTCCCTCCAGCTCGCCAGCAGCGACACCGTGCGCGCGCACCAGATGGGGCACGTGGACACAGCGCTGATCGCCCTGTCGCGCGCCCGGGCGGGGGCGGCCCCCGAGATCCTGCCGCGGGTCCAGCTCGTCCTCGGCTACGCCCAGCTCACCCGCGTGGCGGTGCTCGACCAGCAGGCGGAGCGCAACCGCCAGTGCGACCCCGCGCGCCAGCTCGATTCGCTCGTCACCCAAGCCACCGAGAACCTGCGGGCGGGCGTCGCGCTGGACAGCGCCCGCGTCACGCCGATCCTCGACACCACCATCCCGCAGTACCGGACGCGGGTCACGGCCCTCGTCCGCCAGGTCTGCGGGGACCGCCGCCCGTAGCGCGGTCCCGCCGGGGCCGGACGAGGCGTCCAGCCGCGCCTCGAACGTCAGACGGCGCCGGAAGTCATCTCCGGCGCCGTCGTGCGTCCGGACCCGAGGGGCGGCAGCCTGGCGGGCTCGGGAATTGCGGTGGCGGGAGGCGCCGTGGGCCCGCCCGGGGACGCCGCTCGACGCGTCACGGCGAGGCACCGGCCTCCACGCCGAAAGGGCCGCCGTAATGGACCTCACCTTCGATTCCAGCAAGATCATCTACCTCGACAACGCCGCCACGACGTTCCCGAAGCCGCGGGAGGTCCTGGAGCAGATGTGCGAGGGATTCCGGCGGTTCGGGGTGAATCCCGGCCGTTCGGGCTATGACCTCTGCGTCATCGCAGGCGACCTGGTGCTGGAGACGCGAAAGGAGCTGACGCGCTTCTTCCACGGCACCGACCCGCTTCGCCTGGTCTTCGCCCAGAACGCCACCGAGGCGCTCAACATCGCCATCCTCGGCATCCTCGGCCCCGGCGATCACGCCATCTCGACGACCCTCGAGCACAACTCCGTGATCCGGCCGCTCAACCACCTGCGCCGCGACCACGGCGTCGAGGTCGAGTTCGTGCCGTTCGGTGCCGACTTCCGCCTCGATCCCGCCGAGGTCGCGAAGCGGTTCCGGAAGCACACCAAGCTGGTGGTCGTGAACCACGGCTCGAACGTCATCGGCACCATCCAGCCCATCGCCGAGATCGGCCGGCTGTGCCGCGAGCGGGGCATCCTCTTCCTCATCGACGCCGCGCAGACCGCGGGCATGATCCCGATCGACATGGAGGCGATGTCGGTGGACGTGATCGCCTTCACCGGCCACAAGTCGCTGCTCGGCCCCACGGGCACCGGCGGCCTCTACGTCCGGGAAGGCGTCGAGGTGCGCACCACGCGTTTCGGCGGCACCGGCGTCCACTCGGCGAACCCGTACCACCTCGAGGACTACCCGCACCGCCTCGAGGCGGGGACGGGCAACGTCCTGGGGATCACCGGCCTGCATTTCGCACAGGAGTACATCGCGAAGCGGGGGATGGCGGACATCTACCGCCACGAGATGGCGCTCTTTGCGCGGCTCCAGGCGGGGCTGCAGGCGATCGACGGCGTGACCCTCCACGGGCCGACCCGGCTCGACGACCGCCTCCCAGTGCTGAGCTTCACCGTCGCCGGACTCGACCCCTCCGACGTGGGGACGATGCTGGACGTGGACTACAACATCGCGGCACGGACCGGCCTGCAGTGCGCGCCCCTGGTGCACGAGCAGATGGGTACGGGCAAGCGCGGCACCGTGCGCCTCAGCGTCGGGCCGATGAACGTCGAGAGCGACATCGAGGCGGCCGTGCACGCCGTGGGGGAGATCGCCTCGGACGCCCTGCAGCGGGCCAAGCCCAAGGCCTGACTGGGACCGGACGCACGACGGCCCGCCGCGCACGCCGCGCGGCGGGCCGTCTCAGCTCCGGGGGATGCTACGCGACCGGCGGCGCGGGGACGAGGGCGTCCGCGACCACCTCGCCCAGCGTCTTCACCTCGACGCCCAGCTTGTAGTGGCGGTTCAGCTCCATCAGCTGGTCGATGCAGTTGTGGCACGGGGAGGGGACCACCTTCGCGCCGGTCGCCCGGATCTGATCCGCCTTGATGCGCCCCGCCGCGACGCGCTGTGCCGCGAATTCCGATGCGGCCAGCAGCCCGCCTCCACCCCCGCAACAGTAGTTCTCGGCCCGGTTCGGCGTCATCTCGACGAACGCCGCCGCCGCGCTCCGCAGCACGACCCGCTGTTCCTCGATCACGCCCCCGTTCCGCACCAGGTTGCACGGGTCGTGGAGAGTGACGGGGAGGGGGTTCCTCGTCGGGTCGAGCCGGATGCGCCCGTCGGCCAGGTACTCGGCCATCTTCTCGACGAAACTCACGACCCGCACTTTCGGCGCGCGACCGAGCCACTCCGGCGCCTCCCACCGCAGGGTGCGGTACCCGTGGCCGCACTCGGCCACTACCAGTTCCTCCACCCCAAGCGCCTCAGCGCGCTCGATCACCTTCGCACTGATGGCCCCCGCCGCTTCCGCGTCCGCCGCGAAGAAGCCGTAGTTGGTGATGTCGAAGTCGGTGCTGGTCAGCGTCCAGGACTCGCCGGCCGCGTGGAAGATCGCGCCCGCCGCGCTGATCGAGAGGGGGAAGAACTTGATCTCGCGGGGATTCAGGGCGTACAGGACCCGGGCCCCTGCCTCGTCCACCGGCAGGCGCACCGCGGGATCGCCGAGCGTCTGGCGAAGGTCTTCCTCGAGCCACTGGATCGTCTCGACGACGTCCTCGCGGGAGAGCCGCATGTTGTTCCCCGTCTCGAGCGCCGCGTCGCGATTGGCGAGGATGCCCTTGGGCACGAGGCCGGCCGCGAGGAGCATCGTGCGCCCGAAGCGGATGACCGCCGACGGGTCGAGGCCCACGCTGCACGTCAGCGCGCAGCGGCCGCACAGCGTGCACCGACCGAAGGCCGCGGTCAGCATCCCCTGCAGCGCTTCGTCGGTGAGATCCTCGGCGCCGACGAGGCCGGGGGCCACGCGGCCGAGGAGCGTGCGGTAGCGGCGGAAATGCGTTGCCACCCGCTCGAGCTTGGCCACCGGCGTGGACGCGGGATCGCCGTCGGCGAGGTGGACGTGACAACTGTCCGCGCACAGGCCGCAGCGCACGCAGGCGTTGAGGAACGCGGCCGTACGCTCGTCCAGCCTCTCGGTAAGGACCTCGAGGGCCCGCCCGATGGCGGCGGCGTCAGCCACGCGGTCCCGCGAGCGGGCGCGGCGACGGGCGCACGCCCCGCCGGCCGAAGTACGTCCCCCAGTACCGGCGGCTCGTGAGCAGGAAGAGCATGTGCCGCAGCTTGCCGAGCGGCGCATAGAGGAGGAGCGCGGCGCCCACCAACTGGAAGACGGGGAGGAGCGCGGGCCGCCGCACCGCTGCGAGGCCGGCCGCGAGAACGGCGTTGACGAACAGATTGGCCGCCACGTCCTCGGGCGTGCTCACGGCCCTGAGCGCCGCGGTGCGGGCGCGCTTGGCGAGCAGTCCCAGTCCGCAAGCGAGCCCGGCGGCGAACGCCACGGCCAGAACGGTGGACGCCCCCGGCGGGGGCGCGACGTGGACGAGCGAGAGGACCAGGAGGCCGAGCGCGGCGAAGACGGCGCCGTGGAAGACGATGCCCGCGACGTAGCTGGTCAGGTGCTGTCGCGCGCTCTCCTTGGCCCAGGGGAGGAACGCGGTTGTGAAGGCGTAGCGGACCCCCGCCGCGGCACTCGCGCGCGGCGGCGCGAACGGCGCGGCGACGCGGCGGCCGAGCCCGAGACGCAGCACCGCGAAGCTCGCCAGCGAGATCGCGAACGCGAGGAAGAGGACGAGCGAGGGGAACGTCATCGAGCGGCGGGAACCCTCACACGCACCCTTCGGGCTTCGGCAGGCCCGCGATCTTGCACGCGCCCTTGGCCGGGCCCGACGTGAAGAGCTTGTAGATCGTCCGGAGGTTGATGCCCGTGGTCTGAGTGATCTTCCGGATGAGGGGCGCCGTCCCGTGCTCCACCCAATAGTCGCGGATGTACTTCACGACCGCCCAATGCTCCGGGCTCATCGCCGCGATGCCCTCCGTGGACGCGAAGAGCTGCGCCACCTCCTCGTTCCAGAGCTCCGGCTGTTGGAGGAAGCCTTCCTCGTCCACCGCGAAGGTCCGGCCGCCGATCTCGATCTTCGCCATGTCCCGCTCCGCGCGCTGGGGGCCGACCGCCGCCGCCCGGGGAGGCGCGAGGGCGTCGCCGGGGCGTCCCGCGGGGGGGCCGTCCGTCGTCCCGGTACCGCACACATCGTGCCGCGGATGCCCGCAGCGCATTCAGGCGCGAGGGGTGCTCGGGGAGAGGCGCTGGGTGCAGTCCTCGAAGTCGCAACAGGTGTGACAGACCCGCTTGTGCGCGTCGTAGCCCAGCAGCCGGACGCGGGGCGTGAAGTATTCCGGCGCGACCGGCTCCTCCTTCAGGAGCCCGGTACTGAGGTACTTCTTGTTGTCGTCGGGGAAGATGGTCGCCACCACGGCGTCCCTCCCGAGGTCGTTCTGCACCTTCACGGCCCCGAGGAAGTTCGCTCCGGACGAGATGCCGACGCCCAGGCCGAGCCGGCCCGCGAGTTGCTGCGCCATGAGGATGGCATCGCCGTCCGACGCGTCCACGACGGAGTCGAGAGCGGAGAGATCGAGGATGTGCGGGATGAACTCGTCCGAGATCCCCTGGATCCGGTGGCGGCCCAGCTTGCACCCAGTGCGCAGCGTGGGGGACTCCGCGGGCTCCAGGGGATGGATCCGGACCCCGGGCGCCACCTGGCGGAGGAAGTTGCCCACCCCCATGACCGTCCCTCCGGTGCCCACGCCCGCGACGAAGGCGTCGGGCTTCAGGAACTGGAACTGCAGCTGCCACCAGATCTCGGGACCGGTCGCCAGCTCGTGCGCGCGGACGTTCCCCTCGTTGGCGAACTGCCGGGGAAGGAAGACGTGCGCGTTCGCGGCCGCGTACTCCTCCGAGAGCCGGATGCTGCCGACGAACCCGCCCTGCTCCGCGCTCACCGGCACGATCTCCGCGCCGAGGCTGCGGATGAGGTCCACCCGCTCCCGGCTCATCCAGTCGGGCATGAAGATGCGCACCGGATGCCCCAGCGCGCGCCCGATGGCGGAGAAGGAGATGCCGGTGTTCCCGCTGGTCGCTTCGGCGATCGTGTCGCCGGGATGGATGGTCCCCTCCCGGTAGGCGGTCTCCAGGATGTGGAGCGCCATCCGGTCCTTGATGCTCCCCGTCATGTTGAGCTGCTCGGACTTCACGAAGATCGTGCGCGGGTCGCCGTCGAGCGTGTAATGGATGGCGAGGAGCGGCGTGTTGCCGATCGTGTGGCGCAGACCCTTGAGGATGCGGGTCGGGCCGAGGTCCGTGGGCAGGGAGAGCGCGGTCACGCTTCTGAGTCTACCGCGCGCGGGGCGGCCCCGACAGGTCCCGCGCGCCCCTGCCCGAGGCGGCGCTCACGGCGCGCGCCCGGGATGCCGCGCCGCCCCCGGCGCGCTATCTTAGTCCCTGCGGCGGGGGCCCCTCGGGCCCGGCACGCGGACCGCCATCCTCGAGGAGACCGACGATGCTCAAGAAGACCGTGCTGAAGGCGCTCAACGCGCAGATCAACGCCGAGTTCTTCTCGGCCTACATGTACCTCGGGATGAGCGCCTGGTGCGAGGACCGGAACCTCCCCGGCTTCGCCGCCTGGATGCGCAAGCAGTTCGAGGAGGAGCAGAAGCACGCCCTCAAGATCTTCGACTACGTCCTCGACCAGAACGAGGCCGTGTCGCTGGAGCCCATCGCCCAGCCGCCGGCGGTCTACAAGTCGCTGCAGGAGATCTGGGAGGAGACCTACGCCCACGAGCAGCACGTGACGACCCTCATCCACAAGGTGTACGCCCTGGCGATGAAGGAGCAGGACTTCGCCACGCAGGGGCTGATGCAGTGGTACGTCGCCGAGCAGGTGGAGGAGGAGCAGCAGGCGAGCGCCATCCTCGAACAGGTGAAGATGGTGGGCACCAACAGCTCGGCGATCTTCTTCCTCGACCGGCACGTCAGCAAGTCGCGGGGCGACTAGCGGGCAGCCGTCAGCCATCGGCCGTCAGCCATCAGCGGCGGCCCTCCTCCGGGGCCCCGCGGCCGATCGCCGCGGGGCCTCATCCGTTCGAACTCCCGCACGGACCCGCTCGCCCCCTGAACCCTGCCAACCCTTTCCTCCGTATGGGCATCCAACAGCAGGAAGGACCCGTCGGGTCCCCGCCCCATCGGAGCGCACGCATGGTACGACCGGCAATCCACCTCGCCCCGCGAGCCGCAGCCCTCGTTCTGGCCTCGGCGGTCTCTCTCCTGCTGCCGCCGCCAGCGGCCGCCCAGGATGGGCACGGTGCCGCCCTGAACACCCGGGGGTCCGGACACGCCCTCCCCGCGCCGCTCGGCACGGCGGCGGCCCGCGCCGGCGCGGTCACGCTCGACGGCCGGCTCGACGAAGCCGCGTGGGCCGCGGCCCCGGCGCTCGAGGGCTTCAGGCAGCTGCAGCCCCATGAGGGGGAACCGGCCACACAGCGCACCGAGGTCCGGTTCCTCTACGACGCCGACGCCCTCTACATCGGCGCGCGGATGTACGACACCGAGGGCGCCGCGGGCGTCCGCACCCGGCTCGCGCGGCGCGACAACATCCCCGACGCCGACTACGTCCAGGTCATCTTCGACACATTCCACGACCACCTCGGCCGCGTGTCGTTCATGGTCAATCCCTCCGGCGTCAAGAGCGACGCCTACGGGCCGAACGGCGCGGGGCTCGATAACTCGTGGGACGCCGTCTGGGACGTCGTGACCCGGGTGGATTCCCTCGGCTGGACCGCCGAGTTCCGGATCCCCTTCGCGCAGCTCCGGTACCCCAGGGACTCGGTGCAGACGTGGGGGCTCCAGATCTGGCGGAACGAGAGCCGCCTCAACGAGCTGTCGATGTGGTCCTTCTGGCGGATGAACGAGTCGGGCGGGCCGCCGCGCTTCGGACACCTGGAGGGGCTGCGCATCGCGCACGGCCCCGGCCGGGCGGAGATCATGCCGTACGTCGTCGCGCGGGACACCCGCCAGCCGGTGGCCGATCCCGCCGACCCGTTCAACAAGGCCACGGCCTACGACGCGCGCTTCGGCGCGGACCTCAAGTACCTCCTCGCCTCGAACCTGACCCTCTCGGCGACGGTCAATCCGGATTTCGGCCAGGTGGAGGTGGACCCCGCGGTCGTGAACCTGTCCGCCTTCGAGACCTTCTTCCCCGAACACCGGCCCTTCTTCGTCGAAGGCGGCGGCCTCTTCAGCTTCGGGAACCTGAACTGCTTCTTCTGCTCCAACGTCTCGGTGCCGAACCTCTTCTACTCGCGGCGCATCGGCCGGAGCCCGCAGGGCGCCGGGAACGCCTACGGCGCCGGCGCGTACGCGGACGTCCCCCAGAACACGCAGATCCTCGGCGCCGCGAAGGTGACCGGCACGGTCGCGCCGGGGTGGACGCTGGCGACCCTCGATGCCGTGACGGCACGGGAGAACGCCACGGTGGACGACGGCAGCGGCCTCCGCTCCCGGCTCGAGGTCGAGCCGTTCAGCAACTACTTCGTCGGCCGCCTCTCGCGCGACCTCCGCCACGGCAGCTTCGTCCGCGGGATCTTCACGTCCGTGGTACGCGACATCACCGACCCCACCCTGCGCACCCAGATCAGCAGCCACGCCGAGGCCGCGGGCGTCGAGACGAACATGTGGTGGGGCGGACAGACGTACCGGTGGATGGGGTGGGCGGACGTGAGCCAGGTCTCCGGCTCCCCCGCCGCGATGCTCCGCCTCCAGCGCTCGAGCGCCCGCTACTTCCAGCGCCCCGACCGCTCGCAGGGCGGGAACGGGCTCTTCAGCGGCGGCCTCGACTCGTCCCTCACCGCGCTGCGCGGCTACGCCTTCTTCTCGCGCCTCTCCAAGGACGCGGGGGACTGGCTCTGGGAGGCCGCCACGATGGTGACGAGCCCCGGCTTCGAGTCGAACGACGTCGGGTTCAGCTCCCAGGTCGACCGTATCTGGATGAACGGCAACCTCGTGCGGCAGTTCACCAAGCCCACCCGCCTCGCGCGCTCGAGCTGGTTCAACCTGGGCGGCCAGACGGCGTTCAACTACAGCGGCGACCGGGTCGACGGGCAGATGAACGCGTACGCCCAGGTGACGTTCCTGAACTACTGGATGGTGAACGTCATGAACATCTTCCGCCCGCGGAAGATGGACGACCAGCTGACGCGCGGCGGCCCCGTCGTCCAGCGCGCCTCGCAGGAGTTCTGGGACGTCATGGTGATGACCGACACCCGCAAGGCGATCTACTTCACAGTCGAGCCGAACGGCGGATGCGGCGACGGGGTGTGCAACCTGGACTTCAGCGCCAGCGTCACCGTGCGGCCAGTACCGAACGTCTCCCTGAGCGTCGGCCCCACCTGGTCCGACGACCGCATCCCCTCGCAGTACGTGACGACCGTGGCGGATCCGGCCGCCACGGCCATGTACGGCAGTCGCTACGTCTTCGCCAATCTGCACCAGAAGATGCTGGCGATGGACACCCGGCTCGCCGTCACCTTCACGCCGAACCTTACGCTGGAGCTGTACCTCCAGCCCCTCATCGCCAGCGGGGCGTACTCCAACTTCCACGAGTTCGACCGGCCCCGCTCCCTCGCGCGCAGCACGTACGGCGTGGACAAGGGCACGATCGCGTACGCCGGCGGGACGTACACCGTGGATCCCAACGGGGCCGGCGGCGCCGCGCCGTTCAGCTTCGGCAATCCCGACTTCAACTTCCGCTCGCTGCGCGGGAACGCGGTCGTCCGGTGGGAGTTCCACCCCGGCTCGACGTTGTTCCTGGTGTGGACGCAGTCGCGCTCCGACATCGCCGGCGTCGGGGACTTCCAGCTCGACCGCGACCTGCGGGGACTCGTCGGCGCGCCCCCCGAGAACATCTTCCTGGTGAAGATGAGCTACTGGCTCGGACTCTAGCAGCCGCCAGCCATCAGCCGTCAGAGAGCCCCGCCGCGCGGTCCGCGGCGGGGCTTCGTCGTCCCGGGAGCCGGCGAGCGGGCGCTAGTGCCCCGCGTCGGCCTCCTGCTCCGAGCGGACCAGCTGGCCGGTGCGCAGTTCCTGCAGGACGCGGTGCGCCCCGTAGACCTTGTCGAGCGCCGCCTGGATGGCGCGGACGTCCACCATCACGTTGCGCCCCTGGTCCGGCAGGTAGATGAAGTCGCGGCCGAGCGCGTCGATGTTGCGGTCGAAATTGAGGCCGACGAGGGCGAGGTCCTTCGTCACCGCGGGCGAGCCCGAGTTGCCGCCGTAGGTGTCGGCGGTGGAGCAGAAGTCGAGCGGCGTGGAGAGGTCGAGCCCCGGGGGGGGCGTGCGCCAGCGCGCGGGCAGCTCCCACTCGCTCCCCGGGCCGAAGGAGAACCAGCGGTCGTACATGCCGGCGAAGGTCGTGAACGGCGGCGCCAGGGTGCCGTTGTAGGCGTACCCCTGCACCACGCCGTCGGTGATGCGCGGCGAGAAGGTGGCATCGGGGGGCACGCCGGTGCCGTAGATCTCGAAGCGCGCGCGGCCGAGCTGGGAGACGAGTTCCCCCTCCGCCATGGCGAGCCGATCGCGCTCGCGGAAGAACGCCAGTGTGCGGGGCGTGAACGCGACGCCGAGCCGGACCCCCGGATCGTCCGGCGGGAGCGCGCCCCCCTGGAGCGCCTGCGTGATGCGCGCCTCGTCGCCGAGCACCGAGCCCTCGAGGAGGGCCTGGGCGGCCTCCTCGGCGCTGCGGCCGCCGAGGGCGAGGCGGGTGACCTCGTCGGCGGGGCCGAGGGCGCGGGCGAAGTCGCCCAGCTGCAGCGCCAGGAGGCGCCGCTCGAGGTCGCGCGGCTGGTCGCGCAGCGCGAGGAGGCGGCTGCGGAAGAGCGGCAGCGAGTCGGCGGGAGCGAGCCGGAGCCGGCCCGCGAGGTACGCCCGCCGGAGGAGCACGGAGCCCGCGCTGCTGGCGACGTTGGCGAACGCCACGAAGCCGGGCGCGATGCGCCGCTTGTCCCGCTGGAGGGCGGCGATCTGGTCGAAGAGGCGGCCGTACCGCTCCCGCAGGGCAGGCCGCGTCTGGATGCTGTCGCGGAGCTGTCGCTCGGCGTCGCGCTTGCGGGCCATCACCACCGGGTCGTTGAGCGCGTCGAGGCCCCCCGCGGACGCCTTGAACGAGTTCGACACGCCGAACATCCGGTTCCGCATCCCGAGCCGCTCCCCCTCCTCGTGATTGGCCTCGTACCAGCCGCGCATCGCGTCGAGGCGGGTGCGCAGGAAGGCCACGGACGCCGGCTCCGAGACGTCGCGGAGGAACTCGAGCTGGCTCATCGTCAGCATGCGGCTGGTGGGGCCGGGGTTGCCGATGACGAAGACGGGATCCCCGGGGCGGACGCCCTGCCCGAAGCGGAAGTAGTTGTCGGTGTGGAGTGGGCGCCCGTCGGCGCCGTAGATGCGCAGGATGGTGAAGTCGAGGTCGTAGCGCGGATAGGTGAAGTTGTCGGGGTCGCCGCCGAAGAAGCCGAGCTGGAGCTCGGGGGCCACCACGACCCGGACGTCGGTGTAGCGCCGGAAGACGTACGCGGAGTAGCGGCCGCCGTTGTAGAGGGAGACCATCTGGACGAAGAGGGAGTCGCCGGGGCTCCGGTGCCGCGCCAGGACGCGATCCGCCGCCGCGGCGAACGCGGCGCGCCGGGCCTGGGCGCGCTCGTCGTCGGTGCGCGCGCGGTCGAGGGCCGCGAGCACGGAGTCGGAGACGTCCTCGATGGCGACGAGCTGGTCGGCGTAGAAGCCCGGGACGCGGCGCTCCTCGTCGAGGGTCGCCGCGTAGAAGCCGTTGTCGAGCAGGTTCTCGCCGGGCCGGCTCACGGCGGCGACGCCGCCACGGGCGCAGTGGTGGTTGGTGGCGATGAGGCCGTTAGGGGAGACGAACGACGCCGAGCAGCCGGGGATGCGCAGCGCCGCGAGGCGGGCGCGGGCGAACCACGCCGAATCCGCGGCGAACCCATACGTCTCGCTGAAGTAGCGGGCCGGGGCGTACTCGAAGGTCCACATCCGGCCGGCGTCGAAGCGGCCGGCGCGCACGGTGTCGGGGTTGACGGCCTGGGCGGCGGCGGTCGCGCCGCAGGCGGCGGACAGGACGCCGAGCAGCACGGCGGAACGGAGGGCGGAGCGCATGCGGGATCCCGGGTGCGAGGGGTTCAGGAGCATCAGCCCCCTAAGGTCCCGCAAACCGCGGGCCGCTGCAACCCCGCACCATCGCCGCGGCCCCCACCCCTACCGGACCCGCAGCTCCAGGCCCCGATGGCACGCGCGGCACGACACCGCGCGGGGCTGTCCCCTCCACGGCCCCAGCACGTCGAGATCCTGTTCCACTCCGCAATCGGGGCAGACCCCGTGTGCCCGCACCACCAGCGACCGCGCGCGGAGCCGCAGCACGAGGACGCTGGCGGCGCCCACGAGGCACGCGGGGACCAGCACGAAGTGGGCGACGGGGATGAAGACCGAGACCACCGCGGCGAGGAACCACGCGCCGAACCCCTTCAGGGCCCTCGCCACGCGCCGTCCGGCGCGCAGCTCGTCCACCTCGAGCACCGCGTCGGTCGCTATGGGGTGGTAGCCCGACAGGGAGCAGATCCGGGTCGTGGTCAGCCGGTGGCGCCCTCCTCGGCGGCGCCGTCCGTCCGGAAGCGGTCCTCGATCAGCCCGAGGCAGAGACCGGCGAGCTCGAGCGCCATGCGCTCCTTCTTGCGGCGCTCCATCCCGCCGGGGGGAGGCGCCGGCACGTCGCTGCGCACCGGGGCGATGCACCAGCGCCCCATGTCGAGGCGGCAGGCCAGCCACCGGCTCCCGGTCGGGATCGGGATCCGCCAGCGGCGCATCGCCTCGTTGATCTCCTTCGGCGCGGTATCGGGAAGGGGGCGTCCGCCGCTGATGGCGATGGGCACCACCGAATCGGCGGTGGCCTCCCAGAGGCCGACCACGCGCCCCTGAAGCGCCTGACCCGCCCGGCGCAGCACCTCCTCACGCCAGAACTCCGCCGTCGGCGGCCGCGCGGCCGGCTCGGTCATCGCCCTTCTCCCGGCACCCCGCGGGGGGCCGTCAACGTCGGAGCGCGGCGAGCCGCGCTTCGAGCTGGGTGAGGGTGCGTTCGTGCGTCGCCGCCGCCTGCAGCGCCTGCGTCGTGGGCGCCGCGTCGGCCCCGTCGGCGAGACCGAGGACCCCGGCGAGCTGCCCGTTGAGGCGCGTCAGGTCGCGGGTGAGCGCCACGATCGAGTCGGCGTGCGGACCCGGCGTCGCCGCCGCGCGGAGCGCGCGCGCCCCGGCGAGGGCCGCGGAATCGCGGACCATCGCCGACGCCATCCGGTGCGAGAGCGTGGACTGCTGCTGGAGCTCCAGCGGCGTCGCCAGCACGCGCGGATCCATGTGCACGGTGAGGGGCTGCTCCATCCGCTCACCGCTCACCGTCAACCGCACACGGTACGCGCCCGGGAGCACCCACGGACCGCGCGGCTCACGCGGTGTATTGTGGATGACCGCCGAGATGGGGTAGCCGTAACGCAGAGCGGGCGGCACGGGATAGCGGAGGTCCCACACGAACCGGTGCATCCCGGCGCCGGTCCCGAGGCGCTGCGAGGGCCGCACCCACCAGAGCGGGATGTTCGCCCCGGAGTCCACCGGCTCCGCGGCGTCGTCGCTGCTGAAGCGCCGCACCAGCGCGCCGGCGCGATCGAGGATTTCCAGCACCACCGGCCCCGTCGCCGCCGCGGGGAGGTAGTAGTCGAGGATGGCGCCGTCGGGGGGATTCGGGGCCGCCGGCTCGTCGATGGGGAGGGGCGTGTCGGTCCACCCGTTCCAGCGGACCCGCGTCGCAAGCGCGGGCCGGTAAAGGTACGCCCCGCGCGCGGCCGCCGCCTCCACCACCTGCCGCAGGGGCGTGATGTCGTCGAGGACCCATGCCGAGCGTCCGTGCGTGCCGGCGACGAGGTCCTGCTCGTGGATCCACAGGTCGCGCACCGAGGAGCCGGGGAGGTTGAGGCGCAGCGACTGCCAGTGGTCGCCGTCGTCGAACGACACGTAGACCGACCGCTCCGTCCCCGCGAAGAGGAGGCCCTTCCGGACCGGGTCCTCCCGCACCACGTCCACCACCTCGTTCTCGGGGAGGCCGGACACGATCTCGGTCCACGTCGCCCCGCCGTCCCGCGTGCGCCAGATGTGCGGGTGCAGGTCGTCGAGGCGGAAGCGGTTGATCGCCGCGTACGCCTCGAGGGTGTCGGTGTGCGAGGCCTCCATCAGCGAGACCTTGCTCCACGGCGTGAGCACGGGTGGCGTGACGTTCCGCCAGTGCGCGCCGCCGTCGTGGGTCACCCAGATCAGGCCGTCGTCGGTGCCCACCCACAGGAGATTCAGCCGCCGGAAGGAGGGCGCGATGGTGTAGATCACGCCGCGGTGCCGGCCGTGCTCGGGATCGAGCGCCGCGTACGGCCCGAGGAGGCCCGAGGAGTCGAGGGAGTCGCGGGTCAGGTCGGGGCTGATGGTCTGCCAGCTCTGCCCGCCGTTCACGGTCTTGAAGAGGACGTTCCCGGCGAAGTAGAGGACGTGCGGGTCCACGGGCGAGAAGAGGATCGGCGCCGTCCGGACGAACCGGTACCCGCCGCCGCGACCGACGTCGGGGGAGATGTTCTGCACCTGCCCCGTGTTCCAGTCGAACCGTGTGGCCTTCCCGCCGTAGACGAGGTTCGGGTGCAGCGGGTCGGGGGCGACGTAGCCGTACTCCTCGACGCCGACGGGGTGCCACTCGCGGAAGGTGATCTGCCCGTCGTTGCCGCGGCTCACGATCCCCATCGAGCCGCTCTCCTGCTGCGCGCCGTAGATACGGTAGGGGAAGGCGTTGTCGGTGATGATGTGGAACAGTTGCGCCGTGGGCTGGTTGTACCACGAGCTGAAGGTCTCGCCCCCGTTCACCGTGACGACGGCGCCCTGATCGCTGGCGATGAGGATGATCCGCGGGTCGTCGGGATTGATCCAGATGCGGTGGTAGTCGTCGCCCCCCGGGGCGCCGCGGAAGGCCTGGAAGGTCACGCCCCCGTCGGTGGACTTCCAGGTGACGACGTTCGCCGAGTAGACGACGTCGGCGTTCCGCGGATCCACCCTGATCTCGTTGAAGTCGCCGTCGCGCTCGGAGACGCGCGGGTCGGCGTTCGTCAGCCGCCAGTGCTCGCCGCCGTCGTCGGAGCGGTACACGCCCTGGTTCCGGTTGGCCCCCACGACGGCGTAGAGCCGGTTCGGCTCGCTCGGCGACGTCCCGATGCCGATGCGCCCGAGGCCGTCGGCGGCGGAGGGGAGCCCCTCGCCCACCTGGCGCCACGTGGTGCCGCCGTCGGTGGACTTGTAGAGCCCGTTGTTCGCCGAGAGGGACCAGCCGGTCTCCCACGGCGCCTGCTGCGCCGCCCAGAGCACGGCGTACAGGACGTCGGGGTTCGCGGGGTCGAAGGCGAGGTCCATCGCCCCGGTGTGCGCGTCGCGGTAGAGGACCTTCTGCCACGTCTCGCCCCCATCGGTGGAGCGGAACACGCCCCGCTCCTCGTTGGGGCCGTACGGGTGGCCGAGCACGGCGGCGTACAAGCGGTTCGCGTCGCGCGGGTCCACGAGGACCTGGGCGATCTGCTGGCCGTCGCGGAGGCCGAGGTGGCGCCAGGTGCGCCCGGCGTCGGTGGACTTGTAGATCCCGTCACCGACGGAGAGGTCGGGGCGCTGCAGCCCTTCCCCGCTCCCGACGTAGAGGACGTTCGGGTCGGAGGGGGCGACGGCGATCGCGCCGACGGAGCCGGTGGAGACGGAGTCGAAGATGGGCGTCCAAACGCGGCCGGCGTCGTTGGTCTTCCAGACGCCGCCGTTGTTCACGCCGATGTAGAAGGTGTTGGGCTGTCCCCGCACGCCGACGGCGGCGACGGTGCGCCCGCCGCGGAACGGCCCCACGAGGCGCCAGCGGAGGTCCTGGTAGAGGCGCGGGTCCACCTGCTGGGCGGACGCGGGTGCGACGGGACGCACCGCCAACGCAGCGGCGCAGAGGGCCAGCGCCGTGGCGAGACGGAACGCGGCCGGCTGCAGACGGACGTGGCTCACGGGACCTCTCCTCCGCACTAGAACGACCAGTTCACGATCGGCAGCACCGGCAGCGCGCCGCCCTGCTGGATGATGTTGATGAGCCCGATCTGCACGCCGTGCAGCCGCTGCGTGTAGTTCACGAGGCCGAACTGCAGGCCGTTCCAGCTCCGGGCGGTGTTCACCACGCCCCACTGCACGCCCCGGCCCTGCCTCGCGGACGTGAACCAGCCGCTCTGCAAGCCGAGGAACGGGCCCTGCGTGACGGCGATGGCCGCGCTCTGCCAGCCGGTGAAGCTCCCCTTGTTGATCGCTACGGCGGCCCACTGCACCCCCTGCGACGCCCCGCCCGACGTGACGTTCACGAAGCCGAGGTCCACGTACTGCACCGAGCGGTTCACAGAGTACAGGAAGTTGAACCGGAGGACCGTCACCGACTGGTTCTCGGGGACGATCTGCACCGGCGTGAAGAGGGCGATCTGGATGGGCTGCTGCGCGGACAACGGCGCGGCGGCGGCGATGGCGAGCACGGACGCGGCGAACAGGGACCTAATCTTCATGACGCCTCCTGGAATTGACGGCTGTGGGACCAAGCCAAGGTGCGGCCCCCGGGGCCCGTCGGGCAAGGCCCCCGGGACCGCCAGGCGCGCCCAAGCTGGCGCGGGCGGCGGTGCCCCCCGCACCTTTCCGGGGAGAGCAGTCGCCTGGCGAGGGCCGGTAAGGAGGCGCGGTGCGGGACCTGAGGGAGATCGCTGCGGTGCGCACACGGGTGACGGAGGGCGGCCCCCCGGCCGTTTTGGCCACGGTCGTTACCGTCACCGGCTCCGCCTACCGGGGACCGGGGGCCCGCCTCCTCGTGCTCGCCGACGGCACGGCCGCGGGGTGCGTCAGCGGTGGATGCCTCGAGCGGGACGTGCGCACGCGGGCCGACGCCCTCCGGGACGCGGGACGCGCCGAGCTCGTGAGTTACGATCTCACCGAGGACGACGCCCCCTGGGGCCTCGGGATGCGCTGCGGCGGACGGATCTCCCTCCTCCTCGAGCCCCTCACTCGCGGATTCCCCGAGCACCTGGCCTTCCTCCTCGACGCCGCCGAGCGGCGCCGCACGGTCGTCGTGGCCACGCTCTTCCGCGTGAGGGGCGAGGGCGGGCCCCCTCTCGGCGCGCGGCTGATGGTGGATGCCGACCGCGCCAGCGGCACGCTCGCGGGCACGCCCCTCGGCGCCACCGTCCTCGCCGACGCGCGGGCCGCGCTCTCCGCCGGCGGCACCGAGGTCCGCACGTTCGCGGTCGAGGACATCGAGGCCGACGTGCTGGTGGAGCGGGTGCTCCCTCCGGTCGCCCTCCTCGTCTGCGGCGACGAGCGCGAGGCCGCGCCCCTCCTCGCGGTGGCCGATCAGCTCGGCTGGAACGCGCGGGTGCTCGGGAGGCACGACCCGATCCCGCCCCTCGACGAGCGCTCCGCCGCGGTCGTGATGACCCACAGCGACGAGCGCGACATGGAGCTGATCCCTCCGCTCCTCGCCACGTCCGCGTGCTACGTCGGTCTCCTCGGCTCGCGGGCGCGCACGACGCAGCTCCTCCGCGACCTCCGTGAGCGTGGCGAGCTGCCTCCGGGCGACGCGCTCGAGCGGCTCCACACCCCCGCCGGCCTCGACATCGGCGCGGAGACGCCGGGCGAGGTCGCGCTCGCGATCGCCGCCGAGATCCAGGCGGTGTTCGCCGGGAAGAGCGGCGGCCCCCTCCGCGAACGGAAGGGGCACATCCACGCCGGGCGCTGACCGGCCCGCGCCCTCGCGCGAGGCCACGCCGGGCGCCCCGCGCCACGGAGCGGGCGACCCCATGGTCGGCATCGTCGTGCTCGCGGCGGGCGGATCCACCA
>Ga0208716_1000391_pt1 | contig 18635 bp, 11 predicted proteins | sample NGESurdeep092012_8_FD_184482 | JGI IMG/M metagenome (GOLD analysis project Ga0208716, IMG submission 184482) | Arctic peat soil microbial communities from Barrow, Alaska - NGEE Surface sample 415-3 deep-092012 (SPAdes) | ecosystem: Environmental > Terrestrial > Soil > Wetlands > Peat ...
AGCGTGTTCGACAGCGTCTGCGCGGCTATCGCGCTGAAGAACTGCGCGTTGGTCTTGATCCAGCTGTCCGCTTCGAGGCCGGTTTCGGCCTGGATCGTCTGCGCGATGACCTCGGCCGCGAACGGGTCCTGCACCTTGATCTCGATGCTGGAGACCCCGCCTGCCAGGTTCAGGAGGTTCTGCGCGGCGCGCAGGCCGATGTACACGTTGCGTTCATTCGCTCCCTTGCTGCCAAAATCGAAAATGCCGACGACGTTGAGCGTCTCCGCTGCGCCGGAGGCCGTGGAGAGGCGCACCTTGTCCCCGAGGTTCGCGCCCAGGTCTTTCGCCAGCTCGATGCCAATGATGATATCGGAGGTGCCCGGGTTCGGCCTTCCGGCGACAATCTTCTCGGCCAGCCCGATTACCCGGAGGTAGGTCTCCGGCTCGATGCCGATGATCGTGACCGCCTTGCTCGCGTCGCCGCGCAAGGCGAAGCCGGGGCCGGAAGCGACGGGCGTCACCGCGATCAGGTCCGGCAGCCGCTCGATTTGCGCGCGCGCTTTCTGCCACTGGTCGATGGATCGCAGCTGTTGCGATCTCGGCTGCACCAGCGCGGCTACCGCGGCCTTCTCGTCGGCGCGTTGGGGGCGCGCCACCTGGTCGGGCGGTATGACGACGATCGGCGCCATGTAGTTCAGCGTGCGGCGGATGATGTTCGCCTGCATGCCCGCCACCAGCGCGGACATAAACACGATCACGCCGACGCCGAGGGCGACGCCGGTAATGATGAGCAGAGTCTGAGCCTTGCCTTCCTGCATGAAACGGATGGCGGTGATCCACTCGAACGGCGCAAGGCGGTTCACCGCGCGCCTCCCGCAGGCGCGCTGGCGACGACGCCGCGCACGCGCTGACCGGCTTTGACCACGCCGTTGGTGGCGGGAATCAGCTCGTCGCCGGGTTCCACGCCTTCGACCACCTCGATGCGGTTGTCGCCGCGCAAGCCCAGTTTGACCGGCTGACGCACGGCCCGCCAGCCGCGAATGGCGAGGACCCACGGCTCGCGCCCGGTCGCATCGCGCACCGTCTCGGTCGGCACGATCACCGTATCGGCGCGGTGCGCCACTTCGATGTCCACCGAAGCCGTCATGTCCTGGCGCAGGAACGCCGGCGGATTCGCCACTTTCAGTTTGACCTCGACCGAGCCGCGCAGCGCATCGATGCCGGGGTTGATGTAGACCAGCTCCGCCGCGAAGCGCTGCCCGGGAAAGGCGTCCGCCGAGCCCAGCGCCTTCTGGCCGAGCGCAAGTTGCGCCAGGTTGCGCTCGTCGATTTCGACCACGACCTGGGTCTCGCCGCCAGGGGCCAGCAGCATCAGCTCCTTGCCGGCCTGCACCACATTCCCCGCCTCGACGCTGCGCGCGATGAGCACGCCGTCCACCGGGGCGTGGAGCACCGTCTGCTCCAGCTTCGCCTGCGCCGAGCGCAGGTTCGCGTGCGCCTGCTCGAGCGCCGTCCGCGCCAGCGCGAAGTCGCTGCCGGCCGGTCCATTGGTCTGGACCTGGAGGCGCGCAGCGCGCAACTGGCTCTCGGCGACATCCAGGTTGCGCCGCGCATCGTCGAGCTGCGACTGGCCGATGAAGCCGCGTTCCTGCAGCGTCTTGGTCCGGTCGTACGCCTGCCGCGCCTGCAGCGAATTTGCCTGCGCCTGCGCGAGGCCCTGCTCCGCCGAGGGCAGCGCGACTTCGCGCAACTGGCGCAGCTTCGCTTCGGCCTGGGCCACGCTCGCCTGGGCCTGCGCCAGCGCGGCGCGCTCGTCCGTGTCGTCGAGCTCGATCAGGACCTCGCCCCGGCGCACGCTCTGCCCTTCCTCCACCGGAATGCGCGCAACGCGCTCGGTGATCACCGCCCCGATCGAAACGCGCTGCGGCGTCATGATGCGGCCGCTCGCGACCACGGTCTGTACCAGGTCGCCGCGCGTCGCCTCATAGGCCTCGACGGGCTTGCCGAAAATAAGGTTGCGCGAGGCGAAACCGACCGCGGCGAGAGCCAACAACGCAATCAACGCCGATTTGAGCCGCCGGCGGCCAGGCGAAGCTTGATTCTCGCTCGGATTCATCTGCCACAAGCTCCAGTCTCAGTGACATCCCCACATCGGCATTGTTGAGTCCGCAAGCGTTTCTTGAGCAGCAGTCGAAAGGCCGAACAAGGCTGCCGGATAGTGCAAATACTAGGCGCCGCAGGGTTTGCGATGTTGATATAACGCAAAGCGGTTCGGCCCGCTGCAAATTCATTTTGCAACGGGTTCTTAGATACGCAGCCATCCGCGCCGGGACGCCTGGTGCACCAGAATGCCGAACAGAACGGCCACGCCGACATTCCAGATCGCAAGCGCCGCCGTCGCGAGCACCACGAGGCGGTCGGCCTTTTCCGCGCCGGCGTCCCGGCTTCCGAGGGCGAGCTGCAAGCCGGCCATGAACAGGATGACACCGAGGACGCTCTGGGGAAATATCTTGAAAACGGTGCCGATCGACGACGATAGAAACAGCCCCGCGCCAAGCAGGACGCTGCCGAGAATAATGGACGAGCCGCCGGTGCGGGCGCCGAACTGGACATGACCCGCCATGCCTCCCGCTCCGTGGCACATCGGAATCCCCCCGAGCAGGCTCGACCCCAGGTTCATCAATCCGGTGGAAAAGGCAACCGAACGCTCGCTGACCGCCCGGTCCGGAAACAGCCGGTTGTTTTCTTCGGTGATCGAGAGGTAGGCGTTACCGAAGGTGAGAGGAAGCTGCGGCAGCGAGAGCAGGATGAGTCCGGTCCAGAGATCGCTCAGGGACAAGGTCCCCCAGGCAAGGGCCGGAATCCGGAATTCCGGTTTAAGCGCGCCCAGTTCGCGCATCAGGCCGGGCTCCTTGATCAGCGCCATCGCCACCCCGATCGCCAGCAGCACCAGCATCGCCGGCACGCGCGGGCGGCCTAGCAACACCAGCGTCAAGGCGAGCAGCACGCCCGCGACCCAGGAACTGGTCGACATCATGCGGATGCCCTCGAGCATGAAGGAAAAGCCCAAGCCCATGACGACACCCAACAATGCCGCGCGCGGGACCCAGCTTGCAGCGCGCTTGCCCAGGCCGGTCACGGCCAGAACGATCCACAACAGTCCGGTCGTCAGCGCGGCGCCGACGACAACCGCCGAACCCAAACCCGCCGCTAGCGTCGCCTGGCTGATCGCCGCAGCGCCGATGGCTTTCATCGGTTGCACCGGGAAGGGCGTCCGGTAAATCGATCCGACCACGATCAGGGCCACGCCAAAAGCGACCAGCAGGCCATTGGCATCCATTTTCAGAATCGACACGTAGGCGGCCACGAACGGAATCAGCGTTCCCAGATCGCCGAAGGCCCCGGCCCACTCGGGCAGATCGAACCGGTTTTGCGTAAGCGCGGACTTGTCGTTCATATGCCCGGAATCATACGAGATTCCCGGGCGCGCGGGGAATCAGGACCAGATAACGAAGGTTGGAGCCGCGAGACTCAGCCGGCGAGCAGCCGCGCAAATGATTCGCCCGAGAACGAATGCGCCTCGCCGAATCCAGCGACAAAACGCACCGACCCGGGCTGGATCTTGAACAGCGAAAAATCGGCAAACCCGAACATCTGCGACGCATCCGGAAATCGCTCAAGGTATGTTGCCCTGAACCCGGGCAGGTCCGGCGCATCGGGCGCAAACTCGAGCGCCGCGCCCTGGATCGAGGCGCGCGGGAGCGCCAGCGCAGAGCTGCCGCCGCCCTCCTCCTGCATGACGAGCAGGCTGACGCGCGGATCGGCGCGCATGTCCTTGGTATGGGAAGAGAGCCTGCTGACGTGGATGATCAGCCCCGAACCGTCATGCGCGATCGCGTACGGAACCATGGACACATAGGGAGCCCCCGCATGGAGCGTCCCCAGCGCAGCGACCGATCGCCTATGCAGCAGCTGTTTGAGTTGCGCCGCTGCGGCCTCGGTCATCTCAGGCTTTGCCCGCGGCGAGGATCGCCCGGCGCAGTTCGTCGTAATTGCGCGTGACCGGGAACTGCGGAAACTCGGCGACCACGTTGGCGGGCGGGCAGAACAGGATCCCGGCATGGGCCTCGGCCAGCATGGTCGTGTCGTTGTAGGAATCGCCGGCCGCGATGGTGTGGAAGTTGAGCTCCCTGAACGCCTTCACCGAAGCGCGCTTTTGGTCCTGCATGCGCAGCCGGTAGTCGCGCACGCGCCCGCCCGGCTCGACCACGAGTTCATGGCAGAACAGCGTCGGGTAGCCGAGCTGGCGCATCAGCGGCGCCGCGAACTGATAATAGGTGTCCGACAGGATCACCACCTGGCATTCTCCGCGCAGCCAGTCGAGGAACTCGCGCGCGCCCGCGAGCGGGCGCATGCCGGCGATCACTTTCTGGATGTCGGGCAGGCCGAGCCCGCGCGCACCGAGGATGCCGATGCGGCCGCGCATCAGCTTGTCGTAATCCGGCTCGTCGCGCGTGGTCTTTGCCAGTTCCGGAATGCCGGTGCGCTGCGAAAATTCGATCCAGATTTCGGGGACCAGGACGCCTTCCAAATCAAGACAGACGATCTGCAACGGGGAACTCCAGGAAGTGGGGTTGGTAAGATAGGTAAGGTGTACAGGACCGGGCAACGCTTCCGCGGCAGCGATTGTAATGCACGCGCGGCTTTTGCCCAAATTTCCATTTGCGTCACACAGGCCCCGGCGCAAAGGGGCGCGGCAGCCGAATTGGATGTATTGTGCGTACAGGCGAGCAGGCTCAGGGGCCAGAGACGTTGATTTGCAGATAAGGCAGGCTGATCAATAGGTTTATGCGCTGCGGAAGCCCGCAGGCTATCCAATTTGATAAACTGCGGTCATGGAACCAAGGAGAGGAAGCATGGACAACCCCGCCGCTCGAACCGATGGCCGTTACCCACCGAGCCTGCCCGAAGCCGCTCGCCCGGAACCGGGCCGATAGCGATGGCCGGGGAAAGCGCCAAAGGGGCGGCCGCCGCGCGCTGGCTCGCCTACGTCACCACCCTGCCCACCGAAGACCCGGCGGCGCGCATGCGCGTCCTGCGCACGCTGGAATCGCTCGGCTGTGCGGTTATGCGCGAGGGGGTATTTCTGCTGCCCGATACGCCGGCCGCACGTCAGGGCCTGACCACGCTCACCGACCACATTGCGCGCATCAACGGCTCGGCCTGGCTGCTCTCGGTGAACAGTCTGGACGAGGCGCAAGCGCAGCAGTTCCTCGGATTCTTCGACCGCACGCACAAGTACAACGACTTGATCAGGAGCGTGGAAGGCCTTAAGGCCGGCTTCGGCATTTCCGACCCGGTGTCCATCATGCGCCTGCTCAACAAGCATAAGCGCGAGTACGGCATCATCAGCACGCTCGATTTTTTCCCCTCGGAATCGAGGGAGCGCGCCGCGCGCACCCTGCTCGAAACCGAGAAGGCGGTGCATGCGATGATGTTCCCGCAAGCGCAGAAGCAAGGCGGCGCGGTCGAGACCATGGGCAAGCAGTATTTCCAGCGCGTGTGGGCAACGCGCAAACCCCTGTGGGCCGACCAACTGGCATCGGCCTGGCTGATCCGGCGCTTCGTCGACCCGGAAGCGAAGCTGTTGTGGCTCGACAAGAAGCAGGAGTGTCCGCCGGGCGCAGTCGGCTATGCCTTCGCCGGCGCGGCGTTTTGCAACAGCAAGGACAAGGTCACCTTCGAGGAAATCCTCGCCAGTTTCGAGCTGGACAAGAACACCGCTCTTGCGCGCATCGGCACGCTCATCCATGCGCTCGATTCGGGCGAAACCAAGGTGGCGGAAGCCGCGGGAGTGCAGATGCTGCTGCAGGGCGCCCACCGCCGCACCGACAGCGAGGACCAGCAGTTCGCCGAAGCCGAGATGACGTTCGATCTGTTGTACGAGGCCTATTTCGCAGCGCCAGGCAAGGCGTAAGTATCAAGGGGCCGTTTCAGAATTCCTGCTCCGGTCACATCCCTCACTTCTTCTCCTTCGCCTCTTTCATCTCCTCCGCGAGTTGCAGGCGCAGTTTGCGCATGCGCGCGTCTACGCTGGAGAGCTGGTAGAAATCGCCGTCGCCGCTTTTCTGCGCCAGCTCCAGTTGCTCGATAGCCGCCGGAAGGCTGCCCTGGAGCACGTAAGCCTCGGCCTGCGCCTGATGCTGCAACAGCCGCTTGCCCAGAGCCGCGTAACCCTTGGCCTGCAACGCATACAGCCGCGCATCGCGCGGATAATTCTTGAGTTGCTCGTCCAGCACTGATGCCGCCTCCCGATTCTGCCCCAGCCGCTGCAGCGCCTCGATGTAGGCATAGTTGAGCGCGCGGTTGTTCGGATAACGCACAAGCGCCTGCTTGATGACATCGGCAGCGCCCCGGTCGTCGCCCTTGCCCTGTTTGATCCGCGCAGCCAGCCCCGCGAACATGGGATGGTCGATAGCCTTCATCAGGGGCGCGAGTTCCGCCTCGGCGCGGGCGGGCTCCTTGGCGCGCAACAAGGCCGTGGCAAAACCATAGCGTGCCGCAGTTTCATTGCTGAATTTCTTGTCGCGCAGGTCGCTTTCGAACTGCAACAGTGCTTCGCGCGCCGTGCCCTGCTCGGCGCGCAGCTTGGCGCGCACCAGTTGAAAATCGAGGCTGTCGGGCGTCTGCCTGTATGGCAGTCCCTGAATCCGGTTCTCGGCGTCGGCGATGCGCTCCGCGGTAACCGGGTGAGTGCGCAAGTAGGCCGGTGCGTTGTTTTCGTACAGCCGCCCCGCTTTTTGCAATCGCAGGAAGAATGCCGGCATGGCGCTTACATCGAAGCCCGATTTCTCCAGGGTCAGGAACCCGAGACGGTCGGCCTCGCGCTCGAAGTCGCGCGTAAACCCGATCTGCGCCGTTATGGCGCTCGCCTGACCGATGGTCGCCGCCGCCGAGCCTACCTGCGAGTTGCGGGAGAGGATCGCCAGGGCCATTGCGGCCAGCATCGCCGTCGACAGTTGCCCTTCCCTGCTCGCCATGCGCGCCATGTGGCGTTGGGTCACGTGCGCAATTTCGTGCGCCAGCACCGCGGCCAGTTCCGATTCGCTTTGTGCAGCGACGATCAGCCCCGTATGCACGCCGATGTAGCCGCCCGGCATGGCGAAAGCGTTGAGCGTGGGATCCTTGATCAGAAAGAACTCGAAATCCTGGCGCACATCCTGGCTGCTGGCCACCAGGCGGTTGCCGAGGGCGTTGAGATACGCGATGGCTTCGGCATCGTCGACAAAGTCGGGTTCGTGCAGGCGCATGTCGCGCATGATGGACTCGCCGATGCGGCGTTCCGTCTGCGGTGAAAGCACCACTTGCCCCGCGTCGCCCAGATCGGGCAGGCCTTCGGCCAGCGCGGGCGGCAGAAATGCCAGGAATAGAGCAAGCAAGCTACTGATACGCATGATGATATGATACTCCGCTATGAAACAAAGTTCCCCCGGCAAGACAAAAAAGCTCAGCCATTTCGACGCTCGCGGCCAGGCGCACATGGTCGACGTCGGCGACAAGGCGGAGACGCGCCGCATCGCCCGCGCGCGCGGCAGCATACGCATGCAAGCGGCAACCCTGCGGCTGATCCAGGAGGGCACGGCGAAAAAAGGCGATGTGCTGGGCGTGGCGCGCCTGGCTGCGATCCAGGCGGCAAAGCGCACTGCGGACCTGATCCCGCTGGCGCATCCGCTGGCGCTGACCCGGGTCGGCGCCGAATTCGAACCCGACGCTGTCCACTGCGGCATCACGCTTACGGTTACGGTGGAAACCCTGGGCCGTACCGGCGTTGAAATGGAGGCCTTGACTGCGGTCAGCGTAGGCCTGCTCACCATTTACGACATGTGCAAGGCGGTGGACCGCGGCATGCGCATCGAGGGCGTGCTTCTGCTGGAAAAAAAAGGCGGCGCGTCGGGGCATTACCTAAGGAAGGTCTGACGCTGCGAGGTGGGCCCTGCGGTTCTGCCGCGCTTCCCGGCCGCCGCGTGAGCAATCCATGGACCGGCGCCCGGTCATTTCCCGGTCGCTGCCCCCAGCGCATCGCGGCCGGAGCCGGACGCGTTGCGCCCGGTCAGTTCCTCGGGCGGCGGCGTCCAGCCGCCGCCCAGGGCCGTGACCAGTTGCACGCTTGCGCTCATGCGGCGGCTGAGCAGGTCCACTGCGGTCCTCTGGTTCGCCAGCGCGGTCGCCTGTGCCACCACGACGTTGAGATAGTTAACCGTGCCGGCCTTGTACTGGTTGAGCGCCAGCGCAAGCGCTTGCTCCGCCAACTTCACCGCTTCGCCCTGCACCTCCGCCTCCTGCTCGAGAATGCGCAGCGTGGCGAGGCTGTCCTCCACTTGCTGAAATCCGGTCAGCACGGTCTGCCGGTAGGCCGCGACGCTGGCGTCGTAGGCGGCAATCGCCTGCGCCGTCTGGGCGCGGCGCAGGCCGCCATCGAACAGGGTCTGGGCGATGGCGGTCCCGAACGACCAGAAGCGGCTCGGGGCCGTCAGCCAGTCGGCCATGGCCGCGCTCTGGTAACCGCCGGAAGCCGATAGCGTGAGCGAAGGAAAATAAGCGGCCGTGGCAACGCCGATTTGGGCGTTCGCCTGCGCCATGCGCCGCTCGGCGGCCGCAATGTCGGGGCGGCGCTCGAGCAGCTCCGAGGGCAATCCGGCCGGCGCCGGCGGCACCTCCGCCTCGAGCGGCTGGCGCGCGATGGAAAGCGCCGACGGCGGCTTGCCCACGAGCAATGCGATGGCATGCTCCAGCTGCGCGCGCTGCACTCCGATATCGATCGCCTGCGCCTGCGTGGTCTTGATCTGCGTTTGCGCCTGCACCAGGTCCGCCTTGGCCACGACGCCCGCCGCGTACTGGTTCTGCACCAGCTTGAGCGATTTGCCGTAGGCGGTGACGGTGTCCTCCAGCAGCAACTGCTGCGCATCCAGCGCGCGCAACTGGAAGTAACTTTGCGCGAGCGCGGCCTGCGCCGAAAGCCGCGCCGCCGCAAGGTCCCCCGCGCTCGCCTCGGCGCCCGCTTCGTTCGCCTCGACCGCGCGCCTGATGTTGCCCCACACGTCCGGCGCCCAGCTGGCCTGGAACGGTATGCTGTGATTGGTGACCACGCCCCTCGATACCGGGGCTACTGATGGCGTGGCAATGGTGGTCGCCGACGCGCGCGAGCGCGTCGTCGATACGCCGCCGGTCACGGCCGGGTAGTAGCCGGCGCGCACCGACTGCAGCAGCGCGAGCGCCTGGCGGAACTGTGCTTCGGCTTTGGCCAGATTCTGGTTGGAGATGTCGACCTGTGCCTGCAACTGATCGAGCAGCGGATCGTTGAATACCTCCCACCACTTGCCGCGGTTGACATCGTCCCTGGGCTCGGCCGGTTTCCAATTGCCCGCTTCCTTGTACGCCGCCGGCGTCTCCACCGCCGGCCGCACATAATCCGGACCGACGCTGCAGCCGGCGAGCAGCGCGGCCGCCAGCGCCCCCCCCAGCGTCATGGCATTCAGTTTCATGAGACCTCCGCGTGCTGTTTCGTGCATATCGATTTCATCGACTTGCCTGCGCAGCCGTGCCCGCCGCCGCCCTGCCGAAGCGCCGCTCGCGCACGCGCCGGCACCAGAGTCCGAAACGGTCCAGATAGATATAGACCACCGGCGTGGTGTACAGCGTGAGCAACTGGCTGAAAACCAGGCCGCCGACGATCGCGATGCCCAAGGGGCGGCGCAGTTCCGCCCCTTCGCCCAGGCCGATCGCCAGCGGGATCGCCCCGAACAGCGCGGCCATGGTGGTCATCATGATGGGGCGGAAGCGCCGCAGGCAGGCCTGAAAAATGGCCTTTTCCGGGGGCAGGCCCTGGCTGCGCTCGGCGTCGAGCGCGAAGTCGATCATCATGATGGCGTTCTTCTTGACGATGCCGATCAACAGGATCACGCCGATCAGCGCGATGATGCTGAATTCCGTGCGGAACGCAAGCAGCGCCAGCAGCGCGCCCACGCCGGCCGAAGGCAGCGTCGAGATGATGGTGATCGGGTGCACGAAGCTCTCGTAGAGCATACCGAGCACGATGTACACCGCAAGCAAGGCCGTGAGGATCAACAGGGGCTGGCTGTCCAGGCTGGCCTGGAACGCGCGCGCGGTGCCCTGAAAGCTGCCGTGCACGCTCGTCGGCACGCCGATCCGGTCCATGGCGTCCTGCACCGCCCGTGTCGCATCCGAAAGCGACACCTTGTCCGGCAGGTTGAAGGAGATGGTCGAGGCGGCGAACTGTCCCTGGTGGTTCACTCCGAGCGGGGTGTTGGTGGGGCCGTAGCGGGTGAACGCCGACAGCGGCACCTGGGCGCCTCCGGGCGTGCTGATATACACGCTGTTCAGCGTTTCCGGGCTCTGCCAGAATTCGGGCGCGGCTTCCATGACCACCCGGTACTGGTTGAGCGGATTGTAGATGGTCGATACCTGGCGCTGGCCGAAGGCGTCGTTGAGCGCCGCATCGATCATCTGCGGCGTGACGCCGAGCTTGGCAGCGGTGTCGCGGTCGATGACCAGCGAGGTCTGCAGGCCCTTGTCCTCCTGATCCGTGTTGACGTCGGCCAGCTGGGGCAGTTCGCCCAGCGCCCGGCGCACGCGCGGTTCCCATACACGCAGTTCATCGAGATCGTCAGCCTGCAGCGTGAACTGGTATTGCGCGTTGGCCTGGCGTCCGCCCACGCGGATGTCTTGTACCGGGACGAGGAACAGCGCAGCGCCCGGCTCGCGCGCGAGCTTGACGCGCAGACTGGCGATGACCTGGTCAGCCGTAAGCTTGCGCTGTCCCAGCGGTTTCAGCACCACGAACATGAATCCCCGGTTGCGCTGGCCGCCTCCGGTAAAAGCGACCACATTCTCGACGTCCGGGTTCTGGCGCACGATCTCGACGAAGTCGGCCACCTTCTGGCGCATCGCCTGGAACGAAATGCTCTGATCGGCCTGAATGTTGCCCACCAGCCTGCCGGTGTCCTGCTGCGGAAAGAATCCCTTGGGCACGATGATGTAGAGGTATACGTTGAGGCAGATGGTGGCGGCGAGCAGCGCCAGCATGAGGAGGCCGTGGCGGAGCGCCCACGCGAGCGAGGTTTCGTACCAACCGAGCACCACGGCGAACGCGCGCTCGCTGGCATGGTAAAGGCGCCCATGCGCGCGCGCGCCCTCACGCCGCAGCAGCCGCGCGCACATCATCGGCGTGGTGGTAAGCGAAACCAGCAGGGAGATCAGTATTGCCACAGATAAAACCACTGCGAACTCGCGGAACAGGCGCCCGATGATGCCGCCCATGAGCAGAATCGGGATGAACACCGCAATCAGCGACAAGCTCATCGACAGCACGGTGAAGCCCACTTCGCGGCTTCCCTGCAGCGCCGCCTGCATCGGCGGAATGCCCTCCTCGATGCGGCGCGAAATGTTCTCCAGCACCACGATGGCGTCGTCGACGACGAAGCCGGTGGCGATGGTCAGCGCCATCAGCGAAAGGTTGTCCAGGCTGTAACCGCACAGGTACATGACGCCGAAGGTGCCGACGAGCGACACCGGCACCGCCACGCTCGGGATCAGCGTCGCGCGCCAGTTGCGCAGGAACAGGAACACCACCAGGATCACCAAGGCTATGGAAACCATCAGCGAACGCTCGGTGTCCCGCAGCGAGGCGCGGATGGTCGGCGTGCGGTCCAGCACCACCTCGAGGTCGATCGCGCTCGGGATCGAGGCGGCGAGCTCCGGCAGCACCGCCTTGACGCGGTCGACGGTATCGATGATGTTTGCATTGGGCTGCCGGTTGAGGACCAGCAGCACTGCCGGTTTGCCGTTGGCCGAACCGTCGTTGCGCAGATCCTGCACCGAGTCGACCACGTCGCCCACGTCCGAGAGCCGCACGGCGGCGCCCTTGCGGTAGGCGATGATCAGCGGCAGGTAGTCGGCTGCCTTCTTCGCCTGGTCATTGGCCAGAATCTGCCAATGCCGCTCGTCGTCCTCCACCGATCCCTTGGGTCGATTGACGTTGGTTGTCACAATCGCGGCACGCACATCCTCCATGCCGATGCCGTACTTGTTGAGAGCGGCCGGGTTCAATTCCACCCGCACCGCCGGCAGCGAACTGCCGCCTACGCTCACCTGCCCGATGCCCTGCACCTGCGACAGCTTTTGCGCGAGGATGGTCGAGGCCGCGTCGTACATCTGGCCCCGGTTCATGGTCTTGGATGTGAGCGAGAGGATCAGGATCGGCGCATCGGCCGGATTTACCTTGCGGTAGGTCGGGTTGCTGGGCAAGCCGGTAGGCAGCAGGCTGCGCGCGGCGTTGATCGCGGCCTGCACGTCGCGCGCGGCGCCGTCGATGTCGCGGCTGAGATCGAACTGCAGGGTGATGCGCGTCGAGCCGAGCGAGCTCGACGAGGTGATTTCCGTGACATCGGCGATGCGGCCGAGCGCGCGCTCGAGCGGCGTGGCCACAGTCGCCGCCATGGTCTCCGGACTTGCCCCGGGCAATCCCGCCTGAACCGAAATGGTCGGAAAATCCACCTGCGGCAGCGGCGACACGGGCAGCAGCCGGAACGCGATCGCGCCCGCCAGCGCGATGCCCAGCGTGAGCAGCGTCGTGGCCACCGGCCGTTCGATGAAGGGCGCGCTGATGCTCATGCCTGCTCGCCTCCGGGCGGGTTGTCGGACTGCTGCCGGGTCGCCGCGCGCGCGCGCCTGGCCAGGCGGTCGAATGCGAGATAGATCACCGGCGTGGTAAACAGCGTCAGTACTTGCGAAAACAGCAAGCCGCCTACCATGGTGATGCCGAGCGGATGGCGCAACTCGGAGCCGACGCCGGTGCCGAGCATCAGCGGCAGCGCCGCGAGCAGAGCCGCCATGGTGGTCATCAGGATGGGCCGGAAGCGCAGCAGGCAGGCCTGGCGGATCGCCTCGCGCGGGCTCTTGCCCTCCACCCTTTCTGCCGCGAGCGCGAAGTCGATCATCATGATCGCGTTCTTCTTGACGATGCCGATCAGCAGGATGATGCCGATGATGGCGATGATGTCTATGTCCTTGCCCGAGAGCATGAGCGCGAGCAGCGCGCCGACCCCGGCCGAGGGCAGCGTCGAGAGTATGGTCACCGGGTGGATGTAGCTCTCGTAGAGCACGCCCAGAACGATGTACATGGTCACGATTGCCGCGAGGATCAGCAGCAGGGTGTTGTTCAGCGAGGCCTGAAACGCAAGCGCGGCGCCCTGGAAGCGCGCCTGCACGCTGAGAGGCAGCCCGATCTCGACCTGCGCGGCGCGGATCGCATCGACCGCGTGGCCGAGCGAGAAGCCCGGCGCGAGGTTGAAAGAGATGGTCGCGGACGGAAACTGCGCCAGGTGGTTGATCAGCAAGGGCGCCGTTTTCTCGGTCACGCGGGCGATGGCCGACAGCCGCACCTGCCCCCCGTTCGAGGAGGGGACGTAAATGTCTTCCAGCGCGCCCATGCCCTTCTGGAATTCGGGCTTCACCTCCAGCACCACGCGGTACTGGCTGGTCTGCGTGTAGATGGTCGAGATCAGACGCTGGCCGAAGGCGTTGTAGAGCGCGTTGTCGATCGCCGCCGGCGTGACGCCGAGCCGGCTTGCGCTGGCACGATCGATGTCCACATAGGCCTGCAGGCCCCGATCCTGCAGGTCGCTCGCGACGTCGGCAAGCTGCGGCAGCGCGCGCAGCCGCTCCACCAGCTTCGGCACCCAGGCGGAGAGCTCGTCGGGGTCCGCGTCCTCGACGCTGAACTGGTACTGGGTGCGGCTGACCCGGTCCTCGATGGTGAGGTCCTGCACCGGCTGCATGTAGAGAGAAACGCCCTCCACCTGGGCGAGCTTCGGCTGCAGGCGCCGGATCACTTCCACCGCATTCACGCGGCGCTCGGCGAGCGGCTTCAGGTTGATCAGCACACGACCGCTGTTGAGCGTGGTGTTGATGCCGTCCACGCCGATGAACGAGGAGAGGCTCTCGACTGCCGGATCCTCCAGCACCACCCGCGCGATGGCCCGCTGGCGCTCCGCCATCGCGGTAAACGAGATCGCCTGCGGCGCCTCGGAGATGCCCTGGATCACGCCCGTGTCCTGCACCGGAAAGAAGCCCTTGGGCACGAAGATATACAGCAGCGCGGTGAGCGCGAGCGTGCCGATCGCGACCCACAGCGTGGCCCGCTGGCGGTCCAGCACCCAGTCGAGCATTTCGCCGTAGCGCGCGATCACCCGGTCGAGGAAGCGTCCGCTCTCGCGGTAAAACCACCCCTGCTCCGCTTCGGGCGTGTGCTTCAGCAGCTTCGCGCACATCATCGGCGTGAGCGTGAGCGAGACCACCGCCGAGATCAGGATCGCCACGGCGAGCGTGATCGCAAACTCGCGGAACAGCCGCCCGACGACGTCGCCCATGAACAACAACGGAATCAGCACCGCGATCAGCGAAAACGTAAGCGAGATGATGGTGAAGCCGATCTGCTCCGAGCCCTTCAGCGCGGCATCCAGCGGCGAATCGCCCTCTTCGATATAGCGCGACACGTTCTCGATCATCACAATGGCGTCGTCGACGACGAAGCCGGTGGCGATGGTGAGCGCCATCAATGTCAGGTTGTTGATGCTGAATCCGGCCAGGTACATCACGCCGAAAGTGCCGACCAGCGACAGCGGCACCGCGATGCTCGGAATAATGGTCGCGGACAGGTTGCGCAGGAACAGGAAGATCACCATCACCACCAACACGACCGCGAGCACGAGTTCGATCTTCACGTCCCTGACCGAGGCGCGGATGGTGGTGGTGCGGTCGGTGAGCACGGTCACGTCCACCGAGCCGGGCAGGGTCGCCTGCAGTTGCGGAAGCAGGGCCTTCACCCGGTCGACGACCTCGATCACGTTCGCGCCCGGTTGGCGTTGAATGTTGACCAGAACCGCGGCCGTGTCGTTGGCCCAGGCTGCGAGGCGCATGTTTTCCGCGTCATCCACCGCCTCGGCCACGTCGGAGAGTCGGACCGGGCGGCCGTTCTTGTAGGCGATGATGAGGTTTATGTACTCGGCGGCCGATTTGAGCTGGTCGTTGGCGTCGATCGTGGACGCGCGCGCCGGGCCGTCGAAACTGCCCTTGGGCTGGTTCACGTTGGCGGCGGCAATCGCAGTGCGAAGATCGTCCAGGCTGAGGCCGTAGGCGGCCAGCGCCTTCGGGTTGGCCTGGATGCGCACCGAGGGCCTTTGGCCGCCAGAGAGGCTCACCAGCCCCACGCCCGGCAGCTGCGAAATCTTCTGCGCAATGCGCGTGTCGACCAGATTTTGCACCTTGATCAGCGGCAGCGTCTTCGACATGACCGCGAGCGTCATGATCGGCGTATCGGCCGGGTTCACCTTGTTGTAGATCGGCGGCACCGGCAGGTCCGTCGGCAGCAGATTGCCGGACGCGTTGATCGCGGCCTGTACCTCCTGCTCGGCCACGTCCAGGGACAGCTCGAGGCTGAATTGCAGGGTGATCACCGAGGCGCCGCCGGAACTGGTGGAAGACATCTGGTTCAAGCCCGGCATCTGGCCGAATTGGCGCTCCAGGGGCGCCGTGATCGACGAGGTCATCACGTCCGGGCTCGCGCCCGGGTACAGCGTCACCACCTGGATCGTCGGGTAATCGACCTCGGGCAGCGCCGACAGCGGCAGCATGCGATAGGCGACCACGCCCACCAGCAGGATGGCGAGCATGAACAGCGAAGTCGCCACCGGCCGCAGGATAAAGGGGCGTGACGGGTTCATCCGGCGCGTCGCGCTTATTTTTGCGCGGCCGGGCCAGCGCGCGCGGCAGGCGCTGTTCCAGGCGCGGCATTCGCAGCAGAACCCGGCGCTTTCCCGCGTTCGCCGCCCGCGCCGCCACCTTTGCGACCGGCGCCGGCCGGCGTCGCGTATTTGCTGGTCGGCTCGACCTTGGCGCCTTCGCGCAGCTTGTCCGCGCCGTCCACTACCACCTGCTCGCCGGGCGCGAGACCTGCTTCTATGGACACATCGTCACCCTGTACCGGGCCCAGCTTGACCACGCGCACCGTGACCGTATTGTCGGGCTTGACCAGGTAGACGAAGGTGCCGGGCGTGCCGCGCTGGATCGCGGCGCCGGGAACCACGGTCGCGTCGCGCTTCACGTCTACGAGCATGCGCACGTTGGCGAACTGGTTCGGGAAGAGATTGTTTTCCTGGTTGTCGAATTGCGCCTTGAGCTTGACGGTGCCGGTGGTAACGTCGATTTGGTTGTCGACGGTCAGCAAAATGCCGCTGCCAAGCTTGACCTTGTCCGCTCGGTCATAGGCGTCCACCAGCAGTTTTTGCCCGGCGCGCAGCTTCTTCATCACCTCCGGCAGGGCGTCTTCCGGCACGGTGAACACCACGCCTATCGGCTGCAGCTGTGTGATCACGACCAGCCCGTTCGCGTCGCTTGCGTGCACCATGTTGCCCGGATCGACCTGGCGCAGCCCCAGGCGCCCGCTGATCGGCGCGGTAATGCGGCAGTAGATCAGTTGCAGCTTGGCAGTATCGATCGCCGCCTGGTCGACCTTGATGGTGCCTTCGTACTGGCGTACCAGGGACTCCTGCGTATCGAGCTGCTGCTTGGCGACGGAGTCTTGCTCGAACAGGACGCGGTAGCGCTCCGCATCGATGCGCGCGTTGTTCAGCAGGGCCCGGTCCCTCGCCATCTGGCCCTCGGCCTGATCGAGTTGCGCCTGGTAGGTGCGCGGGTCGATCTCGGCGAGCAAGTCGCCTGCCCGCACCATCTGGCCTTCGCGGAACAGCACTTTCATCAACTGTCCGTCGATGCGGCTCTTCACGGTCACCGTGGCGATCGGCACCACCGAGCCGAGGCCAGCCATATAGACGCTGACGTCGCCCTTCTTCGCCGGCGCCGCGACCACCGGGACGCTGCGGCCCGCGGCATTCGCGCCGCCGCCGCCGGGCCTGCCGGTGCGCGCTGAGCCAGCGCCAGGCGCCGCGGGCTGGATGACAAAATACCAGTACGCACCGGCTGCGGCGAGGACGAGGCACAGCGCGAGCAGCCAGAGCCGTGCGCGGGCGAAGCGCGCGGATGGTAGCGTGGTCTGAAGGCTGCTTTCCGGTGAATTCTTGGCTGGTGTAGTCATGTGGCGGCGCGGCATCCTTTCGAAACACTCGGCGGCGATTCAGTCATATCGGAAAAGGCTGCACGCCACGCGATTGCGCGAGCACGCCGAAATTGGAAACAAATGCGCTCCGGCTTGCGGCCGGCGTCATGCCATAGCGACCAAAGGGCAATCCGGGTGCACCCGCCCGGCTTCCACGCTGGCTTTATAGCGTCCCTTGCCGCCCGCCGGCAAATCGCAATTGTAACGATTTGTTGCAGCGACCGGTTGCGCAGGGGCCGGGGGCTCGCGGCTGAGAACTAGGGCAGAGACTTCAAGTAAAGCTCGCGCGCAAGCTCGACCAGTTCGTGGCCGTTTGCGCCGTGGCGGCGGTAAAGCAGTTCGCACATGGGCCGGAGCGGGTTGCGCTTGGAGACGCTGTCGATGGCCTCATCCCTCACGTGCACCTCGGTAGTCATCTCCGTTATCTGATGGAAATCGACATGCGCCGAAAGACGCAGCAACAATTCCCAGTCCTCGGCGCAGCGCAAAGACTCGTCGAACTTTCCGTACCGCTCGAAGCATTCCCGGCGCACGACCCAGTTGTCCATGGGCATGCAATTGCGGACCAACAACAGCGCGCGCGAATAGCGAAACCATGGGGCCGCTGGGCCGCGCCTGAGATCGACGCGCTTGCCGTCGACGAGTTGCTCCCATACGGCCTCGGCCCGGGTGTAGCCGACGGCCGCCCCTGAGCCGCGCAAACCGGCGACCAGCGTCCCGAGATGATCGCGTTTGTACAGGTCGTCGTCGTCGAGGAACGCGACGATATCGCCCCGGGCCGCCGCAATGCCGCTATTGCGCGCGCTGGCCTGCCCCCGCGAATGCGGCGACTGAATCGCGATGATCCTCGCCGCCGCGTCTGCCGGCAGAGACTTCAGCACCACGGTGATGTCCTCGCCGCCGTCATTGACGACGATGGCCTCCCAGTTCCGGTAGGCCTGCGCGCACACCGATTCCAGCGCGTCGCGCAGCATGGGGAGGCGGTTCTGGGTCGGAACCACCACGCTGACCAGCGGCGCGGCACGCAATGGCGGAAGCTTAACTTTGGAGCCGGAGTCCGCATGGTGCTCGTCCTGCAGGATCCGCAGCAATACTTCCAGCAGCGTCTGCTCCAAGCCGGGGATGTCCGGGTCGAGCCTTCTCGCGGCAACAAAGCTCCCCACCGATTCGCGCAGCTTGTCCTGATAGGCAAGCGATAGGGCAACATTGAAATGGGCCTCGCGCATGCCCGGACGCAGCCTGGCCGCGTTGCGAAATGCGTGCTCCGCCTCGGCATGCCGCTCCAGCATGCCCTGGGCCTGTCCCAGCGTAAACCACGCTTCCACATTGTCGGGGCTGCGTGCAAGCAGAGGATCGAGCTGGGACACCGCTTCGGCGATCTGGCCCAGCTGCATCAGCGCCTGCACGCGGTCGAGCGTCTCTAGCGGCGAGCTGGACATGGGGTTCGATGCAAGGAATCGGA
>Ga0208716_1000392_pt1 | contig 18608 bp, 18 predicted proteins | sample NGESurdeep092012_8_FD_184482 | JGI IMG/M metagenome (GOLD analysis project Ga0208716, IMG submission 184482) | Arctic peat soil microbial communities from Barrow, Alaska - NGEE Surface sample 415-3 deep-092012 (SPAdes) | ecosystem: Environmental > Terrestrial > Soil > Wetlands > Peat ...
AAGCAGCGCTCCGCTCGAGGTGACGGTAGATCGTGGGCCGGCTGACACCGAACTCCGCCGCAATCTGCGCGACGGTGTACGCCCGGTGCCCGTCCGGACCGGTCTCCTCGTACATCCCCCGGGCGAGTTTCACCTGCCGCGGTCCGAGTTTGGGTTTCTGCCCGCCGGTGCGCCCCCGGGTGCGGGCAGCGGCCAGGCCGTCCATCGTGCGTTCGGACATCAGTGCGTGCTCGAATTCTGCGATCGAGCCGAGGATCTGGAAGAACATCCGCCCGATCGCGGTCGAGGTGTCGATGCCCTGGTCGAGCACGACCAGGTCGACGTTGCGCTCCTGCAGGTCCTTGGACAAGGCGATCAGGTGCTCCAGGGAGCGGCCGAGCCGATCCAGCTTCGTGACGACCAGCTGATCACCGGCGCGGTTGGCCGACAGCAGCGCCTTGTCCAGCTCGGGCCGGCGGGCCAGCTTGCCGGAGGCTTTGTCGACGAAGATCTGATCGCAGCCGGCCGCGGTCAGTGCGTCGCGCTGGGCGTCGGGGTTCTGATCCCGGGTCGATACACGTCCGTTATCTCGGCTTACTCGCCGTGTCTCGGACGTGCGAAGTTCATTCGCTCGCCTCGTGTTATTTCCTGCAGTGCGTCGTGCCTCACGCCAGGTTTGTTCCTGTGATCTTGCACTTCTTCAGTCCGGTCGGGTGGGAACAGTGGGACCTTCGTGAGCGCCCGTTCATACGCGACGAGATGCCCGTCTTGATCGACGAGGACCTCAGGTTCGAGGACGGTTGCGGCCCTCGTCCGGCGACCGTGATGAACCGTTGGCTGCGTGAGTTGCCGATCAGCGGGGCGCCGAGCCCGAACTCGTGGCGGACGTACGCGCAGGCGCTCAAGAGCTGGGCCGAGTACCTCGGTGCCCACAGGATCCCGCTCTTCGCGGACAGGCAACAGCTTCGCGACGCGTTGTCCTTGTATGCCGAACACCGGCTGTCCGGTCCGCCGGGGGTGCGTTTGAGCCCAGCAAGCTGGAACCTGGCGGTCAAGACCCTTTCGGCCTTCTATCTGTGGGCGGCAGCCGAGGGGCATCTGCGCGCGGTCCCGTTCTCCTACGCCCAACAGTTAGTCAGGCGACCGGACGGTGCCCGGGTGGAGATCACCCGCAACCTTGCCACCGTGCGTACGGGGAACGCGCACGCGACCAGGAAGTATCTGGAGCGTCCGTACGTGGACCTGCTGATGAACGCGTTGGCGGGCAACGACCCGACGGGCGCCAGGGATGGGGCGTTCCGGGGCCGGGAGACCGGACGCAATGGCGCGGTGATCGGGCTGGCCCTGGCCAGCGGGCTGCGTTCCCGGGAGTTCACGTACCTGACGGTCTATGAGGTGCCGCCGTTGCCGGGTCGGCGCACTCCGGTGCCGATCCCGTTGGTGATCGCGCCGCCCACGGGGAAGGGTGGCAAGGGCCGCTCGACGTGGATCGACCACGAGGCACTGGCCCGGGTCCACGACTACATCACGTGGGACCGGGCGGCAACGGTGGAGGGCTCCCGCAGCCCGCCGAGCCCCTGATTATCGAGTGCCCAACGTATGACGGCGCCCGGATCAATGGCGCCTCGCGCCGCTGGCACACCCTCACCCCCGAAGAGCGGCTGCGGCTGGTGGGCCCAGGTGGAGGTAGCGCGCTGTTGTCGGTCCAGTCCGGCGGGCGGCCCTTCGTCGACTGGACGACCGTCCTTGCGCGGACCTCGATGCGCATCCGGGACCGGTACGAGCCCGGGTTCCCCCATGTTCATCCACACGTCACCAGGCACACGTTCGCGATGGCCACGTTGGAGCGGCTGGTACGCGGCTACTACCAGCAGGCCGCCAAGCTCGTGGTGGACGCGGGGGGCGATGACGCACTGGCGCTCTACTTGACCAAGGCGGATCCATTGTTGGTCCTGCGGGACCTGTTGGGGCATGCGAGTGCTGTCACGACGCAGGCGTATCTGCATCTCCTGGACACCCAGCGGATCTACCGGGATGCCTACGAGAGCGCCGAGATCCCCCCGGCCGGCCGCGCCGCCGGTGCCAGCGAGTTCGGAGGCGAACTCTGATGCCCGCCGAGATCCGGCAGCCCCTCTCCGTGCTCTTCACCCTGCCCGGGGACGTCATCTATCGTGCCGTACTTGCGGGATCTGCGGGTTTCGTGAAGCGGCCGCCGGTTCCTGCGGGACTGACGTCGCCAAACTCGAAGCCTTGTTGCAGCAGTTGGGAGGCGAGTGCCCGGATGGCTCCAGGGGATTCGACCACGTTGATGACAACGTCCATGTCCGTGGTCGTGCGTGGCATCGTGATGCCGTTCTCGACCGCCAGGAGGAACATCATCTGCCCACCGATCAGGGTCCAGTCGGTGCGGCGGTTCGGGAAGAGGTCCAGCAGGACGAGCCAGCCCTGCTCATGGGCAGGCGACATGCCTTCCAGCACGACGGTCATCGGACCGGCCCTCCCTGTGTCTCCTCGGGCCCCGATTGGACGCTCACACCACGCTCGGTACTCAGAATTGGCAAGCCCTCTGCGTTCTGCTGGATGAAACCGCGCGCCCAGTGACGCGCCCTCGAATCGGGTGCACTCAGCAGGTCCAGGGCAGCCAGGATCACGGGGACCGGTTTGCCAGGACGAAGTACGCACTCAGCGCCCGCGCCAGGGCGCCACAGGTGTATCTGCAGCTGACCGGCAGGGTCGGACTGCAATCCGTAGTCGTCGATGACCCCTGGGAGAGCCTCGCTGCTCAGGTACAGATCTGAGACGTCACCCCCAGCAATCTCGGCTCCGGCGGCTGCTGCGACGCCAGCGCCGGAAACGCTGACCCTCGGATCGTTGAGTACGGACTGAATCACACCCGGGTGCACCCAGTAGTGAGCCACGACGGCGCGCCGTGAGAGCCAGAAGGCCCAGTCCCGCTCGAGACCTCGGTGAGCCAACAGATGGCGAAGGCGGTAACGGTCACGTCGGTCCGCCTCCAGATCCACGCCGGATTCTGGTCGTGAGTCCGCCGCCAGTAGTTGCGCAACCACCAACCAGGCCATGTGTGATGACAGAGGCCGGCCGGCCGCGGGCGGCGCCTGCTCCCGCGCCCGGACAGCGTTTTCGGCGACGACCCAGCCGCCTGGGCCCTTGCGACCGTCGAGCTCACCGGCGTGGAGCAGCTGCCGCACGCGCTGCACGGAGATGCCTAGCCGCTCAGCAGCATCGGCGACACTGAGCCAGCCTTCGATCACACGACCAGTGTCCATGAAATATTGCTCAAAAACAAGTATTCCTTGACAAACCACCTCCGGGTGAGCCTGGAACACCCCTGGTCGGAGAGGTTCCAGCGAGCAATTGCACATGTGAGCACTGCACAGTGAGCAACTGCTGTACTTTGTTGCTGTACTTCGCCTTCAGACACCGCAGAGGCCCTCGTCCCGGATCGGGAGAGGGCCTTTGACCTGCGGTTATGTCTGTGGAGCTGAGGGGACTCGAACCCCTGACCCCCTCGTTGCGAACGAGGTGCGCTACCAGCTGCGCCACAGCCCCATGCTGCGGACGAAACCCTAACACCGCAGCGCGCCCAGTCAGAAACGACCGCCACCACAGGGGTCCCTGAAGTCGCACTCATTGACCCAACAACCCGTGGTTTGGTGGTCATTGCGACTTCCTGGCCATGTCCACAACAGGCGCCTCTCGGTATCCCGAGTGGCGCGTCAGGTGTCAGGCGACGTCTCAGGCGCCGGTGGCGCTACGACCTTCCACCAGCTCGTCGAGATCGCAGTCGTAGATCAAGCCCTCAAGACTCCAGCCCTCTGCCGCCGTCCCGGGCTCGGTGACGACAACCGGCGCGGCCACAGGAGCTGCAGCCTTTGCCTTGAGGGTGTAGGTGGGCGGCGGCACCGGGACCGGCGACCAGGCCGATGGGTCCACCCAGGCGGGCGACTCGATCGGCTCGGCGATCTCGGCCGCACCAGCCGCCTGAGCCACGACCACAGGCTCCGGCCCGGTCAGAGGCTCGGACTCGTCATCGAAGTAGGTCGGACGCCTCGATGCCGGACCAGCAGAACCTGCGGCAGATCCACCCGTCTGCGCGCGTGCGCGTCTGGCTACCCGCTCGGACACCGCCACGCGACGCAACCAGGTGAAGTCGACCATCAGGGTGCCGACAACGGCCAGAACGCTCCACCAGGGAAGGACCGAGAGCGCAGCCAGCGGTGAGACGACGAGCACGAGCAACAGGGACACCATCAGCGACAGGCCGCGAACGCGACGTGCCGACACGCCCGCCAGCAAGTGGAAGACTCGCGTCGGGCGCACAGCGGAGTCGGTCACCGCGCCTGCAGGGGCGGTCGGGGCATCTGGACGCACGGAATAAGCACGCTTCACGACAACCTCCGGACGAGAGGGGCGTGCAGGGCTGATGGCATACGAACGTGGGCGCGGCGACGACAGGTCAAAATCGGGCAGCGGAGAGCGACGCTCCAGCACGCGCATGGCATCCGAGAACCGGTCGACGGACCGGGCTGTGGCCAGGTGTTCACGACGGCGGACCCAGTGCTGGAGCAGATAGGCAGCCCAAATGCCGATGAGCACTAGGAAGATCAGGCTGCTGGGCTGCACAAACCTAAAGTTAGAGGCCTCTGCCGCCCATCTAGCGGACGCGCCCCGGTGTGTCGCTGATGTCGCAGGGCTGTGTACCTTATGTCACGTTTCCTGCGAGTGGTTCCATAGCTCCACCAATGACTTGCGTCCCAGATCCTCGGTCGTCAGGGCGAAGGATCGATGGTCACGCCACTGGCCATCGATGTGCAGGTAGCGGCGGCGCAGGCCCTCCTCATGAAAGCCCAGCTTCTCGACCACCCGCAGGCTCGCGGTGTTCTCGGGCCGGATGTTGACCTCGACCCGGTGCAGCCCCAGCCCAAGAAACGCGTGGTCACAGGCGGCCGCCAGGGCAAAGGGCACAATCCCTTGTCCTGCAAAGGATTCGGCGACCCAGTAGCCTGCGCAGGCCGATCGCAGGGAGCCCCACGCGATCCCGAACAGATGCATCTGGCCGACCAGCCGCCCCTCGGTCTCGATGACAAACGGCTGGAGGCGCCCCTCCGAAGCCTCGTGATCGAAGTGCCGAACCAGCTGGCGGAATGCCATGGTGGTCGCCAACGGCTCAGGTGAGGTGGCCTCCCACGGCCGGAGCCACTCGACGTTCGCGACCCGCAGCGCCTCCCACTCACGCCGGTCCCTACCGCGCAGGGGCCGCAAGATCACCGGCGCGCCGCCGACCCGACGGGCGGTGAGCGTCACGGGCCAGAGTCCGTCGCTCAATGGTCGCCCCCCTGAATCTGCAGAAGAGCATGTGCGACAACGGGTTCAAGCACGGCAAGCCCGTTGCTTACGCCCCCCATCGACCCCGGCAGGTTGACGACCAGGGCCTTCCCCGCCACGCCGCTGATGCCTCGCGACAACATGGCCGAAGAAACGCCGGCATCCACGCCGGCCGCCCGAATGGCCTCCGAGATCCCCGGGACCAGCCGGTCCACAACCCGTTGCGTCGCCTCGGGCGTGCCATCGGTGGGAGTCAGCCCGGTGCCGCCGGTGGTCACCACCAACACGGCATCGCCTGAGACGGCGCCACGAAGGGCTGCCTCGACATCGGGACCATCAGCCACCACGACGGCATCGCCCACCTCGAAGCCCCAGCCGCGCAGCGCGTCGACGATGATCGGCCCCGACCTGTCCGGATAGACGCCCGCCGCCGCGCGGGTCGAGCAGGTGATGACCACGGCAGCTCCTTGGTTGGTCACGGCTGCACCCAGTCCCCGGACCTGCCGCCCGACTTCGCCGTGACCCGCACGTCGGTGATCCTGGCGTGCCTGTCCACCGCCTTGACCATGTCGATCAGCGCCAACGCCCCCACTGTCACCGCCGTGAGCGCCTCCATCTCCACGCCGGTCCGGTCAGCCGTGCGGACGGTCGCGCTGAGGTCCACCCCGTCGTCAGCCACCGTCAGATCGACCTCGACGGCGTGCACCCCGATCGGATGAGCCAGCGGGATCAGGTCCGGGGTGCGCTTGGCCGCCTGGATCCCTGCTATCCGGGCAACCGACAGCGCGTCGCCCTTGGGCACGGTCCCCTCACGAAGGGCAGCCACGGCCGCGGCCGAAAGGAGAACCCTGCCTGCCGCGCTGGCCGAGCGGATCGTCACTTCCTTGGCCGAGACATCAACCATGTGCGCCGATCCGTCGGCGCGCAGATGGCTGAGTCTGCTGCCTTCCCGCTCGGTCATGAGGCCTCCAGGATCGGTCCCAGCGGGTGGCAGCTCACCTGGTCGCCGGCCCGCACCGAGGTGACCTCAGCCGGTATGACGGCCAACGCGTTCGCCACTGCCAGAGAGCCCAGCGCGTGCGAGCCCTGAAAGCCGGCGATAGCCGCCGTGTGCCTGAGACCTTCGTGGGACGACTCGTGGGAAAGCAGCACCCGGGCATACTGCACCTTGCCGGCAGGCACGGCCCAGTCATGAGCCGCCACGGCGCTGACCATCGATGTCTCGTGCTGCGGGCGGCCGGCCATCAGCCGAAGCGCGGGTGCGACGAACACCTCGAACGAGACCAGGGCGCTGACCGGGTTGCCCGGGAGGGTGAACACCGGGATCTCGCCCTCGCCGATGACGCCGAAACCCTGTGGCATGCCGGGTTGCATGGCGACCTTGTCGAATCGCATCGTGCCGACGGCTGAGAGCACCTCCTTGACGGTGTCATAGGCGCCCATGCTCACTCCCCCGGTGGTGATCACGGCGTCGGCGCGCCGCAGCTGACTCTCGATAGTGGCCAGGAACGTCTGGGCGTCGTCGGGCACGCAGCCGACCCGGAAGGGGATGCAGTCGAGGGCCCGAACGGCTGCGGTCAGCATCAGGCCGTTGCTGTCGACGACCTGACCGAACCCGGGGCGGGTGCCCGGCTCGATGAGCTCGTCGCCGGTGGAGATGACCACTACCCGGGGTCTGGGTGTCACCCTGACCTCGCCGGTGCCGACAGCGGCAAGGAGGGCGATCTGTCGAGGTCCGAGACGCGTGCCCTGACTCATCACCACATCACCGGCCTGGACGTCCTCGCCGGCCTCGCGCACGTGCTGGCCGGCGAACACCGATGCCGAGACGGTGACCGTGGTCAGACCACCATCGGTGAGCTCGACGGGAACGACGGCATCGGCGCCGTCCGGCATCGGGGCGCCGGTCATGATCCGCATGCTCTGCCCGGGAGCCAGGCTCAGCGTCTGGGTGTTGCCGGCGGCGATATCGCCGGCCACGGGCAAGACAACCGGTGCCGCATCGCCGGCAGCCGCGAGATCGGCGGCGTGCACGGCATACCCGTCCATGGCCGAGTTCCGAAAACCTGGCAGGGACACCTCACTGGTGACGTCCTGAGCCAGGACGCAGCCCTGCGCCTCGAGCAGGTCGAGACCGATCGGCGGCAGCCGCTGCACGGATTCGACGATACGCGAGAGATGCTCCTGGACGGTGATCACCGCGCGACAAGGTCCCGCGCCGCCGAGTCCCGCTCGGCCACGAAACCGGTGAGCCACGAGGAGAAGTCGGCGCCGAGCTCCCGATGGTCGACGGCAAGCCGGACCACGGCCTTGAGGTAGTCCAGCCGGTCGCCGGTGTCATAGCGTCGGCCACGGAAGATCACGCCATGCACGCCTCCGCCGGGCGCCGACGACGCGGCGCACTCCTGCAAGGCATCGGTCAGCTGGATCTCGTTGCCACGACCGGGCTGGGTCTTGGCCAGGATCTCGAATATCGACGGGTCGAGGATGTAACGCCCGATGACCGCCAGATTGCTCGGGGCATCAGCAGGATCCGGTTTCTCGACCAGCCCCGTGACGCGAACCACGGATCCGTCACTGTCATCCGGCGCACCGGGAGAGATCGCGGCGCACCCATACAGATGAACAGACTCCGGCGGCACCTCCATCAGGGCGATCACACTGCCGCCCTTGGCCTCTCGAACCGCGATCATCTCCTCGAGCAGGTGGTCGCGGGCGTCGATCAGGTCGTCGCCCAGCAGCACGGCGAAGGGGTTGTTGCCGACGTGGTCCGCAGCGCACAGCACCGCATGACCCAGGCCCAGCGGCTCGCCCTGGCGCACATAGTGAATGTTGCCGAGGTCGGTGGACGCACGCACGCGCGCCAGGCGCAGGGTGTCGCCCTTGGCCTCCAGCGCCCGCTCGAGCTCCCAGTGACGGTCGAAGTGGTCCTCGAGGGCAGCCTTGTTGCGTCCGGTCACCATGAGCACATCTCGCAGTCCGGCGCGGGTGGCCTCCTCGACGACATACTGGATGGCCGGCTTGTCGACGACCGGCAGCATCTCCTTGGGCGTTGCCTTGGTGGCAGGCAGGAATCGGGTGCCCAGCCCGGCGGCAGGAATCACGGCCTTGGTGACCGTGCCCCGGGTCGGTGCGGATGGGGCGGGCTGCTGGGTCGAAGTCATGGCCCCGACTTTAGTCGGCGCGCCGTCTGGCGAAGGTCGGACTACCCTCCAGAACATGGACAGCCCTGCGGCAAACCGGCCAAACCATCCGCCGCGCGGTGCCAGCAAGTGGTTGGCGTGGCTGCCCGGTCTGGCGATCAGCAGTGCGGTAGCCGCATATGTCCTGATCGTCTTCGGCAGTCACGTGCGGGTCAGCGACTCAGGAATGGGCTGCCCGGACTGGCCGTTGTGCAGCGGGAGCGTCGGGCCGATCTACGAGTTTCACGCTCTGATGGAGCAGACCCACCGCTACATAGCCGGGATTGTGACGATCCTGGCGTTTCTCACCGCGCTTCTTGCCTATCGGGCCAGGACCCACTTGGGCCAGCGGGCGACAACAGTGCGTCCAGCGGTCTTCACGGCCGGAATCATCGTGGTGCAGATTGCTCTCGGCGCCGTGACGGTATTCGCCGGCAACGGCGCCCCGACGGTTGCTGCCCACCTGATCGCCGGCTTGGCGATGCTGGGCGGTGCCACGGTCACCGCGATCTGCGCCCTGGTTCCTGCGCGGGAGTCCGGGACGGCACTGTCCCAGGCAGCACTGTCCAACGCAACAGAGTCCCGGCTGGGGCGGGTTGGCTGGGTGGCGATCAGCGCAGCCGGCGTGCTGTTCGTCTCCGGCTCACTGGTGGTCAACGCAGAGGCCGAGAAGGCGTGCGCGAGCTTCCCGCTGTGCCCGTCGGGACAGCCAGGCGATCTGGTCTGGCCACACCTGCTCCACCGCGGCATTGCGGTGCTGGCGGGGATCGCCCTGCTCACGTTCTCGGTACACGCCTGGCGACGCTGGTCCGGCATACCCGGAGCCCGCGCGGTGGCCGCAACGCTCGCCGCAGTCGTCGTGGCAACCGCCACCCTCGGAATCGTCAGCGCCCTGCTCAAGGCCCCGCCGGGCTGGGAGGACCTGCACCTGGCCGGCGCAGCGGCAGTGCTTGCCGCCTCGATAGCGCTGGCGACTCTCGGCTGGCTGACCCACGCGGACTACCCGGTGGACGAACCCGGGCACAGAACCAGGGTCGGCGGGTCAGCTGAAGCCCAGCCCGCGCCATCGACCACATGAGATACGTGGTGTTCGGCGCCGGGGCGATCGGAGCGGTCGTCGGTGGCCGTCTGTCCCAGGCCGGCTGTGACGTCACGCTGATTGCCCGAGGCCCGCATCTCGAGGCTCTTCGAGCAAACGGGCTGCGCCTGGAGTCACCAGCGGGCACTGACACGGTTCGCGTTGCGGCAGTGGGTCATCCGCATGAGATCGACTGGGGCGCCAACGCTGTCGTGCTGCTGGCGATGAAGGCCCAGCAGACCGCCATAGCGCTCATCGAGCTGGCCACCGTTGCCCCACCCGAGACGCCGATCGTGTGCCTCCAGAACGGGATCGCCAACGAGCCGACCGCCCTGCGCCTGTTCAGCAACGTGTATGCGGTCAGCGTCGCGTGCCCGACCAGCCACCTCGAGCCCGGTGTGGTCCAGGCCTGGTCCGCACCGGTGACCGGTCTCCTGGATATTGGCTGTTACCCCACCGGGACCGACCGGCTCAGCGAGGCGGTCGCCGCTGACTTCCGGGCGGCAACGTTCAGCTCCTACGCCGTCGACGCGATTCTCCGGTGGAAGCACCGCAAGCTGCTCACCAACCTCGGCAACGCCATCGAGGCGGTATGCGGGCCCCACGAGCGGCTCGGACCCCTCGGGGACCTGCTCGCGGCCGAGGGCGAAGCGGTGCTGTCCGCCGCCGGGCTCGAGGCCGCCACCGCTCAGGAAGACCGGGACCGACGATCGAATCTCATCCAGCCCGGGGAGATCGACGGCCAGACCAGGCCCGGTGGGTCCTCCTGGCAGAGCCTGCGACGGGGCACCGGCGACATCGAGACGGACTACCTCAATGGCGAGATCGTGCTCCTGGGCCGAGTACACGGCATTCCGACACCCGCCAACGCGCTCCTGCAGGCACTGGCGCGAGAGCTCGCCGTCAACCGCCAGGCGCCCGGCGCGGTTCCTGCGGCGGAAATCCTGGAGCGACTCGAAGAGGCTCGCCAGCCGGCTCGCCCAAGGGTCCGGCTGGTTGCCGATGTTGTGACGAGCCTTTGAGAGAATCTGCCGGTGGACGAGGCCCTGGCTGACCCGGAGCTGCAGGAGACTGCCAGCACAGTGCGGGCAAGTATCTCCACTTCAGCCTCCTGGCTGGTCGGGCTGCACACTCTTGTCAGCTTGCGGGGTCAGGAGCAGCCGCAATGCCGCGGTGTAGTCCTCCAGTGCGCGCCTGCCGGCCCGGGTGAGCGAGACGTAGGTGACCGGGGTGCGCCGCTGATGCGTTTTGGTGAGCTGAACGTAGTTGGCCTCCTCGAGCTTGCGCAGGTGGGTCGAGAGGTTGCCGGCGCTCATCTCCAGCAGCTGTTGAAGCCGAGGGAAGGTGATCTGGTCTTCGGCCGGCAAGGCGGCGAGCGCCACCGTCACCCGCAATCGCGCCTGAGCGTGGATCACCGGGTCGAGCTCAGGCAACAACTCAGGCATGGACCCAGGCACGGACCCGGTCACGCTCATGCCGCGGTCTGGAGGTGGGGGTGCCGCAGAGCGAAATAGCCGGCGGCCAGGAGCAGACCGCCCCCTCCTGCCAGGGAGACCGCGGCGAAGTTGCCCGGCACCCCGGCATACACACTGCAGGCACCGCTCACCAGCATCCATACCCCGAGGCCGTACTGGAACCGGTCTTGAAACAGCGCCCCTGCGGCCAGGTAGAGCACGCCGACCAGCAGCAGGGAGCTTCCCGACCACAGGAGCGTCACGGCGTCGTCGGGCAGTCCCAACCGGGTCACCCCGATGTTCACCGCGGCCAACGCACAGAAGCCCAGGGTCCAGCTCCAGCCGTACATCGCCCCGGCGGCCCGGGACGGGCCGCGGAGCCCGCGCCCGGACCGCACCCCGGTCACGATGGAAATGACCGTGGTCGCAGCGAAGAGAACCCCGATCAGCACCCCAGCCACCGCCCCCGGCAGCCGCAGAGGAACAGCGGTGGGGTAGGTGAGGAAGATCGCCCCGAAACCGAACAGGTACGCCGCTCCCCACAGCCCGAGAATCAGCGCCGGGTTGAACCCCAGCCGTCGCTGCGCCTCTTGTTGCTGTCGCTCGATCAGCGCCGGCGACTCCCCGGCCGACAGCAGGCCGTCATCATCGTCAATGCTCACATCGGTGTCCCGCTCAGCCATGCTGTCTGCTCCTCTGTCCAAGGCGTCCCTTGACCAATGTGGCTCTCGATGAATGTGGCCCATGGTCAACCGGCGTCGATCAAACTCTGTTGTGACACGACGACTAGTTTGTATCACAAAGTACTTGGCACCGCCAACGAAGATGGCGGTGCCAACGTCGTGAGGGTGGGCCAAGGTGGACAATTCGGGGTATGAGCCACGATGCAGAACCCCCTTTCCCGCCCGACAAGCGGGCGCTGAGACGTCGGCTCCGGGGCCAGCGCCGATCGCTTGCCCCGCAAAGGGACCGCCGCGCCGACGCCAACGCCATCGCGGCTGCAGCCAGCGCGCTTCTGGACACCCTCGCCCCGCCACCCTCGGATGCAGGTGAGCACCCGGCATACGACGGGCGGCCGTGTGTGGCGATCTATCGCTCACTGCCCGTCGAGCCTCCGACCCGCGCCCTGGCCGAGATGCTGCTCGCGCGCGGCGTGAGGGTGATCGTGCCCGAGACGCTGCCCGACTTTGACCTCGAGTGGCACGAGCTACTGGCAGACGGCAGCGAGGGGCCACGGCTCGGCCTTGCAGGGATCTCCGCCGCCCACCTGATCCTGGCGCCGGCGCTCTCGGTTGACCACACCGGCACCCGGCTGGGCCAGGGCGGCGGCTGCTACGACCGGGCGCTGGCACGGCGACGCCCCGGTGCGGCCGTCGTCGCGATCCTCAACGACGAGGAGTATGCCGGGTCGCCGCTTCCTTTCGACGCTCATGACGTGCGCGTGGACGCCGTCATCACCCCAGGGAACGGCTTCACGCAGATCCCGGATCCCGGGTCAGTTGCCTGACGCGTCAGGGGTCAGGATCAGCTCGTCACCGCCGGCGTCCTGGACCGCCTTCTTGGAGAAGGGCCACGGGTAGGTCTCGTTCTTGACCCACGAATCGGTCTGGTCGACGTAGTGAGCGTCATAGGGGTGGCCGGAGTTGCCGGTCTGGTTCACCCAGCGCGACGCGTCCAGATCACCCAGGTTGACGACCATCCGCATCGAGGGAGCCCAGTCGACGTCGTACCCCTCGCTGGCGTTCCAGCCGTTGGCGTTGACGATGCCGGAACCGCCGGGCATCTGCCACGGGCCCCGGTTGAAGATCGCGCGTACCGGAGCAAAGACGTCATTGCCCCCCAGGATCTTGGACTTGAGGGTGAGCTGGTGCAGACGGCCCCACTGCCACGTGACGGGGGTCTTGCCCAGCTTCTTGGTCAGGTCCAGCCGTGCCGCGACCATGGCCTGACGCAGGATCTCGTCACGACTCTCGATCACCCCCGGCGTCATCTTGTTGTCCCACCAGGCATCGTGCGGCTTGGCCAACAACAGTGTGGTTGCCTCCATCCACTGCGAGCCGCCGTCGGCCTTCATGTCGCCGAGCTCGTCGTCGAAGGTCAGCCGCAGGACGGAGCTCCACACCGCGTTGAAGTACGCCGCGGCGGCCGACGACGGCGACTTGCCGGCGGGCTGGGTGTAGTCCCAGGTGCGCAGGAGCTCCTTTGAGTCCTCGGCGAACGGGTCGTCGCGCAGATTGACCGCCAGCAGCGCTTTGACCAGCGCGGGCGCGAACGTGTTGTAGGTGTCACCCTGGATCTCGGACATCCGCGCCGGCGTGACCTTGGGCGTCGCCGTGATCATGTCGCGGATGCGTCCGCTGCGAAAGCCGTAGTCCCACTCGGTGGTCAGGAACGGGGTCTGGCTGGCGGTCACGGCCTGGTTGGCAGCCACGATGAAACCCTCGGGCGGGTCGTATGCCATGGGCATCTGCACGAAGGGAACGAACCCCTTCCAGTCGTATTTCGGGTCCCAGCCCGGCGCGGGCCAGTAGCCCGGCGGTGCCCCCGGGGTCGAGGAGGCGCGGATCGGCACCTGGCCGGGCGCCTGGTAGCCGATGTGGCCCTTGGTGTCTGCGTACAGGAGGTTCTGCGACGGGACAGCGAAATCCTTTGCCGCGTCACGGAACTGGGTGAAGTTCTGGGCGCCGTCGATCTCGAAGATGGCATCCGCAGTGTGTCCGGGCAACAGACCCGTCCAGGCCAGGGACACGTCATACGAGGTGGGTTCAGCCTTGCCCTCCACCGGGGCTGTGGCGCCTGCCTTTTCCACAGCCGGGATCACGTCCGAGAGCACCGGGCCGTGAACCGTCTGCCGGACGGTAATGGTGACGTCCGGACCACCGGCCACCTTGATGGTCTCGTTGCGTTCCTTCAGCGGTAGATAGATCTTGCCGCGAAGGTAGGACTGCCCTCGAATATCCTCGAGGTAGAAGTCGCTGACGTCCGGGCTGAGGTTGGTGATGCCCCACGCGATGCTCTGGTTGTGCCCGACCACGATGCCCGGAAGACCAGCGAACGAGAAGCCGGTGACGTCAAAGGGACAGGCCGCCGAGACGGTGCGGCAGTGCAGACCGGTCTGGTACCAGATGCCGGGGATGCTGACTCCGAGGTGAGGATCGTTGGCCAGCAACGGCTTTCCGGTGGACGAAAGCTTGGGACCCACCACGAACGAGTTGGACCCCGTGCCGTTGCCCCGCCCGACCATCATGGGCAGCGCGTCGAGGACTTTGGCGACCTCCGCATAGACCGTGCGAGTCGACTTGTCGGCCACCGCAGCGCGCGCCGAGGGGAGATACGGATTCGATTCGACCGAGCTGGCCACGCTCCCGGTCGAGCTGGCCCCACCTGGTCTCCAGTCCAACGCCGACAGGATCGGGCGGTGGGACGCGATCGGATATGGCGGGAAGATCTCCGCGAGTCGGGCAGGGGTGATGCTCCCTGACAGCCGGGCGCGGGTGAGCTCGTTGTTGTAGTCGCCACGCAGGTCCCACGCCATCGCCTTGAGCCAGGTGAGAGAGTCTGCCGGCGACCAGGGCTCCACCCGGTAGTCAGGGAACTGTTGCCCGAGGACCGAGTACTCCACAGCCATGTTGTCCGGACTGCCGGCCTTCTTGATGTAGGCATTGACCCCATCGGCATAAGCCTGGAGGTACTGACGGGTCGAGGGCGCCAGTATCGGCAGCTCGGCCTCGGCGACCTGGCGCCAGCCCAGGGTCCGGATCACCCGGTCGGTCTCGAGGCCGCTCTTGCCGACCATCTCGGAGAGCCGGCCGGCGGTGACGTGCCGGCGCACATCCATCTCGAAGAACCTGTCCTGGGCCGCCACGTATCCCTGCGCGCGAAAGAGGTCCTGCGCGTTGTCCGCGTAGATCTGCGGGACGCCCCGGTCATCGCGCAGCACGGTGACCTTCGAGGTCAGGCCTGAGACCGAGAGCTCGCCTGAGGTCTGCGGCAAGGGCCGCCGGACAAGGCTGACGCCGACGCCTGTGGCGACCACGACGGCGATAACGATCAGGGCGACAACAGATAAGGAGATGCGGCGGACCAGTTTGGCTCTAGACACCCTGCGAGAATATGACATATCGACGCCATGCCCGCCTTCACGGTCTCCAACCTCGACCTCTCGCTACTGGTCGGGACCCTCGTGCTGCTGGTCGCTGTGGCTGCGGTCCGCCTCTCGGTGCGTTCCGGCCTGCCCTCCCTGCTGCTCTACCTGGGCATCGGCGTGGTCATCGGTGAAGCCGGCATCGCCTTCAACTCGGCTGAGCTGACCCAGGTCCTCGGCTACAGCGCCCTGGTCCTGATCCTGGCGGAAGGCGGGCTGACGACGTCGTGGGACGACATACGGGGATCTGTGGCACCTGCTGCGCTGCTGTCGACCCTGGGGGTGGTGGTCTCCGTCGTGGTCGTGGCGCTGGCTGCGCACCTCGTGCTCGATGTCTCCTGGACCGTTGCACTGCTGGTCGGCGCCGTCCTGGCCTCCACCGATGCGGCTGCCGTGTTCTCCGTCCTGCGCAGGGTTCCGCTCCCCCGGCGACTGACCGGTCTGCTGGAGGCAGAGGCCGGTTTCAACGACGCCCCCGTGGTGATCCTCGTGGTTGCCCTTGCCTCCCAGGCCTCCCAGTCATCCCCCGGCGGTGGCAGCCCTCCCGTGTGGTGGCAGCTGCTGCTCGTCGCCGTCGCCGAGCTTGCCGGTGGTGCCGCCGTCGGACTACTGATCGGGTATGCCGGCGGTCACCTCATGCGCCGGATCGGATCGTCCTCGTCGGGGCTGTTCTCGATCGGGGTGGTGGCGTTGACGGTCCTGGCCTACGCGGCCGGCGCCCGGTTGCACGCGAGCGGCTTCCTCGCGACATACCTCTGTGCGCTCGTTCTGGGGAACATGCGACTCCCACACCGGGCGGCGGTCCGCGGGTTCGCCCAGGCGCTGGGCTGGCTGGCCCAGATCGGCCTCTTCGTCCTGCTGGGCCTCTTGGTCACCCCCTCCAGGTTGATGTCACAGATCGTGCCCGCCATCGTCATCGGACTGGCCCTGTTGCTGGTGGCCAGGCCGTTGTCGGTCATCTTTTCGCTGACCCCGTTCAGGGTGCCGTGGCGCGACCAGGCCTTCCTGTCCTGGGCGGGGCTGCGCGGCGGCGTGCCGGTTGTCCTGGCCACGGTGCCGTTGACCACGGGGACACCGGGGGCGCGGCGGCTGTTCGACCTGGTGTTCGTCCTGGTCGTGATCTTCACGCTGGTCCAGGCGCCGGCGCTGCCCTGGGTGGCCCGCCGGCTCGGCGTGACCGACACCGACCGGCCGCTGGACCTCGAGGTTGAGTCGACCCCTCTGGACGAGCTCGGGGCGGAGGTCATGCAGATGACTGTCGGCGTCACCTCCATGCTGCACGGCGTCGAGGTGTTCGAGCTGCGTCTGCCCCCCGGCGCCAACGTCACCCTGATCGTCCGTGGCGGCAAGGGTTTCGTGCCATCCCCGCAGACGACCCTGCGCCACGGTGACCAGCTGCTGATCGTCGCGACTGCGGAGACCCGGCTGGCAGCAGAGCGACGGGTACGTCAGGTCAGCAAGCTGGGACGACTCGCCGGATGGAACACGACGTGACAGAAGGGAACAGCACCGCCCCCGAGCTCGACGTCGCGATCAAATACAGAATCCTGACGTACGCGCTCCGAGAGGACTGGCGCACCTGGGTCTGCGCGGTCCAGGCGACAAAGAAGGGCGTCTGCCTTCGTTTCCTCTACGGAGTCCTGCTGGACGACCCGCGCGGTGTCCTGCGTTCCGGGACCTCGGTCCTCAAGACCTGGGACCTGGGATTCGATGACGTGGTCGACCCCGCTGCCGTCGGCGCCTACGTCACGGAGGCCGTCGGGAGGTATGGCGAGTACAAGGCCAACACACAAGAGGTGCTCAACGCGAGCAGGGCAGCAGCCAAGGAAAGGCAACCACCGAAGGCCGGCGGCTGACTGCAGAATCTTCTGATCGTGGATGCAGGTGAGTCGCGCCCAGGTTCGGGGATTCTCCGGACACGCTCGCCATCCCGGGTCAGACTTGAGGGGCAACCGCAGACAACGCACAGCAAGATACAAGGAAGCGTGATGGGTCACCGCTGCATCTTCTGGCTGAACGGGCTACCGGAACATCAACAAAGATCGCTGCGGTGGTCAGGGGCGTGGCGAAGTCAGGGAGTGCCGGACCCGGTGCCCGGGCCCGGTCGGAGGACGACATGACCGGCCACAAGAAGGCAGCAGTCGAGCCCAGCGAGATGGGCAAGTTCGCTGCCATCGTCGAGTACTCGGACGACGCCATCATCGGCAAGACGCTGGACGGGGTCATCACGAGCTGGAACCCGGCCGCCGAGAGGTTGTATGGCTACTCCAGCGAGGAGATCATCGGCAAGTCCTTCAGACTCCTGAGTCCCCAGGATCGCATCGGCGAGATCGAAGCCATCCTGGCCAGGATCAGGGCGGGCGAGCATGTCGATCACTTTGAGACCATCCGCACCCGAAAAGACGGAACGATGTTCCGGGTCTCGCTCAGCGTCTCACCGATCTGCGACGCCGACGGCGCGTTCGTCGGTGCGTCCACGATCTCCCACGACCTGACCAAGCAGAAGCAGGCCTTCGATGCCGCCCGGGGCATGATCGAGTCGAGCCTGGACTCGTTGGTCGCGATCAGCCCCGAAGGCAAGATCACCGACGCCAACGAGGCCACGGTCAAGGTCACCGGAGTCCCCCGCGAGGAGCTGATCGGGACCGCTTTCTCCGACTGCTTCACCGACCCAGTGAAGGCCAACAAGATCTATCAGCTGGTGTTCGCCGAGGGGATGGCCGTCGACTACCCGCTGACCATGCGCCACCAGGACGGGACGCTGACCGAAGTCCTGTACAACGCCTCGGTCTACCACGACATCAAGGGCAACGTGCTGGGAGTGTTCGCCGCAGCCCGCGACGTGACCAAACAGATGCAGGCTCAACGCGAGAGCGCCGTGCAGCAGGCCAAGGAGCTGGACCGGCTGGCTGATCTCGAGCGGTTCCAGCGGCTCACGGTCGGGCGTGAGCTCAAGATGGTGGAACTGAAGAAGGAGATCGAGAGCCTCAGGAGGCTCGTCCAGATAGACGCCGACGAATTTGGTGACCAGCTCTGAGCGGCTGGCTCTGAGCGGCTGACGCTGAACCCTGCTGGGATCTTTCGTTAGCGCACGCACTCCTAAGAGCGCACGGCCTGCTGATTCGCGCGCTGCTGCGCCCGTCAATCCCGGGCAGCAACGGTTGCAGCAACGGGTGTCATACTCCCAGCAACGACTCACACCTTCGCGGGTGGCAAACGCGGAGTGACCTCCAACAGCTACCCAGGGAATCTTGTGATCATCAGGGGCAGAAGCGTGAGTTCCGTTCGACTGGCCTTGGGCTGTGCTGCGGTGGCGGGCCTCGCCGGCCTCGCGCTGAGCAACATGCCCGCCTCGGCTACACCCGGTTCCGTCAAGGCTGGAACCCTCAAGGCTGGAACCGTCAGGGCTGGAACCGTCGCCGTGG
>Ga0208716_1000393_pt1 | contig 18591 bp, 14 predicted proteins | sample NGESurdeep092012_8_FD_184482 | JGI IMG/M metagenome (GOLD analysis project Ga0208716, IMG submission 184482) | Arctic peat soil microbial communities from Barrow, Alaska - NGEE Surface sample 415-3 deep-092012 (SPAdes) | ecosystem: Environmental > Terrestrial > Soil > Wetlands > Peat ...
TTATCCTGATGGCCGTGCTGGCGATCATGGTCTACGCCGTGTCGCTGGACCTGCGCATCGAAGACTTCCGTTACGTGGCGCGCTATCCGCTGGCGGTGGGCGCCGGCCTGGTGGCGCAGTTTGTGCTGCTGCCGGCTGCCACCTTGGCGGTGACGCTGCTCCTCGATCTGCCGGCTGCGACCATGGCGGCGATGATGCTGGTGGCCGCCTGCCCTGGCGGCGCGTTGTCGAATGTGGTCACGTATTTCGGGCGCGGCAACCTGGCGCTGTCGCTTTCCATTTCGGCGGTCTCGAACGTGCTCGCGCTCGTGTTCACTCCGCTCAACTTCAGCCTGATGATCGCCGCGAATCCGCGCACTGCGGCCTGGGCGCGCGCCATCGCGGTCGACCCGCGCGATCTCGTCGTCAGTCTGGTGCTGCTGCTGGCCCTGCCGATGAGCGCGGCGCTGCTAACCTCGCATCGCGCGCCGCGACTGGCCGCGCGCCTGCGCAAGCCCCTGGGACGGTTCGCCGTGGCAGCGCTGATGCTGTTCATCGTCGGCGCGGTCGCGGCCCAATGGAAGCTGTTCCTGATCGAACTCACGCGCACGCTGCCCATCGTGATCGGACACAACGCGCTCGGACTGGCTCTCGGCTACGGCGCGTCGGTGCTCGCGCGCCTGAAGGTCGCCGACCGGCGCGCGGTGGTCATCGAAGGCGGAATGCAGAACTCGGGCCTCGCGCTCGGCATTATCGCCGCGCAGTTCAATTCCGACCTGGCGATGGTCGCGGTGGCCGGGCTGTGGGGTATCTGGCACATTGTTTCCGGCGGCTCGCTCGCGCTGTTGTGGCGCTACCTGGACCGGTCGTCGCGCCGCTAGCAGCCGCCGAGGCGGCGCGCGGAAATCTTGTTGCTGAGTTGGTAATGCTGAAATGGCCTCTTAGGTGACTATCCTCGCCCGACGAACGGCATTTTCGTCGCCATGATGGTCATGAACTGCACGTTCGCATCCAGCGGCAGGTTGGCCATGTAGAGCACGGCACTGCCTACATGGGCCACGTCCATGCGCGGTTCGACCGCGATCGAACCGTTCGCCTGCGCCACGCCGTTTTTCATGCGCTCGGTCATCTCGGTCGCGGCGTTGCCGATGTCGATCTGGCCGCAGGCGATGTCATACTTCCTGCAATCGAGCGAAATGCACTTGGTGAGGCCGGTGACCGCGTGCTTGGTGGCGGTGTAGGGCGCCGAATTCGGCCGCGGCGCATGGGCCGAGATCGAGCCGTTGTTGATGATGCGCCCGCCGCGGGGGTCCTGGCTTTTCATGATCTTGATCGCTTCCTGCGAGCACAGAAACATGCCGGTGAGGTTTACGTCCATGACCGACTTCCATTGCGCGAAGCTTAGGTCTTCCATCGGAATCGCCGGTGCGCCCATGCCGGCGTTGTTGAACAGCACGTCCAGCCGCCCCCAGGCCTGCCGCAGCCCGGCGAACAGCGCTTTGACCGATTCCGGATTGCCCACGTCCGCGGGCAGGACCAGCGTGTTTGCAGCCGCCGGCCCCGCATCCTGCACCGTTTTGTCGAGCAACTCTTTGCGCCGCCCGACCAGCCCGACGCGATACCCGTCCCTGAGCAAGGCCAGTGCGGCGCTCTTGCCGATACCGGTGCCGGCGCCGGTGACGATGGCAACCCTGTTGTGCGAACTCATGCTTCAGTCTCCTTTTGTTGTCCGATGGCCCGGTCGGGCGGTGCGAAAGCGCTCATGGTACCGCAACGATGGGCGACGAGATTCGGGCGCAGGTCACGACTTGAGGCCGAACAGCTCCTCGATTCGCGCAGTCTCTTCAGCCGACAGATTAAGGAAGCGGCAGCCGGAACTCTGCACCTGGCTGCCGTCCGCAAGGTCTACCAGCTGCGAATAGCGCACCTCCATGTCCACCACGACGGAATCCCCGCCGGCGCTCTCGATGCGGCAACCCTTCAGCAGCGTGCCCGGTTCCAGACTGATCGCCGGATCGTATCGCAGGAAACCGATTCCGCCCTTGCTGACGTTTGTCATGGTGCCGTCGAAGGACATCACGCCCGCCTCGTCGATGACGCAGTGCAGCGCCTGGTGCGGCAGCGCCGCAGTGCGTTCGTCGGCGCGGCGCCGATGGCCGGCGACAATCTCGGGAAACTGCAGCCGGATTCCCGGAGCGCCGTCGTTCGGCGAGGTCGGCTTGGGGTCTGCCGCGGTAAACTCGACGCGCCAGTCGCCGGGTTCGGCGTAAAAACTCGCGCGCGACCGGGTCAGCAAGGCTCTGTTGGCCGCATCATCCGGGCTGAGTTCGATGATGAGGTATGCCCGCGCCGGATCGACGAAGCGCACCCTGGAGCGGAACAGCAGCTTGCCGCCGTCCAGGTCGGAGATGACGGGCTCGCTTCGCGTCACCAGCGAGTTGAGCACCCGCGCAATCTCCTCCGGCAGGCGCAGCATCTGCCCTGCGAGGGAGACAGTCGGATTCGAATCGGGAGACGTCATGGCAGATTGCGGAAAGGGAGGCGCTCGGCGCTGTTCTCTAGTCTCTTCTTATGGGTCAAGAGTTGATAGAAATGGCGAAAATTTCGATAAACGGTGAACCTGCATCCGCGGGGGATTCGCAAGGGAGCGCCCCCCTTGTTCGCGGGATGAGCGTTTTTCCCCGGACGGAGACACTTTGTTTGCTTCCGGCTTGTCCAGTGGAGAGTATAAACGCAATGGCGAACCCGCGAGAGTTCGATTGCGGCCCGCGTGCACTTACCCAGTCGGGTGTAGCGGCTCCTGCCGGTCGGCACGCGCGCGTCTTCGCGGCGGAAGGATTCTTCAGTCATGGATTCCTGGATTGGTCGAAAGTTGGAAAACCTCAACCGGCGTGCGCCGGTCTCGGGGTCACAGCGGAAGCACGCGCACGCCCTCCAGCAGCAAGCGCACCGCCCCGCTCACCAACAGCGCCACACCCACGGACAGCGATACCGAGACGAGCGCCTCTTTGCGGCCGATGGTCTTGAGCATCACGGCGAAAGTGGAAATGCAGGGAATGTAGAACGTCAGAAACAGCAGGAAGGTGGTGATCTGCACCCAGTCGAGCCGGGTGCCGACGTCGAACGTCCCGAGCGCCTGATAAATCATCAGCAGCGACAATTCCTTCCTCAGGACGCCGAACAGGATGGGCACGCCGAGCACCGCGGGCAGCCCCAGCCACCACGAGGTCACCGGCGTGAACAGGGTATTGATCGCCGCATCGGCGCCGACGTGATGCAGCAAGGCCAGCACCACGCTGCCGCCGACCAGGAGCGGTGTGACGATGGTGAGTATGTCCTCGGTTCGCTCCCAGGTTTCGGACAGCATCGAGCGCCAGTGCGGCAGCGCGTAGGACGGGATCTCCTGCACCTGCCCCGGCCCGAATTCGCGCCGGTTGCGCGCCAGCAGGCGTCCCATCAGCGCGACCACGACGATGGTCAGCGCGAAAATGGCGAACACGCCGCTGCCGCCCAGGTATTTGCCGGCCAGGGCAAGGATGATGGCTGAACGCGCCGAGCACGGAACGAAGGTGATCAGCACCGAGGCGATGACCCGCTCGCGGCCGCTCGCGACCTTCGCCGCGGCCGAGATCGCCGGGACATTGCAGCCAAGGCCGGTGAGGAAGGGCACTGCGACGCCGCCGTGCAGCCCGATCTGGTGGAAGCCGCGGTCGACGACGAAGGCGATGCGCTGCATCACGCCGGCTTCCTCCAGCGCCACCAGCAGCAGCACCAGCGGCAGCATGTAGGGCACGACGATGCCGACCAGTCCGATCAGGCCGTCGGACACCGCGCGGCCGATAACGCCGCCGGTCGAAGTCGGCTGCCAGCCAGCGAGGGCGTCGACCAGGCGCGCCGACGTCATGGCATCGAGCCAGGTGCTGACCTCGAATACCATGAACAGCACCGCGGCAAATACCCCCAGGCTGCCGATCAGGCCCCACTGCGGATGCAGGAACAGTTCGTCCAGCCAGTAACGCCAGCCGCGGCCTTCATGTGGTGCGCCCATGCGCGCGCTGGCCTCGAATAGGGTGGCGGCGCGGTGATGCCGGTCGGCGTGCAGTTCCTCTTCCAGCGGCCGCGGCAGTTTGCGCGCGGCCTCGCTGCGCAATCGCTCCAGTTGAGGCAGCAGTTGCGGGAAGTGCTGGTTGAGTTCGTCGCGGAAATAAGGATCGCCCGCCGCCACCTGCATCAGCAGCAGCGGGTGCGGCACGCGGAATGCCGCGTGTATCTCCGGGCGGTTCAGCGCCTGGCTCAAGGGCTGCAGGCTGTCGCCGATGTGCTTGCTCGCCGGCTGCGGCAGCGGACAGGCGGCCGCGCGCACCGCGTCCACCGCAGTCCTGAACAGCTCCGAGATGCCCTGCCCCATCAGCGCGACCGTGGGCACTACCGGCATGCCCAGCAGCTTGGAAAGGGCCTTGGCGTTGATGTGCAGGCCTTTGTTCCAGGCCTCGTCCATCATGTTCAGCGCGATGACCATCGGCCGGCCCAACTGGGAAAGTTCCAGCGTGAGTTCGAGATGGCTCTCAAGGCGCGTGGCATCGACCACCTGCACGATCAGGTCGGGCGGCGCGAACGGCGCGGGCGGGCCGCCCGGTTCGTGCACCGATATGGGCGGACGCTCGTCTCCCCACAAGAGATACTTCAATGCCGGCAGATCGTCCGCGCCCAGGTGGTGCAGCGAGCCGACGCTTGGCAACTCGATTACGCTCGCCTCGTCGAAGCCGATCTGAACCGTGCATTCGCCGTAGGCGCGCCGCGTGCCGGCCAGCCGACCGGTGCGCGGCGCCGTGCTCGACACGGCGTTGAACAGCGTGCTCTTGCCGGCGTTCGGCATGCCGACCAGGGCGAAGCGCAGGCGCCGCTCGCCGCGGAACAGGGGTGTGCGCAAGGGCACGGTCGATGCGGTCATGGCCATCGGCTTACGATCGCTGTTGTGATCCGCAAAAAAGTCGATCCCGTCGCGCGGTCACGGCTTTGGGCCTGTTGCCGAGGACAGCCGCTCGCGCACCAGCTGGATATGGCTGCGCAGGTCGTAGAGTTGATCCGCATAGGACAGCGGCACCGCGACGTGCTGCGCCTTGGCGTCGAGCTTGTTGACTTCGTCCAGCAGATCGGCCGGGGAGGCCGATTTCGCCTGCAGCGCATCCTCGATTTCGCGCAACTGCCGGTACCAGCGGAAAACGCGCGAGCGGATGCGGAACTCATACAGCGGCGGCACCACGCGCGCGAGCGGGATCAGCACGGCAATGATGGACACCAGCACCACCCACATGCGGTCGATCGGGTTGGCGAGCCAGAAAGGCAGGTAGCGCTGCAGCAGCGGCGGTCCGGTCCGATAGTAACGCTCGGCTTCCTTGGCCAGCGGCAACTCCGTGTTCTGCGGCGACGGAAATTGCCCGGCGCGCGCGAGCCAGCCGGTGCCGCCGTGGATATTGTGCGCCGCCTGCACGAACAATTGCAGCAGCGCCGGGTGCGTGCCCTCGCGCGCCACCAGCGTGGTCGTGGTGGCGACGAGCGGCAGGTCGTGCGTGGGCAGGTCGCGGGCGAGGTCCACCACCCCGCGCGGCAGCATCACCGCGGAGAGGAACGGAAGCCGGCGCGCATAAGCATCGGCCTGCGCAAACTCGAACAGCTTCACCCCCGGAGTCTGCAGCAGCATCTGCACCATGAGCGACTCGGGCGCCGCGGTCATGACGAGCGCGTCGATCTCACCCGCGAGCAGCGCCATCACCGCTGGCGTTTGCTCCAGGCGGCTCGACTGCAGGCTGTCGCGCTCGACGCCGTTGGCGTGCAGCAGCTTGCCGATGAGGCCGGTCACGCCGCTGCCGCGCGCGCCCACGTTCACGCGCCAGCCGCGCAGCTGGGCCAGTTGCATCAGCGTCGCTTCGCGGTTCAGGCGCTTTGCCGCTTCGCTGCGGTAGAACAGCCAGACCGGCTCGAGATAGAGGCTGCCCAGGGATACCAGCGGCACGCCGCTTTTTTCCTCGTCGGCGGCGCGCGTGGCGTCGCTCGAGCCGCCGCGCACGAAACCCAGGTCGACGCTCTGCGCGCGGTCGCGCAGCAGGCGCCGGTTCTCCGACGAACCCTCAGTGGGCTTGAGTACCACGTCGATACCGTAGCGCTTGAGCTCAGCTGCATAGCGCTTGCCGAACTCGGCGTAGTCGCTTTGCTCCGGTCCGGTCGCGAGCACCACGCGCTTGGGCGGGGCCGGGTCGAGCAGGAAATAGGCGCCGACGAGCAACAGCAGGGCGAGCAGCACGAACGGTCCGGCGGCGGCGATCAGATCACGAATCGAGATCAAGGTATTGCGGATCAGACGGGGCATGCATTGAAGCATAGCTGAAATCGGCGCTGATCTGGCGAATCCGCGTCATCGGGACGGGCGTGCGCTGCGCGCACTACAACCGACCTCTCAGATTCCACATCGTCAGTTTTCGCCCCGGGCCTGGAACATGAGGAAATATTGGTTGGGGAGGAAATGATGCGCGCTCTCGAGCCGGTATTCCGCTCCTGCCATCTCGCCCCCTCATGCTCCTCTGAGTCAGAGGCCGTTTCAATAATTCCGAAACGGCCTCTACGCCTGAACGCAGGTGCCCGGGAAACCGGAGCAGATCAGCCCAGACACCATCTTTATTGCCCAAAAAACAATGGACTTCCGCACCCGGAGCCGGTAGACTGCCGCCCTTTTCACATACCTGTGCCCATGGTCGCCGTTGTCGAGCCTGTAGCCCCCCAAAGCGCCGATGCCGCGCGCGCGCCGGCGGAGCGGATTGCGCGCGAAATGGCGCGCCGCCGGACCTTCGGGATCATCGCCCACCCGGATGCGGGCAAGACCACCCTGACCGAAAAACTGCTGCTGTTCTCCGGCGCAATCCAGCTCGCCGGCACGGTGAAGGCGCGCAAGAGCCGCCGTCACGCAACCTCGGACTGGATGGAGATCGAGAAGCAGCGCGGCATTTCGGTGGCGAGCTCGGTGATGCAGTTCGAGTATCGCGGCCGCGTCGTCAACCTGCTCGACACTCCGGGGCACCAGGATTTTTCCGAGGACACCTACCGCGTGCTCACGGCCGTCGATTCCGCGCTGATGGTCATCGACGCGGCCAAGGGCGTGGAAGAGCAGACGATCAAACTGCTCAATGTGTGCCGCATGCGCAACACCCCCATCCTCACGTTCATGAACAAGATGGACCGCGAAACCCGCGATCCAGTGGTCTTGCTGGAAGAAGTGGAATCTGTGCTCAAGATTCAGTGCGCGCCGGTGACCTGGCCGATCGGCATGGGCAAGTCGTTCCGCGGCGTATACCACCTGCTGCGCGACGAGATCCTGCTGTTCACCCCAGGCGAGGACCGCGCCGACCAGGAATTCGAAGCGATCGCGGGCATCGACAACCCACGGCTGGCCGAGTTGTTTCCGCGCGAGATCGAGCAGCTCAAAACGGAAGTTGCGCTGGTGCGCAGTGCATTGCACCCGTTCGACCGCGCCGCCTTTCTCGACGGCACCCAGACCCCGGTGTTCTTCGGCTCGGCCGTCAACAACTTCGGCGTGCGCGAGATCCTGAACGCGCTGATCGACTGGGCTCCCGCCCCGCGCGAGCGCGACGCGACGCTGCGCACCGTTGCGCCCGGCGAGGCCCAGTTCTCCGGTTTCGTGTTCAAGATCCAGGCCAACATGGACCCGGCCCACCGCGACCGCATCGCCTTTCTGCGGGTGTGCTCGGGGCGCTTCGAGCGCGGCATGAAAATCAGGCACCTGCGCATCAATCGGGAGATCAAGGTGAACAACGTGGTCACCTTCATGGCTTCGAGCCGCGAGCAAGTGGAAGAGGCCTACGCCGGCGATATCATCGGCCTGCCCAACCACGGCCAGATGCAGATCGGCGACAGCTTCTCCGAGGGCGAAGCCCTGCAGTTCACCGGCATTCCCTATTTCGCCCCGGATTTTTTCCGCTCGGTGCGCATCCGCAACCCGATCAAGGTCAAGCAGCTGCACAAGGGCCTGCAGCAACTCGGCGAAGAAGGCGCGGTGCAGGTATACAAACCTGCGCTGGGCGGCGACCTGATCCTGGGCGCGGTGGGCGTGCTGCAGTTCGAGGTGGTCGCGAGCCGGCTGCAGAACGAATACGGCGTCGACGCGGTGTTCGAGGGCACCCCCATTACCTGCGCGCGCTGGGTGACCGGCGAGGACAAGCGCATGCTGGCCGAGTTCGAGAAGACGCTGGCGCACAACATCGCCCGTGATGCTTCCGGCAACCTTGCCTATCTTGCGCCCAACAACGTCAATCTCCAGCTGACGCAGGAGCGCTGGCCCAAGCTCACTTTCCATGAGACGCGCGAGCACGCCGTAAGGCCGGACTGAATCTGCGAGCGGCGCGGGCGAGCCTGCAAGGCAGAAGAGGAAATCCCGCTTCAAGCGGCGGGCCAAAAAAGAAAACCCCGCTTCAGGCGGAGCAAAAAGGAAGCCCCGCTTGACGCGGGGCTTGCTGGCATCCATTTTGGAAGTGCCGTTGCCGTATTTGCGGCGTGTGCGGGGCTGCGCCCCGTTGATAAATGAAGTTATAAGTCATGTATCAGTCGATTTACCTCCTTCGCTACCACACCTTATTTATAGATCCGGCGCGAGCGGAAGTCAAGGTCGCCGAAGAAGCGGATTGCAGTCCGGACCGGGTTCGTTTCATCGCTTCGGTCCGACGCTGACGGCCGGGCATTGCCTCGGTTGCGGGCTTGGGGTAGATTGCCCGATTACAAAAAAATGCTTGTCCGGCGTGCTGGAGGTGGTCGCGCGCGCGAGCAGGATCACGAACGAGGGAAAACCATGAACGCAGCATGGATTGGAGCAATCGCGCTCGCGCTGGCCGGGAACGCGCTGGCGCAAGGCAGCTATCCGACGCGCCCCGTCAGCATGGTGGTCGGCTTCGCGCCGGGGGGCGGCACCGATACGGTGGCGCGCATTATCGCGAGGAATCTCAGCGAGAGCCTCGGCCAGCAGGTGGTGGTCGAGAACCGGGCGGGCGCGGGCGGCAACATAGCCGCCGACTTCGTCGCCCATGCGGCCCCCGACGGCTACACTATCCTGCTCGGCAATGTGGGCTCGCTCGCGGTGGCGCCGCATATGATCGCCAATCTGGGCTACGATCCATTGCGCGACTTCGCGCCGATCACCATGGCGGTGGTGTTTGCGAACGTGCTCGTGGTGCAGCCGTCGGTGCCCGCGCAGACGCTGGCCGAGTTCGTCAAACTGGCGAAGGACAAGCCGGGCAGTGTCACCTATGGCACCTCCGGAATCGGCGGCGCCGGTCACCTCGCAGGCGAACTGCTCAAGGAGAGGGCCAACATCGACATGATCCACGTGCCTTACAAAGGCGGAGGTCCGTCGATGCAGGGCCTGTTGGGCGGCCAAGTCATGTCGAGTTTCGCGACCCCAGTGTCCGTAGTCGAGCACATGAAGGCGGGAAAACTCCGCGCCCTCGCCACCACCGGGCCGAAGCGCGCGGCGCTGCTGCCCGACGTGCCGACGGTGGCCGAGTCGGGCTACCCCGGCTACGAGGCGATGAACTGGTACGCCTACGTCGCGCCGGCGAAGACGCCGAAGGAAATCGTCGAGCGGCTGAACCGCGAGCTGGTGAAGGCGCTCAACAACGCGGAAGTCGCGGCCTTGCTGCACCAGCAGGGGCTCGAACCCAGCCCCAGTTCGCCCGCAGAGCTCGCGCGCTACATCGAGCGCGAATACCAGACCTGGGGACGCGTGGTGAAGCGCGCCGGCATCAAGGCGCAGTGACGGCGAACCCGCCGCGGCTGCTGTTTGCGGCCCGGATTCCAGGAGCATCCATGGACAAGACACAGGAACGCACCCGCGAGATCGACGCTGCCGTGGCCGATATCCGCGCCATCGAGCAGCGCGACGGCGTCACGCGCTCGAGCCTCGCGAAAATCCGGCAGCGCCTGATCCAGCTCGCCGCGCGCACCGATCTGTTTATCTTGGAGGATTTCCCGCCGCCCGAGGCCGGTGGTGCGCGCAATTCCTGTCTCTATCGCCTGGCCGAGGACGCCGACCACCGCTTCGCGCTGTATGCCAATTCCTCGCTCGGCGGTTACGCCACGCCCGCGCACAACCATACCACCTGGGCGGTGATCGTCGGCGTGAGCGGCGAGGAGCTCAACCGCTTCTATGACCGCACCGCCGACAACGGCGTGCGCGAGAAAGGCCGGCATGCGGTGCGCCAGGGTTCGGGCGTATCGTTCATGCCCGAGGACCTGCATTCCATCCACATCGACGCGCCGCTGCTGAATTTCCACATGTACGGCCTCGCGCTGGAGCAATTGCACCGGCGCGAGTTCTACAAGCCCGACGAGCACGCCTGGGGAATATTCCCGCCGCATTCCGACATCCGCGAAGCGCGTCCCGGCCGCGCATGAGCCGCGCGATCTCGCCTTCGGCGCTGCGCGAGCTGCTGCTCTCCGCCACCGAGTTCGCGCTGCTAGACGTGCGCGAGCAGGGCGTGCATTACCAGGGGCATCCTTTCTTCGCCTGCGCGCTGCCGCTGTCTAGGCTGGAGCTGATGATCGGCGACCTGGTGCCGCGACGCAGCGCGCCTCTGGTGCTGCTCGACGGCGGCGGCGAGGGCCTGGCGGAGCGCGCCGCGGCCAAGCTCGCCGAGCTGGGCTACGCCGATGTCGCAATACTGGAGGGAGGCTGCGCCGGCTGGAAGGCGTCAGGCGGCGAGCTGTTTTCCGGCGTCAACGTCCCGTCCAAGGCCTTCGGCGAATTCGTCGAGCACCATTACGACACGCCGCGGGTGCCGCCGCAGGAAGTCAAGCGGCTGATCGACAGCGGCAGAAAACTCGTCATCCTCGATTCGCGGCCGTACGCCGAATACCACCGCATGAACATCCCCGGCGGCATCGACGCGCCGGGCGCGGAGCTGGTGTACCGGGTGCACGACCTCGCGCCCGACCCGGATACGCTGGTGGTGGTCAATTGCGCCGGCCGCACGCGCAGCATCATTGGCTGCCAGTCGCTCAGGAACGCGGGTATTCCGAACGAGGTGGTGGCGCTGAAGGACGGCACCATGGGCTGGGAGCTTGCGGGCTACCAGTGCGAGCGCGGCTCCACCAGCGTAGCGCCCGCGCCCAGCGCCAGAGGCGCAGAGAAAGCGCGCGCCGCCGCGGAACGGGTGGCGCGGCGCTTCGAAGTGAAGTTCGCGACGCGCGCAGAGGTCGAGGCCTGGCAGCGCGATCCCGGCCGCACCCTGTACCTGCTCGACGTGCGCACGCGCGAGGAATTCGAGCGAGGCCGCATCGCCGGTTCGCGCCATGCGCCGGGCGGGCAGCTCATCCAGGCGACGGACGAGTTCGTCGGCGTGCGCGGCGCGCGCATCGTCTGCATCGACCCGGCGCGAGTGCGTTCGGTGATGACCGCGTCCTGGCTCAATCAAATGGGCTGGACCGAAGTCTATGTGCTCGAACCCGAAGGCGGCGATGGTTTTGCCGGCTGGGCGCTCGAGTCCGGCCCGCGCAGCCCAGCCCCGGCCGGATTCAAACCCTGGCGCAGCGTCACGGCACGGGAGTTGGTGCAGCGCCGGCAGCAGGGCGGCGTGACGGTGCTCGATCTTGCGACGAGCCTCAAGTTTCGCGAGCGCCATATCCCGGGCGCCTGGTGGGCGGTGCGCGCGCGGCTAGACCAGGCGCGGGCGAAGCTCGCCGATGCGCGTACGCTGGTGCTGACTTCGGAGGACGCCACGCTCGCGCATCTGGCGGCGCCCGAAGCCGCCGCGCTCTGGCCGGATGCAGAGGTGAGCGTGCTCAAGGGCGGCAATGCGATCTGGTTCGCCGTGAAGCTGCCTGTCGAAACGGGTATCGAGAACGCGACCACGTCCCCGGATGACGTCTGGTACAAACCCTACGACCACGCCCGGGACTACGAGAAGCACGCGCGCGCCTATCTCAGCTGGGAAGCGGCGCTGGTCGAGCAGATCAAACGCGATCCGACCATCCGCTTCCGGGCCTACGACTGAAGCCTGCGCCGGCGTGCACTTTCGCGGAATGCGGCGGCGCGGGCATACTCAGGGGCGAACCGGCTTGCGCCGTGAGGGCGCAAAAGCGGCGCTCAAAACGGCGCTGCGAACGCCGGTCTAGGCCTACTTGCCCGGCTCCATCTTCTGCCGCAGCGCCTCACGCTCTTTCATCTGCTTCTCGCGCAGGGCCTTGCGCTCGCCCTGATGGCGGTCTTCCATGGCGCGCTGCTCGGCGCGCTGGCTGTCTTCCATCTGGCGCATTTGCTGCTTCATCTGCTCATGCTTCGCTTCCATTTCCTGATGCTTGGCCTTCATATCGCCCGGGCCTTCGGCGTGCAGGGGGCCGGCGGCGATGGCGAAGACTGCAGCGCAGAAAAGAGTCTTGGCGGTATGGCGCATCATGATTTTCTCCTTATGATAGAGGCGACGCTAATACAGGACGAAGCTACAGTGTAATCCTGGTGCCGAGTTCGATCACGCGCTCGGGTTGCAGCTTGAAATACTCCGCGGTTGCCGGGGCGTTGCGCTGCATCCAGCGGAACAGTTCCCGGCGCCAGGTGAACAGCCCCGGTTTCGCGGCGCGCGCGAGGGTGGCTTTGCCGAGGAAGAAGGTCGTATCCAGGGCCTCGAATTTTAGCCCGTGTCGCTCAAGCAGCTTCAGCCCTTTGGGCACGTCAGGTTCCTCCATGAAGCCGTAGTGCAGCGTCGCCTGGTAGACATGGCCGCGCTCGATTACGCGCACCTCGGTGCGCTCCTGGTCGGAGAGACGCGGCACGTCCTCATTGCCGATGGTCAGGAACACGATGCGCTGGTGCAGGACCTTGTTGTGCTTGAGGTTGTGCAACAGCACTGTGGGTACCGAGTTGGGATCCGGCGACAGGTACACGGCGGTGCCCGGCACGCGCGGAATATCCGCGCTGCACAGTGTCGGGAAGGCATCCAGCAGCACGCGCTTGCTTCTCTCGTGCGCAGTGAGGATGGTCTCGGCGCGGTTCCAGGTCGTCAGCATGATGAACAGCGCCAATCCGCACGCGAGCGGGAACCAGCCGCCGTCGGCGATCTTGGTGGCGTTCGCGGCGAAAAACACGATTTCCATCGTGCCGACCAGCGCGAGCACGATAAGAAACAGCGGGTTCAGCCGTTTCGGCAGGAACACGGCGACCACGGCGACCAGCGCTGTCGTGAGCACCATGGTTCCGGATACCGCAATGCCATAGGCCGACGCGATTGCGCTCGAGGTCTTGAAGCCCAGCACCAGCAGGATCACCAGCACCAGCATGGTCCAGTTCAGCTGCGGGACATAGATTTGGCCGCGCTCGGTTTCGGAGGTGTGCCGGGTCTGTATGCGCGGGAGGTAGCCTAGGCGCGTGGCCTGTTGCGTAACCGAGAACGCCCCGGAAATCGTCGCCTGCGACGCGATCACGGTCGCTACCGTCGAGAGGAGCACCAGGGGCATCAGCAGATCCTCCGGCGCGAGCAGATAAAACGGGTTCTTAACCGCCTCTGGATTGCGCAGCACGAGCGCTCCCTGGCCGAAGTAGTTGATGATCAGCGAAGGAAACACCAGCCCGAACCACGCCAGCCGGACGGGCGTCGCCCCGAAGTGGCCCATGTCGGCGTACAGCGCCTCCGCGCCGGTAAGGGCAAGGAACACCGCGCCGAGCACGAGAAAGCTGAGCCCGGGCGACCGCCAGGCGAAGGCGAGCGCGTACCTCGGATCGAGCGCCGCGAGCACCGCGGGTGTTTGCAGGATCGAGACCGCGCCGAGCGCGGCAAGCGCGAGGAACCAAATCACCATTATCGGACCGAAAAGCTTGCCGATCGCGCCGGTGCCATGGCTCTGGATGACAAACAAGCCGACCAGGACCGCAATCGTTATCGGCACGATCCAGTGCTCGAAGGCGGGCGTCGCCACCGACACGCCTTCGACTGCGGAAAGCACCGAGATTGCGGGCGTGATGATCGCGTCGCCGTAGAACAGGGATGCGCCGAAGATGCCGAGCATCGCCACCGTCCAGGCAAGGCGCGGATGCTCGCGCGTCAGGCGCGAGGCGAGCGCGAGGAGCGCGAGTATGCCGCCTTCGCCGCCGTTGTCGAAGCGCAGGACTATGGTCACGTACTTCAGGGAAACGATCATCGTGATCGACCAGAACATCATCGACAGCACCGCGAACACATTCGCCTCGGTGAACGGCAGGCCATGCGCGCCGGTGAGCGCCTCCTTGAACGCGTACAGCGGGCTGGTGCCGATGTCGCCGTAGACGACGCCGAGCGCACCGAGGGTCAGTATCGCCAGCGGGGATCTTCCGCCAGATTCGGTGCCGGCGTGGGTGCTTGAAGGCATGGGTAAGCTCGGAAAGGCTGCGGCAGGAAACGGACTATATCTTCTTTTATGCTGCGTTGCCATATGGACGGTCAGGCGGGGATTTCAGCATGACCGAATCCAAAAATGTGACTCCGGGCGCAGCGAGGAATTGGCCGTTGGCCGGCCCATGCGGCGAGGGGGGCGCGCGTGGCGTATGCCGCCTGCAACCGCGATTTTCCTGGCGTCACGACTTCCCGCCGGCACCTTTTTTTACCTCGTTCTTCATTGGCTCGCCGCGCGCGCTCGACCCGAGGTTGTGCAGAAACATTGCCGTGGCGCGCGCATCATTGCCGGCCGAAGCCGCAGCGTTGTGCGGCGAGAGCACCACGTTCGGCAGGTCCCACAGCGGCGACTCCGCGGGCAGCGGCTCCTGTTCGAACACGTCGAGATACGCGCCGCCAAGATGGCCGCTAGCGAGCGCCGCGATCAATGCCTGCTCATCGATGATTTCGCCGCGCGCAACGTTGACGATGCGCGCGCCCCTGGGCAGCCGCGCGAGGCGCCCGGCGTCGATCATCCTGCGCGTCTCGTCGGTCAGCGGACAGGTGAGCGCGAGCCATTGCGCGCGCGGCAGCAGTTGATCGAGCGCAGCGGGCGGATGCATTTCATCGACCGGGTCGTCCGGCTGCCGGCTGCTGCGGCGCACGCCGATCACGTGCATGCCGAGCGCCTGCGCGATGCGCGCCATGGTCTTGCCGATCTCGCCTACGCCCACCAGCAGCAGCGTCTGGCCACTCAGATCGTCGGGCGCGCTGTCGCCGCGCACCGGCTCCCAGGAGCGCCGGCGCTGCGCGGCCATCCAGCCGGGAAAGCCGCGCGCGAGCATCAGCATGCCGGCCGCGGCGGTAACGCCGACCGGCTCCGCGTTGGCGCCCGAGGACGTGGTGACGCGCACGCCGCGTTCGAGCATCTGGCCGAACACCGGATTGTCGGTGCCTGCATGGAACACATGCAGCCAGCGCAGGCGCCCGGCCTTGTAGCAGGCCGAGAAGAACTGGCGCGAAAAATCCGGGAACAGGTCCTGCGAGAAATAGGCGATCTCGATGCGCTTGCAGGCATCCGCGTCGAGCCGCGCCTCCCGATCCGCGGGCAACACGATGGGGTCGAGCGTTACCCCCAGCTCTGCCGCTTGCGCGAGCAGCGCGGCGCCCGAGGCTTGATGAAAGCGGTGCGAGAGCAGTATTGCAGTCATTCCCGGTCTCCGAATGGGGCGGGCCGCGGGGTTTCTTTCGGGGGGCGGCAGCTTCCCGCCCTGCGGCCAATCTCAGAACAGATGCACGGCAGTCGGCCAGAAAAATCCGATCAGCGAAAACGCCACGCCGACGACGCCGAGCGCACCCGCGATCCACACGAGCACGGCGAGCCCGGTGATGATGGAAGCCGATGCCAGCACGATGGCGATCTGCACCGCGCCGGAGGCGAGCTCGTAGTTGTGGTACGCGGCGAGTGCATGGTCGCGCTTCTGCTCGGTGGCCTTGGCGCGCGCGGCGAGTTCCTTGCGGCCCTCGTTGGTCTCGGGCTCGGAGTCGTAGCGCTCGGCGGTCTTGCGCCAGCCGGCGATCTGTTTGTCGATGAGATCCTTGGCCTTCGGATCGGTGGTTTGCGCCAAGCCCAGCGTGGCGCTCTCGGCCGCCGTTTTCATCATGGTGAGGCGCACCGTCTTCGCCTGGAAGAACGTCCACAGGTTCGACGCCTCGATGTTCAGACTCAAGGCCTGCGTCTGGGCGCCCTTGCCCAGCGTTTCCGAGAACGCCAGCACCAGCGCCAGAATTGCGATGAGCAAGCCGATCTGCTTGCTGCCCTCGTCATGATGAGCGGGGCCGTGTCCGTGTCCTGCCGACATGTGAAAATCCTCCCTGCGTGATCGAAGGCGCCTATTGTCGCGCATTTACGCGGCATGGCGCTTGGCGCTGCACCGCCTGTGCCGCGAGAGCCGGTCGCCGCAGCCTGCGCTAGCCGCCGAGATGGAAAGCCGCAGGCAGAAACAGGGTGAACCAGGGCACCAGCGCCACCAGCAACAGGGCGAGGAACAGCACCACCAGGAACGGAATCATCGCGCGTGTCGATTTCTCGATGGTGGTCTCGCACACGGCGCAGGAGACATAGAAGCCGATGCCTATCGGCGGCATGAACAGGCCGATGCCCATCGCGATCAGCAGCACGATGCCGTAATGCAGCGGGCTTATGCCGACTTGGCCCGCAATCGGCATCAGGATCGGCGCCAGGATCAGCAGCGCGGGCAGGCCCTCGAGGATCGAGCCGACCACGATCAGCAGCAGGATCGAGCCGAGCATGAACAGCCACTGGCTCTCGTGCGCGCCGGTCAGGATCTCGACCAGGCGTTGCGGCAGGTAGGCGACGGTGAGCACCCAGGAGAAACTCGACGCGGCGGCGAGTATGAACAGGATCATGCCGGAAATCGCGGCGCAGTCGACGATGCAGCGGACGAACTCGCGCGCGCCGAGTTCACGATAGATCAGGCCGGCGAGCACGATGCCGTAGATCACGGCGAAGGACGAGACTTCGGTGGGGGTGCCGATGCCGAGCAGGATGCCGACGAACAGGATCACCGGCATCAGCAGCGGCAATATGCCGCCGGCGCCCGCGCGCGCGACCTGGCGCAGGCTCGCGCGCGGCAGGCGCTTGGTGTTGGCGCGCCGCGCCTGAAAGTAGATCAGCGTCATCAGGCAGGCGGCAACCACCGCGGCCGGGACGATACCGGCGACGAACAGCGCGCCGATGGACAGCGACGTGACCGAGCCGAGCACCAGCATCGCGATGCTCGGCGGCACGGTTTCGCCCATCGCGGCCGAGGCCGCGAGCACGGCCGCGCTTTGCTCCAGGCTGTAGCCTTCCCGGCGCAGCATGTCGCGCATGACCGAGCCCACGGCGGCCACGTCGGCGGTCTTCGCGCCTGAGAGGCCCGAGACGATGTACATGCTTACCACCATCACCTGCAGCAGTCCGCCGCGGAAATGTCCGACCAGCGCGTGCACGAAACGCACCAGGCGCAGGCTGATGCCGCCGGTTTCCATGATCATGCCGGCGAAAATGAAAAACGGCAGCGCGAGCAGCACGAAATTGCCGGTGCCGTCGACCATGTTCTGGGCGAGCGCGACCATCGGCACCGCGCCGGAGGCGTACAGAAAACCGAGGGTCCCGAGCAGCAGCGCGAAACCGACGGGCAGTCCGATCAGCACGGTGCTGAAGAACAGGCCGAGTGCGAGGCCGAGCGCCGCATCCCCGGCGAACCAGGGGCGCCAGGCGTCGCGCGTCAGCGCGAGCATGAAGACGAACGCGAAGAACATGCCGCCCACCCGCTGCACCGTCGGGCGGTGCAGGGCGAGCAGGCGCTCGATCGCCGTCAGCGCGAGCACGGCCATGCTGATGATCAGCGGGAGCGCGTACCAGCTCGCGTGTATCTGCAGGATCGGCGTCAACTCGTACCAGCGCGCGATCAGCAGCGGCACCGAATTGTAGCCCGCAATGAGCGCGATCGCGAGCACGAGGAACTCGGTCAGCGCGTAGCAGACGCGCCGCCACTGCAGCGGCAGCACCGCAATCAGCGTATGCACGAAGGCGTGCTCGTTGCGCCGGTAGGCGTAGGCGCCGCCGAGGAAGGCGATGGTCGACAGCGCGAGTTTCGCCGCCTCGTCGGACCACAGCAGGGGAAAATCGAAGAACGAGCGGCCGACGACGTTGAAAAAGACGACGCCGATTTCGGAGAGCAGCGCCAGGGCGAGCACGCCCTTGAGCGCGTGGTCGAGCGCGCGCGTCGCTCGGTTTTTCGCCAGAGGGTAAGGCGCGGCCGGATCGAGGTCCGTCGGGACCAGATGCGATTCACTGGTCACGTTTCACCCGTTCCCGCCTGCGCCGCGTGCAGGTAAAGGCGTCCGCGCAGATGTATCCGCGCGGGCGTGGAGCAATTGCAATGCGTGCCTAAACGAATCGCACTCGTGCTCAGGCACTCGCCGCCTTGATCACTTTGTCGGCGAACTCGGCGCCGATCTTGCCGCGGTACTCGGCGTACACCGGATCCATCGCCTTCCTGAAAGCCGGGTAATCGATATCGTTCACGAGCAGTCCGCGTTGCTCACAGATCTTGCGGTTCTCGACCGATTTATCGGCGATGAGCTTGCGCCAGCCGGGCTGGATCTCCTTCACCGTCTCGCGGATTTCCACCAACTGCGCGGC
>Ga0208716_1000394_pt1 | contig 18556 bp, 17 predicted proteins | sample NGESurdeep092012_8_FD_184482 | JGI IMG/M metagenome (GOLD analysis project Ga0208716, IMG submission 184482) | Arctic peat soil microbial communities from Barrow, Alaska - NGEE Surface sample 415-3 deep-092012 (SPAdes) | ecosystem: Environmental > Terrestrial > Soil > Wetlands > Peat ...
CTTGGGGCGCAAGCGACGGCACGGCGCCCCTGCTCAGGGTGCTGCTCGGACCCGGACCCCGGCACGCGTCAGGTCGTGCTCGGCGGCCTGAGGATCCTGCATGACCCGGAGGGCCTGCTCGCCCAGCTCCTCGCCGCCTGCGGCGCCGGGCCTTAGGCCGTCGCGTCGGTCGGCGCCGGCGGCGACACGTGCGCGGGCCGCGTCAGCGAGGCGATGGCGCCGATGATCGCCAGGCCGGCGCCGGTGAGCATCGCCAATCTGTAACCCGTCGCATAATGGCCGGCGGCGATCGATGCCAGCGCGTGACTGCCGACGTTGTGACCGTGAGTGTAGAGGAACCGTCCGCCGAGGCGACCCAGTTTGCTTGCAGCGATACCCCCGAGCACGGCCACGCTGAGTGCCATGCCGGTCACGCGCATGGTGCCGACAAACGCGCTCGCCACACCAAGCTGGCGGCGGCTCACGCTGCCCATGATCGCCGAAGTGTTCGGCGCGCTGAACGCCGCCAGCCCCACGCCGACCACGGCCAGACTGCCGACCACGCGGGGCATGCCGGCCGCGGACGGCATCGACGCCAACAGCACCATGCCGGCTCCGGTGATCACCATGCCGGAGGTGCTCAGCAGGCGCGAACCCAGCCTGTCGCTCAAGCGCCCACTCAATGGGCTGAGCGCCGCCTGCACCGCCGGTTGCCCGAGCATCAGCCAGCCGGTCAGTCCGGCCGACCGGCCCTGGACCACCTCGAGGAACACCGCCGTGAGGATGCTGATCGCATAGAGTGCCATGTAGTTGAGCAGCGCCGCCAGGTTGGCGCTGGCGAACAGGCGGTTGTGCAGGACCAGGTCGAAATCGAGCACCGGATCACTGACGCGCAGTTCTGTGACTGCGAACGCCGTGAGACTGACTGCCGACATCACGAGCAACGTGATCGTACGCGCCGCCGCCCAACCCCATTCCGACGCGAACGTCAGCGGCACAAGCAAGCAGATGAAGGCACCGCCGAGCAACACCGAACCGGCGATGTCCGGGCGCAGCGCAGCCTCTTCCCGCTCGACGCGCGGCAGCAGGAGCCATCCCCAGATGGCCACCGCCAGCCCGATCGGAAGGTTGACGAGGAAGATGGATCGCCAGCCGAGGTGCTGGACGAGTTGGCCACCGAGCACCGGCCCGACGCTGAGACCTACGTACACCGCCATCACGTTGATGCCGAGAGCGCGTCCTCGCTCCTGCGGCGGGAACACGGCGGTGACGATCGCCGTCGACGTGGCGCTGAGCAAGGCGCCACCAACACCCTGGACGATGCGGCTGCCGATCAGCCAGGCGCCGTTCATGCTGAGCGCCGCCGCCAGCGATCCGAGCGTGAAGATGACGACACCGGCAAGGTAGAAGTGCACGCGACCGTGGTGATCGGCCGAGCGGCCCAGCGGGATGAGCAGCACGGCGACGGCGAGAAGGTAGGCCGCCTGCACCCAGATCGAGGCGCTGAAGCTCAGGTGGAGCTGGGGGCTCATCACGGGCAGGGCGACCGACACGATGGAGCCGTCGAGCGGGGTCATGAAGGCACCCACGGACGCGAGCGCCAGCAACTCCCAGCGGCGGTCGTACAGTTCGTCGGCGGTGATACGGTGGAGCGTGGGCATCGGGGGAGTTTACAGTAACCTAGAACGAGGCAACAAAGTTGTCGATCAGTTGTCGACAGAGCTGTCGCGATTCGGCGACGACGTGCGACATCAGTTCGTGCAGGCACGCAAGCAGCTCCGGATCGCGCTGCCGGAGCCCCTTGTTGTCGCGCCTGATCCAGTAGGTCAGCATCGACTCGTCGACCTCGGCGTGGAACTGCACGCCCCAGGCGCGGCGACCGACCCGGAACGCCTGCACTCCGGGGTCGTCGCCGCGCAGAGCCAGTACGGTCGCCGCGGCCGGCACCGTGAACGAATGCGCGTGCCACTCCAGTGCGTTGAACGGCGACGCGATGCCGTCGAAGAGCAGGTCGCGCCGCACGATCTCGACGGGCAGCCAACCGACCTCGGGCTCGCGGCGGGCATAGACGTCGCCGCCGAAGGCGGCGGCGAGCTGTTGCCCGCCGAGGCACACCCCCAGCACCGGCACATCGGCTTCGACCGCGGCGCGCAGCAACTGCTGCTCCTCCCCGATGAACGCGTACTCGCCCGCCTGATCGACGTTCATCGACCCACCGAGCACGATCAGCGCGACGTGCCGCCCGAGTTCATCGAGCGCCGGCAGGCCGACGCCCGCGTGCAACTGGCGCACGTCGACCGTCATGCCGGCGTTGACCAGCGCCTCGAGCAGCGTGCCGGCATGCGCAGCGGCCTCATGCTGGACGATCAGGACCGGTTTGTCTGTTGGTGCGTTGAGCATCGATACCTGTGCGGATTCTACCCAGGTATGCCGTGATCGCCCCCCGGCGCAAACGTCATCGAGGACGGCGGAGACCGCGCCACACCAGCGGCTGCCGGATCCCACGGAGCCCGAGAAGAGCCGCCGCTCTCGACGCCGGCCACATGGGACTTGGGGGCGCCCGCACGAGACGGGCCTCGACAAGGGCCGCGACGAGCTCCGCGATCCGCGCCTCGGAAGATGGTTGATGGTGGGCGACGTTGGGATCGAACCAACGACCTCTAGCTTGTCGAGCTAGCGCTCTCCCAACTGAGCTAGTCGCCCACGGGGGCGAGAGTATACCAGACGTCGCAACGCCCGGCAGCCTCGGTGATGGCCGACCCAGGGTCGGGAACGAATCCGCCGGCGGATGCATCTGCAAGTGGTAGCGTTGACCCCGCAGCGGCGCCTCCAGGTCGGGTGCCCCGAACACGACGGCTGAGGTGCAAGCAGGTGGCGATTCACGGGAGACCACATTTGAGGGCGAGCGCGGCGAGGGCGCTGAGCGCCGTGGCCGCGCTCGCCCTCGCCGCCTCCCCGCTCGCCGCCTGCGGTGCGAGCGGCTCACCTACCCCCGTAGTCACGGTCACGGTGACGAGATCGGCGACGGCTTCGGCCACGGCAACGCCGTCGCCCAAGCCGTCGACCGTCAGGCCCTCGCCGACGGCGACCGCCACGCCGTTTCAGAGCACCATCTCCTCAGTCGACTCGGCAACGCGCGCGGCGATGCTCGCTTCAGGCTCGTGGAGGTCCGGCTGCCCCGTGCCGATCGACGACCTGCGCGTGCTGACGATCACGTACTGGGGCTTCGACGGCCGTGCGCACAGCGGCAAGCTCATGGTGAACCGCGACGTCGCGACCGACGTCGTCACGGCCATGCGCACGCTCTACGATGCACGCTTCCCGATCCGTCGCATGGAGCTCGTCGACAAGTACGGCGCCGATGACGAGCGGTCGATGACCGCCGACAACACCTCTGCCTACAACGGCCGCAAGGTGCCTGGGTCGACGGTCTGGTCGCAGCATGCCTACGGACGCGCGATCGACATCGACCCGCTCGAGAACCCCGAGGTGCAGGGCGCCGTCGTCGACCCGCCGGCAGCCGCCCGCTTCGTCGACAGATCGCTCGCGGCAACGGGCATGATCCACCCCGGCGACATCGTCGTGAGGGCGTTTGCGGCGGTCGGCTGGAAGTGGGGCGGCTACTGGCACTCGCTCAAGGACTACCAGCACTTCTCGCAGAACGGGGATTGAGCAGCGCGGGAGGCTGTTTGGCTAGCTCCGCCAGCGCTTCAGGGTGGTGATCGACTCTCGCGCCGCTGCCTCAGCCTCGTCGGTGGACAAAGCAAGATGGGTCGTCATGTGGTCGATCGACATCCCGATCATGTCTTCGACATCGAGATCAGGCATCGTGAAGGCGCCGCTTTCGTAGCAGAACGCGCAGTACTCGTCGTTGCGCGTCCCGTCGACGTACGTACCGTAGTTGTCGGGATCGTCCGTCAAAGGCATGCCGCAGCTTTGGCACCGCGGTTCTTCGTCCATCGCCCCCTCCTCGCCAGCGGAATCTACCTCTTCTTCGTCTCCTGACCATTGCCTGCGCGCCAGACCAGGAATGAGTGTACGAAGCCGTCGAGGTCGCCGTCCAGCACTCCCGGCGCATTGCCGACTTCGTGGCCGGTGCGCAGGTCCTTGACCATCTGGTACGGATGCAACACGTAGCTGCGGATCTGGCTGCCGAAATTGACGTCGCGCACCTCGCCGCGCTCGCGCGCGAGCTCGTCGGCCAGCTTCCGCTCCTCGAGCTCGAGGAGCTTGGACTTGAGCATCCGCATCGCCGTTGCGCGATTGCTGATCTGCGAGCGCTCGTTCTGGCACTGCACGACGATGTTGGTGGGGATGTGGGTCATGCGCACGGCGGAGCTCGTCTTGTTCACGTGCTGGCCGCCGGCGCCGCTGGAGCGGTAGGTGTCGATACGCAAGTCGCCTTCGTCGATCTCGACATCGACCTCGTCGGAGACGAGCGGGCTGACCTCGACCGCGGCGAAGCTGGTGTGGCGCCGGTTGGCGGAGTCGAACGGCGACATGCGCACGAGACGGTGCACGCCCTTCTCCGACGCGAGAAGACCGTAGGCGTTGTCGCCTTCGACCGTGAGGGTGACGCTCTTGATGCCCGCCTCGTCACCCTCTTGCGTGTCGTTGATCTCGACCTTGAAGCCGCGGTGCTCGAACCAGCGGAGGTACATGCGCAGCAGCATCTCGGCCCAGTCCTGCGATTCGGTACCGCCGGCGCCGGGGTGGATGGTGACGATCGCACCGCCCTCGTCGTAGCGGCCACTGAAGAAGCGCTGCTCCTCGCTGCGCTCGAGCGCGCGCTCGAGCTCCGCGACGCCGTGCACGAGCTCTTGCAAGAGCTCGTCGTCGACGGCGTCCTCGGCCAGCTCCTCACGGACCAGCTCCTCGGTCGTCTGCAGATCGCCGAAGCGCTCTTCGAGCGCCGTGAACTCGGCTAGGCGATGCTTGAGACGGCTGTACTGGGAAGAGACGACCGGCGCCTGCGCCTGGTCGTCCCAGAACCCGGGCGCGCGCATGCGCTCTTCGAGGGCGGCGATCTCGGCAGTCAGCTTGGAGGGGTCAAAGATAGCTCCGCAGCCAGCTCAGACGCTCGGTGGCGTCTCGGAGCCGCTCGCGGAGCGAGTCTGCCTGGGCAAGCGCTTCTGTCGTGCTCTGTGCCATGTCTCCGGGATTATACCTGAGTACGGCCGCGCCCACCGTGAAACGAGCGGGACGCTCGCGCAGCGAGCATCTACGGCGTTGCACGGCGCCCGATGTGGATCTACTTCCCGTGAAATGAGCAGCACGCGCGCGCAGCGCGCGTCGACGGCATTGCACGGCGCCCAGACGAAGTCGACTAGGCGCCGTGACAACGCTTGTACTTCTTCCCGCTCCCGCACGGACACGGATCGTTGCGCCCGACCTTCTCGACGACGACGCGCTGCTGCACGGCGACCGGACTGCCGGCCTGGATCGCCGGTGCTTCCCCCGACGGCCCCGGCGACGCCCCGGGCATGCCCGGGGCGTCGCCGCCGGTCGGATGACCCAGCTGCTCGCCGGCAGCCATCGCGGCACCGGCGAACGACGTTTCGTAGATCAGGTCGTCGCCGCTGGTGTAATTGAAGGCCATCATCGGCTGCTCGAGCGTGATCGCCGTGAAGACCGCAAGGTCTTCGGCCCGGTTCTTTAGCAGCGTCGTGACCGTGCTCTGCTTGATGCCCTCGAGCATGTCCTGGAAGAGGTCGAACCCCTCGGACTTGTACTCGACCAGCGGGTCGCGCTGACCAAGCGCGCGCAGGTGGATGCCCTCCTCCAGGTAGTCCATGTCAAGCAGATGGTCCTTCCAGCGCGTGTCGATGACCTGGAGCATCACGGCGCGCTCGGCGGCGCGCATCTGCGCTGCGCCGAGCACCTGCTCGCGCTGTTCGTACTGGGCCGTGGCGTCGGCGGCGGTCAGCTCGATGACATCTTCGACCGTGGCCGTCGCCCTGTCGATCTTCTTCGCTGCAAGCGTCGCATCGAAGAGTGTGCGCAGACCGACGAGCATTGCGTCGAGGTCCCAGTCCTCGGCGTAATCGGTGCCGCCGATGTGCGTGCGTACGACGTTCTCGACCTGCTCGGCGATCATCTCGCGCACCTGCTCGCCGAAATTCTCACCTTCGAGGATGCGGTTGCGCTGCTCATAGACGACGCGCCGCTGCTCGTTCATGACCTCGTCGTACTTGAGCACCGACTTGCGGCGCATGAAGTTGAGCTCTTCGACCTTCTTCTGCGCCTTTTCGACCACGCCCGTGAGCATCTTGTGCTCGATCGGCAGGCCCTCTTCGGGGCCTAGTCGATCGAGGATGCGATACATGCGGTCGCCGGCGAACAGGCGGATGAGATCGTCTTCGGCCGACAGATAGAAGCGGCTGAGACCGGGGTCACCCTGGCGACCCGAACGGCCGCGCAACTGGTTGTCGATGCGGCGACTCTCGTGGCGCTCGGTGCCGAGCACGTAGAGGCCGCCCGCGTCGGGCACGCTCTCGGCGAGTTTGATGTCGACGCCCCGGCCGGCCATGTTGGTGGCGATCGTCACCGTGCCGCGGAGACCGGCGTTCTTGATGACCTCCGCCTCGCGCTCGTGCTGCTTGGCGTTGAGCACGTTGTGCTCGATGCCGCGCCGCTCGAGCAGCCGCGAGAGGTGCTCGCTGACCTCGACCGACACGGTACCGACGAGGATCGGCTGGCCGGCCGTGCTGCGCTCGACGATGTCCTCGACGACGGCCGCGAACTTCTCCGTCTTGGTCTTGAAGATGAAGTCGTTGCGGTCATCGCGGATCATCGGCACGTTGGTGGGGATGGTGACGACCTCGAGCCCGTAGATCTGGCGGAACTCGTCCTCCTCGGTCTTGGCGGTGCCGGTCATGCCGGCCAATGTCTCGTACATGCGAAAGTAGTTCTGCAGGGTGATCGTCGCCAGCGTCTGGTTCTCCTCGCGGATCGCGACGTGTTCCTTGGCCTCGATCGCCTGGTGCAAGCCCTCGGAATAGCGCCGGCCATCGAGGATGCGACCGGTGAACTCGTCGACGATCAGCACCTCGCCGTCCTTGACCACGTACTCGACGTCCTTGTGGAAGAGCGACTCCGCACGCAGCGCCTGGACGAGGTGATTGACCAGGGAGCCGTTGGATTCCTTGTAAAGATTGTCGACATCGAGCGCCGTCTCGACCTTGGTGACGCCTTCTTCGGTGATCGCCGCAGTGCGCTGCTTCTCGTCGACTTCGTAGTCGGTGCCCGGCTTGAGGCGCGGCACGACACGGGCGAACTTGCGATACGTGTCGGCCGCGGTCTCGGGGGCACCGGAGATGATCAGCGGCGTGCGCGCCTCGTCGATGAGGATCGAGTCGACTTCGTCGACGATGCAGTAGTAGTGACCGCGCTGGACTTTATGCCCGAGGCGCATCGCCATGTTGTCGCGCAGATAGTCGAAACCGAACTCCGAGTTGGTGCCGTAGGTGACGTCGGCGCCGTAGGCGACGCGGCGTTCCTCCGGAGTCATCGCCGCCTGGATGACGCCGACCTCGAGGCCGAGGAAGCGGTAGACCTGGCCCATCCACTCGGCGTCGCGCTTGGCGAGGTAGTCGTTGACGGTCACGAGGTGCGTGCCCCGTAGGGCGATCGCGTTGAGGTACATCGGCAACGTCGCGACGAGCGTCTTGCCCTCGCCGGTCTTCATCTCGGCGATGTCGCCCTCATGCAGCACGACGCCGCCCATGAGCTGCACGTCGAACGGGCGCATGCCGAGGGCGCGGCGACCGGCTTCGCGGGCGACCGCGAAGGCTTCGGGGAGCAGGTCGTCGAGATACTCGCCGCGCGCATGCCGCTCGCGAAACTCGATCGTCTTGGCGCGCAACGCTTCGTCCGAGAGCTTCTCGATATCGGGCTCGAGCGCATTGATCAGCACGACCTGCTCTTCGAGCTGCCTCATGCGCTTGCCCTCGCCGGCGTGCAGCAGCTTGTCGACGATGCTCACCATCTGGTGCTCACTCTCGAATCGTGTGCGACGGAAGCGGCGATCGTCACGCCGTCGGCTCGATCAGACCGTAGTGGCCGTCGCGGCGACGGTACACGATGTTGGTGGCGTTTGTCTCGGCATTCGTGAAGACGAAGAAGTCGTGACCGATCAGCTCGAGCTGCAAGGTCGCCTCGTCGACGCCCATCGGCTTGAGCGCGAACTGCTTCGTCTTGACGATCCGGCCGTGGCCATCCGCCGGCGGCGGCGTGATCTCCTCGGGGGCCGCCGCGGTCGCCGCCGCCGGCGGCTCCTCCACACCGGGCGACGCCTCTACCTTGGCGTGCGTGTGGCGCTGGTTCTTGTGGTAGAGCTTGTCGTGGTACTTCTTGACCCGGCGCTGCAGCTTGTCGGTCACCAGATCGATGGACGCGTACATGTCGTCCGAAGACTCCTTGGCCCTGATCACCGGACCCCGCGTGAAGATCGTCGCCTCAGCGACGTTGGGGGCGGCGATGCTCGGGTTCTTCTCGAAGATCAGTTCGAGCTCGACCCGACTCACCTCGTCGATGTGACGCTCCTGGAGGAGGCGATGCACGCGCGCGAGCTTCTCCTCAGCGTAGTCCTGCAGAGCTTCGGTCACAGCGACGTTCCGGCCTTTGATCTGGATCTTCATCGACCTCGCTCCTTCTACCTATAGTTTCGCCGCGTCGGGAACGACGCGAACGGCACGTGCGAAAGTGAATACATGGGGTTCACAACCGACAACGACAAGCGCTTTGGAGCACTCGCTCAACGTTTCACCTGTGGTGTAGACGTCGTCAACGATTACTACCCGCTTTAGCTCGCCCGCTACCCTGCGCGCCACCGGCGCGGCGCCGAAGGCGCCGCGCACATTGGCGCAGCGCTCGTCGGCGGCGAGCTCGCTCTGCCGGCGGCCGTGACGCGTGCGCACGAGCAGGTCGACGAACGGCAGGTCGGCGGCGCGGGCGAGCTCGCGACCGAGCAGCTCGGCCTGGTTGAAGCCGCGCTCGAGACGGTGGCCGCGGTGCGCCGGTACGGCGGTGACCGCCTGGGGCGCTGCCGGGCCGCAGGCGCCGGGCAGCGCCCGCGGAAAGTGCGGCGCCGCCAGGTCGGCCATCTCGCGCGCGAGTGAACGCAAGGCACGGAACTTGCAGGCCGTGACGAGACGTCGCGCCGGCCCTTGATAGCTGAAGGCGGCGCGCGCCGAGACGAAGCCGAGTCGGCGCGCGCGACACTCCCGACATTCAGCGACGGCAACGCCGGACGGGCTGCCGCAGTGGCCGCAACGCGGCCCGTCGAGCGGCACCAGGCCGGCGCCGCACTGCCGGCACAACCAGCTGCCGGCCGCACCACACACGACGCAACGCTTGGGCAGGAACAGGTCGACGACGCCGTCGAGCACATCACGCGCCGCCGGTCTCATGGCGCCACCGGCCGTTCTGAGTCGACCGTCGAGCACGGTTCGAGACGCGCTCGCGGACCGACGATCGCGTGCGCCGCCACCTGGCACCGGTCGCCGATGACGGCGCCTTCGTGAACGATCGCGTGGTGCTGGATGTGCACGTCGCGCCCGAGGATGCCGCCGAGAGCCCGCGCACGCCGGCCTGTATGCACGCCGTTCCAGTGGATCACGCCCTCGAGCACCGCTCCGGACTCGATAACGCAGCCGTCGCCGACGATGAGCGGCCCAACGAGCATCGCGTCGTCTTCGACACGGCAGCCCGTGCCGATGAGCACCGGGGGCTTGATCACGGCGCTGGCGGCGATCTCCGTGCCGGCGCCGACCCACACACCGGGCGACGTCTCCTCGCCCGGCACGACCACATTGACGCGGCCCAGCAGCGCATCGAAGTTGCCGAGGCGATACTGCTCGATGTTGCCGACGTCGTTCCAGTACGACTCCAGCGGCCACACGTGGAACTTCGCAGCAACCGCAAGCATCGCCGGGAACACATCGTGGGCGAAGTCGGTGAACACACCGTCGGAGATGTAGTCGAAGATACCGGGCTCGAAGGCGTAGATGCCACAGTTGCAGAGGTTGGAGAGCGCCTCGCTGCGCGGCGGCTTCTCCTGGAAGCCGGTGACGCGGCGCTGCTCGTCGTGGACGACCACGCCATAGAGCGAGGGGTCGGAGACGCGCTTGACGACCATCGTGGCGAGGCCGCCCGTGGACTGGTGGTAGGCGACGAACGCGCTCAGGTCGACGTCGGTGAGCGCGTCGCCGCTGACGACCACGAACGTGCCATCGGCGAAGAACTCGCGGAAGGTGCCGACGCCGCCGGCCGTGCCGAGCAACTCCTTCTCCAGGTTGTAGCGCAACGCGAGTCCGAAGCGCGCACCATCGCCGAAGTGGCTGCGAATGTCGTCCGGATAATGGTAGAGGTTGGCCGCGACCTCGCGCACGCCGTGGCGGGCGAGCAGATTGAGGATGTGCTCCATCACCGGCCGGTTGAGGATGGGTACCATCGGCTTGGCCGTGAGGCCGGTCAGCGGGTAGAGACGTGTGCCCAGTCCGGCCGCCATGATCATCGCCTTGAACGGCCGGCGCGCATCGGTCATGAGATGCACTTGCCTTCGGCGCAGGCCGCGTGCAAGGACCGGCGATAGGGCGCGCGCAGGATCCCGACCTCGGTGATGATCGCCTGGATATTGGCGGCCGGCGTGACATCGAAGGCGGGGTGCAGGGCGCGCGCGCCCACGGGCGCGAGGCGTTGCCCGGCGAAGGATGTGACCTCGTCTTCGGAGCGCTCCTCGATGGGAATGCCCGCCCCCGAAGTGATGTGGCGGTCGACGGTCGTGAGCGGCGCCGCCACGTAGAACGGCACGCGGTGCTCCTTGGCGAGCACCGAGAGCGTATACGTGCCGATCTTGTTGGCCGTGTCGCCGTTGGCGGCGATGCGGTCGGCGCCGACGACGATGGCGCCCACCTCGCCGCGCGAGATGAAATGGCCGGCCATGTTGTCGCTGATGAGACGGTAGGGGATGCCTTCGACGGAGAGCTCCCAGGCGGTGAGCCGGGCGCCCTGCAGGAATGGCCGGGTCTCGTCTACGAACACGCTGATGTCGGGGTGCTCGGCGAAGACGGAGCGGATGACGCCGAGCGCCGTGCCATAACCGGCGGTCGCCAGCGCGCCAGCGTTGCAGTGCGTGAGGATGCGCGCGCCGGCGCCGAAGAGCGTCGCGCCGTGGGCGCCGATGCGCCGGCAGCGGTCGATGTCGTCGTCGTGGATCGCCCGCGCTCGAGCGAGAAGGCCGGAGGCGCAGCTCAGTGGACTGCCCTTCCAGCTGCGCCACACAGCGCTCATCTCGTCGATCGCCCACGTGAGATTGACAGCCGTAGGACGCGTTGCGGCGAGGCCGGCGGAAGCTTCGGCGAGGACGCCACGGAAGGCGTCGACGTCATCGTCGCGCAGAGCAGCCTCGCGACCCGCCAGGGCGAGTGCGCCGGCGGCGGCGACGCCGATCGCCGGCGCGCCGCGCACGGTCATGTCGGAGATACGCGCGGCGACATCGCGCCAGGTGAGGCAGCGCACGTAGCGCTCTTCGAGCGGCAAGGAACGCTGATCGATGAGCACGACGGCGTCGTCGAGGATCTCGACCGTGCGCACCCGGAGGCGCTCACCGCGCCCGTGAGCGCCGCCATCGTGAGTGCCCGACGGGTTCATGCCGGCCTCTCCACCATCGCCCCGGCGGGCCGTCAGGTGCCCTGGTTCCAGGAGGCGAGGTAGGCGGCCTGCTCCGGCGTCAGCGTATCGATGCCGACGCCCATAGTCTCGAGCTTGACCCGCGCGATCTCGTCGTCGATCTCGGCCGGCACCACGTAGACCTTCTTCTCGAGCGACGCGTGGTTCTTGACCATGAACTCCGCCGACAGCGACTGGTTGGCGAAGCTCATGTCCATGACGGCGGCAGGATGGCCCTCGGCTGCTGCCAGGTTGACGAGACGGCCCTCGGCGAGCAAGTAGATGCGGCGACCGTCGGCGAGCGTGTACTCCTCGACGTACTCGCGCACGGTGCGCTGCTTGACCGAGAGGCTCTCGAGCGCCGGGATGTCGATCTCGACGTTGAAGTGGCCGGTATTGGCGACGATCGCCCCGTCCTGCATGACCGCGAAATGCTCCTTGCGGATGACGTGGATGTCGCCGGTGGCGGTGACGAACAACCGCGCGACTTTAGCGGCCGCGGCGATCGGCATGACGCGGTAACCGTCCATCACCGCCTCGATCGCCTTGAGCGGATCGACTTCGAGCACGATGACGTCGGCGCCATGACCCTTCATGCGCAGTGCGAGGCCGCGACCGCACCAGCCATAGCCGGCGATGCACACTGTGCTGCCGGCGATCAGCATGTTGGTCGCGCGGATGACGCCGTCGAGCGTCGACTGACCGGTGCCGTAGCGGTTGTCGAACATGTGCTTGGTGTTGGCCTCGTTCACGGCGACGACCGGGAACATGAGGCCGCCCTCGGCCTCGAGTGCCTTGAGGCGGATCACGCCGGTCGTCGTCTCCTCAGTGCCGCCGATGATCTCGGAGGCCATGTCGGGACGCTCGCCGTGGAGCACGCCGATGACGTCGGCGCCGTCGTCCATAGTGATGTTGGGGCGATCGTCGACGCAGGCGTTGATATGTGCGTAGTAGGTCTTGTCGTCTTCACCCTTGATCGCGTAGACGCGTACGCCGTACTCCTTGACCAGGGCTGCGGCGACGTCGTCCTGCGTGCTCAACGGGTTGGAGGCACAGAGCACCACGTCGGCGCCACCGGCGACGAGCGTACGCATGAGGTTGGCGGTCTCGGTGGTGACGTGCAGGCAGGCGCCGACGCGCACTCCCTCGAGCGGACGCTCCTTGGCGAAGCGTTCGCGAATGGCGGCGAGCACCGGCATCTGCATGTCGGCCCACTCGATGCGCAGCACACCCTGCGGTGCCAGGGCGATGTCTTTGATGTCGAAACGCGTGTCGGTCACAGTGACCCCCCACCTTCTCCGTCGAGACTCGCCTGCGGAACGCCGCAGGCGGCCACCGTCAATGCGTGATATGCGGCCGTTATGACGGGTGCGACCAGGCAGTCGGCGATGGCATCGCAGTCGGTTTCGCGGACCGCCTCTTGCTCGAACGGCGTGAGCCGAAGACCATCGGTCACGCCCGCCACAAGGGCTTCTGAGTATACATGAGGGTCATCGCCCGTTCGAATCAGCGCGGGTTGATATATGCCGGTCAGGGTTGGGAAGCTGCGCGGCACGCCCGCCGGCCAGCGGCCGGTCAACGGGCCGCGCAGACCCACGTTGACGTGGTCGGCGATCGTCGCCAGCGCCGGTCGCGGGCCAGATCTCACCCACACAACGGGCACGACCAGGCCGACGACCCGTGGTCCTGCCCCGGACTCGCGGGCGACCCGTAACAGCTCGGCAACGCGACCGACGAAGGGTGTTGCCGAGCGCAACTCGTCGCGCGTGACGAGTGCGGGGACGATCTCTCCGAACAGTCGCGCGAGCGGGACGGAGTCGGCGACAACATCGGCGACGAGCAGTGCCGCGACCTCGGCCACCTCGCCCCACTTCCCTGCCGGAAGACTCACCTTGCGCCGCCGGCCACAGTCGCGCTCAGCTGCGCAAGTGGCGCTTGAGCTCCTCGATCGCCGCCACCGGGGTCGGGTCGACGCCACTGAGCACCGCAAGATACAGCGACACGAAGTCGCCCATCGTGATCACCGAGCAGACCCGGGCGAACGGCGACTCACCGGCGGCGGTCACGACGTCGACGCCCGCCGTTCGCCCCGAAAGGTGCTCCGCTGTGTAGTCGATGCGCCGCGCGATGCGCTCGTTCGCCCGCGGGTCGACGAGCAGCACGACGTGCATCGTGCGCGCCAGAGCCGGATCGCCGGTCCAGCCGACGATCTCGTTGTGGTTAAGCTCTGGGAACTCAGCGAAGAACGCCGGCGCCTTGCCGTTCTCGTTGATCTGCCCCTTCCAGCGTCGTGCCGCCGGCGCCGTGACCCCGGCACCGTAGATGAGTGCGACGTGGCCGTGCAGGCGGCGCGCGAGCGGCTTGGCCGGATTGGCCTCGTCGGGAACCGCGGGATGCAGCTCGGCCGCCATCGAGCGAACGATCTCGGCCGCTTCGGCGACTTGTGGCGCGAAGTCACCGACCAGGCCGGCCCAGTCGAGCGTCGCAGCAAGCGACGTCGCCAGGTAGCCCAAGGCGGCGCGCGGCTGCATGCCGGGCGGCACGGTGACCAGCGGTCGGTCGCGCTTGCGCGCCAGCGCGCCGAGCGCTCCCCCGGTGGCCACGCAGACCGGCCGGCAGCCACGCGCGAACGCGTCGTCAGCACAGGCGAGCGTCTCCTCCGTATTGCCCGAGTAGCTGACGGCGACGACCAGTGTGCGCGGCGAGACCCACGCCGGCAGGTCGTAGGCGCGCACCACCTCGAAGGGCACAGTGAGCCCGGGCATGCACACGCGCACGACGTCGGCGCCGATCGCCGAGCCGCCCATGCCGCAGACGACGACACCATCTGGCCTGTCCACCGGCGGCTTGAATGCGCGCAAGTCGTCGCGCGCTGCCTTCCAACCCTCCTCGAGCTGGTCCGCCAACGACGCAGCCATCGCGAAGTGGTCCTCGCTGTCGAACTCGCCGACAGACACCGGACCAAGGTCGGCAGCATCAGACGGACGCTGTGCGGAAGCCATCGTCCTCACCCGCCACGAATGATGCCGAGGACCAGGTCGCGCTTCTCCTCCATCAGCTCACGGGCGTCGGCGCCGAGATTGAGCCTCACGAGTGGTTCCGTATTGGAGGCGCGCACGTTGAAGTGCCAGTGCGGGTAGTCGGCGGAAATGCCGTCGAGCTTGGTCACCTCACCGTCGGCGAACTGCGCCTCGAGGCGCGCCAGCGTGCCGGCCACATCTTCGACCGTCGAGTTGATCTCACCGGAGATGAAGTAGCGGCTGCGCAACGGTTCGAGCAGCTCGGCAAGCGTGGCCCCTTTGCGCGACATCAGCTCGGGAATGAGCAGCGCCGGCACGAAGCCCGAATCGGCATTGAAGTTCTCGCGGAAGTAGTAGTGACCCGAGACTTCACCGCCGAAGAGCACGGGCTCGCGGCGCATGCGCTGCTTGAAGAATGCGTGGCCGACGCGGTTCATCAGCGGCACTCCGCCGTTGGCGCGGATCGTGTCGGGCACGGCGCGGCTGGCGCGCAGGTCGTACAGGATGGCGGCGCCGGGGTGCCTCACCAGCAGCGCCTCCGCCAGCAGGGCAGTGATGAAGTCGCCGGGCACGAACTCGCCCGTTTCATCGATGAAGAAGCAACGATCGGCGTCGCCATCCCAGGCGATGCCCAGATCGGCATGCTCGGCGAGCACGCGCTCGCGGATCTCGCGGCTGTTCTCCTCGAGCAGCGGGTTGGGTTCGTGGTTCGGAAAGCGCCCGTCGACCTCGAAGTACATCTCGACTCGCCGCAGCACGGTGCGGTCGAAGAGCATCGGGGCGAGCTTGCCGGCGATCCCGTTGGCGGCGTCCATGACGACCTTGAACGGACGAAAGCCGGCGACGTCGACGAGCGCGAGCAGATGGTCGACGTAGGTCGGGTAGAGGTCGAGGTGCTCATTTGCGGGGGCGGCGCCCGCCGGGATCGCATCGAGCGCCAGCACCCGGCGCATCAGCTCGGGCATCCCCGCCTCGCCGCTCAGCGGCAAGGCGCCTTCGGCGACGAGCTTCATGCCGTTGTACCGAGGTGGATTGTGCGACGCCGTGACCATGGCGCCGCCATCGAGAGCCCGCGATGCGACGGCAAAGTAGACCATCTCCGTAGGCACGGTGCCGATGTCGGTGATCGCCGCACCGGCGGCGGCGGCTCCGCCGCTGAAAGCCGCCGCGAGCTCCGGAGAGGACGGGCGCGGGTCCATGCCGACCGCCAGCGAAGCAGCGCCGAGCTGCCGAGTGAGAGCGTAGCCGATCCGCGCGGCGACGTCGGCGCTCAGCTCCTCTGGGTAGAGCCCGCGAATGTCGTACGCCTTGAAGATGCCCGCCGCGATGCTCATCGGTTCTCCCGACCTTCGGTCAACTCACGGAACTGTACGCTGCCGTCGGGCACGACGGTCTGCGGATAGAGGCTGATCCCGTTGGCGAGCCGGTTGCCCGCGCCAATGCGGCAGCCCTCGCCGACGACCGCCTGGCTCACGTGCGAGCCTTCGCCGAGCGAGCTGCCGCGCACGACCACGCTGTGCTCGACGACGGCATTCGCGGCGATCGCCACGTCACCCTGCACGACCGACTCCACGACACTCGCGCCGGCTTCGACGCGGCTGCCGGCGCCGATCACCGCCAGCGGACCGATGCGAGCAGCGGCGCCGATGGTCACGCCGTCGCCTATGTAGCACGGCGGCACGAGGCGGGCCGACGGATCGACGGAGGCGCTCGGCGCAACGTACGTGTACGTGTCGCCCATCTGCTCGACGACATGCGTGAAGACCGAGCGATCGAGGATGTCGAAGTGGGCCTCGAGGTAACTCTCGGGGGTGCCGATGTCGCGCCAGTAGCCCGTGCCGACGAACCCGTAAAGCGTGCCCGCCTGAGCCAGGCGCGGGAAGACACCGCGCTCGATCGAGAACATGACGCCGGCGGGGAGCATCTCGAGCACGTCGTGCTCGAGCACGTAGACGCCGGCGTTGATCAGCGCCTCTCCTTGCCACTCACCGGGCTTCTCGAGAAAGTTGGCGACGGCGCCGTCACCGCGGAGCTCCACAAGGCCGTAGCGACGCGGATCCTCGACCGGGGTCAGGTAGATAGTCGCCGCCGCCCGCTTGGCATGGTGAAGGGCGATCAGCGCCGTAAGGTCGACGTCGGTGAGGACGTCGCCGTTGAAGGCGAGAAACGGACCGGCGTCGAGCTTGCCGGCGGCGTTCTTGATGGCGCCGGCGGTGCCCAGCGGCTTGTCTTCTACCGCGTAGTCGACGGCGACGCCAAAACGTCGGCCGTCGCCGATCTCAGCCTCGATCGCCTCAGCGAGATACCCGGTCGAGAAGACCGCCCGCCGCACGCCGTGACGGACCAGGTTCTCGAGGATGTAGGCGACGAACGGCCGTTCGACGACGGGGGCGACAGGCTTGGGTACGAGAGAGGTGATCGGCCGCAACCGTGTACCCTCGCCGCCGACGAGGATCACGGCTTGGTCGCAGCCTGAGCGTCTGGGAGTCACGCTCGAGACCCCTACGACGGTTCGGATGCCGGCGCACGGACCTCGCCCACACCGACGCCATCGTAGTCGAAGCCGGCCTCAAACAGCGCCTCCGGGTCGAGGAAGTTACGTCCGTCGACGATGAGGCGGCCGCGCATGACCACGGACACGGCCGCCCAATCGAGCCGCGCGAACTCGCTCCACTCCGTCACCAGCACTGCCGCGTCAGCGCCTTCGAGTGCGGTCAGCGGATCGTCGACGATCGTGACGCCCGGGAACTGATCGTGGGCGCCTGCCGGGATGACCGGATCGTAGGCGGTGACGACCGCGCCCTCGCCGCGCAAGCGCGCGGCGAGCACGATCGACGAAGCCTCGCGCAAGTCGTCGGTGTTGGGCTTGAACGTGAGCCCGAGAAGCGCCACTCGTTTGCCGCGCAGGCGCCCGATGCGCTGCTTGAGTTTGGCGACGACGCGCCGCTTTTGCAGGTGATTGACCTCGAGCACCGCGCTGAGGAGCTGGAAGTGATAGCCCGAGTTGCCGGCGAGCTGCTTGAGCGCCTGCACATCTTTGGGGAAGCAGGAGCCGCCGTAGCCGATGCCGGCCTGCAGGAAGTGCGGGCCGATGCGATGGTCGAGACCCATGCCGAGCGCCACCTCGCGCACGTCGGCGCCGACCTGCTCGCACACATTGGCGATCTCATTGATGAAGGAGATCTTCGTCGCGAGGAACGCATTGGACGCGTACTTGATCATCTCCGCCGTCGCCACAGTCGTCCGTACGATGGTCGCGTCGATGCCGCGATAGAGTTCCTCGACAGCGTCGCCGTCCGCCGCATCGAAGGCGCCGATGACGATGCGGTCGGGCTCGAGGAAGTCCTGGATCGCGGCGCCCTCGCGCAAGAACTCGGGGTTCGAGACATAGCCGATGCCCTCGACCCCGGTGGCGGCGAGATCGGCCGTCAGCCGCTCGCCGCTGCCGACCGGCACCGTGCTCTTCATGACCAGCAGGCGCTCGCCGCCGTGTTCGGCGATCGCTCCGATCGCCGCCTGCACGCGGGACAGGTCGGCGTCACCTGACGGGGACGGAGGCGTGTCGACCGCAACGAATAGTACGGTGCATGCGTTGAGAAGCTCGTCGAGGTCGGTCGTGAACTTAATCCGGCCGGCGTTGTCGTCGATAAGCTTCTCGAGACCCGGTTCGTAAATCGGAACGACGCCTTTGCGCAGCGCCTCGATCTTGGCCGCGTCAACATCCAGGCAAACGACGCGATGCCCGAGGTGGGCGAGGCAGGCAGCGGTGACCAGACCGACGTATCCGACACCGACTACGCCGACCGGCGCTTCTGCGTCAACCACGTGCTCCGTGCCCCCCTGGTCGTTTGCCGGAAAGGGTATTCTGGAGCGTCAGTCTACCACAG
>Ga0208716_1000395_pt1 | contig 18546 bp, 28 predicted proteins | sample NGESurdeep092012_8_FD_184482 | JGI IMG/M metagenome (GOLD analysis project Ga0208716, IMG submission 184482) | Arctic peat soil microbial communities from Barrow, Alaska - NGEE Surface sample 415-3 deep-092012 (SPAdes) | ecosystem: Environmental > Terrestrial > Soil > Wetlands > Peat ...
GAGCCATGGCCAAGGCGAAGTTTGAGCGGTCGAAGCCGCACTGCAACGTGGGGACGATCGGGCACGTGGACCACGGGAAGACGACGCTCACGGCGGCGATCACGAAGATTGCGGCGATGAAGGGGTGGGCGAAGTACACGTCGTACGACGAGGTGGCGAAGGCGTCGGAGAGCCAGGGGCGGCGGGACCCGACGAAGATCCTGACGATCGCGACGAGCCACGTGGAGTACAGCTCGGCGAAGCGGCACTACGCGCACGTGGACTGTCCGGGGCATGCGGACTATGTGAAGAACATGATCACGGGGGCGGCGCAGATGGACGGCGCCATCCTGGTGGTGTCGGCGGTGGACGGGCCGATGCCGCAGACGCGGGAGCACATCCTGCTGGCGCGGCAGGTGAACGTGCCCTCGATCGTGGTGTTCCTGAACAAGTGCGACCTGGTGGACGATCCGGAGCTGCTGGACCTGGTGGAGCTGGAGGTGCGGGAGCTCCTGAGCAAGTACGAGTTCCCGGGGGACGAGACGCCGGTGATCCGGGGCTCGGCGACCAAGGCGCTGCTGGCGGTGGATGCCGAGGATCCGGCGGCGAAGCCGATCTGGGACCTGCTGGAGGCGGTGGACAGCTTCATTCCGCAGCCGGTGCGGGACACGGACAAGCCGTTCCTGATGCCGGTGGAGGACGTGTTCAGCATCACGGGGCGGGGGACGGTGGCGACGGGGCGGGTGGACCGGGGGAAGATCCGGGTGCAGGAGGAAGTGGAGCTGGTGGGGCTGGGGGCGACGAAGAAGGCGGTGGTGACCGGGGTGGAGATGTTCCGCAAGCTGCTGGACGAGGGGCAGGCGGGGGACAACCTGGGGTTGCTGCTGCGGGGGATGGAGAAGCACGAGATCGAGCGGGGGATGGTGCTGGCGAAGCCGGGCTCGATCACGCCGCACACGAAGTACTATGCGGAAGTGTACGTGCTGACGAAGGAGGAGGGGGGCCGGCACACGCCGTTCTTCAAGGGGTACCGGCCGCAGTTCTACTTCCGGACGACGGACGTGACGGGGAACGTGGAGCTGCCGGAAGGGGTGGAGATGGTGATGCCGGGGGACAACGTGCAGATGACGATCACGCTGATCACCCCGATCGCGATGGAAGAGGGGCTCCGGTTCGCGATCCGCGAAGGTGGGCGGACCGTCGGCGCCGGCGTCGTCACCAAGATCCTGGAGTAGGGGCATCGTGAAGCAGGGACGCATCCGTATCCGGCTCAAGGCCTTCGACCACGCGGTCATCGACCAGGCGGCGGCGGACATCTGCCGCACGGCCGAGAAGACCGGTGCGCAGGTGACGGGGCCGATCCCGCTGCCGACCAAGACGCAGCGCTGGACCGTGCTTCGCAGCCCGCACGTGGACAAGAAGAGCCGCGAGCAGTTCGAGCTCAAGACGCACAAGCGGGTCATCGACATCATGGACTCTCGCCCGCAAACGGTGGACGCGCTCACCAAGCTGGATCTTCCGGCGGGCGTGGACGTCGAGATCAAGGTGGAGTGATGGAGGGGATCATCGGGCGCAAGCTGGGCATGACCCAGCTGTTCGGCGCCAACGGCGCAGTGACGCCGGTGACGGTCATCGCGGCGGGTCCGTGTCCGGTCGTGCAGGTGCGCGAGGGCGGCGAGGGCCGTCCGGCGCGCGTGCAGCTGGGCTTCGAGACCGCCAAAAAGGCCCGCGCCGGCAAGGCGCGCGCAGGGCACGCCGCGAAGGCGGGCATCGAGGCGGCGCCGCGGGTGCTGCGGGAGTTCGCCTGGGCGGACGCCGGGGTGGAGCTGCCGAAGCCGGGCGCGCTGATCACGGTGGCGACCTTCGCCGAGGGCCAGCAGGTGAAGGTGACCGGCACGTCGAAGGGCCGCGGCTTCCAGGGCGTGGTGCACCGCTACCACTTCGGCGGCGGCCCCGCGTCCCACGGGAACACGCGGTTCCGGAAGCCGGGCTCGGTCGGGCCGGGCACCGACCCCTCGCGGGTCATCAAGGGGAAGCGGATGCCGGGCCACATGGGCGCCGCGCGGGTCACGCAGATCCGGCTGACGGTGGCCAAGGTGGACACCGAGCGGAACCTGCTGTTCGTGCGCGGGGCCGTGCCGGGGCCGATGCGCGGCATCGTGACGGTGCGGAAGGAGGGCGCGTGAGCACCCTGCTCGAGGCGGCGGCGTACACCGCCGAGGGGACGCGGCGTCGCAACGCGGTACGCCTCCCCGCCGAGCCGTTCGACGGCGTCGTGAACGAGCCCGTCCTGCACCAGGCGGTGAAGACTTTCCTGGCGAACCAGCGCCAGGGGACCGCCAAGACCAAGACGCGGAGCTTCGTGACCGGCGGCAACCAGAAGCCGTGGAAGCAGAAGGGCACCGGGCGGGCGCGGCAGGGCTCGATCCGTTCGCCCCTGTGGCCCGGCGGCGGCACGGCCTTCGGGCCGATCCCGCGCGACTACCGGATGGGGCTCCCCAAGAAGATGCGCCACCTGGCGTTGCGTTCGGCGTACAGCGCCCGTGCGCAGGAGCAGGCGGTGTTCGTGGTGGAGCCGCTCCTGTTCGAGGCGCCGAAGACGCGCCGGATGGTGGCGCTGCTGGACGCGATGGACCTCGCCGGCCAGAAGGTCCTGATCCTGACGCACGGCGACAACCGGAACGTGCAGCTCTCGGCGCGGAACATCCCCGACGTGGTGGTGCGGCGCTACCAGGACGCGAACCCCTACGAGGTCCTCCGCGCGAGCGCGGTGGTCATCGAGGAGCCGGCGCTCGGGGTGCTGGAGGCGGGGGCCGACCTGGGCGACGCGCCCGCGCGGCAGGTGAAGCCGAAGGCGGCGGCGGAGACGGCGCCGGCCCGGAAGGCGGCGCGCAAGGCGCCGGCGGGGAAGGCGAAGGCGGCGCCGGCGAAGAAGGTGCCCGCCAAGGCCGCGGCGAAGAAGCCGGCGGCGAAGAAGACGACGGCGAAGGCGGCGCCCAAGGCGAAGCCGAAGAAGCCGTCCCGGAAGAAGGACTAGCGCGATGCCGCAGCTCTTCCAGACGATCGTGCAGCCGGTGGTGACGGAGAAGTCCTCGGCGGCCTTCGCGGACCGCAAGGTGTACACGTTCCGGGTGCACCCCAAGGCGTCGAAGCCCGAGATCCGCGACGCCATCGAGCACCTGTTCGGGGTCACGGTCACGGACGTCCGCACGATGCAGATGCGCGCCAAGGCGCGGAAGGCGGGCGGGATGGGGCGCGGGCGCGAGGGGCGCCGCGGGCAGTGGAAGAAGGCGATCGTCGTCCTGAAGGACGGCGACGCGATCCCGATCTTCGAGGGGTAGGCCATGGGCATCCGGCAGTTCAAGCCCGTCACACCCGGGACGCGGTTCCGGATCGTCAGCGACTTCGCGGAGATCACGCGGGGGACGCCGGAGCCGTCGCTGCTCGAGCCGCTGCGCCAGAGCGGCGGGCGGAACAACCAGGGGCACGTCACGACGCGCTACAAGGGCGGCGGGCACAAGCGCGCCTACCGGAAGATCGACTTCAAGCGTGACAAGTTCGGCATCCCGGGGCGCGTGACCGAGATCGAATACGATCCGAACCGGTCGGCGCGGCTCGCGCTGGTGGTGTACGCCGACGGCGAGAAGCGCTACATCGTGCACCCGCGCGGCCTGCAGGTCGGCGACACGATCGTCTCGGGGCCGGGCGCCGACATCCGCCTCGGCAACGCAGTGCCGCTGAGCGAGATCCCGCTGGGCACGACGGTGCACGCCATCGAGCTGAAGCGCGGCCGCGGCGCGCAGATGGCGCGCTCGGCGGGGGCGGGCGCCCAGGTGGTCGCGAAGGAGGGCGTCTTCGCCACGCTGAAGATGATGAGCGGCGAGGTGCGGATGGTGCGGGGCGAGTGCCTCGCGACGATCGGGCAGGTGGGCAACGTCGAGCACGAGCTGGAGAGCATCGGCAAGGCGGGCAAGTCCCGCTGGCTCGGCAAGCGCTCGAAGGTGCGCGGCGTGGCCAAGAACCCGGTGGACCACCCGCTGGGCGGCGGGGAAGGCAAGTCGAGCGGCGGCCGGCCGCCCGTCAGCCCCTGGGGCAAGCCCGAGGGCGTGAAGACGCGGCACAAGAAGAAGGCCAGCACGAAGCTCATCATCCGTGGCCGCAAGCGCGGCAAGGCGACGCAATAATGGCACGCAGCGTCAAGAAGGGGCCGTACGTCGACGCCCGCCTCAGCGGGCGGATCGCGGAGCTGAACCGCAAGAACGAGAAGCGGGTGCTGAAGACCTGGTCCCGCGCCTCCACGATCACGCCGGACTTCGTCGGGCACACCCTGGCCGTGCACAACGGGAACAAGTTCGTGCCGGTCTACGTGAGCGAGAACATGGTCGGCCACAAGCTCGGCGAGTTCTCGCCGACGCGGCTGTTCCGCGGGCACAGCGGGCGGCTCTCGGCCGACAAGAAGGCGGGTCTCGAGGGCGCGCCCGCCCCGGCGGCCGCCGGGACCGGGACCGCGCCGGCGCCGGCCGCGGGAAAGAAGGCGTAACCCATGGAAGCGCATGCGATCCAGCGCACGGTGCGCCAGTCCCCGCGCAAGATGCGGCTCGTCGTGGACCTGATCCGCGGCAAGCCGGTGGGGGAGGCGTTCAGCATCCTCAAGTTCAGCAAGAAGGGCGCGGCGAAGCAGATCTCCAAGGTGCTGCTGTCGGCGGTGAGCAACGCGCGGCAGAAGGCGCAGGCGGCGGCGGAGCGGCTGGACGAGGACGAGCTGATGGTGAAGACGGCGACGGTGGACATGGGGTCGCCGCTCAAGCGGTTCATGCCGGCGGCCCAGGGCCGCGCGACGCCGATCAAGAAGCACACGAGCCACGTGAGGATCGTCGTGGCGACGAAGGAGCACTAGCGTGGGACAGAAGACGCATCCGCACGGGTTCCGCCTCGGCATCGTCAAGCCGTGGCGCTCGCGGTGGTTCGCGGGCAAGGAGTTCCCGGCTCTCCTCAAGGAGGACGAGCTGGTCCGCACCTACCTGCGCACGCGGTTGCAGCACGCGGCGATCTCCGACGTGCACATCGACCGCAAGCCGGGGAAGGTGCTGGTCACGGTGCACACGGGCCGTCCGGGGGTGGTGATCGGCAAGCGCGGGGCGGAGGTGGACAAGCTCCGGGACGAGCTGGCGCAGCTGACGGGCAAGGAGATCGGGATCAACGTCGAGGAGATCAAGCGGCCCGAGCTCGACGCCCAGCTGGTCTCCGACAACGTGGCGCACCAGCTGTCGCAGCGGATCAGCTTCCGCCGCGCGATGAAGCGGGCGGTGCAGTCGGCGATGCGGATGGGGGCGCAGGGGATCAAGATCAAGTGCGGCGGCCGGCTCGGCGGCGCGGAGATTGCGCGCGTGGAGGGCTACCACGAGGGGCGGGTGCCGCTCCACACCCTACGGGCGGACGTGGACTACGCGACCTCGACGGCGAAGACGACCTTCGGGACGATCGGCGTCAAGGTCTGGATCTTCAAGGGTGAGGTCGTCGAGGACGGACGCGGCCGCACCTACAGCACGGGGGCGTAGGCGATGCTGGCGCCGAAGCGGGTGAAGTTCCGCAAGCAGATGAAGGGCCGGATGCGCGGCGTGGCCACGCGCGGCCAGACGGTGGCGTTCGGCCACTTCGGGCTGCAGGCGACCGAGGCCGGCTGGGTGTCGAACCGGCAGATCGAGGCGGCGCGCGTCGCGATGACGCGGCACATGAAGCGCGGCGGCAAGCTGTGGATCCGGATCTTCCCGGACAAGCCGATCACGAAGAAGGCGGCCGAGACGCGGATGGGGAAGGGGAAGGGCAACCCGGAGGGGTGGGTGGCGGTGGTGAAGCTGGGCCGGGTGCTCTTCGAGATCGAGGGGATCCCGGAGGCGATGGCGCGCGAGTCGCTGGCGCTGGCCTCCGCGAAGCTGCCGGTCTCCACCCGCTTCGTGGTGCGGGAGGACTAGGGCGATGGCGCTGGAGAAGCTGACACTGGCCGCGATCCGCGAGATGACGGACGTGGAGATCCACGGCAAGATCGCGGAGTTCGAGCGGGAGCGCTTCACGCTGCGCTTCAAGGCGGCGAGCGAAGTGCTGCCCAACCCCATGGACCTGAAGACCGCCCGGCGCACGGTGGCCCGTCTCAAGACGGTGCTGGCCGAGCGCGCGGCGAAGGCGAAGCGGGCATGAGCGAGCAAGGGACGACGCAGCGGGTGCGCGGGGCGCGGAAGACCCGCGTCGGCACGGTGGTGAGCGCGAAGATGACGCAGTCGGTGGTCGTCGTGCTCGAGCGCCGCATCACGCACCAGTTGTACGGCAAGCAGTCGACGCGGACCAAACGCGTCGTGGCGCACGACGATTCATACCAGGCCCGCGAGGGCGACGTCGTCCGCGTGATGGAGACCCGCCCGCTGTCGAAGACGAAGCGGTGGCGCGTGGTCGGCATCGTCGAACGCGCGAAGTAGGGAGGGGCCGTGGTCCAGCAGGAAACGATCGTCCGGATCGCCGACAACTCGGGAGCCAAGCGGGCGCTGGTCATCCGCGTCCTCGGGGGCTCGAAGCGCCGCTACGCCGGCCTGGGCGACGTGGTCATCGTCGCCATCAAGGACGCGCTGCCCACCGGCACCGTGAAGAAGGGCGAGGTGGCCCGCGCGGTGGTGGTGCGCACGGCGAAGGAGACCCGCCGCAAGGACGGGAGCTACATCCGCTTCGACGAGAACGCGGCGGTGATCATCAACGAGCAGAACGAGCCGCGGGCCACGCGCATCTTCGGTCCCGTCGGCCGGGAACTGCGCGAGAAGAAGTTCATGAAGATCGTCAGTCTCGCGCCGGAGGTCCTCTAGATGCGGATCCTGGTGAAGCGCGCCAAGCCCGTGGCGCCGCGCGTGCCCCGGCCCAAGCTGTTCATCACCAAGGGCGACACGGTGGTGGTCATCTCGGGCGACGACAAGGGCCGCCGCGGCAAGGTGCTCCGGGCGCACCCGAAGAAGAACACGGTCGTGGTGGAGGGCATCCGCGTGGTGAAGCGCCACCGGAAGGCCCGGCGGCAGGACGAGGAGAGCCAGATCGTGGAGTTCCCGGCGCCGATCCCGGCGTCGAAGGTGATGCTGATCGACCCGAAGACGGACCGCCCGACGCGCGTCCGCCGGCGGGTGGACGATGACGGGACGGTCGAGCGGATCGCGGTGCGGTCCGGCGAGCCGATCCCGCGGACCCGGTAGGAGCCATGGCTGATACCCAGGAGAAGGGCGCGAAGGCGGAGAAGTCCGACAAGGCCGACAAGGCGGAGCGGGCGCACAAGGCCGAGAAGGCCGAGCGCGCCCGGAAGGCGAAGGGCGCGACGTCGACCCCCGAGGCGGCGCCCGCGTTCCCCGACGAGCCGGGGGAGCCCGCGCCGGTGCCGCGGCTCCAGATCGCCTACGTCGAGAAGGTGCGGCCGGCGCTGGCGCGGCAGTTCGGGCTGATCAACCCGCACGAGATCCCGCGGGTGACGAAGATCGTCCTTAACGTCGGCTTCGGCGAAGGGCCGAAGGTGCCGAAGGCGCTCGAGGCGATCGTCGCGGAGCTGGGCGCGGTGACCGGGCAGAAGGCGGTCGTGACCCGCGCGAAGAAGTCGATCTCCAACTTCTCCCTCCGGGCGGGGATGGCGATCGGCGCCTCGGTCACGCTGCGCGGCGCGCGGATGTACGAGTTCCTCGACCGGTTCGTGAGCATCGCGGTCCCGCGCATCCGCGACTTCCGCGGGCTGCCGGCCAAGAGCTTCGACGGGCGGGGGAATTACAGCGTCGGCATCAAGGAGCAGATGATCTTCCCGGAGATCAACTACGACAAGGTCGAGCGGATCCACGGGATGGATATCACGTTCGTGACGAACGCCGGCCGGGACGACCTGGCCCTGGCGCTCCTCCGCGAGTTGGGCATGCCCTTCCGCGGCGAAGCCCCTGTCGAAGCGCCCGTCGTCGGCTGAACCACAACGAGGGACCGATGGCCAAGAAGTGCTGGACGGAGAAGGTCAAGCGGAAGCCGAAGTTCTCGACGCGGGCGTACACGCGTTGCCAGCGGTGCGGGCGGTCGCGGGCGGTCCTGCGCAAGTTCGGGCTGTGCCGCATCTGCTTCCGTGACCTGGCCCTGCGGGGCGAGATCCCGGGCGTGCGCAAGGCCAGCTGGTAGGCAGAGGAGCGACACACACCTATGAGTATGACTGATCCCGTCGCGGACATGCTGGTGCGCATCCGCAACGCGTGCGACGCGAAGCACCGCCGGGTGGACATCCCGGTCTCCAAGCTCAAGCTGGAGATCGCGCGGCTGCTCCGCGACAACCACTTCCTCCAGGACTACCAGGTCCTGGACGACGGCCGCCACGGCCTGCTGCGCCTGTACCTGAAGTACCATCAGGGCGACCAGCCGGTCATCCGCGAGCTGCGGCGCGTGTCCACGCCCGGCCTGCGGCGCTATGTGGGGGTGCGGGAGATCCCGCACGTCCGCAACGGCCTGGGCATGGCCATCCTCTCCACCCCGAAGGGGCTGATGACCGATCGCGAGGCGCGCCAAGCGCACCTCGGCGGCGAGCTCCTCGCGGTGGTCTGGTAGGAGGGGGCCATGTCGCGCATCGGCAGGAAGCCCGTCCCCCTGCCCGCCGGCGTCACCGCGGCGGCGTCGGGGCATACGGTCACCGTCAAGGGACCGAAGGGCGAGCTCACGCGCCACCTCCATCCGGAGCTGGTCGTGAGGGTCGAGGGGGGCGCCGTGCTCGTGGAGCGGCCCTCCGACTCGGCCAAGCACAAGGCGCTGCACGGCCTCTCCCGCACCCTCGTGGCCAACATGGTCGAGGGGGTGACGAAGGGGTACGAGAAGGCGCTCGAGATCGTCGGCGTCGGCTACCGCGCCGAGGCGAAGCCCTTCGGGCTGACCCTCTACGTGGGGCTGTCGCACACCGTGGACGTGAAGGCGCCGCCCGGCATCCGGCTGACCGCCGACCAGCCCACGCTGGTCAAGGTCGCGGGGAGCGACAAGGAGCTCGTGGGCCAGCTGGCCGCCGAGATCCGCGCGATCCGCCCGCCGGAGCCGTACAAGGGCAAGGGCATCCGGTACGCGGGCGAGCAGGTGCGCCGCAAGGCCGGCAAGACGGGGGCGAAGTAACATGAGGCCGGTTCGGAAGCCGCGGACCGCGGAAGAGCGGCGCAAGCGCCGCCATTTCCGCGTGCGCCGCACGATCAGCGGGACGGCGGCACGGCCGCGGCTGGTGGTGTTCCGCTCGCTCAAGCACATCTACGCGCAGCTCGTCGACGACGAACGGGGCGCGGTCCTCATCGGCCTCGCCGACCGGTCGGAGGGCGTCGCGGCGGCCGAGGCGAAGGGCGGCAAGACCGCCCGCGGCTTCGCCGTCGGGGTCGCGCTGGCCGCCAAGGCGAAGGAGCAGGGGATCACCCGGGTCGTGTTCGACCGGGCCGGGTACGCGTATCACGGGCGCGTCAAGGCGGTGGCCGACGGCGCGCGCAAAGGCGGATTGGAGTTCTAGGCGATGGCCGAGAAGCAGCAGCAGCGGGGGCGCGGACGCGATCGGGACCGCGAGCGCGACAGCGAGTTCATCGAGAACGTGGTGAGCATCAACCGCGTCGCCAAGGTCGTGAAGGGCGGCCGGCGGTTCTCGTTCAACGCGCTCGTCGCCGTCGGGGACGGTGCCGGCCACGTCGGCGTGGCGACCGGCAAGGCCAACGAGGTCAGCGAGGCGGTCCGCAAGGCGGTCGAGGCCGCGCGGCGCGCCATGATCGAGGTGCCGCGTACCGGCGCCACCATCCCGCACGAGGTCATCGGGAGGCACGGCGCAGGGCGGGTGCTCCTCAAGCCCGCCGCGCCCGGCACCGGGGTCATCGCCGGCGGGGCGGTGCGCGCGGTGCTCGAGTGCTGCGGCGTCACCGACATCCTCACCAAGAGCCTCGGCAGCAACAACCCGCACAACGTCGTGCGGGCCACGATCCACGGGCTCCTGCATCTCGTCACCGTCGAACGCATCGCGCGGGAGCGCGGCGTCGAGGTGTCCGCCCTCGGCTACAAGCCGCGGCAGGAGGCCGCTCATGCCCGGTAAGCAGAAGACCACCGCCGCCGGCAAGCGCCTCACCGTCAAGCAGGTGAAGAGCGGCATCGGGATGCCCGGAGTGCAGAAGCGGACGCTCCGCGCCATCGGGCTCCATCACCACCAGGACGTCATCGAGGTGACCGACACCCCCTCGATGCGCGGGATGCTCTTCCACGTGCGGCACCTGGTCCAGGTGACGCCCGCCGGGGAGGCGAAATGAGCGAGAAGCACCTGGGGCTCTCCGACCTGCGCCCCGCCACGGGCTCGACGCACCCGACCAAGCGGCTCGGCCGCGGGCCGGGCTCCGGCCACGGCAAGACGTCCGGCAAGGGTCACAAGGGCCAGAAGGCGCGCTCGGGCGGGCACGTCCGCCCCGGGTTCGAGGGCGGCCAGATGCCCCTCATCCGGCGCGTCCCCAAGCGCGGCTTCACCAACCCGTTCAAGGTGCGCTGGCAGATCGTGAGCCTCGAGAAGCTGGCGGCGTTCGCCGGCCGCGAGGTCTCGGTCGCCTCCCTCGTCGAGGCGGGCGTCGTCCACCGCGCCGACCTCGGCGTCAAGCTGCTGGCCGACGGCGACGCGCCCCAGGGGCTCGTCGTCAAGGGCGTAGCCCTCTCGGCGACCGCGCGCCGCAAGATCGAGGCGGCGGGCGGGCGCGTGGAGGAGTGATCCGGTGACCGGGCCGCGCATCCCCAACGTCTTCAAGATCCCGGAGCTCAAGGAGAAGATTCTCTTCACCCTTCTCTGCCTGCTCCTCTACCGGCTCGGCGCCCACATCACCGTGCCGGGGATCAACACCGCGTCGCTCACCGAGTTCGCCCGGAACCAGAGCAGCCAGACCCTCTTCGGCCTGTACGACATGTTCACGGGCGGCGCGCTGCTGCGCGCCACCGTGTTCGGCCTCGGCATCATGCCGTACATCTCCGCGAGCATCTTCTGGCAGCTCGTGGGCGCCGTCATCCCCACGGTCGAGAAGCTCCAGAAGGAGGAGGGGGGCCGCAAGAAGATCACGCAGTGGACCCGCTACCTGACGGTCGTCCTCGCGGCCGGCCAGGCGTGGGGCTACGCGGTCTTCCTCGAGGGCATGCAGGGCGCCGTCGCCCACCCGGGCTTGGGCTTCCTTCTCGTCACGACCTTCACGCTCACCACCGGCGGGATCTTCGTGATGTGGCTCGGCGAACAGATCACCGAGCGCGGCCTCGGCAACGGGATGAGCCTCCTGATCTTCTTCTCGATTGTGGAGCGCGGCTTCCCCGCTATCATCCAGACGGTGCAGTACCTGGGCACCGGCGCGCTGACGTGGCCGGGCCTCATCATGCTCGCCATCCTGATGGTGGCCGTGGTCTGGTTCACCGTCGCGATGATGATCGCCGCGCGCCGCATCCCGATCCAGATCCCGCGCAAGGTCATGGGCCGGGGGCGCATCAGCGAGGGCCAGAAGTCGTTCATCCCCCTGCGGCTCAACTCCGCCGGCGTGATGCCGATCGTCTTCGCCCAGTCCATCATCATCGTCCCGGGCACCCTGGCGCAGTTCTCCCACGTGACCTGGCTGCGCGACCTCGCGACCCAGTTCCAGCCCGGCTCGTGGGTCTACTACGTGAGCAACGTCGTCCTGATCGTCTTCTTCACCTACTTCTACACGGCGATCATCTTCAACCCGGTGGACCTCTCGGAGAACCTCAAGAAGCAGGGCGGGTTCATCCCCGGCGTGAAGCCGGGCACCCGCACCGCCGAGTACATCGACCAGGTCCTCTCGCGCGTGACGCTGCCGGGGTCGCTCTTCCTCGTCGCCATCGCGATGCTGCCGTACCTGCTCCTCGACAAGGCCAACGTCCCCTTCCGCTTCGGCGGCACGTCACTGCTGATCGTCGTGGGCGTGGCCCTGGACACGGTGCAGCAGATGCAGCAGCATATGATCCTGCGGCAGTACGACGGCTTCATGAAGCAGGGCCGCATCCGCTTCCGCGGGCGGCAGAGGTTCATGTAGGTGATGGGTGATGGGTGATAAGTGATGGGTGATGAGTGATGAGTGACGGGGCGGGACAGGGGGCGGGACGCGCTCCCTGTCCCTTCTGTCATCGGCGGCCAGGCCAACCACGAGGGAGGGATCGATGTACGTGATGATCCTCGGCGCCCCGGGCTCGGGGAAGGGCACGCAAGGCAAGATCCTCGCCGGCCACCTCGGCATCCCGCAGGTCTCCACCGGGGACCTCCTGCGCGCCGCCGTCAAGGCGGGCACGCCCCTCGGCACCGAGGCCAAGGGCTACATGGACCAGGGCCTCCTCGTCCCCGACGCCGTCATCCTCGGCCTGATCCGCGAGATCCTCGCGTCCCCCACCGCGGCCAGGGGCGTGCTGATGGACGGCTTCCCCCGCACCGTCGCCCAGGCCGAGGCGGTGGACCGCCTCCTCAAGGAGCACACGCAGCGCGTGGACCACGTGGCGGTCCTCGACGTGGACGAGGCCGAGCTGGTGCAGCGCCTCCTCGGGCGCGCCGCGAAGGAGGGCCGGAGCGACGACAACCTCCAGTCCATCCAGCAGCGCCTCAAGGTCTACCACGACCAGACCCAGCCCCTGATCGCGTACTACGACCGCCAGGGCGTCGTGCGCCGGGTGCCGGGGATGGGCGACGTGGACGCCATCCAGACCCGCCTGCGGAAGGCCGTCGCGGCGTGATCACGGTGAAGTCGGCCCGCGAACTGGAGCTGATGGGCCGCGCCGGCCGCGTGGTCGGCGCGACCCTCGCCCTCGTCGCGTCGCGTGCCCGGCCCGGCGTCAGCACTGCCGACCTCGACGCGCTCGCCGAGGAGTTCATCCGTTCGCACGACGGCGCCACGCCGTCGTTCAAGGGCCTCTACGGGTACCCCGCCACCCTCTGCACCTCCCTCAACGATGAGGTCGTCCACGGCATCCCCTCCCCCCGGCGCGTGCTCCGCGAGGGGGACGTCCTGAGCGTGGACGTCGGCGCCTGCATCGGCGGCTTCCACGCCGACAGCGCCCTCACGGTCCCCGTCGGCCCCGTGCCCCCGGCCACGGAGGCGCTGCTGCGCACCACCGACGCCGCGCTGGCCGCCGGCATCGCCGCCGTCCGCGCCGGCGCGCAGGTGGGCGACATCGGCCACGCCGTCCAGCAGGTCGCCGAGGAGGCCGGCTACAGCGTCGTCCGCGAACTCGTCGGCCACGGCATCGGCTCCGCATTCCACGAGGAGCCGCAGGTCCCCAACTTCGGCGCCCCGAAGAAGGGCGTCCGCCTCCTCGCCGGGATGACCATCGCCATCGAGCCGATGGTCAACGCCGGCCGCCGCGAGGTCCGCACCCTCTCCGACAAGTGGACCGTCGTCACCGCCGACGGCTCCCTCTCCGCCCACTTCGAACACACCGTCGTCGTCACCGACGACGGCGCCCGCATCCTCACCGGGCGGCCCGCCTCGACCTCCTGAATCGCGCCACGCAATTGCTACTAATCCGTTAGGGAATCCGCGGCGCGCGGCGCATCCCATGATGCAGCGCGGGCTTCTGCGCGCGCTGACGGACCTGTGACGACGGCTGCCTAGGTTGGCGGTGTTCCCTGGGGAGGCCGGGGCCGCGACCACCCCCGGTGTACCGGAACGGAGCCCGCGTGTCGGAGCGTCTGCAGCAATTCCTCATGAGCGATGGGGCCTTCCTCCTCGACGTGGATGCGCGCCTGGACTGGCTCGTGTCGCCGTGGGTGGCGCTGCGTCCGGCGGCGCCGCCGAACCTCGACCCTCCGGCGGCGCGGCTCTACCTGCACGAGGCCTCCCTGCTCGGGGTGGAGGTGCCGCGCACGCCGCCGACGCTCCGCGTCGGCACGGTCGGTGTGTGGCTCCGCCAGGACGCGGGGAGGGCGGTGCTCGGCGCCACGGAGCAGGACTGTGCGGGCGCGGCGGATCTCGACGTCCTGCAGGCGACGGTGGTGACGGGGGTGACCTCGGGGGTGGCGCCGCGGCTGCACGCCATGCTGACGCTTGCCTCCGCGATGCTGCTGGGCCGCCTGGGGCGGGCGCTGGTGAACGCCGGCGCCGTGGTGGGGCCGGGAGGGGGCGCCTGGCTCCTCTCGGGGGGCGAGGGGGCGGGAACGGCCACCACGGTGCGGAGCCTGGTGGCGGCCGATTGGCGGTACCTGGCGGCGGGCCGGGTGATCCTGCGGCACAACGGCTCCCGTCACCCGGTGATCGTGGAAGGGTGGCCGGAGATGCCGTCGGAGGGCGATGAGCGGCCGGAGGCGCGGGTCGCCTCGGCGCCCTTCGCCGGGGTGCTGGTCCTGCGGCAGGTGCCGGAGAAGCCGACCGCGCTGCTGCGGAGGGCCGAGGGCGACGTGCTCGCCGCGCTCGCGCCGGCCTCGCCGTGGCTGCGGCTCGACCAGAGCGGGGCCGCGGGCGTGGTGCGCGCCCTGCGGTTCGGGCTGCAGGCGCCGGTGTTCGATCTCCACCTCGGGCTCGACACCTACGCGAGCCCCGAGCGGCTCGCCGACGTGCTGGCCGCACTCCCGGAAGACGCGGCGCTCTGACCGGCGGGACGCCTCAGCCTTCGATCACCGCCTCCACCGCCGTCCGCGCCCGTGCCGCGTCGCGTGACGCCTCCTCCACCAGCCGCACCGCCTCCGCCGCGAAGGGCGCTCCGGCTGCGCGGTCGGGCATCCCCGCCACGTTGATGCGCACGTTGTAGGCGGCGCCGCGCGCCGCGGCCTCGGCGAGGAGCGCGCCCACGCCGGCGTCCGACGCTGCGTTCCGGTTCCCGGCCTCCGCCGCGCGGGCGGCGAGGGCTGCCACCGCGCGCGCGGCCCGCAGCGTCTCCAGGGGCACGCGCGTCGCCTCGATGAGCGCGGCCTGGATGGCGGCCGTGCGCCGCGCCTCCTCGGCCTTCGGGATGGCGTAGGCCGTGCTCACCGCGTCGTACGCCGCCGCGTCCTCCTCGCCGAGGCGCATCAGCCGGAGCCGCAGCGCTTCCGCCTCGCCGATCAGCGCGCGGAACTCGCCGTCCACCGGCGCGTACTTCTTCCGCCCCGCCGTGAGGCGGCCCACCATCGCCGCGAGGGCGGCCGCCACCGCGCCCGCCACGGCCGAGACCGTCCCGCCACCGGGGGAGGGGCTCGACGAGGCCACCGAGTCCATCCACTCGTCGAGGGCGGGCCCCGCGCTCCGGCGCACCTGGCGCTCGAGGGCGTGGTCGGCGAGGGCGTCCTGGAGGCGGAGGTGCGCTTCCGCCGCCGCGTAGACCGCCCGCTCCGGCACCAGCCCCACCAGCTCGCTCCGTGCCACCGTCGCGCCGGCGCGCCGCGCCGCCGCGTCTACCGCGTCGAAGGCGGTGTGCAGGGCGGTGGCGTCGAGGTCGAGGAGGTTCATCGAGACCTGCGGCTCCCCCTCGACGTCGAAGCCCTTCGCCTGCACCGCGGGGAGGCCGCCGTCGGAGGTGCGGAGCGACTTGGCGATCGCCTTGGCGAGCGCGACGTCGCCCCCCGCGAGGTAGACGTTGTACGCGACGAGGAAGGGGCGCGCGCCGATGGCGGTGGCGCCGGCGGTCGGGTGGATGCGGGCGGGTCCGAAGTCCGGCGCCCGCGCCGGGTCGGTCCCGATGATGTCACGCAGGCCCTCGAACTCCCCCTTCCGCACGTCGGGGAGGCGTTCCCGCTCCGGCCGCGTGGCGGCGCGCGCGTAGAGATAGACCGGGATCCCGAGCTCCGCGCCCACCCGGTCGCCGAGGCGCCGGGCGAGCGCGACGCAGTCCTCCATCGTCGCACCCTCGAGGGGGACGAAGGGCACTACGTCGGTCGCGCCCATCCGCGGGTGCTCGCCCGCGTGGCGGGTGAGGTCGATCCGCTCCTGCGCGGTGCGGATGGCGCGGAAGGCGGCCTCCACCGCGGCGTCGGGGGGCGCCACGAAGGTGAAGACGGAGCGGTGGTGGCTGGCGTCCGCCTGCACGTCGAGGAGGCGCACGCCGCTCACCGAGGTGAGCGCGGCGCGCAGCGCCTCGAGGACCGCGGGGTCGCGGCCTTCGCTGAAGTTGGGGACGCATTCGACGAGGGCGGACATTCACGGATCCACAGGTGAGAGGTGAGTAGTGAGGCGTGAGGGGAGACGGAAGACGCACGCGGTCCCGCGCTCGTGGCGCCCCCCGGGATCGCGCCGGGCACCGGAGCGGGGCGTCACGCGGTCCCGCCGTTCTCGGCCGCATCGGCCAGGAGGCGGATCAGCCACGCGTGGATGGCCGGATTGCCCGCGACGACGCTGCCGCGCCGGCTGATGACGTCGGCGCCGCCGTCGTGGTCGGTGATGACGCCGCCCGCTTCGCGCACCAGCAGCGCGCCGGCCGCGACGTCCCAGGGGGAGAGGGCGAGCTCCCAGAAGCCGTCGAACCGGCCCGCGGCCACGTCGCACAGGTCGAGCGCGGCGGAGCCGGGGCGCCGCAGGCCCCCCGAGCCGGCGATCACCGCCGCGAACTGGCGCGCGTACACGGGGAGCTGCCCCAGCTCGCTGTAGGGGAATCCGGTCCCGATCAGCGACTGCGCGTGATCCGTGACGCCGGAGACGGCGAGGCGCTCGCCGTCCCGCCAGGCGCCGCCCCCTTTGACCGCGTGATAGCGCTCCCCGGCGCGCACGTGGACCACCACGCCGGCGAGCAGCTCGCCGTCCTGCGCCGCGGCGATGGACACCGCGTACCAGGGGAAGCGATGCAGGTAGTTCGTCGTCCCGTCGAGGGGGTCCACGATCCAGGTCAGCCCATCGGGGCGCGCGTCGGGGGTCAGCTCCTCCCCGACGACGCGGCTCTCCGGCACGGCGCCCTGGAGGATGCCGGCGATGAGCCGTTCCGCAGCGAGGTCGATCTCCGTGACGAAGTCCGAGGGGCGCTTCATCGCCCACGACTCCGGCCCCAGCCGCCCCTCCTGCTCGAGCAGGAAGGCGGCCCCGCGGTCCGCCGCAAGTCGCGCTGCGGCCAGGAGTTGGGCGACGTCCGGTTTCACTTGCCAGGCCCCCAGGGCGGTCTTACCTTGGCTGGATGCCTCGCGTCTTCAGCGGCATCCAGCCCTCGGGCGATCTGCACATCGGTAACTACCTCGGCGCGGTCGTCAACTGGGTCGCGCTCCAAGCCCAGTACGAGTGCATCTACTGCATCGTGGACCTGCACGCCATCACGCAGCCCTACGACACCGCAACCCTCGCGCCACGCACGCTCGAGATGGCGGTGGGGCTCCTCGCGGCGGGCCTCGACCCCTCGCGCTGCACCCTGTTCGTACAGTCGCACGTCCCGCAGCACGCCGAGCTGATGTGGCTCCTCAACACCGTCACGCCCCTCGGCGAGCTGGAGCGGATGACGCAGTTCAAGGACAAGTCGGCGCGTCAGGAGAGCGTCCCGGCGGGCCTCCTCAACTATCCGATCCTGCAGGCCGCGGACATCCTCCTCTACAAGGCGGACCGCGTGCCGGTGGGCGAGGACCAGCTCCAGCATCTGGAGCTCTCGCGGGAGATCGCGCGCCGTTGGAACACGCGCTTCGGCGTGGAGACCTTCCCGGAGCCGCAGCCGATGCTCTCCCCGACGCGGAAGATCCTCGGTCTCGACGGCCAGGCGAAGATGTCGAAGAGCCTCGGCAACACCATCGGCCTGCTGGACTCCCCCGAGGAGATCTGGGCGAAGCTCCGGCCCGCCATGACCGATCCGGCCCGCAAGACCAGGAAGGACCCCGGGAATCCGGAGATCTGCAACATCTTCACGATCCACCGCGCCTTCTCGACGGGCGAGCAGGTGACGCACGTGGACGCCCAGTGCCGGTCGGCGGGGTGGGGGTGCCTCGACTGCAAGCGCCTCCTCGCCGACAACATGATAGCCGCCCTGGCGCCGGTGCGGGAGCGCGCGGCGGAGCTGCGCGCGCGGCCGGAGCGGGTGCGGGAGGTGCTCGGGGACGGCGCCGCGCACTGTCGCGCCCTCGCGGAAGCGACCCTGGTCGAGGCGCGGCAGGTGATGGGCCTCCAGGCCCCGTGAGCCGGTGACGGCGCGCCGGCTGGTGGTGGACCTCGCGGCGACGCGGCCGATCTGGCGCGTGCCGGAGTCGTTCCTCGCGGCGCTCCGGGCGGCGACGCCCGCGGGCTGGGAGGTGGCGGCCGTCTCGGCGCCTGTGAACAGCGACGGCGACGGGAGCAGCGGGTCCCCGGAGGCCGTGGCTGTGGCCCGGGGTGCCGAGGTGTACATTGGGTACGGTCTTCCCCCCGGCATCGTCGCAGCGGCCCGGGGCACCCTGCGCTGGGCGCACAGCGCCGCCGCGGGGGTGAGCGCGAGCCTCGGCGAGCTGCTCGGCGCCGACGTGGTGTTCACGAATTCCGCGGGGGTGCACGCGGAGCCGATGGCCGAGTGGGCCGTGGGCGCGGTGCTCCACTTCTTCCGGGGGATCGACCGGGCGGTGCGCGCGCAGGCGGCGGGGCGGTGGGCGAAGGACGAGCTCACGGCGCTCCCCGCGGTGATGCGGGAGGTGGACGGCGC
>Ga0208716_1000396_pt1 | contig 18521 bp, 14 predicted proteins | sample NGESurdeep092012_8_FD_184482 | JGI IMG/M metagenome (GOLD analysis project Ga0208716, IMG submission 184482) | Arctic peat soil microbial communities from Barrow, Alaska - NGEE Surface sample 415-3 deep-092012 (SPAdes) | ecosystem: Environmental > Terrestrial > Soil > Wetlands > Peat ...
GTTCACGTTCGAGAACGCGCCGGGCCAGCGCTCGTTCCATCCGCCGTACTCGTTCGTGATCGACCAGTACTTCGGCACGGGCGCATACTCGGGGTCGAGTTCGCGCGCCGGTTTCACGCGGCTGTTCGAGGCAGCGACAAATCCGAGATTGCACTCGGTGCTCGAGGTGAGGGCACCTTCGGGAGCGACGCTCACGATCCACAAGAGCTTCACCATGGAGACGTCGCCGCTGCTGATCACCGACTCGCAGGCGGACAGTTCGCGCGGCGCGCCGATCAGGTTCGCGCAGGAGCTGAGTTCATCGCTCGTCGTCCCGAGGGGCTCGGATCACGTGACGTGGCACGTTAACCCATCGATGCGGCCGAGCCAGCACGGGACGGAGTTCATCCGTGAGGCGTGGACGGTCACCTGTTCGCAGAACGGCCGGAGCCAGAGTGTGGACGTCGTGATCGCGCGAGGCGAATCGAAGCCGGTCGATCTCAGCCGCTGCCGCTGAGTTTCGCGGTCGGGCCCGAGTCACGTAGCACGTCAGGGAGGGACGGGAGTGTCGCGGAGTCGGACCCCGTCGCGTAGCAAGAGACTCGCGCGCAGCGCGAGGCTCGCAACGTGTAAGCGACAGGGGCCGGCGCAGCGATACTCCCGAGCCCGACCGCGCGGCACGGACTACGCAACCCGGCCGCGCGGCACGCGAGCTACTGCGCGACCGTACGTGTCGCGCGGTCCACGAACGCCGCGATGTTGTTGTGCAGCTTCACCCTGCTGTCGTCGTGCAGGTACATCATGTGCCCGGCCTCGTAGTACTTGTTCTGCACGTGGCCCTTCAGCGCCTCGGGAATATCGAGGTGGTCCACCGTGAACTCGGTCGCGAAGAACGGTGTCGCCATGTCGTAGTAGCCGTTCTCAACCTCGACCAGCAGCCGCGGGTTCGTGATGATGGCCTGTGTCAGGTCGCCCTGAACGTTCGGCGCGCCGGGAAATCCGCCGCCACCACCACCGCGGCCGCCCCGGGCGCCGCGAGTCCAGTTCCAGCCGCCGATTCCGCCGCTGGTGTTGTGGTACTCACGGTCGAGGCCGAACTTCAGCTCGTCGTGGTTGTACTCGTTCAGCAGTGCGGTGAACGCGCCACCCACGGCCGGACCTTCCGGATCGCCCTGTGCATTTTCCGAGAGCAGGTCTCGCGTATAGCCGGTGAAGCGTGCGTCGATGCGCCCGGCGGTCAGGCCGCGATCGCGGAGCAGCTCCACGTTGAACTGGCCGAGCGTCGGACGCAGGCGCGCCTTGAGCAGATAGTCCTCAGGCAGCCCGGTAAAATAGGACAGTCGTTTCGCGACTGCGGCCGCCTCGGCGGCCGTGATCTTGTCGCCCTTGAACAGCGCTGCCGAGTACTCGCCCTTCGCGTACTGGCGTGCCTCCTCAACGAACGCTTCGAGATTCGCCGGCCGGTTCTTGAGCGCCTTGTGATACCACGCCACTGCGGCGTAGCTCGGCAGGTAGTACTCGTACACGCGGTCGTCGCCCGGCCCGAACGTGATGGACGAGAGATCGAGCACCGACGAAATCAGCACGATTCCGTTCAAGTGCATCGTGTACCGGTTCTGGAGATAGTTGCCGAGCGCGGCCGACCGGAACGTGCCGTAACTCTCGCCCATGAGGAATTTCGGCGAGTTCCAACGGCCGTTGCGATTGACGTAGGTGTTGATGAACTGGCCGAACGAGTCCATGTCCTCGTCGATGCCGTTGAAGTCGGAGGGCTTCCCCTTTCCGATCACATGGCTGTAGCCGGTGCCCATCGCGTCGATGAACACCATGTCGGTCTTGTCGAGGAGACTTTCGGTGTTGTCGACCAGCTTGTACGGCGCTGGCGCGGTGAACGAGCCGTCGGGCGTGGACACACGTCGCGGCCCGAACGCTCCCATGTGCAGCCACATCGACGCGGAGCCCGGGCCACCGTTGTAGAAGAACGAAACCGGCCGGGTGCTCAGGTCCTTGACGTCGCTGCGCGTGTAGGCGACCGCGTACATCAGGCCGATCGGCTCTCCCGCCTCGTTCTTGATCTGGATGGTTCCGGCGGTCGCCTTGTACGGAATGATCTGTCCGTTGATGCGAATCGAGTGTTCCGTGACGGACGACTCTTCCCTCACCGAGGAATCCTGGCTGGCCGCAGCGCCGCGGCCACCAGCTCGTGGCTGGGTGGCCTCATTGGCCGCGGTCCCCTGGGCCGCGGCCTGCGACGAAAGTCCGGTAAGCACGCTTGCCGCCAACGCCGGAATCCAAAGACACCTTTTCATTTCCGTGCTCCCCCTGTTTCGTGAATGAATTACCAACAACGCCGTGTCACCCGGCGACTCGCAATATCAGTGACATCCGTTCTGTGCGCTACGCCGTGGCGTCGCCCGCCGGTCAGGGCGAGTGGTGTAGCTCCATGACCGCCGCGCCGTCCTTGCGGGGATCGGAAGCACCGTAGTTCGTGCCGACAGCAAAGTCACGCATTACCGCCTGACCCGAGCCCATTCGCGTCGCGGAGAAATCGCCGCGCAGGATGATCTCGTGGCCGAGTGCGGTGAGCTCGTTGCGCACCTTCTCCGGAATCCGCGCCTCGATATTCACGTCGCATCCCGGGAACGTCTCCTTGGAGAATCGCGGTGCGTCGATCGCACCCTGAATGTTCATGCCGAAGTCGACGTGATTCGACACGAACTGCGCGTGGGCCTGCGCCTGGTTCCATCCGCCCATGATGCCGAAGGCGATGCGCACGTCGCCCTTCTGCATGAACGCGGGAATGATCGTGTGCACGGGCCGCTTGTGTGGCGCGAGCACATTCGGGTGTGATTTCTCGAGCGTGAACAGCCCGCCGCGATTCTGTAGTGCAAAACCCGCACCGCCCACTGCGAGCCCGGACCCGAAGCCCACGGTCGCGTAGTTGCTCTGGATGAGCGACACCATGTTCCCTTCGCGGTCGACGACGCTGAGATAGGTCGTGCCATTGTCGGTGCCCGGCGGCGTGCCCGCGTCCACGCGGCAGTTCGCCTTCGATGCATCGATCAGCGCGGCCCGCGTCCTGGCGAACTCCTTCGACTTGAGTCCGTCCACGGGAATCTTCGCGAACTTCGGGTCGGCGTCGAAGCGGATCATGTCGGCGTAGGCGAGCTTCTTCGCCTCGATCATCGTGTGCAGGGCGCGCGTGGAGTTGTGGCCGTACTCCGCGAGCGGGAAGGTCTCCATGATGTTGAGCATCTCGAGCGCGGCGATCCCCTGGCCGTTCGGCGGCAGCTCGTGGACCGTCCAGCCGTGATACGTCGTCGAAATCGGGTCGACCCACTCGCCGTTGAAGCCCGACATGTCCGCGGCGGTCATCGTGCCGCCGTGACTCGCGAACGTCGCGAGAATCTTCTTGGTGATCTCGCCCTTGTAGAACGCGTCGCGTCCCTTGGCGGCGATCTGTTTGTAGGTCCACGCAAGATCGGGATTCTTGAAGATCTCGCCGACCGCGGGTACGTGGCCGTTGATCAGGTATGTCTTCGCGGTCGCGTCGTCGGCCTTCAGCGTCTTCTCGCTGTCGTGCCAGAACACGCCCACCACCTCACCGACCGCAAAACCCTCTTCGGCGTGCGCGATGGCGGGCGCGAGGACGTCGGCGAACTTCATCCTGCCGAATTTCGTGAGGAGCTTGTCCCAGCCATCCACCGCGCCCGGGACCGTCACCGAGTTGATACCGTGCTGCGGCATCGCGGTGATTCCCTTCGATCGCAGGTAGTCCGGTGTCAGGCCGGCGGGCGCCCAGCCGGACGAGTTGAGTCCGTAGAGCTTCCCGGTCTTGGCTTCGTACACGATCGCGAAGAGGTCGCCGCCCACGCCGTCGTTCATCGGCGCGACGAGGCCCATCATCGCGTTCGTCGCGACCGCCGCGTCGATCGCGTTGCCGCCATGTTCAAGTATCGAGGCGCCGACTTGCGACGCAATCACGCTCTCGCTCGCCACGATCCCGGAGCGCGAGATGACCATCGACCGCGACTGCGACCGGTCCTGCGCCTGCGCCGCAAACGCGGAGGCGGAGAGCGACAGTCCAAGTCCCGCGGCCGTCAATTCCTTCATCATGGTGCTCCTCGTGAGCCTTGAGAGTCGAGACTGGACATCCTGATCACGCTATACGATGGTTTCTGTAGCCCTCCGGCGCCATTCCCCGACTCAACCACCATGTCCATCAGCGACAGTTACCGCACTTTCGTTCTCGACCAACTCGGCCGAGTGATCGAGCGCGTTCGCATCAAGAGCATGTTCGGCGGAGCGGGCGTGTACGCGGGCAAGTACGCGGGCGAGTTCTTCTTCGCGCTCATCGACGATGATATGCTCTACCTGAAGGTCGACGATACCAATCGGCCGGATTTCGTAGCGCGCGGGATGGGGCCGTTCAGTCCGTTCGGCGAGGGCGGGGAGGTGATGCAGTACTACCAGCTCCCCGAAGAGTTGCTTGAAGATCCCGACGAGCTGAAGCCGTGGGTGGAGAAGGCGATTCTCGTGGCGGCGAACAAGAAGAAAAGGAAATCAAAACCAAAAGCGAAAGCGAAGCCTAGGAAGCGCTAAGGGCTGAGTCTTCCCCCTTAACCGCGGAAACTCGCGGAGAGACATCCGGATGCTCGCGACGTCGTCGATTCTCGAAGGCGGCCGTATTGCCGTCAGCGCGACGAACTGCGCCGCGAACCCGGTGGTGAAGATCACCGACGCTCTGTCGAGGGCGGCCGGGGTCGACAACCCCCCGCCGAACAGGTGCATCGCGCCGGAGAACCCGAAGAAGAGCATGCGCACGATCGCGATCGGCACGAGCTACCGCCGGTCGAAATAATTGAGCTCGAGCACGAAGACGCCGAGGACGAGCGCCAGCGCGATTCAGAACAGAGGCTTCGGCGGAATGGAGTGTCGGTGCTTGGGCGGCCGCTCGCTGATCACCCGCCGCAGCTCGTTCGTCAGCTCGGTGGCGGTGAATGGTTTCCCGACAAAGCCGACCCCGCTCGAAAGGATTCCTCGTCGTCGACGACGGGGATCGCCTCCGTGCGCGTGAACTCGGATTCCACCGGAAGGGCGTCGGCTGCGCAAGCAGACAATGCAGGTGTCTCCGGAGGCGTGAACGTGCTTGATTAAACGAAAGCTGATCGAGCCAAACCCGCAACTCACCCGAGAGAATATACGAATGCCGCAGATGGCACCGCTGCAGTTGTCCCACGACGAAATGCAGGACTTGGGCGCACAGGCGCTCGACCTCGTCATACACCACTTCGAGACGAACCGTGAGAATCCGGTGGCAGTGACGCTGCCGCGCGCGCAAACCGAGCGAATGCTGCGAACACCGCTGCCGGAGCAGGCGACGCCGGTACGCGAGCTCGTGGACATCCTCGCGCGAGACGTGTTTCCGAACGCGCTCAAGTCCGACCATCCACGCTTCTACGCTTTTGTGCCAAGCCCGACGAACTTCGTCAGCGTCATTGGCGATTTGCTGATCAGTGGACACAATCTGTTCGCCGGCCACTGGATGGCGGCGTCGGCGGCCGGACAGATCGAGATCAACGTGATCGACTGGCTGAACGAGCTCGTCGGCTTTCCGAAAGCGGGCGGCGGGATCCTGGTGAGCGGCGGCTCGATGGCGAACTTGTCGGCCATCGCTGCGGCGCGCGAGTCACGGCTCGGCGGCCCGAACGAGAAGGCGATCGTGTACTGCTCGGACCAGACTCACTCGTCGATGGCGAAAGGGCTACGCATTCTGGGGTTTCGGCCCGGGCAGAAGCGCACGATCGCGACCGATGACGGACTTCGCCTTTCGATCCCGGCACTCGAGGCGGCGATCGCTGAGGATCGCGCAGCCGGGCGCCTGCCGTTTTGTGTGGTCGCGAACGGCGGCACGACGAACACGGGCGCGGTGGATCCGCTCGGACCTCTCGCCGACCTGTGCGCCCGCGAGAAGCTGTGGCTGCACGTGGACGGAGCGTACGGCGCCGCGGCGGTGATCACCGAGCGCGGACGCGCTGCCCTTGCCGGAATGGAGCGCGCCGACTCGATCACGCTCGATCCGCACAAGTGGCTCTTTCAGCCGTACGAACTCGGATGTCTGCTGGTGCGCGACGCGAGCGTCCTGCAGAAGGCGTTCCGCGTGGAGGATGAGGATCACGCGGACTATCTCGAGGACGTCACGCGTCACGTGCAGCACGACGTGAACTTCTACGAATGCGGCGTGCAGCTCACGCGATCGTTCAAGGCGCTGAAACTGTGGCTGTCGATGCGGGCGTTCGGGCTGGGCGAGTTCCGGCGCGCGATCGAGATCGGGTTCGAGATGGCGGATCACGCCGAGCGCACGCTGCGCGCAGCGGGAACGTGGGAAGTCGTCACGCCGTCGCAGATGGGCGTGGTCACCTTTCGGTGGCGCGACGCGACGAAGACGGACGCGCAGATCGACGCGATCACGCGGGGGACGGTGGATTTGATGCGGGAGGATGGATATGCGCTGGTGATGTCGACGGCGCTCAACGGGCGGGCGGTGCTTCGGCTTTGTCCGATCAATCCTTCGACGAACAGAGCTGAGATTGAAGAGACTATCGCGAGGCTTGGGCGGTTTTCGAAAATCGTCAGCGCGAGGGGATAGTCAAGAACGAGTAAGCGGTCATTGGTCGTTGGTAATTAGCCCCAGCCACGTAACGCTCGATCGCGTTCGTGGCCGGGGCTAATCACCTACAACCAATGACCAACTACCGATTACTCGCTGTTTGTTCTCCTAGTGCTTGATGGCAATGAACCAAGCCGCCACCATCGGCCCTCTCGGCCCACCACGCCCGCCGCGCCCAGCCGGCGGCGGCGGAGCGTTCGGGTCGGGTGCCGGCGCCGGGCCAAACTCGGGCTGGAACAGGTATGCAATGTGCTTTACGTCATCCACGGCGATCGTCTTCGCGCCCTTGAAGGTCGGGACCGTCGCAACCGTGGTGTACTTGTCCGGCGAATCTTCGTGGACGACGGTGACCGTGCCATCGCCGCCGCCGGCGGGAATGTAGAGGAGCTTCTCGCTCTGGTCCCAGCCGATCGCGTCGACGCCGTTGCCGTTCTTGATCTGCGCGACGACCTTGCCGTTGGTCGCGTCAACAACGACCGACGTGCCGCTGCAGCCGACGAAGAGGCGGTTCGTCTTGCGGTCCATCGCGATGCCCGTCGGGCCGTCGCAGGGAGCGATGTCCCACGTCGCGGTCTTCGTCCATGTCTTGGCGTCGATGACGTCGATGGCGTTCTTGTTCTCGATGTTGATATAGATCTTTCCCTTGCCGTCGCTCACGCCACCCTCGGGCGCGGTGCCGCTCAACGTCACCTTGCCGACCACGTCGCCGCTCTTGGCGTCGATCACGATCGCGGTTCCGTCGGGTGAGCTGTGGTTGATCGTCAGGATCTTGTTGGTGGCGTCATCGTACATGATGCCGTCGAGACCGTTGATGCCGGCTTTTACTTTCTTGATGAACGCCAGAGTCTTCAGGTCGAACATCGTCGACGTCGAGTCGCCGGCGTTCGTCGTGAAGCCGTGGTTCTCCTTCGACACGAGCGCGATGCCGTGCATGCGCGGTGTGTCAGGAATGTCGCCGAGCACTTCGCCCGTGAGTCCGTTGACGACCATCACGTGCGTAACGCGCGAGACGAACACGCGACCCGTGCCATTCTCGGCCGTCACGTAGTCCGTGCCGCCCGTACCCTTGATGTCGTACTTCTGGACCGTGAAGTTCTGCGCGGACGCCGCGGCCGGAATCGCCAATGCAACGGCGAGAAGCGCCAGGGCCGGCGTCAGGCGAGAGCTAATGCGAACCATATCAACCTCGATGGGAGTGGGAGTCGATGAAAACCCGCAACACATATATTACTACGCCTGGTGGCCTTCTGTTGGGTGCCGGTCCCGGGCGCTTCCGGCTATGTGAGCTCTACTTGCTCCACGGCGGCTTGACCCCGTTCATGCGGGCGTAGGCGATGAGCTGGCCGAGGTGCTCGTGGAGGTCGGAAATTTCGACGACATTTTCTCGAACTTCTCGAATCCCGCCTTGTTTGCTTCCACGACCGGTGAGGGCACGGCACCGAACACCGCCGGCGTGAAGAAGTGGTACTCGCTCGCGACGGTCTCGTGCACATTACCTATACGTGGAAGCGCAGGCGCATCAAGCACGTCGTCATTGATCCGGGGACTTGAACATGAAGAACAAGATCGTGGTCATCACCGGCGCGAGCGGCGGAATCGGCGCCGCGACGGCCGAAGCCGTGGCGATGCGCGGCGCATCGGTTGTGCTCGTCGCCCGCCGCGCGGACGCACTCCAACGGGTCGCTGTGAAGTGCGGCGATGGGGCTCACGTGATCGTCGCCGACGTCACGCGGCGCGACGAGGTGCGCCGCGTCGTGAACGAGTCGCTCGCGAAATTCGGCCGGATCGACGTCTGGATGAACAACGTCGGTCAGGGCATCACGCGGCAGCCGACGGAACTCACCGACGAGGACATCGACGAGGCGATGCGAGTCAACGTGAAGTCCGCGCTTTACGGAATGCAGGAGGTGCTCCCGCACTTCAAGTCGCGCAAAGAGGGACAGATCGTCAACGTCTCGTCGATGCTGGGGCGAGTCCCGTTCGCCATCATCCGGTCGGCGTACAACGGCGCCAAGCACTACCTCAACGCGCTCACCGCGAACTTCCGGACCGAAGTCCAGGCGACACATCCCGGGATCCAGTTCTCGATCGTCTCGCCCGGCGTCGTGCGCACGGACTTCGGGCTGAATGCGCGGCACGGCGGGCCGGACTCGCGCACCTTTCCGGAATCACAGAGCGCCGAAGAGGTTGCCGCGGTGATCGTCGACGTGATCGAGTCGCGCGTGCCGGACGCGTACACGCGAAAGGGTGCGCACGACCGCGTGGCAGGATACTACGCGTCGCTCGGGACGGATCCGGCGTGAGCCAGTCGACCGATCGGGTCGGGCTCGTAACGGCCATCGGCCGGGCGCTGTTGCTCGAGTGCCCGCGATGCGGCACGCGCGGCATCCTCGACGGGTGGTTCAGGCTCAAGGAGCGCTGCAGCGTCTGCGCGCTCGGCATGCGTCGTGCGCCCGAAGACGACGAATGGTTCGGCGGATACTTCATCAACTTGATCACCTCGCAACTGCTGATGCTCTTCGTGGTGGTCGGATACGTGCTCTGGACCTGGCCCGCGGTGACGTGGGCCAGGGTCGAGGTGCTCGCCGTCGCCATGATCTTCGTCTCGGCGATCGTCTCCTATCCGTTCTCGAAGGTGATCTGGGTGGCGGTCGAGTTCGTGTTCGCCGAGCGCGCCGGCACGCAGAATCGCCGGCAGCCCTAGGGGTTCCTTCGCGACCCGGCGAGTCCGACATTGAGCCGATGAAGAAAAAGCCGACTGCCCAAGCCGATGGTGAAGAAGCTGTTCAAGACCCAGGCCCATTGGCACGCCTGGCAAACGATGGAGACGGGAAAGCCGTAGAGTATTCGACGTCACCCCCATTTTTTGGAGCTTGGCATGATCGGTCTCACATACAGGATGCGCTGGATGCGGCGCGCCTTCGTCGTCGCTGCCGGTGCGACGTTCTTCGCATCGCCCGCCGTGGCGCAGACCCTCGCGGGCCAGAGCGACCACGACCTGCTGACCACCGAGACATACGTACGTCCGCCGGCGGTGGTGGATCGCATCATCATGGCGCAGCGAACGGACATCACGTTCGCCCAGCCCAGCCCGGACCGGAAATGGTTCCTGAAGTCGCCGGGTCTCGATCGCGGTGACGTCGCGCAGTTCGGCAAGCCGCACATCTACCTGGGCGGCGTGCAGGTCGACGCGCACGCGAATCGCGCGCGCTCGCTTACGACCAGCACGCATCTCGGACTGATTCTCGTCGACCCGAAGACGAACGCGACGAAGACGATCGAGACGCCGAAGGGCGCGTCGATTTCGTCGCAGGTCTGGTCGCCGACGGGAACGCAGGTGGCGTACATCGCGAACTTCGACGATGCCTCGCACGTGTTCGTGGCGGATGTCGCGACGGGGAAGTCGGTGCAGGTCTCGAAGACTCCGCTGCTGGCGACGCTCGTGACGACGGTGGAATGGACCGCGGACGGAAAGAGCATCGTCGCCGTGGCGGTTCCCGAGGCCAGAGGCCCCGCGCCGGTGCACGGCAAGAACGGAATCGAGGACGGGCCGGAAGTGCGGCTCAGCGAGTCGCGGGTGATTCCGCAGGCGATCCATCCGAGCCTGCTCGAGGATCCGCACGAGAAGGCGATGCTCAAGTACTACACGACCGGTCAGGTCGTGCTGATCGACGTGAAGACGAAGGCGGCGAAGAAGATCGGCGCTCCGGGCATGATCCGCACGGTCGATGCGTCGCCCGACGGCCAGTTCTTTCGCGTGACGCAGATGACGGAGCCGTTCTCGTATCTCGTGCCGGTGACGAACTTCGGTTCTGCGCAGGAGCTATGGGACTTGAGCGGGAAGGTCGTGGCAACGCTGAGCAAGCAGCCGCTGCGCGAAGGCGGGTCGGCCGGCGATGCCGACGTGCCGGCCGGCGGCGGGCGCGGCGGACCGCAGCAGACGGCGTCGGACACCGGGAAGCGGAACATCAATTGGAATCCCGTCGGCCCCGGCCTCGTCTACTACGAATCGGTGTTCGCGGCCGGTGGGATTGGCGCCGGTGGTGCGACCGGTGCGGTTGCGGCGCCGGCTGGCGGCGGACGCGGTGGGCGCGGAGGCGGACGCGGCGGCGCGGCGGCACCGGCGGCCGCGGGGCGCGGCACGGCATCGGCGCGTCCGGCGCCGACGAGCGTGCGCTACCTGAGCTGGGTGGCACCATACGGCGCCGGCGACACCAAGCTGATCTACGAAGGGAGCGGTCAGCTCTCGAACGTCGCGTTCAGCTACGACGGCAAGACGATGTTCGTGAGCGACAGCGGTGCGGTGATCGCGCTGCGTTCGGCTGATCCCTCCAAGCGTTACAATCTTGGGCGCGGCGTCACGGTTCCGGCGGGCGGTGGCGGTCGCGGGGGCGGTGGTGGCGGTGCGTTCGGCGCCGCCGGTGCCGATACGAGCGCGACGGGCGGCGCGCTCGCGACCAAGCGCGGACCGAACGGCGTGAACGTCGTGATCGTCGGCAGCGACAGCAAGACGGTCTATCTCTCGGGCACGCGCAACCCGGGCGCGAATTGGAACTCGCAGGCTCCGCGTCCGTGGGTGGACAGGCTCGACTTCGAGAGCGCCCGGCGCGAGCGCGTGTTCGACAGCCCGACCAACGCGTTCGACGAATTCGTGACGGCGCTCGACGACGACTACTCCTCGTTCATCTACACGCACGAGTCGCCGACGATGATTCAGGACGCGTACCTGCGCGACGCGAAAGCGGGAACGAGCACGAAGATCACGCACGCGAAGGATGTGGCGCCGGAGGTTTCGGGTGCGCAGCACAGGCGGATCCAGGTCACGCGTCAGCGCGACGGGATCAAGTTCTGGGTGGATCTCACGCTGCCCGCGGACTGGAAACCGGGGACGCGGCTGCCGGGAATCATCTGGTTCTATCCGCGCGAGTATACGAACCAGGCCGAGTACGATCGCTCGAGGTTTACGACGAACATCAACAAGTTCCCCGACACACCGGCGCTGCGCCCCGCCTCGTCCACCAAGCTCTGGGTGACGCAGGGGTACGCGGTGATCGAGCCCGACTGCCCGATCATCGGCGACGCGGGGAAGATGAACGACAGCTACTCGCGGGATCTCAGGGAGAACCTCGACGTCACCATCAACGCACTGGTCGACCAGGGGTACGTCGACCGCGAGAGGATGGGCGTGGGCGGCCACAGCTACGGCGCGTTCAGCACGGTCAACGCGCTGACGCTGACGTCGTACTTCAAGGCCGGCATCGCTGGCGACGGCATGTACAACCGGTCGCTGACGCCGTTCGGGTTCCAGAGCGAACGCCGCAATTTCTTCGAGGCGGAGCAGACGTACCTGGACATGTCGCCGTTCTATCGTGCCGACAAGATTTCAGGACCGCTCCTGATGTACCATTCGCTCGAGGACCAGAACGTGGGGACGGCGCCGATCAGTTCGATCCGCATGTTCCACGCCCTGCAGGGACTCGGTAAGCCGGCGGCGCTCTTCCTGTATCCGTACGAGGACCACAGTGTGGCGACGTACCAGACCGACCTCGATCAGTGGGCGCGGTGGTTTGCGTGGTTTGATATGTACGTGAAGAATCCCAAGGTTGAGACGAAGACGGTACCTTAATGAGCCCGTTGCGCTCGATGGTGGAAGTCTCGTAGCTCACAGCTCACAGCTGTCAGCCGTTAGCTGCGAGACAACTACCGGGGCGACCGATTCCGCGGCCGGAGGCGATGTGACACAAGACCAGTGGACCGCCGTAGACCGCTATATCACCGATCAGCTCGTGCCGTCCGACGCCGCGCTCGATGCGGCGCTCGCGTCGAGCGCGGCGAATGGGCTGCCGGCGATCAACGTCGCGCCGAACCAGGGGAAGCTGCTGGAGGTGCTCGCGCGCTCGATCGGCGCGAAACGCATCCTCGAAGTGGGCACACTCGGCGGATACAGCACGATATGGCTCGCGCGGGCGCTCGCGCCCGGCGGGAAGCTGATCACGCTCGAATATGAGCGGAAGCATGCGGAGGTCGCGCGCGTGAACATCGAGCGCGCCGGTCTCACGGATCTCGTCGAGATCCGGCTCGGCAAGGCGATCGATTCGCTGCCGCGGATCGCCTCCGAGGGAGGCGGGGCGTTCGACCTCGTTTTCATCGATGCCGACAAGCCCGGGAACGCGGACTATTTCGCGTGGGCGCTGAAGCTCACGCGCGTGGGTGGACTGATCATCGTGGACAACGTGGTGCGAAATGGCGATGTCCTCGATCCGGCGGGCAACGCAAACGCCCAGGGAGCCCGCCGGCTGTTCGAGGCGATGGCGAAGGAGCCGAGGGTGAGCGCGACGGCGGTGCAGACCGTGGGCAGCAAGGGATACGACGGGTTCGCTATCGCCGTCGTGATCAAGTAGCCGCCGCATGCCGCGATACGTCGCCCTGCTGCGCGGCATCAACCTCGGCGGTCACACCGTCAAGATGGATCGCCTCAAGAAGCTTTTCGAGGAGCTCGGCCTCAAGAACGTCGAGACGTTCATCGCCAGCGGGAACGTGATCTTCGAGTCCGCGCACGGACCAGGAACTGGCCAGGGTGCTCGAGCATGAGGTGCTCGGGGATCCGGGGTCGCACTCGGTGTACATCGCGTTCCTGTTCGAAAGGCCGCCGAAGGAATCGCACACGAAGCTGATGGCGCATCGCTCCAAAACCGACGACTTTCACGTGAACGAACGCGAGGTGTACTGGCTCTGCAAGACGCACATGAGTGACTCGCCGTTCTTTAGAGTCGGAATCGAGAAGGCGCTCGGAATGAAGGCGACCGTGCGGAACGCGACGACCGTCGCGAAACTGGTGGAGAGATATCCCATGAGACGGCAGATGACAGGCGGCAAACGACAGGCGGGGGAACGTCCGGGGCGGAGAGCGACGTGACGCGCGGAGCGCGCCTTGCGGCGCTTCTTCTGTCCACGCTCGTCGCCGCCGCGTGCGGGCTCCCCGGGAAAGCGACACTCGAGGTGGCGCCAAAGGCGGCGCTGACGGGGCCGAAGGTCGTCGCGATCATGGGGACGCGAACCGACGTGGTCGCCGCGCTCGAGGACGCGCTGACCGAGCACGGGTTCACGTTCAGGCACTATCAGAACCGTGACCGGATGACGGAATCCGTGGGGCAGGTGAAGATGGGGGAGAGCCTCGTCGACAACACCAAGTACGCCATCGAAGTGACGCCGGACATTTTCGAACGCTGCTTGGGCGGCGGATTCCAGCTCACGTCGCTGAGAGTGTCCGTTGTCGACCGTTCGTCGAACGAGCTGATGCTGCGTTCGACCGCAAAGGGAAGGACGGAGAAGTGTCCGCCGACGTCGGGGACGATTTTCCGCGACATTGCGAACGCGATCAACGCAGCCTGGCAGAAATAGCCAAGAAGCAACAGAGAAGCACCCCAAAGGTGACCCGCATGATCAACGGACGGCAGCTCGCGACGCTCGTGCTCCTTCTTCCCGCGGCTGGTCTCGCGCAGGGAACGATGGCCGACTATCAGCGGGCGCAGGCGCTGCAGAAGCGCTATTCGCCGCTCGTCGTCGATTCGCCCGACGCGCCGTTGTGGGTCGAGGGAACATCCCGGTTCTGGTACCGGAAAACGGTGAAGGGCGGCAACGCGTTCGTGCTCGTTGACGCCGCGGTTCCCGAGAAGAAGCCGGCCTTCGATCACGACAGGCTCGCGGCGGGCATCGGCACGGCGACTCACAAGCCGGTCACCGCGGTCACGCTGCCGTTCGCGACGTTCACCTTCGCCGACGACGGTCGCAGCATCTCGTTCATGGCGGACAGCGTGAACTGGAGCTGCACGCTGACCGACTATCAGTGCACGCGCGGCGCCGCGCGAGCGACCGGAGGCGGTCGCGGCGGACGCGGAGGGGGCGCGGGCGGCGCGCCCACCGGAGGGGGCGCGGGCGGCGCGCCCACCGGAGGGGACGCGACGCGCCCGTCGCCCGACGGAAAACTCCTCGCGTACATCGACAACTACAACATCGCGATGCGGCTCGCGGGCTCCGCTGAAGGGACGCGCATCAGCACCGACGGTTCGGAGGGGAATCCGTACACGCTTCAGTCCGTGGTATGGTCACCCAACTCGGCGATGATCGCGGCGTATCGCGTGCGGCCCGGGTACCGCAGGATGGTGCGGTACGTGGAATCGTCGCCCGCCGATCAGCTGCAGCCCAAGACCTTCGAGCGCTACTACCAGAAGCCGGGCGACGTGCTGGACTTGCAGCAGCCGGCGTTCTTCGATGTCGCGTCGAAACGTGAGATGGTCGTGGACAACGCGCTCTTCCCGAACCCGTACGATCTCTCTCGAATCGAATGGCGGAAGGACGGCAGGGCGTTCACGTTCGAGTACAATCAGCGCGGCCACCAGCTGTACCGCGTGCTCGAGGTGGACGCCTCCAACGGACGCGTTCGCCCGCTCATGACGGAGACGTCCCAAACATTCGTCGATTATCGTCGCGCGAACGTCGGGCTCGCCGACTCGGGGCGGCAGTTCCGCTTCGATCTCGACGACGGCCGGGAATTCATCTGGATGTCGGAGCGTGATGGCTGGGCGCACCTCTACATGGTCGACGGCGCAACCGGCGCGATCGAGAGCCAGATCACGAAAGGAAATTGGCTCGTGCGCGGCGTGCAGCGCGTGGATGAAGCCAGCAAGCAGATCGTGTTCGGCGCGGGCGGAATGAACCCGAAGCAGGATCCGTACTTCCTGCAGTACTACCGGATCAACTTCGACGGCACCGGGCTCACTTCGCTCACCGACGCCGACGGCTATCACACCGTCACCTTCTCGCCGGACAGCAAGTACTACGTGGATACGTGGTCACGCGTGGATCTCGCCCCGGTCTCCCAGCTGCGGCGAACGAGCGACGCGAAAGTAATTCTCGATCTCGAGCGTGCCGACGCGACCGAGCTCGTGAAGACCGGCTGGCGCGCGCCGGAAGTGTTCGTGTCGAAGGGCCGCGACGGCACGTCGGACATCTGGGGCATCATCGTGCGGCCCTCGAACTTCGATCCGAAGAAGAAGTATCCGGTGATCGAGAACATCTACGCGGGGCCGCAGGGTTCATTCGTGCCGAAGACGTTCGCCCCCTGGCTCGGCATGCAGTCGATCGCCGAACTCGGGTTCATCGTCGTGCAGATCGACGGAATGGGCACGGCCCACCGCTCGAAGGCGTTCCACGATGTCGCGTGGAAGAATCTCGGCGACGCGGGTTTCGCCGACCGGATTCTCTGGCACAAGGCCGCGGCGGCGAAGTATCCGTGGTACGACATCTCCCGCGTGGGGATCTACGGCGGATCGGCGGGCGGACAGAACTCGATGGGCGCGCTGCTCTTTCATCCGGAGTTCTACAAGGCGGCAGTCTCGTTCGCCGGCTGCCACGACAACCGGATGGACAAGGTGTGGTGGAATGAGCTGTGGATGGGCTGGCCCGTCGGGCCGGAGTACGAGGCGAGCTCGAACATGGTGAACGCCGGAAAGCTGCAGGGGAAGCTTTTGCTCGTCTGGGGCGAACTCGACACGAACGTCGATCCGTCGTCGAGCATGCAGGTGGTGAACGCGCTCATCAAGGCGAACAAGAGTTTCGACATGCTGGTCATGCCCGGCGAGGATCACCCGGCGGGCCGGCGAGGGGCGAGTGCACCGTACGGAGACCGGAAGGTCTGGGACTTCTTCGTGCACAACCTGCTCGGCATGGAAACCCCGCGCTGGAACACCCTGCCCAACGGCATGCGCAATGCGGCGGACGGCAGCGGTGCAGGCAGCGGCTCGGGACTCTTCGGACCGAGCTGGGAGAGCGTGCTCGAGGGATGGAATGCGCAGCGACCGTAACTGCGTGCCGGTGTGACCAAGCCGGCGGCGCCGCGCTCCGAGGAGGAGCTCGTTGCGCTACTCGCGGCGCCGCGCGAGGCGACGATCGCGGCGCTCGCGCGCGCGCCGGGCGATATCATCGTGCTCGGCGCTGGCGGGAAGATGGGTCCGACGCTCGCGTGCATGGCGGCGCGCGCACGCGACGACGGCGGTTTGCACGGACGCATCATTGCCGTCTCGCGATTCTCCGCCGACGGTACCGAACAGTTCCTTCACCAGGCCGGCGTCGAGACGATCAAGTGCGATCTGCTGGACCGCGACGCGGTCGCGCGGCTCCCGGACGCTCCCAACGTCGTGTTCATGGCCGGGCAGAAGTTCGGTACGCGCGATGCGCCGTCGCGCACGTGGATGATGAACGTCGTGGTGCCCTCGATCTGCGCCGAGCGATATGCCGGTGCGCGAATCGTCGCATTCTCCACCGGAAATGTCTATTCGCTCACGGCGGTGGGCGGCGGTGGCTCGCGTGAAACGGACGCGACCGCGCCCGTCGGGGAATACGCGCAGACATGCGTGGGGCGCGAGCGCGTGTTCGAGCACTACGCCACGTCGAGCGATACGAAAGTGGCGATCGTGCGTCTCAACTACGCGATCGCGCTTCGTTACGGCGTGCTCACCGATCTCGCGCTCAAGGTCGCCTACGGCCACGCGATTCCGCTCGCGATGGGACACGTCAACGTGATCTGGCAGGGTGACGCGAATCGTATGGCGCTGGAACTGCTGCCGCATGCATCGAGCCCGCCGCTGATCGTGAACGTCACCGGCACCGCAACGTTGTCGGTGCGCGAACTGGCCGCAGCGCTCGGTGCGAGGCTCGGGCGCGAGCCGCGATTCGAAGGCGCCGAGGCGGCTGATGCGTTGCTGTCCAACACGGAACGAATGCGTTCCCTGCTCGGCGAGCCCGAGATGGAGATCGGTACGCTGGTCGACTGGGTGGCTGACTGGGTCAAGCGCGAGCGGCCGCTGCTTGGCAGCGCGACGCACTTCGAAGCGCGCGATGGGCAATTCTGATGGCCGCTCCGATGATGAGCGCGAGAGCGCAGCTCAAATCGGGAGTCGTCATTCCCGCGCATCCCTTGGCGCTGACACCGAGCAGGACTCTCGACGAGCGGCGGCAGCGTGCACTTACGCGATACTATCTGGACGCCGGTGCTGGCGGGATCGCCGTGGGTGTCCACACGACGCAGTTCGCGATTCGAGAGCCGCGGCACGGGATGTACCGGCCGGTGCTCGCGCTCGCGGCTGAAACCGCGAGAGCATCGCTCGCGAAGCATCCGCGGCCGTTCGTGATGGTGGCCGGGCTGGTCGGAAAGACGGAGCAGGCAGTGGCGGAAGCGGAGATCGCGAAGGCGCTCGGCTACGACACGGGGCTGCTGAGTCTCGCCGCGCTCCCCGACGCGACCGACGCGGCGTTGATCGAGCATTGCCGATCGGTGGCCGAGGTGATGCCGCTGTTCGGATTCTATCTTCAGCCGGCGGTGGGCGGCCGCGTGCTGAGTTACGAGTTCTGGCGCGAGTTTGCGGAGATCGAGAACGTGTGGGCCGTGAAGATCGCGCCGTTCGATCGCTACCGGACACTGGATGCCATACGGGGGATCGCCGAATCCGGGCGCGACGACATCGCGCTGTACACTGGGAACGACGACAACATCGTGAATGATCTCGTTGGCGAGTTCCCGGTGACGGTGGGCGGCGAACGGCAGGTGAGAACGTTCGACGGTGGACTCCTGGGGCAGTGGGCAGTGTGGACGAGATCGGCCGTGGAACTCCTGACGCGCTGCAAGGCCGCACGCGCGGCGGGTGCGGTGTATGCGTCGCTGCTGCGCGAAGGCGCGGCGCTGACCGACGCGAACGCGGCGATCTTCGACTCCCCGCATTCGTTCGCGGGATGCATTCCCGGGATTCACGAGGTGCTGCGACGCCAGGGCCTGCTCGCTGGCGTGTGGTGCCTCGACACGGCTGAGAAACTGTCG
>Ga0208716_1000397_pt1 | contig 18502 bp, 18 predicted proteins | sample NGESurdeep092012_8_FD_184482 | JGI IMG/M metagenome (GOLD analysis project Ga0208716, IMG submission 184482) | Arctic peat soil microbial communities from Barrow, Alaska - NGEE Surface sample 415-3 deep-092012 (SPAdes) | ecosystem: Environmental > Terrestrial > Soil > Wetlands > Peat ...
GACGAGGATCCTAGGTCGCTGGTGTTTTTCGCGTGTCGCCGACGGGGCTGACGTGATCGCTTTGGGACAATAGTGGCAACGGATTTGGTTGTCTGTCTTGGGAGTTCGCGATGACGTTGGGTTTGGCGCCGAAACAGGGTGATCTGCTGCGCTCGACGGTCGGCTACTGCGAGGGCCGGGTCGCGGCGGACTCGATCTACGGGGTGCTGCACCGGGAGTGCTTCACGTTGTTCCCTGATGAGATGTTCGCTGACCTGTTCACCGACGTGGGACGCCGCAGTGTGCCACCGATGATCGTGGCGGTGGTGATGGTGCTGCAACGGATCGAGGGCTGTAGCGATCGGGAGGCCGTCGACCGGTTCGCGTTCGACGCCCGGTGGAAGTACGCCGCGGGCGGTCTTGATTTCGACTACCCGGGGTTCGTGCACACGGTGCTGGTGGATATGCGGGCCCGGCTTGCTTCCTCAGCCCGTCCGGACCGGATCTTTGAGGTGACTCTGGAGGCGGCCAGGAAGGCCGGGCTGATCGGGCGTAAGCGGGTCCTGGACTCCACCCCGTTGTATGACGCGGTGGCCACGATGGACACCGTCACCTTGATCCGCTCGGGCATCCGGGGACTGCTCAAGGTCGCCGGCGCCGAGCTGGGAGCGCAGCTGCGGTCGGTGATCCGCCGCGACGATGACTACACGGCCGCGGGCAAACCGGTGTGTGACTATGACGATGCCATGGCCCGCAAGGTCCTGGTCGATGCCCTGGCCAAGGACGCCATGGCGTTGCTGGGCGTGCTGGACGGGCGCAAGCTTGACGGGCCGCTGAGCCAGGCGGGCGCGTTGCTGGCGACCCTGGTCGGCCAGGACCTGGACGAAGGCGTCGACGGGGTGTTCCGGGTAGCCCGCCGGGTCGCCAAGGACCGGGTGATCTCCACCGTGGATCCCCAGGCCCGGCACGGCCACAAGACCGCCGCCCACGGCTTCGATGGTTTCAAGGGTCACGTCGCGATCGACCCGGACTCCGAGGTCATCACCGCCACCGCGCCCGCCGCGGGCAATACCGGTGACGCGGCCTCGGCCGGTGACCTGCTCGCCCAAGACCTGCACACCCCGGACATGCCCGCCCAGGATGTGTCTGGCGACGGCGGTGGCCCGGCCGACCAGGCGAGCACCGAAGCCGGTCATCAGGACACCGCCCGCGGTCAGGACGGCGCGGACAACGAGACCGAGACCGAGAGCAGCCAGAGGGAGGCGCCGTTGGCGGTCTATGGTGACGCGGCCTACGGCGCCGGGGTGCTGCTGGAGAAGCTGGAGGCGGCCGGCGCCGATATTCTGACCAAGGTGCAGCCTCCGGTCGCACCGGGGGGCCGGTTCCCCAAGGATCACTTCACCATCGATCTGGGTGCCGGGACCGTGACCTGCCCGGCCCGCGTCACCGTTCCCATCCGACCTGCCAAGGCCGGCGGTGGTACCGCGGCCTTCGGGACGGCCTGCGCCGGTTGCCCGTTGGCTGCCCAGTGCACGACCGCGAAGACCGGGCGCACCATCAGCATCGGCGCCTATGAGGGCGAGTTGACCCGGGCCCGGGCCACCCAGCAGGACCCGGCGTGGCGGGCCGAATACCGGGCCACTCGACCAAAGGTCGAGCGGAAACTCGGGCACTTGATGCGCCGCCGGCACGGCGGCAGGCGGGCACGTGTCCGCGGTCAGACCAAGGTTGGCGCTGACTTCGCCTTACTGGCTGCCGCGGTGAACCTGGCCCGGTTCGGCGTGCTCGGACTCACCCGGGTAGCAGGGCCAGGGTGGGCAGTGGCCCCCAGTTGACCCAGCGGGGGAGCCCCCAGGGGCCGATGGCATGGCCGTTGGTGGCCCTCGTGCGCCATCAACGGCTCACGACAGCCCCCAAACCCACTTGACACCAACAGGATTGAGAAACTGCGGCCACCCGTTGAACCACTCACGGCCGCCCGAATCGATCACTCCAGCCCCGTAGACACCCGTTCGGCACCAGCCACCTAGGACCTCCGGGCTGGAACCGCACGGGACGCTCCCACTCATCACGCTGAAAGGAGCACGAGAGATATTCACCGAGTCATCCCGAGACCAACTGTTGCAGAATGAAGCATGCCGAACGCGCGTCATCTACCTCAGGATCTCCCGCCCGACTACCCCAGCAGCTACGAGTCCGTCATTCGGCTGGCTGACGGACGGCGGGTCGAGATCCGCCCGATCGTGCCATCGGACGCGGCGGAGCTGGCCGAGGCGATTCGCACGGCCGATGCCGAGACGCTACGTGCGCGCTTCCTGGGCGGGCCGCCACCGCTCACCGATGCCCTGCTGGATGGACTGACCCGGGTTGACTACGTCAGCCGTTTCGCACTGGTCGCCCGCAGCGGGGGTCGCGGCGTCGCTGTCGCCCGCTACGCGGCGATGGCGGCATCCGGAGAAGGGTCGGCGGTGGCAGATGTCGCCGTCGCTGTCGCCCCCGAGTGGCGACAGGTTGGCCTGGCGGCCGCGCTCGTCGAGCTGCTCGCGCGCCGCGCCCAGGAATGCGGCATCACCGACTTCACCGCGTTGTTCAGCGCAGAGAACCGCCCGGTAACAGAGCTGGCGCACGAGGGGCACGCACGCGTGGTGATCGCCGAAGGCGTCGCGCAGCTGGACGCCGCGCTCACGACGGCACACCAGGACTGGCCCAGCCACGATCAATCCGGGCAGCAACGCCAGTAGCGGGCCTCGGCCCTGGGTCTCTCTGCAGCAAACCGCGGCGGCGGCTCCCGGAGCAGGGACCTTCTGACCTGGCGACGACCCGGTTGACGTGAGATCTTGGTGTCACCGGAGTCTCGACGTGCGTCGCGACCGGTCTGCCGAGGTGCCAGATGAATGAGTTCAGCGTGCTGCCCAACTATGTGGCCAGCCTGCAGGACAACCTGACCGACGACGTCTTCGGTCATGCCGAGCACTGGCCTGACTATCCAGGTTTCTCGCGTCGGGCAGAAGACCGCTGGGTGCCAGTGACCTACCGGGAGACCGCGGAGCAGGTCACCAGGATGGCAGCCGGGCTGATCGCCTCTGGAGTGCAGGTGGGCGACCGGGTGGCGCTCTTCTCGCACACCCGGTTCGAGTGGATGCTGTGCGACTTCGCGATCTTGACCGCCGGCGGCGTGACCGTCCCCGTCTACGAGACCTCCTCGGCTGAACAGGTCCAGTGGATCCTCACAGACTCAGGAGCGATCGCTGCATTCGTCGAGACCGAGGACCATGCGCAGACAGTTGCTCAGCTACCGGTCAACCTGCCCGATCTCCGCGAGGTGTGGGTCCTTGACTCCGGCGGCATCGACCGGCTTGTCGCCGCTGGCCGCGACGTCTCCGCGGACACGGTCATGGAGCGCCGCCGCGCGGTCACGAGCGACTCGCTTGCCACAATCCTCTACACCTCCGGCACGACGGGACGACCCAAGGGCTGCGCGATCACGCACGCCAACCTGCTGTCCGAGATACGCAACGTCTGCACGGCCGAAGGCATCCGGGAGCTGGTGTTCAACGAAGAGACCAGGACGTTGCAGTTCCTCCCGCTCGCGCACATCATCGCGCGGTCCATCCAGCTCGCCGCAGTGCACAACAGGGTCCACCTTGCGCAGACCGGCGACATGAAGAACATCGTCCCGCAGCTGGTCGAGTTCCGGCCGACCACCGTGCTCTCGATACCGCGAGTCTTCGAGCGGATCTACAACACCGCCCAGCAGAAGGCGGCGACAGAGGGCAAAGGGCGTATCTTCGACCTCGCCGATGCCACGGCGATGGCGTACAGCGAATCCCTCGAAACCGGCGGCCCTGGCCTGCTTCTGAGACTCCGGCACGCGATCTTCGACCGGCTGGTCTACTCCAAGGTCCGCGCGGCGCTCGGTGGCGACGTGCGGTGGTCGGTCAGTGGCGGGGCGCCGCTCAGCGCCCCGCTCGGCCACTTCTTCCGCGGTATCGGCATCACCGTGATCGAGGGTTACGGGCTCACCGAGACCTGTGCGAGCGTGACCCTCAACCTGCCCGCCAAGCAGCGCGTCGGGTCCGTCGGACGCCCGATCCCCGGGTGCTCGATTCGCATCGCCGAGGACACTGAGGTGCTGTTGAAGGGTGGCAACGTCTTCCATGGCTACTGGCACAACGACGAGGCGACGCAGGAGGCATTCGACGAGGACGGCTGGTTCCACAGCGGTGACCTCGGCGCGCTCGACGACGACGGCTACCTCACGATCACGGGCCGCAAGAAGGACATTCTGATTACCTCCTCGGGCAAGAACGTGGCCCCAATGGTGCTCGAGGACAGGCTGCGGGCGCACTGGCTGGTCAGCCAGTGCGTCGTGGTCGGTGACAGGCGGCCGTTCATCGGCGTCCTGGTCACCATCGACACGGCGGCGTTTGAGCCATGGAAGGTCGAGGCCGGCAAGCCGGCGACAGCCAGCGTGGCCGACCTTCATGACGACCCGGACCTGCTGGCCGCCCTCCAAGTGGCAGTGGACGATGCGAACAAGGCCGTGTCTGCCGCTGAGTCGATCAAGAAGATCCGGGTGCTGACCATCGACTTCTCGGAGGAGACCGGTGAGCTCACACCGACCTTGAAGGTGAAGCGTCACATCGTCATGAAGACATACGGTGCCGAAGTGGAGGCGCTCTACCGCCGATAGGTATCGCAGTGGTCTACTGAGGCGTCGACCTTCAGCGGTGATGTTTCCTGGCAAGGAGCGGTGCCGTGACTGCGAAAGTGCCGCGCCAACGGTCCGGTGGCCCACCGTCGCGTTGGGTCGACCTGGGTGGCCCGGTCCACTACGTCGACTATGGCGGTCCGGACGACGGTCCCCTGATGGTCTGTGTCCATGGCCTTGGCGGCTCACTGGTCAACTGGGCAGCGGTCGCCCCGACCTTGTCGAAGACCTGCCGCGTGCTCGCCCTGGACCTCGCCGGGTTCGGGCGGACCCGAAGCCATGGCCGGTCCACGTCGGTGCACGCCAACCAGCAGCTGCTTCACCGGTTTCTGACCGAGGTCTGCGGGGGATCCGGTCATCCTGGTCGGGAACTCGATGGGAGGGCTGATCTCGATCCTGCATACAGCGGCCCACCCCGAGACCGTGGCCGGCATCGTGCTGATCGATCCTGCGCTGCCGGTCGGGCTGGCCTCGCGGCCCGACCCCCGGGTGGCCGGCATGTTCGGCCTGTATGCCGTGCCCGCAGTCGGGCGCACCGTGGTCGCCCGGCGTCGCTCGTCCGGCTCGGCCGAGGAGCTCGCGCTGTCCCTTCTGCGGCTGTGCTGCGCCGACCCGTCGCGAGTGCCGCGCGCCATCGTCGAACAGCACCTTGAGCTCGCCCGGGAGCGAAACGACTACCCCGACGTCGACGCCGAGCTCATCGTGGCTGCGCGCTCGCTGCTGTGGGTCCTGGCGCGCAGGCGGCTGCTCGCCTCGATGTTGTACGACGTCACCGTGCCTGTGCTGCTGCTGCACGGTGACCGACAGGCTGGTCCCCATCGCCTCCGCGCGCGTCGCAGCGGCGGCCAACCCGACATGGTGTTTCGAGGTGGCAACCGGGGTGGGTCACGTGCCCCAGCTCGAGGTGCCGACGTGGACGCTCAGCCAGATCCATGGCTGGCTGAAGACCGACGGGTTGGTCGCCGCCTACGCCGCAAGTCCAGAGCGTCGGCACATCTGACCTGGCCTGCGAACGCCGGGCTACCTCACCAGCGCGACCAGCTCTTCGGTGGCGGACTCGATGCCGTCGCACAGCACCTGCAGGTCGGGAACGGCGTCGAAGTCACCGGTCACCCCGCAGGTGAGGCGCCCGGCGTATGAGGCGATCCCGATCGTGATGCGGATGTCGGCGCCGAGCGGGATGTAGGGGAACAGCTCCGTCATCCGGTGGCCGAGCAGGTACATGGGCACCTGCGGCCCGGGCACGTTCATGGTCACCGTGCTGATGGCCCGCTGCGGCAGCCGAGCTGCCAGGCGGGCGCCTAGGGCGAACAGGGTTCCGGGCACCAGATCGGTCGCGTTGAGCATGCCGTCGACGCCCATGGCCATGCCACTGCTCTTGAGTGAGGAGAGCTGGCGGGTCACCGCCGCCAGCCGCTCAGCAGGGTCCGAGACGCCCACCGGGAGGTCAGCGAAGACGGCCGACACCCGGTTGCCAAGTCGACCGTGCTCCTCGGGGGTCCGCATCGAGACGGGGACCATGGTGCGCACGGTGCGTCCGCCCACATCTTCCCCACGCGCGGCCAGGAACGTTCGGAAGCCGCCGGCGATCGCCGCGAGGATCACGTCATTGACCGTGCCGCCGAATGAGTTCTTCACCTTCTTGATATCGGAGAGATCGGCGCGCGCCCAGCCCCAGCGGCGCATCGGCCCGATCGGGCCGTCGAGGACCGACTCCGGCCAGATCACCTTCTCCCCCACGTGGGCGAGGCCATACAGCTCGGCCGCGGTCTGACCGGTGAAACGGAGCGGTGCCCTGACGGCCCGGGCGAACACCTGCCCGAGTTCTTCCAGAGGTTCGCGGAACATGTCGCCGAGCGCAGACGATGCCAACCGGACGGACGAGGGCTCCGCTGCGGGTGTCCAGGGAGCAGCCGGTCGCGCTTGTGCCTGCACGTCACGGTCCAGAAGAACATCACTGATGTCGGCTCCCGAGATTCCGTCGATCATGGAGTGATGGGTCTTGTTGACCATGGCCCAGCGACCGCCGTCGAGGCCGTCGACCAGCCAGCTCTCCCACAGCGGCCGGGACGGGTCCAGGTGCTCCGACATGAGGCCGGCGGCCAGGTCCCGCAGCGATTCATCCGTGCCGGGACGGGCCAGGGTGGCATGCCTGACGTGGTCGCCGATGCGGAAGCGCGGGTCGTCGGCCCAGACCGGGCGCCCGAGGTCCAGGGGAACCCGCAGCACTCGTTGCCGATAGCGGGGAACGAGATCAAGTCTGGACTCGATCGCTCCGGCGAACTCGGCGGGTGAGGGCGCGGGACCCTCGAACAGCAGGGCTGAGTCCACATGCAGCTGCTGGATCTCGCGCTCGAGATGAAGCCACCAGGCGTCGAGGGGGCTCAGACGGTCCGCGGTGTCCATATCTGTCATTGTCGGCAGAGGCAGCTCGCCTGCGCCTAGGCCATAGGTCCCCCATGCCGCGTGGATTGCCAGGCGAGGCACTCTTGCCACACGCCGCAGCACTGCCTTTACTGGGTAGTAACAACCAACGGCCGTGCCCGGCCTGTTGTCCCCAGGAGAACCAGGCACGTAGCCGTACCGGCCCTACCGAGCTTCCCGTCGCAGGGGCAGCGACGGATCACTTTCGGGTCGAGCTCAAGGGGATGGGGCAATGACGGGGGGACTCCGCCGGGGCCTGGTCCTCGGCAGTGGCGGCGTCCTCGGCGTGGCGTGGATGGTGGGCGCAATCCACGCTCTCCAGGACGAGACCGGGCTTGACGTACGCGACTTCGACGCCCTCGTTGGCACGTCCGCGGGGTCAATCCTGGCGGCCCTGCTCGGCGCTGGCACGAGTGCGGCCGACCTTGTTGCCCATCAGCGCGGCGGGCCGGTCGAGTCAGGCCCGCTGGCCGGCTTCTACTTCGACTACGAGAACGCCAGCCGTGGCGACCGTCTCGTGCACCTGCGCCCGGGCATCGGCTCGCGAGAGCTGCTGCTGCATAACGCCCGCCATCTCTACCGGCTTCCGGCAACGGCAGTCCTGTCCGCACTCCTGCCCGAAGGATGGGGCAACCTCGGCGCTGTCGGCGCCCTGATAACCCACGTGGCACCAGACGGCTGGGTCGCCCGCGAGGGCCTGAGCGTCGTGGCCCTTGACTACGACACCGGCACCCGGGTGGCGTTCGGCCGGCCAGGTGCGCCTCCGGCCATGCTGGCGGACGCGGTGCTGGCGTCCTGCGCCATACCTGGTTGGTACCACCCCGTGCGGATCGGCGAGCACCGCTATGTAGACGGTGGTGCATGGTCCTCCACCAATCTCGACCTGCTCACCGGGGCCGGACTGGACGAGGTCTTTGTCCTGGCCCCACAGGCCAGCTTCGACGCGGGGAACCCCTCACGATTGGCGACACGTCTAGAGCGCCACTGGCGCACCCAGGTGACCACCCGGCTCGTCCGGGAGGTCGCCAGGGTCCACGCCCAGGGCACGGAAATCACCGTCCTGGCCCCTGGCCAGGAGGACCTGCAGGCGATCGGGAACAACCCCATGAATGTCTCCCGCCGGCTGGCGGTCCTGGAGACCTCGCTTCGCACCTGCGCGCCGGCGCTGCGCGACCCGGCCGAGCTTCCCGAGCGTAGCCGTTTGAGGGATGCCGGATGACCGGCGCGAACGAAGGCGTCGGCGGCCCTGCTTGTGCTGGACCGCTGAAGGGTTAGAGGCCCTGCCAGGCGGGTTTCGCTGCGTAGGTGCTGCGGAAGTAGTCGCCCAGCTGCAGCCGGCTCGCGGCGGCGTTGTCGATCAGCACCGTGACATGGGGGTGGTGCTCCAGGATCGTAGCGGGCCACATTGCGCTCACCGGGCCCTCGACGAGCTGGTGGACCGCGTCGGCCTTGGCGCGGCCGGTGGCAATCAGCAGAATGTGACCTGCCGCCATGATCGTCCCGAGCCCCTGGGTCAGGCAGTGATGCGGAACAGCGTCGATGTCGCCGGCGAAGAAGCGTGCGTTGTCGGCCCGGGTCTGCTCGGTGAGGGTCTTGATGCGGGTGCGCGAGGCAAGAGACGAGCCTGGCTCGTTGAAGCCCACGTGCCCATCGGTCCCGATGCCCAGGATCTGCAGGTCGGCTTCCATCGAGTGACCATCTCTTTCTGTCGAGGTCGAGGTAGAAACAATGCGGATAGCCGGGAATGGGTCGATCCCCAGTCTCCGGGCTTGTCAGCGGTCTGCTGACGGGTGGACGACTCTGCCCGAGCGAAGGACCTGGACGACGCACAGGTCCGGGTCGGTGATGACTAGATCGGCCCGGCGACCCGCTTCGAGGGCGCCGACCCGATCGTCACCGAGCACATTGGCGGGTGTCGTGGATGCGGCCAGGACCGCGTCCACCAGTGGCACTCCCCCGGCGACTGTCGTCCGCACGACGTCGAGCAGGTGGGCCGTGCCGCCTGCGATGGCCCCGCCCTCGGTGAGCCGGGCAACGCCGTCGGACACGGCTACCTCAAGTGACCCGAGCCGGTACGCACCGTCGGGCATGCCGGCCGCGGCCATGGCATCGGTCACCAGCGCCACGTTCGCAGCGCCGACCAGCTCGAAGATGCTCCGAACCAGTTCGGGAGCCACGTGCGTGCCGTCCCCGATCAGCTCGACGACGACATCCCCGCGCCCGGCCGCTGCCAGGAGCTCGGGGATCGGACCCGGGTCCCGGTGAGTGAGCGGGCGCATCCGGTTGAACAGGTGAGTGGCCGTCGGGCGCGCCGACCGACGACCTGGGGTCGCGTCGAGCCGGGCGCGGGCCTCCGCGACCGCGGTCCTGGTCCGGGCCCAGCTCGCGTCGGTGTGCCCGAACGATGGCACCGCGCCGGCGATGATCAAGGCGTCCAGGACTCCGCCTTCGCCCAGAACCCCGACGAGCTCCGGTGCCACGGTCATGGTGACCAGGTGGCCATGGGCGGCTGCAGCGAGCTCGCGCACCAGGCCGGCGTCCGGCGACTGGATCAGGTCCGGATCCTGCGCGCCGCAAAGGGCAGTCGCCAGGAAGGGGCCTTCGAGATGTATGCCGGCCAGCTCGCCGGCGTCTGCCAGCACCGCGACCCGCCGGCGGAGGGTGTCCGGGGTGGCGGTGACCAGGGACGCGACCAGGGTCGTCGTTCCATGCGTCAGGTGCTCGCGAATAGCGACCCGGGCCTCGTCGGGAGTGCTCACATCCGGAAAGCCCGCGCCGCCACCACCGTGGTTGTGCAGGTCGACCAGGCCGGGAATCAGGGTCGGAGCGACTTCTGGCCGGTCCGGCACGTCAGTCCAGCCATGTTGCCCGGCCGCATCGGCGGGACCGACCCAGGCGATCGTGTCGCCCTCGACCACGACAACGCCGTCGTCGATCACCGTCATCGGAGTCACGACACGACCGCGCAGGCAGGTGAGCGGACGGTGCTCGGTCATGATGGCGTGCTCCTCGTCATGATGTCGTGCTTGTCTGCCGCGCGGTTCGCGTCGACGATGAGAGCTCGAAGATGGCCGTCATGGTGTGACTGCCACCAGGCACAAGCCTGACGGCGGCGTCGCGGATGTTGCACGTCTCGACACACACCATGCGTTTCCACTCGTCGTCGCGCAAGGCGTCGGGGACGCCTTTGGTGAGCGCGTTGGGATCCTCGTCCTTCCAAGGGCCTGCGAGGGTCGCGAAGACATCGGGAGCACGGCGTCCGGTGAACTCCCGGATCACCTGGTCCTCTACCTGCCAGCCACGGCCGGTGAAGTACTCCCGGTAGGCCGCTCTGTGGACAGACTCGCTGGGTTCAGCTGCGCTGGTCGCGTTCGTCACTGGCGTCACCGAGCCCCTTGAGTTCTCCTTCATGTTCGTGGCCTACCCGCTCTACGTCATCCACGCGCTCCTCACGGGCACCTCACTGGCCCTGGTGAACGCGCTGGGCATCCACGACGGGTTCGGCTTCTCGGCGGGCGCGATCGACTACCTGCTGAACTTCCGGATCGCCCAGCAGCCCGTGCTGCTCCTGCTCATCGGGCTCGCTTACGGCGTGCTGTACTACTTCCTGTTCCGCTTCGTGATCGTCAAGTGGAACCTGCACACCCCTGGTCGTGAGGTCGACGGCGAAACGGCCGACATCAACAACGTCCTGGTCGACCAGCCCGATGAGGTCGTCGTGGACCCGATCACCGTGGCGAAGCCCAACACAACAGATACGACTGCTGAAAGACCGACACCCACGCCAGTCGGATGACGTCTGGCCGGCCGGGACACCCTCCCGGCCGGCCAACCGTCCCACCCTTGCGCCTAACGGACCACGCTCGTGGGCGCCAAGGACAACAGAAACCACCATGAGACGTCGTCATCTGAAGATCCGAGTGCTGGTGGCAGCAATCTGACCCCTAGCCAACGTCGTCGCGCCACCGCAAGGCATCGACCATCGCCACACGGCCGCTGCGCATGAAGCGTGGTCAGTCGTGACGCGACTAGAAGGTGGGGTAGACGTCGAGGGTCTGCCGCCCGGTGCCGACATAGTTGTCACCGGTGGAATAGGTCGTGTCGTTGATCAAAGGCTTGAACTGGAACGTCTGTCCGGCGGGGATCCGTTCGATCTGGAACTCCCAGACGTCGGCTGCCGTGTTCCGTGCGTCGATGCCGCGGTCCCATCGGAAGGGGTCGGTGTCGCCACGAACGGTGATCCGGTTGCCCAGTCCAACGTTGTAGTGGACACGGATTGACATGAGCCGCGGCCGTCTCTTCGTCGGCTTGGTCAGGCTTGCGCGCGGTGGAACCGCTCCCGTGGAGTCGGACTTGACCCTAACTGACCTGACCGCCATATTTCCTCCGTTAGTCACTCATACCAGTTGTCGAAAGCAGACTGCCACTAAGGCAGGTTGTCAATGGAAATGGCACTCGATGTCACTGCGCTTTTCAGGGTCCGTGATCTTCTGGGCAGGGTCCGAGAACGGCGCAGGGGGTGGCGTCACCTACACCCGGGCGGTTGCGAGCTCAGATTCCGCGCTCGTTATTCCGTAGCGAAGTCCTGGCGCATCGATGTGGCCGATCCCCTGCGCAATAGCGTCGTCATATCCGGCCTGAATCCGCGCGTCGATAGAGGCGCATGAGAAGTCCGACGCGTTGGACAGCTTGGGGGGAAAGCTGGAGGTCACCACGTTGAAGTGGTTGATCTTCCGGTGGGCGAGCATCTTCTTGTATGTAGGGCTCTTTCGGATTGCACTGCCCTTTGGAAGTTCCTCGTCAACCTCCGCCAGAAGATCGACGAGCTGGCCGATCTTGTCGAAGAATGTCTTGTCGAGCTGGAGTCGACTTGTGTACTGGAGCTGGACCATTCGCTGGAGCACGTCCTGCATATTGCTGGGTATCGGGGCGTTCATCGGGAACAGCTCGACGACGATCAGCTCCAGGACAGCAGAGGGATCATCTTTCGCCGCCTCTTCCAGGGCGTTGATAGCAGGGCTGAGCGGAGTGTTGGAGAAGAGGCCACCGTCCCAGTACGACGCACCCTCGATCTGGGTCATCGGGAAACCGGGGGGAAGGCTTCCGCTGGCAGCGACGTGTTCGAACGTCAGCCCGTCGGGACGGCTGCTGTCGAAGAACTCGATCTCACCGGTGCCGATGTTGGTGGCACCGACGAAGACGCGAGTCTCCTCATCGTTGAGCACTTCTGGATCCACCAGCTCGGTGAGCGTCTGCCGCAGCGGTGCGGTGTCGTAGATGCTGTTCAGCGTCCATGGCGCCGTGAACAGCGCACCGTTCAGACGGTACATTCCGGGGTTGCCGAAGACGGCGAGAGACTGATCGATCTGCTCGGGAAGTCCGACGACGGGTAGCGGCGACTCAACGGTGAGCTTCTTCCGCCAGAGCGTGTCCAAGGCGCGGGTAGGGTCACCCTTGACGCCTCCGAGCACCGCCGCCGTGATTGCACCGATCGAGATACCGGCGACCGCTACCGGTCTGAACCCGGGTCGCTGCTCGTAGAGCGCCTTGAGAACTCCATATTCGTATGCTCCCAGCGCACCTCCTCCTTGCAGCACGATCGCCGTGTAAACCTTCCCATTCTTGACCGTCATGGCGGACCTCCGGAGTCGGTAGTGAGGCCAGCCTGGGACCCCCAGCAAACCCTTTCACCGGTCCAGCCGCTCGGCAACTTGACATAAACCGGGCTCGGGTCAGGCAGGCACTCGACAGCAAACCCCCCCTGCCCGCGGGATCGGCTTGACGCGAACTAAGGGTACCCTTACCTTAGCGTTGTGGGCGGACCCGCCCCCGTCCCTCAGCTGAGATAGAGGTAGTCCGTGAGCTTGCCGTCGACCATGTTGCTCGGGTTCATCGCCGGTGTGACCATCCTCTTGGGGTTGCCCATCGGTCGGCTCCGCAATCCCGCACCAACGCTGCGGGCACTGCTGAACGCGACCGCTATCGGCGTCCTGCTGTTTCTCGTCTGGGACGTGTTCTCTGCCGCCTGGGCCCCCATCGACAGCGCCTTGACCTCGGCCCACGACGGCAAGGGCGGACTGGGAATGGCCGCCGGCTACGGCGTGCTGTTCGCTGCGGGCCTGACCGTCGGGTTGTTGTCGCTGGTCTACTACGAGAGCTGGATGGGCCGGCAGCTCTCTCGGGCACAGACGACCTCGACGGCTTCGGGTCAACATGGCCCGGGCGCCATGAGCGTGGCTGAGCTCAGGGCTCGACGCCCGAGCCGGATGGCCACATGGTCAGCCGCCCGCCGGTTGTCCCTTCTGATCGCGGTGGGCATCGGCCTGCACAACTTCGCCGAGGGTCTGGCAATAGGCCAGTCGGCCGCCAGCGGGGAGCTGGCTCTGGCGCTGCTGCTGGTCATTGGCTTCGGCCTGCACAACGCCACGGAGGGCTTCGGCATCGTCGCGCCCCTGGCCGGCGACCTTGGTCCTGACGGCAAACTGCGCAGGCCGAGCTGGGGATTCCTGCTTGCGATGGGCGCCATCGGTGGCGGCCCAACGTTCCTGGGAACTCTGGTGGGCCACCAGTTCACCAGCGAGGTCGTCAGCGTCTTGTTTCTGACCCTGGCCGGCGGATCGATCCTGTACGTCGTCATGCAGCTGGTCGGGGTTGCAACCAAGACCCGACGCCCAGACCTGCTCGCCTACGGGCTGCTGCTGGGCCTGCTTGCCGGCTTCCTCACCGATGCGATCGTCACCGCGGCAGGGGCGTAACCACTCGATTCGCTGCGGACACAGGGGCGCGGTGACCACTGTGCTGCTCGCCCGATTCAGGGGCTGGCTGCTGGCCGCCCCGCCACCCCATGGGTGGGACGTCAGCCTCGATCCTGTGGCACCAATGGCGAGTTCGGCGCGGTCGCCGGATCGTTGCCTCCGCTGTCCAGCCGGAACGGGGGGTATTCGTCGGTCATCAGCATTATGTATGCCTCGACCCGATAGACCCACCGGTGCAGGCCCATCAGCAGATCGAATACATGGCGGGGATAGTTTCCGTTGAAGGCGAGGACCACCACCGCAACCAGCGCAAGGATGGTAGTCAGGCCCATAGTGCCGGCAGACCATCCGTTCTGCTGTGTCGAAGCGGCTGAGCTCCCCCCGACAAGAATCCCCACGACTATCAGGTGTGGAATCGCCAGGAACCACTTGACCAGCACTAGCCACCGGTTGAGATCTTCCGGGTATGCCACGTCGAGGTGCGCCGGGTAGTCCGTCTTGTCTTGAAGCGTGAAGGGCGGGTACTGGTCGGTCGCGAACGCGCCCAACGAATAGAAGCTCACCCGCCAACCCCACCGCATAACGCCAACGTTGTAATCGAACAACACTCTGGGGTATCGGCCGGTGATGAGGATGCCGAAGAAGGTGGCGATCCAGGACAGGACCAAACCCACAAAGAGGAAGGCCAGCACCACGATCTGGGGAATGATCAGTAGCCATTTGATGATCCACAGCCACCGCGAGGTTGTCTGGTCGAAGTTGCCTTCGAGGCGCAGGGGGTAGTCGTTATGCATGCCTCAAGCATGCGACAGTCGTTCGGCCCCCGCCACCCTGTCGATAGTCCCTTTTTGAATCGCGTCTCAATGATCTACCGGAGGTCAGCTGCCCTCCAAGAAGAACCCGCGGACTGAACCAGCTGTTGGCTGGAAGGGCTCTTCGCCGGGGTGCACGTGCTGCCTTTCTTCACACCGTTCGTCGGGGCCGATACGGGGTTTCGACCTGGCCATCCGGCCAGAACTCGGGTTCAGGTGTAGCGTCGTGTGCTCTGCGTCTCCCCAGACCTTGGTGACGTCGGCTGATCCTCGTGCTACTCCCGAACCTCGGTGGCTCGTGTCCTTGTATTTCAGGACCACCGAATCGAGTCCGCCATGGTGCAGCAACGGCGCAATCGGCAGAACCTCCGCGCAGACTTCGACCACCACATCGTCCCGTTCCCCACCCGGTACGCGCACTACGTGCCGGCCGAAGTCCCGGCACAGTCAGCCGGCGGTCTGGCCACGGGACCGCAGGTGAGGGTGAGGAGACGCGCCATCCGTCAGGTCACGGTCCTTGAGGTTGCCGGGCGGCTCAGTGATGTCGTCGAAGAGCTGGACCGAGCAATCCAGGTGGCTCTGGCCCAGGGGCCCCGCGGCGTGGTGTGCGACCTGTCGGCAGTGCTCAAGGGTGCCGAACCGGTCGCGGTCGAGGTGCTCGCAACGGCAGGGCGACATGTTCGCGACTGGCCCGGGATCCCCGTTGCCGTGGCCTGCCCCGACCCAGGGGTTCGCGAAGCTCTGCGCACCCACCCCCTGGGCGGGCACCTGATCGTGACCGATTCGCTGTTCTCCGCATCAACGGCGGTGCTGGAGACCCCCTACCTCATGGTCCAGTGTCTTCGCCTGGCCCCGCACCCGACCGCGCCACGCGCCTCCCGGGAGTTTGTCACTCGTACACTGCTGGACTGGCAGTTGAGCCGGGTCATCCCCTTCGCGAGCCTGGTCGTCGGCGAGCTCGTGGCCAGCTCGTCAGTACATGCAGGCACTGACATTGACCTCTCTGTCACGTGGGACCGCGAGGCACTACGCCTGACCGTTGGAGACCACGGTCCCGCCCTGCCGGGTCAGCGACCTTCAGACCCTGACCTGCGCGGGCGAGGACTCACCGTGGTGGCAGGCCTCTCCCGCGCGTTTGGGGTTCTGCCCACCGATGACGGCGGCAAAGTCGTCTGGGCCGTGTTCGAAGCCTCCCGGCTACGAATCACGGCTTGTTCTCCTCCTGCCCGGCTTGCAAGCGCCGTGCCCGATGGGCGGTGAAACGCAACTGCGTGAGCCGGATGACGCCCACAACGGCGACCACGGCAGCGCCTGCGACTGCCGCGATGAGCAACGCCGTCCCAAGCGGGATCGATCCGGTGAAACCGAGATAGTGCACCTCGACGACGTCTTGGTTCTGCAGGATCATGATGATGAGCAGCACTAGGTGGCTGGTGCCGAACGGGTGTCTACGGGGCTGGCGTGATCGATTCGGACGGCCGTGAGTGGTTCAACGGGTGCTCGTCATTTTGCCAATCTTGTTGGTGGTAGTGGGTTTCGGGGCTGTTACAGCCTGTTGGTGACGGTCGGCAGTGCCATGTGAGCCTGTCATCGGCCCTGGGGGTTCCCCGGTGGGTCAACTGGGGGCCGCTGGCCACCCGGACCCTGTTACCCGGGTCAGTCCGAGCACGCCGAACCGGGCCAGATTCGTTGCGGCTGCTAGTAATGAGAAGTCGGCGGCGACTTTGGTCTGGCCGCGGACTCGGGCCCGCCTGCCGCCGTGCCGGCGGCGCATCAGGTGCCCGAGTTTGCGTTCGACCTTTGGTCGGGTGGCCCGGTACTCGGCCTGCCAGGCCGGATCCTGCTGGGTGGCGCGGGCCCGGGTCAGCTCGGCCTCGTAGCGACCAACACTGATGGTGCGCCCGGTCTTCGCGGTCGTGCACGCGGCGGCCAACGGGCAACCGCCGCAAGCGGTCCCGAAGGCCGCGGTACCACCGCCGGCCTTGGCCGCTCGGATGGTCACGGTGACGTGGGCTGGGCAGGTCACGGTCCCGGCACCCAGATCGATGACGAAGCGGTCCTTGGCGAACCGCCCGCCCGGCGCGACCGGCGGTTGCACCTTGGTCAGGATGTCGGCGCCGGCCTGTTCCAGCTTCTCCAGCAGAGCACCGGCGCCGTAGGCTGCGTCGCCGTAGACCGCCAACGGCGCCTCCGTCGTGGCGGCGCTCTCGGACTGGCTGTTCGCGGCGGGCTCGATGCCCTGATCAGGCTCGGTGCCGCCCTGGTAGGTGAGGCGATCGTCGCCGTCAGCGACATCCTGGGCGGGCAGGTCGCGGGCGAGCAGGTCACTGGCCGAGGCCGCGTCACCGGTGTTGCCTGCCGTGACCGTGGTGGCGGTGATGACCTCCGAATCCGGGTCGATGCCGATGTGGCCCTTGTAACCGTCGAAGCCGTGGGCGGCGGTCTTGTGGCCGTGCCGGGCCTGGGGGTCCACGGTGGAGATGACCCGGTCCTTGGCGACCCGGCGGGCTATCGTGAACACCCCGTCGGTGCCTTCGTCCAGGTCTTGGCCGACCAGGGTCGCTAGCAACTTTCCCGCCTGGGTCACCAGCTCGTCGAGCTCGCGCCCGTCCAGGACCTTCAGCAAGCCCATGGCGTCCTTGGCCAGGGCATCGACCAGGACCTTGCGGGCGACCGGGTCGTCGTAGTCACAGACGGGTTTGCCCGCTGCTGCGTAGTCATCGTCGCGACCGATCACCGAGCGCAGCTCGGCTGCCAGGTCGGCGCCGGCAGCCTTGAACACCCCGCGGATACCCGAGCGGATCAAGGTCACGGTGTCCATCGTGGCCACCGCGTCATACAACGGGGTGGAGTCCAGGACCCGTTTGCGCCCGACCAGCCCAGCCTTCTTCGCGGCGTCCAGGGTCACCTCAAAGATCCGGTCCGGACAGGCCGAGGAGGCCAGGCGGGCCCGCATGTCGACCAGCACCGTGTGCACGAACCCCGGGTAGTCGAAGTCCAGGCCGCCCGCGGCGTACTTCCACCGGTTGTCGAACGCGAACCGGTCCACGGCCTCCCGGTCGCTGCAGCCCTCGATCCGCTGCAACACCATCACCACGGCCACGATCATCGGCGGCACCGATCGGCGTCCCACATCGGTGAACAGGTCGGCGAACATCTCATCGGGGAACAACGTGAAGCACTCCCGGTGCAGCACGCCGTAGATCGAGTCCGCCGGTACCCGGCCGGCGCAGTAGGCCACTGTCGAGCCGAACATGTTTTGCTGGCGGGGTGTTACTCCCAATGTCATACCAGACAGTATACTAGGCTCCAAGCCGTCGGATTCCGATTCATCGACCACGACACGCCGAGGAGACTGCGCCCATGGCCAACCCGACCCCCACCCAACACCGCCGGGCCACACAAATCACCAACGAGATCGCAACACTGGGCTTCGCACTTCCCGGCTCGGTCGCGCTGCGCTACACCACCTGCGGCACCTCCGGCTGCCGCTGCCACGCCGACCCCCCGCAACCCCACGGCCCCTACCCCAGCTGGACCCGCAAGGTCGCCGGCAAGACCATCACCCGACGCCTCAGCGCCGAGCAGCAGGCCCACTACCAGCCCTGGTTCCAAGCCCACCGACGCCTACGCGAGCTACTCACCGAACTCGAGACCCTCTCCCTGGAGATCATCGAGACAGAACTGCGACCAGCGGCCGGCCCCAAAAGGCCCAACCCCAGACCGCGACGAAAAACACCGCCCACCTAGGCCGGGTGAGCATCGCCGTCCTCGGGGCATAGGAGGCACCCACCCCGGTCATATCTCGCGTGTGTGGAACA
>Ga0208716_1000400_pt1 | contig 18414 bp, 21 predicted proteins | sample NGESurdeep092012_8_FD_184482 | JGI IMG/M metagenome (GOLD analysis project Ga0208716, IMG submission 184482) | Arctic peat soil microbial communities from Barrow, Alaska - NGEE Surface sample 415-3 deep-092012 (SPAdes) | ecosystem: Environmental > Terrestrial > Soil > Wetlands > Peat ...
AATATGCGTTCAAATTGTCCACGGGACTGGTCCTCTCCAAAAAAGACCAGGACGATTGCAATCAGCGGTACAGCAACCTTCTCCACCAGCTCGCCAAAGCGTTGAAATTCCCAGCTCGGATTCATAAACTGGGGAGGAACCAACATGGCGACTAGGTCAAAGAGCACCAAAAGTAGAAGCCCATAGCCAACGGCACGCACCAGCGATGTATACCAGGATTTCCGAGGAGAACGAGTGAGTTGAACGGTGGGGTCGGGAGGAGAAGTCCTCTTTACAACATTTAATCAGAGTCCTGAAAATTTACTAAAGTAGTGCACAGGAGCAGCAACTATTACTAGGAGAATTAGATGAGCCAAGAAAGTGCAGAACGAGTTCCAAAGGAAATGCAAGCCAAATTTGAGGAAATCGTCAGCCTTACGGATACCTTCTGTCAAAAGCATCTCAACGACGAATATGCCCAACTGTGTCGCAAACTGGCAGCGGCATTGAGTCGGAAACGGCCTTCACCCTTAGCGACAGGAAAGGCAAACACTTGGGCCTGCGCTATTGTCCATGCACTTGGCATGGTGAATTTCCTGTTTGACCCCAGCCAAACACCCCACATGAGTGCGAGTGAAATTTACAAGCAGTTTGGGGTAAGCCAGAGTACAGGATCTGCTAAGTCCAAGCAGGTGCGAGACGCGATGGACATGTACCAAATGGACCCAAAGTGGAGTGTCCCCAGTAGAATAGACGAAAATCCCCTAGCCTGGATGGTCTCCATTAATGGCTTCATTGTGGATGTCCGTAATGCCCCGCGTCAATTCCAAGAAGAAGCATTCCGAAAGGGCTTAATTCCTTATTTACCAGAAGATAAACAAAAATAAGGAATAGAGAATGGCCCATACCCTACACGGTTGTGAGCCCCAAATCTTGGCTCTAGAAAAAAATATCAGCCATAGACGAACTCTTCAGGGCCATCTTGGAAGAATTGATGACTGGAAGATCGACAACCCTACCACTAATTCAAAAGGAGGATTAACCGATGCAACTAGAAGATTACTTCAACTTTCTCGCACCCAATGACATTCGGCTCGCTGGCTCCCGCATCGGGATTGAAACCATTTTGTACGAGTACATCTATCGCGCCCGGACTCCAGAAGAAATCGCCCAAACGTATCCTTCGATTACATTAGAACAAGTCTACGCCACAATTCTCTATTACCTGCATAACAAGGTAACTGTTAGCAAGTACATTGCTGATTGGTTAGAATACTGCCTGAAATCAGAGCGCGAGCAAGATGAAAATCCGCCTGCCTTTGTTGTCAGACTGCGCAAATTGAAAGCAGAGGGAGGAGCCGCCACACGGGTTTTAAATGAGTATTAATTACTTACTGGATGAAAACTTACCTCCCCTGTACAAAGTGCAACTTCTCCGCCGCCAAACCGATCTAATCGTTTGGATGATTGGAGAGCCTGGAGTTCCCCTGACAGGCACATTAGATCCAGAAATTCTGTTGTGGTGTGAGATCAATAACTTTATTTTAGTTACAAATAATCGCAGCTCCATGCCCGTACATTTGGCAGAACATCTAGCCCAAGGAAACCATATCCCAGGAATTTTCGTACTGAGTCCTAAAGTAGAAATCGGACAAGTCATTGATGACTTAATTCTGATTGCTTTAGCTGGAAATAATAATGAATATCAAGACCGAATTATTCATATCCCTTTGAATTAATAGGACGAATATAGGCCTTTTTTTAGCAATCGATACTGGCTAGAAAATACACGCCATGATTTTTTCTTTGCGCCGTCCGTAGGGTGAATAATGTAGCCCCTAAACTTTGCTCACAAAATGTTGAATGATTTGAAAGTGGTCTTCGTAGATTTTGTCTTCATGAGCATATAAATCACCCAGAGACATCCACCAAGCTTTTTCCGCATCATCATTGCCTTTGACAGAAGGTAATTCTCCTGCCTTAAGCTGAATGAAATAAGCATGGGTAATCGTTCTACCCCTGAGAGAACGACCCGGATTATCAAAGACATGACTATCTACAATAGAGCCCCGCAAAACAGGTAGAGGCACTTTAAGTCTGGTTTCTTCTTTGAGTTCGCGAAGCATCCCATCAATCAAGGTTTCATTTTGATCTAGAAAACCACCGGGGAGGGCAATCAGACCGCAACCAGGGCTAGCTTTGCGTCGCACAACCAGCACATGACCAGACTGCACAACAACGGCATCTGTGGTCACAAAGATAGGAGGGTAGGGCGCTTTAGACCATGCCTTTTGATATTCCTGGATGAAGACATACTCGTCACAGAGTTCCCGATAGCGCTCTTTTGCCCGAAAATCCAAGAGCGCTTTGGATATTGTTGGGAGGACTTTCGATGTGTATTCTGTAGATTCTTGATCCTCAAAATACTCTTTACGAATCTCCGTCGAGTTGAATCCGTAATAGTTGCCCGTTTCGATATAGTCCCATTGGGGGAACATGTCTAAATAATAAGAAGAGGAATCTTTGCGATGTCCAATCACGGCAACCGATTTACTCCCTTCCGTGATGGATAAGACTTTTTGCTGTACTTCTGTAAGCCACAGATTATCACTGTAGAGCCTATCTCGAATCGGTAGAAAATGAATCTGCTCTATGTGGTCTGCAAGGGCAGAACGAATCTGTTGTTCTCGTTCTTGAGAACTCCATGGATTCTTGATATTAGGGGCAACCATATGGCTGCCTAGAATAATAATGAGCTGCTCCGCTTTTTCAAGAGCAAGTTTGACCGTTTCTAAATGACCTAAATGAAAAGGCTGAAATCTACCAATGTAGATACAGAACTTGTATTTTTTTGCCATCACAGACTCCCTGGATGTTTACATCCTCTCTCCGAGGATAAAGGTGAGTTTACACGCCTTTTTTATGTGTCTAACCCTTTCTGTTCAATGCTTGGACCCCTATCGAAAATTGGGTTTCTAGACTGGTAGCAGGCGCAAGGACCTGTACTCCGTCTCCTGTATTTAGGCTATTACGTGGTCCCATCCACGGTTCTAAGCAACAGAATCCCTTATCTTTCAAGGTCCAGAAAACCAAATATTTGAATACAGGATCATAGGTCAAGCCGATCACGATGCCGACTTTCGGTCTGACCAAATAGGCTTCTTGGTCGTGAACATCCGTAAAAATCCAATCAATGACCGGCTCTGCGAAAGAAAACTGCCCTTCACTAAAATTTCCCGTGGCTCCCGTCACGTGGTCCCGATAGGTTTGGGCAGGAATCATGATCTCAAGGCTGTTTTTGTCTTTGATGGCAAAGTAGGGATGAAACCCTGCGCTGAAGGGCATCGGGTTCTCTCCGTGGTTCTCATAGCGTTGGAGAATCTGTAGCTGATTGCCTGCGAGGCGATAGGTGAACGCCAAGCGAAACTGAAAAGGATAGCTTGCCAGTGTCTCTGCGTCTGCTTTGAGTTCCAGGGTAATGGATGGAGACTCTCCTTCATCGATGTCGACAACCGACCAAGCTTTACTCCGTGCAAATCCATGCCGGGAAAGGGTATAGGTAGTCTCTCCCACTTGGTAACGGTCTGCTTGGAGGTTGCCACAGATGGGAAAGAGGATTGGATTTCCTCCTCGGATATTGACTTTCGGGTCTTTCAGAGTAGCTTCATCGAGATAAAAAATTTCTTGGTCTAGGGCTTTAAACCCAGTGCAGATGCCCCCACGCATAGGCAAAAACTCAGCCTGTGAGCCTGTTTTAGGGTTTTCAATGCGCCAATGTCCAGGTTCATACTCGTAAACTTTGCCCATATTTACCCGTCAGTTCACCTGATTCTCAGCTAACAGGTGAATCAGCTCTACGTCAATGTCTTCGTAAAATATTTCCTGATTCAGTTCTACCAAGCCCCGACTAGAAAGAAATAACAGGGCAAGAAATCCACCAACGTGGTCTTCTTCCGAGCCCAGGAGTTGCGGAAACTTGAGCGATTCTTGCTGCATTTGCCTTTCCAGTAGTCGCTCATGCATCCAGGCAATCAATTCTTCCAGGTCTTCATGGTGGGCTAGTTCTTCTACTTCTTCCAGGGTCCTGACCGTAACCGATTGGCGGCGTTGCGTCGCTTGAGTCCGCACGACTTGGCGTTCTAAGGTTTCCATTTCCTTGAGTTGGGAAATGAGGTCCATTAAGGTCAAGGGGCGCTGCACGTAGGCCGGGACCGAAGGACGACGACGGATACTTCTTTCCAAATGAATCGGGAGTTGGACCCAGTGCGAAGTATCGAGTTCTTCTTGCTGTTCTACTTCTTGGGGCGCATCCCAAGGAAGTGTAGCTTGTTCTGCCAAAGCTTCTGCTTTCATCCGCACCAAAACGGAAGCATAGAAAATAGCCTGTGCGGAACGTCCCAGGTCTTGGATGTCCCCCAAAGATTCTAAGAAGCGGTCAGTGAGATGGACTACGTCCAAATCCCAAGGGTCTATTTCTCCCTTGCGTGCGAGATCAATGAGCAAACCGATTGCATCTTTCTGCATGTTGAAAGATTAACATTAAGTGCTACTTTGTTAACTGCTATTTGCCTATTTTGGGTACGGTCCATCACTGGTTCCACCCCCAGGATATACGTATCTTATTTTTAAAACGCTTGCTGGACACAGGTTCCGCGCATTAGTTGAATTTTGGAACGAAAAACTCAAAGCCTTGCTGGGCAAAGCTTTCAGAATTTAGAGGCGTTTTCCCTGAAGAACACGATAGTTCTGGCAAGATCTAGAAAGACTGGAAAAGAAATGTGTTTTTCTTTAATAAGAAATGTATAACAGAGCACTGCAAGTTTGGTTTACCCAAGGCATCATCAGTTTTATGAAAAAGGGTACCAGAGCACGATGAAAAATTCTTCTCCATCCAAACAAACCATGCCTGTTGGGGTTGGTGCTCGCATCTCTCAAGTGCGTTTTCCCTTCTCTCAAACTAAGTTTGCTAGTTCCCTTGGCATTCCTGAAAATACTCTGATGCATTATGAGAAAGAAGAAAAGCCACCTGATTCAGAATTTCTCACGCGTATTTACGAAGTCTATAGAGTCGATCCTATATGGTTACTCACCGGTGAATCAGCTAAGGTCTCCACGCCCAAAGAAAATATAATCTTCCTCCGCAGTGACCACCCAGCCTACGCATCGTGTACGTTTGCAGTCCATGACGAGGGCAAGAGTTTAAGAAATGACCTTTCCTTATTCTGAGCAGCCATTACTCAGCAGATACAGGTTGCCCCTGGGCCGCTTTGCTCTGACGACCAACCAGGGAATTGAAGAGAAGTTTGCCAATCGCCAAAATTAGATTGCCTTCCAATTCCTTGAAAAGGTCCATATTTTTACGAAATGCATCATTCGCTTCGTCCACAATCGCTTGAGCTGTAGCCTGATCGATAGGGAGTTGATTCATGGCCTCGCGGTATTCATTTTTGAAGACCTTTTCATCAGGAATAGCATCGAAGGCGTAGAAAGCTACCCCTTGGCCATCATTCAAGCCCATAGCCTTCACCGCAATATTCTTCAGGATTTGGCCTCCAGAAAGGTCCCCAAGATAGCGGGTATAGAAATGGGCTATCAGCAGGGTTGGATTTTCTCGGGATAACCGACGAATCCTATCGACATAGGCAGTCGTCGCCGGAGACATCTCGATTTCATTGCGCCAGTTAGGACCAAAATAATAGCTAAGATCTCTTTCCAGAGAGGACTTGCGGAATAGTTGCGGATAGTAAAACTTGCCCACAAGAGGGTGATTCCGATGCTCTTCTATCGCTTCTTCCATAGCGCTGTAGACAAAGTACAGGCTGGACACCAACTTCCGGTAGGAGTTTTTCTCAACAGTCCCTTTTAGAAAACAGGCAACAAAACCGGTGTTTTCCGCCATTGTGTGAGACTTCTTAGTGCCCTCACGTAGCATCTGTGCAAGCTGGACGCCCATGCAACCCCCTAAGCTGTATTTTGGAACTCTTCCAATTTTCTTTAGACACGCATTAATGAAGGTACCGTAAGGTTCCTGTTTCGTAGGTTAAAAATCCTTACGGAGACCTGTAATCCTGTCCCTGTCATTATGTCAGGGGATAGGAAATCAGCCCAAACTAAGCCTCAGATAACGCTTTGAGAGACTTTTATTGGAAACACTCGCCTTACTAAAACGTTACTCTCAACAGCAAGGCTTCTGCCAACCGTTCTAAATATTCTTCCAAGGGAATTTCTACGGGATGGAACTGTTCCAAAAAGGGATTGACATACTGGATATCGAATAAAATAAAGCCTTGCTTTTTTAAGTGGCTGATAGTGTGGCAGAGAACGATTTTGGAAGCATCGGTAGCCCGATGAAACATAGATTCACCAAAAAAAGCGCCTCCTAAAGCCACTCCATACAGTCCTCCAACCAACTCATCTCCTTCCCAAGCTTCGATACTATGTCCGAAACCTCGGTTATAGAGGTCTAGATAAACGCGCTCGATATCCTCAGAAATCCAAGTAGTTTCACGGGCTGCACAGCCCTTCACAACCCCTGCAAAATTTTTATCGATGGTCAAGCGGTAGGGATTTTTATGGAGGGTTTCTGCCAATCGGCGCGGGATATGAAAGGTATCCAATTCAAAAACAGCTCTCGGATCTGGTGCGTACCAGCGGATGAGACCGGCCTCATCGGCCATAGGAAAAACGCCCTGTACATATCCTGAAATGAGTATCCGCCAGTCGAGATTCATCTCCATAGTCTATTAGCGTAACTTTTCAGCCAGAAATGTCATCATCTCATTCCAGGCTGCGCGGGACTCTTTGTACTCTACAGAATCTGTGCCATGGCGTTTGATTTCCCGTTCTTGATAAATCAAGAAACCATGTCCACTGTTGGGATAGGTTTTCAAGACCGAGGCTTTGTGGAGTTCCGTGAGCTTAGTTTGGAGAATTTGACCTTGCTCCAGAGGAACGATTTTGTCCTTGTCTCCTTGCAGGATCAGGACAGGAACGCGGAGGTTCGGAAGAACGGTGAGGGCATGACGGATTCTAAAGTTTTCTGGCTTGTCCTCAGGACCTTTGCCATAGACCTGTTGGGTAAGGGCATCATCCCCTAACTGCTTGCTTTCTTTGAGATAGTCAAACCAACTGTAGATATCTGCCACGCCATAGCCAAACACAAGAGCCTTGACTTTATCGGTCTTGGTCGCCGCAAGAAGGCTGACTAAGGCTCCATGACTGGTACCGACAAAGGCTACGCGCTTAGCATCCACACGGGGTAGTTTACCGAACACTTTCAACGCATTCAAAACGTCATTCACTTCTCCCTGAGCTACTTCAACCGTCCCCTCAGAACCATCTTCCCCTCGATAGGTAGGAGCGATGACGGCATAACCTTGCTGGGCCAATTCTTGACAGCGCGCAATCGTGGACGCAGATAAACCCTTTACACCATCATGGTTATAGACCACCCCAGGAAATGGACCCTTCCCTTCAGGCCAAAAAAGCTTGGCTTTGACCTTGAGACCATCACTGACATAGGTAATGCTTTGTTCTTCAAGGGCTATGGCCGGTTGCATGGAGTGCAGGGGTTGCATAATCACTACGAGCAGAAGAAAGAAAAGAGAAGAGAAACGAGAGAACTTCGGAAGGTACTTATTCAAAGCGGATACCTGCTTCTTGCATACGGTTTAGGGCTTCTGTCATCCGTTCTTCGTTACAAATCAAACTGATCCGCATATATCCTTCTCCTCCCTTTCCAAAAGCGCTCCCTGGGGTAACGACCACTCCTGTTTTTTCCAATAGCCTCAGGGCAAAATCGGTTGAGGTTTCCCCCGCTGGTACAGGCAACCAAAGATACATGGTAGCCCGAGGGACAAAGCGTTCCACGGGCCATCCGAGTTCCCCAAGGCCCTTGAGCATAAAGTCCCGGCGACTGCGGTAGCGGTCCTGGACGGCCACAATCTCCGTATCTGGCAGTTGAAGAGCGGTTTCAGCCGCTTTCTGAATAGCGGCAAACAGACCGTAGTCCAAATTGGTTTTGAGGGTCCGCAGATTTTGAATAATTTCGCGGTTACCCACCACAAAACCGACCCGCCAGCCCGCCATACTATAGGTCTTACTCAGCGTGTGGAACTCCACCCCTATGGCACGCGCTCCGGGGATTTGAAGCATGCTGACGGGCCGATAACCGTCAAAGGCCAATTCTGCATAACAGAGATCATGAACCAAGAGAACATGATGACGTAGACCAAAATCCACTACTTTTTCAAAAAACTCACGAGGGGCCGTGGCTGCAGTTGGGTTATTCGGATAATTAAAATAAAGGACCTTGGCCTTCTCCGCAATTTCTGTAGGAACGGCATCCAGATCAAAAAGCCAGTTATTGGCTTCTGTCAGCGGCAGAGGATAAATTTCTCCTCCCGCAATCAGGGGACCTCGAAAATGGGCGGGATAGGCTGGACTGGGCACCAGGACTACATCGCCAGGGTCAATGTACGCCAGAGCCAAATGGGTCAAGCCTTCCTTGGAACCTAAGAGGGGCAAGGCCTCTTTTTCTGGGTCCAAGTCTACTTGATAACGCCGCTTGTACCACTCCGCAATCGTTTTGCGGAAGCTAGGAGTGCCTTCAAAAGGAGGATATCGATGGTTGGCCGGGTCTTTCATCGCCGCTATCCCAGCATCGACAATCGCTTTCGGGACAGGACCATCCGGATTGCCCATACCCAAATCAATCAAGTCAATGCCCTGCTCGCGTGCCTGAGCTTTGAGTTCATCAAGGCGGGCAAAGACGTAGGGAGGGAGTTTTTGTAAGCGGTGGGCTGGGGTCAGAAATTCCATGCCAGTAGATAGAAACAATGAGTCAGTTTTTGGACGGGAGCAAAGCTGATAGATCTTAACAAAGCCTGGGGACTAGCGATAGGGAAATCGGGATCAGATTCCAGGTCTATTAGAGGGAGAAAGATCGATCCCTTCCTTTGCGAAGGTTGCTTGCACCCGACGACGCAATTCCCGTAGCACCATCCATTGCTTACCGGGAGCCGTTTTACACAAGCTCCTGACAATCATGGAATTTTCATCAAAGCTTTCCACTCCTAGAACATGGAGATCTTCAAACATGAGCTCTTTCCAAGGATCTTCCTGTCTCATTGTTTCACCAATGCTTTGCAATAGCTGAGTCACATGTTCCAAATCACTATTTTGAGCTATGGGCACATCCAAAACCACACGAGACCACCCTTCTGTTTGGACAGTAACTATATTGATTTGGCCATTGGGAATAATGTGGACATTGCCGTCTAAAGAACGTAGGACAGTAGTCCGCCAATTCATCTTTTCTACAGTTCCAGAAAAATTATTAATGGTAACTACATCACCAACATCAAACTGATTTTCAACAAGAATAAAAGATCCCGTAATCAGATCTTTAACAAGATTTTGAGTACCTAGTGTAAGGACAATACCTACTATTCCAGCACCAGCCACTAAAGGACCAATATCGATCTTAAAAATGCTTAAGGCCGAGATTAGTGCCAAAACAGAAACAACAGCTCTGACAAGGCTATTTAAGACAGAGGCTAAAGTATCCGTCCGATTCTTAAAGTTATTACTACTGATACGAATAAAATTCGGCTTCATAACTTGAGCTTGCTGAAGGAGCACTTCCTTAGCTTTTCGTATGCTAAAGTCAGACAGCCAGACTAAAAGAATGCTAAAGAAAAAAATAGCCAGTAACTTTACACCACTTTCTATGAATATAGAAACAGTATCTTCAGAAGTAATAGCCATCTTAAGGAATCTAAGCATGCGGTCGAGTTTTATCTCAGTTTATAGCATTTTATAGAGACCAAGAGTTGAGTCTTGAGATAACAGAATACTCAAAATCAACTAGTGGAGAGGCTATCGGTACCTTACCAACTCTTTTTTTCGCGATAGGAATTGGCAGAAAATCAATGCATCACGGGATAATGTCCCTGAACCTTGATGGAGGGGCTAAAGCTTTACGTAGTTGCAACCGATTGCCCTTTACGGTTTATCAGCAGACCCCCCTCACCTTGGGCACGAGACCATACTGCACTGGTTGGCAAACCATGTTGACCTGACTTTTGTGTGGGCCGTCGATAACCCCCTTAAGCCCAGGCAGACCAGTCTAGAGCACCGAGCGGCGATGCTTCAAAAAATTCTGCCTCCCTCCGATACCATCCGCTACCGTCCAGATTTGAGTCGCCCCTACACGCTTGAGTCCGTGGAGCTCGTTGAGCAAGAATACCCGCAAGCCCCCCTATGGCTCGTGGTTGGCGCTGACCTTCTATCCCAAGTCGATCAATGGCACCAAGCCCTTGTGCTCGCCCAAAAAGTAGAACTGCTCGTCTTTCCTCGTCCCCATACGCCCCTGGTTCCCCCTCAGGGAAACTTTCGTTGGCATCTGGCTTCTTGCATACCCCCCGCAGTTTCCTCGTCTCAGATTCGCCAGGAACTAAGGAACCGAGCCCCTGGACAAGAAATCAAAACAGCCAATATCCCTAGCGCCGTTCAGGAATATATCACGGCCCATCAGCTCTATCTAGGAAGGCTTTCGGTTGCGCCGGATTAACTCTCCTTGAGTCTTGCGTCGCGCTCGTCTACGTTCACGGATAGCTCGTGAGGGCGAATATACAGGAATAGCTCCAGCAACTGGAGCGTAGACTGGAGCCATAGGGGCTTGCTGTTCTTTCGTTTCCTGCTGTTTCTTGAACCGCTCTGCAGCCTCTAATAGTGGAGCAGCGCAGACTTCTCTAACCGCACGCACCAGTAAACCAGCGGTGAGCAAGGTCGCCACCAAACCACTTCCGCCATAACTCACGAGCGGTAAGGGCATCCCTGTAGGAGGAATCGCTCCCACTACTACCGCGATATGAATAGCGGACTGAATAACCATCATCAAGGTGGCGCCTGCGGCCACCATCCGGACTCGTTTGGGTGCGGAGAGTTGCAAAACGAATCGGAGGCCTGACCAGAGGAACAACAATAGGAAACACAAGAAAGCCAAACAACCGATCAAACCGAATTCTTCGGCAAATACAGCAAAGATAAAATCTGAGTACGGATAGGGTAGAAAATTAGCTTTTTGTTGCGAGAGGCCAAACCCCGTCCCCCACCAGCCGCCAGAGCCAACGGCCAGCAAGCTCTGGACCAACTGATATCCCCCCGTTTGAGCTTGGGCAAACGGGTCTGAAAAAGCCTCGAAGCGGCTTAATTGGTACGTCGTAGTACTGACTTTATAGACCGCCAAAGCAGTTCCCGCCCCAAGTCCCGTAAGGAGCAGACTCAAGGGAAGCCCCCCCAGGAAAGCCATTAACCACAGGACAACGGACAACAGCACCGCCATACTGAGGTTGGGCTGAACCAGTACAGCCCCGATCATCGCCAGGGTTGTGACCGCCCAGAGCAGTCGGTTAGATAGATCTAGCTTTGGCCATCTTTCTAAGAGCAAAGCGGTATGAATGACCAAGGCCGGTTTCGCAAATTCTGAAGGCTGGATAGAAATCGGTCCAAGGTACAACCAGCGAGAAGCTCCATTCAGCTCTATGCCAATGAAACGGGTTGCAACGACTAAGGCCAAGACCGAAAAGAAAAACAGAGGGCTCCAACGAAACCAGAAGGAAAGGGGAACTCTACAAGTAAAAAAGAAAACCCCAAGGCCAAGCACAATACCCAAGAGCTGGCGAAAAACAAAATAAAGCGGGTTCCCATAAGCCATGGTGCCGAGGGGAACGGAAGAAGTAAAGAGGAGTACTAAACCAAACGCAAGCCAGAGATAGACCAAAAGAGCAATGAACCTAGCTTCCCCTGCCCAATCCTTGGCAGAGGCGACGGAAATGTTCTCCCCGTTCTTCGAAGTTTTGGTATTGGTCGTAGCTTGCACAGGCAGGAGAAAGTAGGACAACAGAACAGGAAGACTTTTGGGCATGGGCAAGAGCAAGAGGCACTGCCGCCGTTAAATCTTCGCAGGATTGCACGTTAGTATATCCAATCCCATGCAAAAAATCGCTAAATAAAGGGGCAGCTTCACCAAATAACACTACAGCCAGTGTTTTGTCTTGAATTTTGGAAAGCCAAGCCGAGGGATCCCCCGCCTTCGATTGCCCACCGGCTAAGAGAATGACCGGTTTATCCATCGCCTCTAGGGCCACGAGGGCCGCATCATAGTTCGTCGCTTTGCTGTCATTGATAAAGGTGACCCCCTCTACCTGGGCTACGGTTTCTAGGCGATGGGGAACTCCCTTGAAATTCCGAATTGCTGTTCTGATCACCGCAGGATCGATCCCCTTTGCTTGAGCCGCCGCTACCGCCATGAGGACGTTCTGTAGATTGTGATGGCCAGGTAGTTGAATTTCTGATATCGGCAATATTGGTTTTCCTTGGACCTGTATCCAGCCGTCCCGCACGCCTATCGGCGCTTCAGGATCATGAATACTGGTCACGAGGGCCTTTGGCCAGCGGGACTGCAAACTACAAACATAGGGATCATCTCCATTCAGCACGACCTGTTTAGCTCGGTCTGACAATCCTTCTTTAATTTGGCTGTAGCGCTCCAGAGTTCCATGCCGATTTAAATGATCCGGGGTAAAGGTAGTCCAGATCGATAGATCAGGCTCGATCGTGGGGGCTGCTTCAATTTGAAAACTGCTGAGTTCAGCGACGATCAAGTCTGGTGTGCCTTCCCAAAAGATTTCCGTAGCGGGTCTACCGATGTTGCCCACGGCAGGAGCCTGTAGTCCTGCTTCCTTGAATATGGCGGACAACAAACTCGTGGTCGTTGTCTTGCCATTTGTGCCGGTTACACAGACCCAAGGACAGCGGGGCAAAATCCGCCAGGCAAATTCCACATCCCCATAAACCTCGATCCCTTGTTCACGGGCCTTAACCAAACCAGGATGATCCCAAGGAACCCCTGGGCTGACCACCACAAGGTCTAAGGGTCCTATAGGATTGAACTCTTGCCCTAAATTAACCGTCACCGCGCTGTCTAAAGCTTGAATAGCAGACCGCAGGCAGGAAGAATCATTTCCATCCCACAAACTAACTGACCATCCCTTCGCTAGCAGCACCTTTGCTGCGGAGAACCCAGATTTTCCTAGCCCGACTACCGCTGCTTTTTGCATGGCCCCAAAAAATGCTTCTCCATAGACTAATGCCTGTTGGTACCTTACGGAAGAGGGGTGAAGTCCTTGTGCCTTTAAGATATCCCGGTATGGACGGTTTTTATCCAGACTAATTTTTTGGGTTTCACCACCATCTTGAGCAGGGTCACCACCATGACAGGGAGCCAGTGTAAGAAATATATCCCTCCCAGCAACGAACGGCTGACGGCTTTAGCAAGAGGCGTTTTTTCATAGCGGATTTGGCCCAGCGTCATGCCTAACGTGGGGATCAGCAAGCCCGGGATCACCAATGCCGTCAGCCGAGGTCCATGTCCCAAGAGGATCCCCAGTAGCAAGTCTGGAAGAGCCGCCAGGGGTAAAAGGTATTGAACGATAACGAAGTAGGAGAGCTGATCCCAGGTTTTAGACCAGCCCATAGCATTGCCCAATAGCGGTCGATAGTAATCCAAATAGCGTTGGGCTCCCCCTTCCGCCCAACGGCTTCTCTGTCGCCAGAGTCCCTTCCAAGTCGTCACCCCTTCTTCATAAACAGGCGGGGAGTCAACAAAGGCAATATCCCAGCCTGCCATATGCAATCTCAGCGTTTGGTCCAAGTCATCCGTGATCGTTTCTTCATTCCAGTTGCCAATCGCTTCCAAAGCTGTTCGACGGACAATTTGACCATTGCCTCTGAGTTCAGCTGCTCCTCCCACTGCCAAGCGTGCGGACTGAAAATAGGCATCCAGCATCATTTCCACCGCCTGTCCCTGGGTCCAAAAATTTTCCGAAGCATTACTAATCGCCTTACGGACCTGGAGGGCACCCACGGTAGGCTCTTTAAAGGCAGGAATCGTTTGACGAAAAAAGGACGGGTCTATCTGAGCATCGGCATCAAAAACGGCAATCAATTCTCCATGGGTCTGGGGAAGGATTTCATTCAAGGCCGCTGATTTTCCAGGTTTACTCTCTAGTTCCCGCAGGTGAACGTGGAGCTGCGGATATTGCTTTTGGTAGGCCTGTAAAATTTCTAGCGTGCGGTCTGTACCCCGGTCATCAATAACCCAGACTTCATAATCGGGATAATCCAAAGTACAAAGGTTTTCGACCAGTCGCCCGATCACTTGTTCTTCATTCTTAGCGGGAACCAGAATAGAAAGCTTGGGCCAGGGATTGGAGGTCTCGACGCTACGGCTGGGCGCAGGGATGAGGATCAGTTTCAGGATATAACCCAACAGGATGATTCCTAATCCCAGCGCACCCCAGAAGCCCTGCTCAAGAACATGAAGCAAGACGAGACAAGCCATTAATCCTAAAAGGGCAATCGCCATGCGCTTCTGACGAGAGCCCTGGGCTAATTGCTCAAAATCTGGAGTTCGTGGTGGAATCTCTGAAAGAGGAGGAGGGAATACCATGAAAGTACGCTACCACGACCACCAACGAAGACCCTAAGCGGGCATGTCATCCCAAAGCCTAGCAAGTTTCTTGCGCCATTGTTCGAGGACCAAAGCTCTCTGTTCCCCAGAAGCCTCTAGAGAACCAATCACCCCTTCTTCATAGAATCGATTGAGCGCTTGTATAGCGTCGTCCAGCGTTTTATTCTGATTCTTCAGTACTTGGACAATCTGTTCCATTCGGGTTTGAATTAATCCTTCAAAACACAAGTGGTACAACTCTTCTTTACACTCCTTGAGCTGAACCATGGCCGCAGAAAAATCTTCAGCCGTCAGGGTAGAAAAATGATGTTGAAACACTGCCCATAAAGCCTGTTCTTGAAAAGCGAATCGGACGGCCCCCGTCCAATCAAAGTTTGCTTCGAGCAGCTGCACCATGAGGGGTAAAGCGTCTAACTGAGGAACAACAGGGAGGAGAATGCGCACCCAGTCCTGAGGCTTATTGAGCAAGACCAAGAAGCGTAGGCCTTCAGAGTCAACCTGCCATTGGTCTACTTGAACTTGTTTAACCTGGCCTAACCTGGCAAGTAGCAATGTCATCTGTTCTAGCTTCATAAAAAACCTAAGCCTCTCAAGCCAGAGCTGGCCTCTAGTACTTTATGGTAGGCATTATCCAACTGATATTTTATAATTTTCTGAATTCTTGATAACTTTTAAAGTTTTGGACGTTCTATATGTATAGAAATCTAACATTTTATATTCTTCTCACTTTGTTAAAGACTGAACTCTTTTTATCTGCGGCTGATTAAAATCCGCCTCCACCAGACGATTGATATAGCTCGTCTGAGAATATCCAGCATCCAATCCAAGCGCTTTAGAATAGGCTTTTCGCGCCTCTTTTTTTTGTCCTAAAGCATCATAACCAATCGCCTGAGCAATCAGGGGATGGGGGTTTCGAGGTTCAAAGCGATGAGCTTGCTCCTGAGACGCTACCGCTTCTTGATAGCGTCCTTGACGGTCTAAACTAAGCCCTAGATTGAAATAAGCCGTACCATTTTTGGGATCCAAGTCCAATACTTTACGAGTACTGACTTCCGCCCTTTTTGGGTCTTCCAGAAAAAGGTACACCACTCCCAAAGCATTATGAGCTTCCAGATTATTCTTATCAAGCAAAACAGCTCTCTGCAAGGAGGTAGCTCCGGCTCGATGGTTTCCACTACGATGTTCGGCCCAACCTCGTAAGACCCAACCAGGAGCATACTCATTTTGCAGATCCGTCGCTTTTTCCTGGGCTTTAGCCGCTTCTGTCCACTGATTCTGTTTACCTAGGGCGACGCCTAATCCACGCCATGCTGCCCCCATTTGGGGATTAAGCTGTACCGCCTTTCGAAAGTTCGTTACGGCTTGAGCAGAGCGTTTTTTGGATAATGCCTGGCTACCTTGCTGAAAATACTGACTGGCGGTGGTGGGTGCCGCCATGGATACCATTTCAGGAGAACAGAGACTAACAAAAACCATAATCACCAGCAGACTACGCATAGCGGCAGCAGCCCTAATGATAGATAAATCCAGAAATGACAATACTCAAAGCCCAGAGCACCGCGATAGCCCCCAAAACAATACCTGCATTGGGACTACCTTTCCAGGAATAACTTTTCTCTTTCTTTTTCACTGCTCGTTCCCTAGGGGATGGTTTCCAGCTTAAATTATCTAAGTAGTATTCACAAAACCACTGTGCCCCCTCTCCTGATTCATAACGCCCGGATCGCTCTCCCTAATGGCGCATCTTGCGAGACGTGGACAAGTTAATTGCCGTTCATGCTGAGAATGAAGCTCGGATCAATGCACGCAAGGCTTTGTTTGCAGGACGAGAAGAACTGTTATCTCGCTGCGGTTGGAGTCCCTTTGAGGGTTGGTCTCTCACGGGTTGGCCACTGGTGACGATTGTGGCGGGTCAGCTTGCCTGGAAAGATGGAGCGATTCAGCCTGAGGTGCGGGATCAAGAATTGACGTTTAATGCTTAGCACTATTCAGGGTCTTTGGAGCGCTTGCGTCCTTTTGGAGGACGGCATAAATTCCTCCGACCTATGTGATATTGAGGGCATTACCCCTCTCTAGCAAACCCATATGCCTGTTTACCTCTACTACGGGGAAGATGCCTACGCTTTAGAAAACGCAGCCCATGCCCTGCGAAAGAAATGGGTGGATGCGGCTTGGGAGGCCTTTAACTATCAGCGGTTAGGAGCGGAAGCCGGACAAGAAGCCCTGAACATGGCGCTCACACCGGCTTTTGGACAAGGCGACCGCCTAATATGGCTAGAAAATGCCCAGATCTTACAGGGCTGTTCTGATGAGTTATACAAAGAATTGGAGCGTACCCTTCCCTTGCTGCCTCCAGAAAATCATTTGCTCTTTAGCATCGTTGGCAAACCAGACAAGCGGCTGAAGTCAACCAAGTTCATTGAGAAAATTGCTAAGACCCAAGAATTCACCTTAATTGCTAGTTGGAATGAAGAAGCCATTTTGCATCAAGTACAAGCGAAGGCCCAAGCAAAAGGATTAAGATTGAGCGCTGAGGCATCTGTTCTCTTAGCCGATGCCGTAGGTAATGATACTCGGTGCTTAGAAAATGAACTAGAGAAGCTTGCTTTATACACCAAAGATAGTGCAATCAATGGCTCCAATGAAGCCATTGTAGAAAAAGAAATAATAGAAAATTTGGTTCCTTCTACAGCACACAATAGTTTCCAACTCGCTTCCAGTATTCTTCAGGCAAAAACAGGGAGAGCCTTAGATATTTTACATGAGCTTTTAGGCCGAAATGAGCCTGCACTAAAGGTCAGCGCTGTATTAATCAGCCAGTTTAGAACCTGGACTTGGATCAAAGTCTTGAGTGAAAAAGGAGGAAAAGATCCCAAGGAAATTGCAGAAATGGCGGAGATTGGGAACCCTAAAAGAGTCTTCTTTCTACAGAAAGAAGTGAAGAGAGTCCAAACGAGGCAGCTGCTGAATACCCTTGAGGTACTCGTAGATTTAGAAGTCGCTCTTAAATCAGGGAATACTGCTAGAGAAGCTTTGGAAATTGCAGTAATTAGGCTCTGTAAAATATTGCAATAAACACCACCACTTTCGAAGAAGCCGCTATGATAAATCATGATTTAAGATGGTGAGGATATGAAAGAGTTGAAAGAAATAGAGTTTAATCAGCCTGTTGTCCCTCTTCATGTTTATCGTGAGTTGGCGACAGAAACCCAGTATCTTCGCAGACAGAACCAAAAATTGACGATTACCCAAGAGGAGTTAGAAGAGCAGAACCAAGCCTTTATGGATGAAATTCTTCGCCAAGAACAAGAAATCAGTCAGCTTAGTACTTATCAAAATTCCAGCAGCACGCCTCCTCAGCGTTCAGAGTCCTTTTTGCCAGCCTTGTGTCTGAAAGGTAAAAAGTCTCCGCCACAGGGACAGACGATGCGCACTGAATGGTTTATCCTTGTCGCGACCGTGCTTTTCTCTGGAGCATCAGGCTACGGAACCTTTTACTTTGTCCGAAATCTAGTTAATCCACTGCTCATGCGGTAGGCATTCTGTAAATTCCCTTACGGCCATTTGGTTTTTTTAGAAAGGGATGCTATTCTTCTTTAAGATTTTTGTAGTGTTCACTACATGAACTAAAAAGGGAGTGTCAGCGCTCGGAACTTATAGAAGAGGAGGCCCAAGTTGGCCAGAAGAAAAAGAAAAAGCCCTAGTCGTCTGCAGGGGAAGAGATTACTCGATTTAGTGCCCCGTTTCAAGTTGGATTGCGGTGAGGAGAAGTCTGTCACTGCGGCAAGACAATACATTCAGGAACGAGGGATTATTCCCCCCGCCCTCCTCTTGGTTCGCCGCAATGAACACACGATTGACCGATATTTTTGGGCGCAAAAGGGTTTGTTTTCTGCACA
>Ga0208716_1000401_pt1 | contig 18394 bp, 21 predicted proteins | sample NGESurdeep092012_8_FD_184482 | JGI IMG/M metagenome (GOLD analysis project Ga0208716, IMG submission 184482) | Arctic peat soil microbial communities from Barrow, Alaska - NGEE Surface sample 415-3 deep-092012 (SPAdes) | ecosystem: Environmental > Terrestrial > Soil > Wetlands > Peat ...
GGACTCGCCGGCACCAAGGACAAGCGACGTCAGCGGACAGCACAACAAGTTTCATCCACCCGTGGGCGATCCGCCAGGCCCATGAAAATCTCAGGGGGCAACATGCCCGCCGTTCATCGACGAGCGGGCGTGATCGTCGGCATTCGCAAGAAGTGCCGGCGATTCCGGCCGACTGGGCCACCTTCACCGATCACCATCACAGGGGGAACATCCAATGAGCTACCAGACACATCCATTTCGCGCGGCGATCCTGGCCACCGGCGCCGTGCTCGGCACCGCGCTGTCCAGCGTGCTGGTCGCGACGCCCGCCGGCGCCGTGCCGCCGCCAGCGCCCACGGTGACGTTCTCCAAGGGTGTCCTGACCATCACCGGCACTGACGCGGACGACGGCCTCGTCGTGGGCGCCAGCACCGCCGGCAGCACCACCCGCGGCACCGTCACCCTGAACGGCAAGGAGGTGTTGGGGGGAACCGTGCCGGTTCCCGACGTGTCCGTGATCAAAATCAACGGCGGTGGGGGCAACAACGTCCTGAAGTTCGACGAGAGCAGCGGCATCAAGCTGCCGCCCGGCGAATTCGTCGGCGGCGCCGGCCGGGACGCCATGACCGGCGGGTCCGGTGCCGACAGCTTCGTCGGGGCCGCCGGGATCGACCGGGTCGTCGGTGGTGCCGGCAACGACACCGTGTCATTGGGAGACGGCTCGGATCAGTTCACCTGGAATCCCGGTGACGGCAGCGACCACGTCGACGGCGACGCCGGCGCAGACGCCCTGCTGATCAACGGGTCCGCAGGCGACGACGTCTTCGATTCCAAGGTCACCGGCGGGCGAGCCTCGATCCGCCTGATTGCGCCGCCGTTCGACTCGGTGGACTTCGGCGGATTCGAGCAGCTGAAGGTCGATACCGGCAGCGGGGATGACGACGTCTTTGTCGCCGCGCTCCCCGTGACCGCCGCCACCCAGGTCCGGCTGAACCTCGGATCGCCGACCGGCAATGACCACGACTCCGTCACTGTTTCTCTGGGGGATGATTCCGAGAAGGTCAGGGCGATCGGCTCACGAACTGCCGGGATCACGGTTTCCGGCATGGCGGTGCCGGTGCTGATGAGCGGGACGGAAAAGCTCACCGTCGTCGGCGGGTTCGGCAACGACGTCATCGATGCCTCGAGGCTGGAAGCCGGCGCGGTGGACGAACTCACCCTGTTCGGCTATTCGAACAACGGACCCAAGAGCACCGGCCACGACACGCTGATCGGTAGCCCTGGCGACGACTTCCTGATCGGCTTCGACGACGGCGGCGACCGTATCGAGGGTCGAGGCGGGAATGACGAGCTGTTCGGCACCTCTGACAACGACCAGATGTTCGGCGGCGACGGCGACGACTTCCTCTCCGGCTTGGGCGGCACCGACGTCCTGGACGGCGGTCCGGGCGAGGACGTCATCTTCCCGTAGCACTTCCCGCGAATGACACAGAGGGCCGATTCTGCAGGGATCGGCCCCCTGTGACAGCACGATTTCCACGAGAGCCCGCGCCGAGCAGTCGCTTTCGAGCGCGCGTCGCCACAACAACGCCACGAGAGGACATCATGAGTACACCCACCGAGAGGCCCGGCGGCGACTCCGTCAGGCTGATCTTCACCTACGAGCAGGGCACGGTCCGGCTGGTCAGCCAGCACCGGGTCGACATCGCGGTCACCGGGTTCGACGCCGCGCAGCACGAGCGACCCGGCGACTTCGTTGAGGTTCGTGACGCCGCCGGCTCCAGCCTCACCAGGGTCCCGATCCACTCCGGCCTGGACACCAGCATGGAGGTCCTTCCGGAGGATCCCCGGGGTCAGATCGTCAGCGTCGAGGCACCGGAGCTCAAGCGGGTGTTCACCGTCGTGGTGCCGGCGCGCGACGCCGCGGAGAGTGTCGCCGTGGTGCGGATCGGCTCTGTCGACGGTGCCGGCGGTGTCGACAGTGCCACCGCGACGGCGGCGGGACTGGTCGCGAGCACCGGTACCGCAGACATTCCGGCCGTGACGGAACTGGCCAGCTTCGCGCTGGATCGGCCCGCCGGAGCGTCGTCATGACCGGCAACGACGGTGCCGTGATCGGCACCACGCAGATCTACGGGTCGGCGCCGCAGAACCGCGCGTTCAACCTGGTCATCCTCGCCGAGGGCTTCAAGGCCGACGAGCAGGACGACTTCAACGTCGCCGCCGACGCTGTCGTCGCGGAACTGGTGAAAACCGCTCCTTTCGACGACTTCACCCCCCTGATCAACGCCTTTCGGATCAACGTCAGCTCGACCGACTCCGGCGCCGACGACCCCACATCGACGGGCGGGACGGGCGCCGTCGTCAACACGTACTTCGACGCGACCTTCGGCGGTGACGGGAAGCTCCAGCGCTCGCTGACCTGCGACCAGCAGCGCGCTGTCTCCGTAGCGACCGCGCAGATTCCCGCCTTCACCGCCGTGATCGTCATGGTCAACTCGACGATCTACGGCGGCTCGGGGCAATTGGGGACGGCATCGGTTTTCTCGCTGCACCCCGGATACGAGGTGGGTGCGATGCACGAAATGGGGCACACCATTTTCGGGTTGGCCGACGAGTATTCCTGCGCGGCCTGCACTGGCGCGGAAGACACTGGCGGCACCCAGAATGTGCATGCCGACACGGAGCCTCCGCAACCCAACGTCACGATCAACCGGGATCGGAACACGCTCAAGTGGCGGTGGGCGGTCGAGGCCGCGACACCGATTCCCACGACGACGAACCCGGACTGCGCGACGGTCGACTCCCGGCCCAGCCCCTTCCCGGCCGGCACCGTCGGGCTCTTCGAGGGCGCCGACAAGTTCCACTGCAACGCCTTCCGGCCCCAGTTCGACTGCAAGATGCGCACCTTGGCCAGCCCCTTCTGTCGCGTCTGCCAACAGGTCATCCGCGACCGGCTCTTCCCGCTGAGCACCCTGGCGGCCCAGGGCCGGACCCCGCTGAGCGTGGTGGCCCGCGACTCGGTGCATCTGGATGTCTTCGCGGTGGCCTCCGACAGCCGGACGGTCACCGACTTCTGGGACATCAACACCGGCTGGGGCGGCTGGTCCCAGCTCTCCGGTGGTTCCACCTTCCCCGGCGGGACGGGCTCGCCGGTCACCTCCGTCAGCCGCGCGTGGGATCGGATCGACGCGTTCACCGTGGGCGGCGACGGTCACATCTGGACGGCCTGGTGGGGCAACCTCACCGGATGGTCGGCGTGGTCCCAGGTCGGAACGCTGACCGCCCGGCAGGGTTCGACGGTCACCGTCGTGGCCCGCGACGAGCACAGCATGGACCTGTTCACCACCGCGGCGGACGGGGCGATCATGTGGACATCGGCGGACTGGACCCGGGGCTGGGACGAGTGGTCGCACCTGTCCGGCGGGCACGCCGCCGCCGGCTCCGTCGTCACCGCCAACTCCCGCTGGTCAACCCACCTGGACGCATTCGCCGTCGGCACCGACAACCGGGTGTGGAGCGCCTGGTGGGACCAGGGCTCTGGCTGGTCCGACTGGTTCGAGGTCAGCCACCTGGTCGTCCGGCCGGAGTCCACCGTCACCGTGATCAACCGGGGGATGGATCTCGACCTGTTCACCACCGCCGCCGACCGACGGATCATGTCCACGACGTGGACCCAGTCCGCCGGCTGGGCCGGGTCCTGGTTCCACGTCGCCGGCGGGCGCGCCTCGGTCGGTTCGCCGGTCACCGCGATCGCGCGCATCCCCAGCCACATCGACCTGTTCGTGGTCGGCGAGGACAACCGCATCTACAGCACCCACTGGGACAGCGGTTTTCCCTGGGCGGAGGACTGGTTCGTCATCTCCGACGGCAACGCCTGGCCGGGTAGCCAGATCGCCGCCTCCGCCCGCTTCCCGCAGCGCCTGGACATCTTCGTGGTGGGTGGCGACTCAAAGGTCTACACCTCCGGATGGGATGGCGCGAACGGCTGGTCACGGTGGTTCGCTGTGGGGGTGACCTGACCGCCGTGCTGCGGGGCCCCGCAATCGAGTCGCCACTTTCGGTCCCTTCTCGTGCCTGGGCAGGACCGAATGTGGCGACTCGAGGGCCGTCAGGGGGAGTTGGTCTGCTCGACGGGCGAACTGCGAAGCTCGTGTTCGACTGCGCGGCGGATCCAGGAGGACAAGGACCGGTCGTCGGCCTCGGCGCGTCGACGGATCTCATCGAGGAGTTCTGGTGGGAAGCGGACAGGGACGATCGCCGACAGACGCGACGGCCGGCGCCGCGGAGGTCCCTGCGGCTGCTGGTTTCCCGGCCGGGCGTAGTACTCGTATTCCTGCTCAGGTGTCATCGGCGTGCTGTTGCTCATCGGTCCCTCCGGTACTGAGTAGCAAGTCCCTGGGTGGCCACGTAACAGCCGATCGGGCGGCAGCGGAGTGGATCGCCGTGACGTGACGGTGCCAGCAGCACCACCAACACCCGGCGGACACCTCAGCGCACATCAGCCAGTGCGCCGGGCGCTTCCGGCGGAGGACTTTGGGCCCTACTTCACTGACCGCCACGAGTTGACGATGGTTCCATGACTGGGCGCCAGCACGATCGGCCAGCAACGACAAGCGCCGGCGGCCGGCCCCGCCTGCAACCTCGCTGGTTCATCGTCGGGTTCTGGCACGCACACCGCGCGCTGTTACGAGCCACCCGAGGCCGGCTGGGGTTGTGGCGGCCGAAGCCAGACGGCTGGGGGACGCTGTGGCTCACCACCACCGGGCGGCGCAGCGGGCAGCCTCGACGGGTCGTCCTGGGCTACGTCGAGGACGGCGACAACCTGGTCACGATGGCCATGAACGGTTGGGGCGCCGCCGAGCCGGCCTGGTGGCTCAACCTGCAAGCGCATCCCGACGCGAGCGTTCGGACACGCGACGGTGTGCGTCACGTCCGCGCGCGTCGCGCACAGGGAGCGGAGCGGGAGCGGCTTTGGGCGCGGTGGGCCGAGATCGACAAGAACCTCGACGCGTACGCCGCGTTGCGGCCGGCGGAAACTGCCGTCGTGGTGTTCGAGCCGGCCCACTCCGCCAGCCCAGCAGGCGACGGGCAGTGATTGACGCACCCGCGGCCTGGCGAGAAAAGGTCCAGGCACGGGACTGACCGTTCCGGCTCGGTGTCGGACATCAACTGGGCGGACGACTCTCGCGCATCACGCGACCCAAAACGACCACTCGGCTCCATGCCCCATCATCGGTCGGTTCGCGGGAACCGGCGGGCCTCGAACCGATCGGCACCAAGCTTTAGTCGCCTTCCGCGGAGACAGCGGTGAGCACGCGCTTGAGGTCTGCGGCGAATCCAGGCAGCTGCTCCTGCGCGGTGGTATGCACGATGTCCAGATCGATCGACACCTTTCGACCAATGCCACAGCCTGGTCGGCCGCCTCGATCATCGGCTCCAGGGCAGACATCACGCCGCATACAGTGGCTGAGCCTCCGCCAGGACAGTTGCGCGCAGACGCTCGTGCAGCGCCGTTCGCGACAACAGGTCGACCCGTCGCCCGAAGAGCTCGGAGAGCTCGTCCGTCAGGTCCTCGATCTCCCAGCCGAGCCGCCGACCCGGCAGCAGGTCATACAAAATGTCCAGGTCACTGGACGGTCCCGCGGTTCCACGGGCCACCGAACCGAAGATCATCAATCGGGCGATGCCGTAGTGGGAGCAGACCGCGGCCAAGCGCCCCTGATCCACGATCCCTTCCGGCACTGTCACGATTCAAGGCTAAACCCAGCCACGGCCCGATGGCGGCGCGCGCTGGGAACCGTTCACGTTGGGCGTGGGTCCGGCCGGGAACTACGTGGCCGGGCTGGACCCGCAGCCAACGGCAGACCTGAAGGCGAACCGCGCCAGCCTGTTGCCGCCGGTCCGTTCGAGATCACGGTATGCGTGTGGACCGTGATCGGCCGTTTGACCAGGCATCACGTTCAGCGTTTGACAGCAACTCCAGACGGTCGGAAGGTTGTCCCAGCGGAATCCGACTGAAGACCCCAGGAGGGTGACCATGGGCAAAGTGGTGCATTTCGAGATCCCGGCCGATGACCTCGATCGCGCCAAGTCCTTCTACGGCACGGTTTTCGGCTGGCAGCTCTTCACCATGGAGATGCCCGGTGGTGGCGATTACACGAGCGCGACAACGACCGCGGTGGACGAAAAGACCATGACCCCAACGGAACCCGGTGCGATCAACGGCGGCCTGACGCGCCGCTATGAAGGCAATCCCTTCCCCGTCATCACCATCGACGTCGAGGACATCGAAGCTGCCCTGGCGCAGATCGAGTCGGCCGGCGGGTCGACGGTGACGCCGCGCACGGCGATCCCGGGCATGGGTGCGTTCGGCTACTTCAAGGACTCGGAGGGCAACATCATGGGACTGTGGGAGACCGCTCCGTCGGCGGGCTGAGGGCGGCCGCGCCGTACGGCCTGTCCGTCAGCCGGAATCCGGCTCGAGCAGAGCGGCGACCAGTGTCCGGGCAGTCCATTGCTCGAACCGATCCACGGAGTAGCCGGTCTGCCGGACCAGCAGGTCGTAGCTCTCGGGGCCCATGATGACCATCAGGGTGTCGATGGCGTCATCGCGGGTCATCCCGGTACGAAGGGCGGTGGTCGGCAGGCCGCTCAGCAATCCGGTCGCCCTGAACCGCCGGAGCCGGGAGAGTTCCTGCTGATCGGCCCGGACCTCGGGATCGACGGCGGCGGCATCCCGGTACAGCTGCCAACCGAGCGCGGCCCGCTCCGCTGTCGCCCTGAAGAAACCAGCCATTCCCCGGATGTAGGTCTGCGGGTCGGGGTCGTCGGGGAGGTTGGCCAGCAGCCGCGTCCGGGCCATCTCGGCCCAGGTGGCATCGGTCACCGCTGTCGGTGAGCCGCTCAGCCCCTGCTCCATGAAGGCGCGCAACAGTTTCCGTTTGCTGCCCCAGGCCAGGTACAGGGTCTGCAGGGAGACCCCGGCACGATCCGCGATGGCGGTCACCGTTGCGCCGGCGTAGCCACGCTCGGCGAAGAGCTCCCCCGCGGCAACGACCAGCAGCCGCTGAGTCTCCGCCCGGCTGGCGGCCCCGGCCTCCCGCTGCCGGGTCGTGCCGCGCGGCGGCGCCGGTTTCGCGGAGTCCTCCGGCGTCGTCGCGGGCGGATCCGCGGACGAGGGTCTGGACATCGGTGGAGCCTAGCTCTAAAGTGCCGCTCAAGCCAATTTGAGTGCCGCTTTAGAGGAAGCTCACGATGACCACAACTCGGCAGGTCACCACCTCGTCGCCGCGGAGCCCGTCTCGCCCGGCGACGAGCATCAAGGCTCGAATGACCGTCGTTCCGCGCGCGGTTCGATACGCCTGGGGTCAGATCCGGCGGCGCGTCTGGGTGCCCGTGACAATTGCCGATCCGCCGTCCGACGCCCTCGTCGAGTGGAACATCGCGGTGCCGATGCGGGACGGTGTCCTGCTGCGGATCAACGTGTTTCGGCCGGACGACGCCGACCGGCACCCGGTGCTGCTGTGCATGCACCCGTACGGCAAGGACGCGTTGCCCCGTAGGCGCCGGTTCCGGGCCGGCTACACGCCGTCGATCCAGTACCACCTGATGCAGACCGGTCCGGTGACACATTCGGCGTGGACCGGGTGGGAGGCGCCCGATCCGGCGTACTGGGTGCGGCGCGGGTACGTCGTCATCAACGCCGACCTGCGGGGCTGGGGAAAGTCCGACGGCGTCGCGGAGATATTCGCGGAGCAGGAAGGCCTGGACGGTCACGACCTGATCGAGTGGGCGGCCGTGCAGCCGTGGGGCAACGGGCGCGTCGGGATGTCCGGGGTGTCATACCTGGCGATGACCCAATGGGCCGCCGCGGCGACCCGACCGACGCATCTGGCTGCGATCTGCCCGTGGGAGGGCCTGACCGACCTCTACCGCGATTGCGGCAGGCCCGGCGGGGTCCGCGAGAACGGATTTCTCGTCATGTTTGCGAGCGGTCTTCGGGTCGCGGCGCACCATCGGGTCGACGTCCTCACGCAATCCCGTCGGCGGCCGGAATTCGACGAATGGTGGGCGGCAAAGAACCGATCGATCGAGAACATCGAGGTGCCGGCACTGGTCTGCGGCAGCTTCTCCGACCACAACCTGCACACCCGCGGGTCGTTCGAAGGTTTCCGGCGAATCGGCTCGCCGCAGAAATGGCTCTACACGCATCGCGGGCAGAAATGGGGAACCTATTACTCCGAAGAGGGGCTGAGAGTCCAGTCCGAGTTCTTCGACCATTTCCTGCGGGGTGAGGACACCGCGATCCTGGACACTCCCCCGGTTCGGATCGAGGTCCGGGACGACGCCGACACCGTCACCGCCGTCCGGCACACCGCCAGCTGGCCGCCACCCGACACCAATTGGCGCGCACTGTATCTGGATGCCCACGATGGCACGCTGCAGCCCGAGCCAACCCGCATCGCCGGCGAGCGCAGCTTCGATATTCGGCGCGGACATGTCAGCTTCACCTACCGCTTCGAGACCGATACAGAGATTGTCGGGCCGATGCTGCTGACGGTCCCGATTTCGGTGACCGGGACCGACGACATCTCGCTTTTCGCCGGTGTCCGGAAGTTCCGGGGCGGCCGGGAGATCGGGTTTCAGGGTTCCTACGGATTTCCGTTCGACCTGGTCACCCACGGAATGCTGGTCGCCTCGCACCGGCGCGTCGATCCCGACCGCTCATTGCCGTATCAGCCGTTCCACCCTTTTACCGAGCCGGAGCCGCTGAACCCGGGCCGGCCGGTGGAGCTGCAGATCGAGCTGTTGCCGTCCGCGACACTCTTCAGGGCCGGTGACGAATTGCGGCTCGATCTGCAGGGCCGTTGGTTCTTTTCCCGGAATCCGCTGGTCGGGCAATTCCCGCCCGCCTACGCGCCGACGGCCCGCACGGGCAGTTGCACCGTCCACACCGGCGGCGCGCACCACGCCATCCTGACCGTCCCGATCGCGGCACCAGACTGAAGTCTCGATGACCCCAAACGGAGGACCCGAGACACCACCGTCCGGACCACCGATCGACCGACCACGATCCGTCCCGCTCGCGAGAGATTTTTTCCAGCGCCGCGGCCGATCAACTCAGGAGGAAGTCATGACCAGCCACCCGATCCAGCCATCCGCACCGACCAGCACCGGGATCCGCCAGCGGACCGCAGCGATCCGGTTCCTGATCGCCGGCATCGTCCTGCTGGGCGTCGCCATCGTGAACCTGTTCGTCGTCGTCCGGGACTGGAGCACGGCGACGTCTTCCGGTTTCGTCGGCGACCACGCCATGCCCCTGGTTGGCGTTGTGATCGGTGCCGGGCTGGTGGTCACCGGCCTCGTCAAGTACTTCCGGCGCTGAGCCTTCGCTGGCGGTACATTTCCTTCCCCTACGAATCCTTCCCCTACGAAGAGGCCCATCTCGAGTGAAGGACGGGGCACGATGCGCAGCAATTGGTGCTGGCGCGACGGCCATCGCCGTAGCGCTGGCCGGATGCACCTCCAGCACCGGGACGAGCTCCGGCGCCACAAATAGCGCTCATCCTCGGGCTGGCGCTGGAGAAGATCACCGGCCAGGACCTCGCGACCGCCCTGCAGGAGAAGGTCCTCGGCCCGCTCGGCCTGGACAGCACCGGCGACCCCGGCGGCACCGCCGTCATCCCCGAGCCGGCCCTGCACGCCTTCAGCTCCGAGCGCCGGCAGTTCCTCGCCGTCCCGGCCGGCACCCCGTTCTACGAGGACTCGATCTTCTGGAACCCGTCCTGGACCTTCGCCCGCGGCGCCGTGCAGACCAACAACCTGCACGACCTCAGCGTCACCGCGGAGGCCATCAATTCCGGCAAGCTGCTGTCCGCCCAGTCATACGCGAAAATGGTGTCCACGGACCTACGGGGCAAGACAACCGCCGTTCCCGGCTGTGGCCCCGGGTGTTTCGTCCAACGCGTCGGCTACACCTTCGGTCTGGGCGTGGTGATCAGCGGCAACTGGCTGTTGCAGGACCCCCCTCATCTCCGGCGAATCCGCGGTCGAGGCCTACCTGCCGTCGCAGAAGGTGGGCATCGCGGTTGCCGTCACCTACGAACCCGAAGCCTTCGACGCCGCCACCGGCAGCTACGCCAACCTCGCCGACCAGCATCGCGGCAGATCGCCGTTGCGGTCGTCCCAGACGATTCGCCGCCGACAAAGTAGACCCAGTCCCGCCGGGCCGTGCCCGATCGGCGAGCAGTCCGCGCAGCGGAGTTCCTGGCCTTGGATGATCAAAGGTTCAGTCCATCTCAGGTTGGCCCGCAACCTGAAATGGCCACGAATCTTGATCACCAAGGGCGATGCCGGAGGCCCGAACAACAGGTCCGTCCATCACTCACCGGACCGCCATACCTGGGGACAACCGTGATGAGTCGGAGCGTCTACCCCGACGACCCGGCCTCCACGCTCCCCTTTGGCGTCGCCCCACAGATCACCCCGGGGTTTTCCTGCACACACCGATCCGCAGCATTCATGACCACGACGGACGGGGGTGATTATCAATGTTGCTTCGCGGAATGTGCAACGAGCCGAGCAGAATCAGGCCGTCGATTCGGCGGCCAAGGCTGCGGTGAAGGGTTTCTCGGATTCGTTGCGGCTCGACCTGCGGGGCTCCGGCGTGCGGGTGACCACCCTCTACCCGGGTCCGGTGAATACCCTGGGCACGGATTCGTCCGAGATCCTTCTGCAACCGGATGATGTCGCCGACATCGTCGGCAACATCCTGGCCGCGCCCGGCAGGATCGAGATCGGCGAGCTGTCGCTCGGCGCGGTTCGCTGAACGAGCAGGCCATCGGCCCGCAGAGGACAGTGATCGCATGTCGATCACGGTTCCGATTGCCGGGGACGAACGCCGGCGGATGTACCTGCTGACGACACTGACCTTCGTCACCGGGATGGTCGATGGCGTGGGATTCGTTGGCTTGGACCACGTTTTCGGCGGAACGGCGACCGGCAACATCCTCATCCTCGGCATGGCGCTGGGTGGCGGCGCCGACCTGCCGATCGTCGGGCCACTCGCGGCGCTGGTCACCTTCAGCCTGGGCGCAGTGGTGGCCGGCATGCTGCTGCGCGGGCACGCCGGCCGGGACTGGGTCGGCACGATCACCGCGATCCTGGTCGTCAATGCTGTGGTCCTGGCGGGCCTTGCCGTGTTGCTGGCGATCACCCAGGAGCGGTTCGACTCGACCGTGCAGGTGACGGTGTCGTCGGTCACCGCGCTGGTGATGGGTGCGCAAGCCATGATCGCTCGGCGGATGGCCGTTGCCGAGATGAACACCCTGGTGATCACGCTGTCGTTGGTCGCCTGGGTCGGTGAATCCCTGGTCCGGCCCGGGACCGGGATCTGGAACCGGCGCATCGTTGTCGTGCTCGTCCCTTTTCTGGGTGCCCTGGTCGGCGTCGCGCTCATGCGGGTGCACATCGGTGTTCCGATGGTGCTGGCCGCCGCGCTCGTCATGACGATCGCCGTGATCGGCCACCGGACGCCCCGGACAGGTCCGGGCGTCCATGTGCGACGCTGGATCTCATGAGCGGCGCAGCGTCGGAACCGGCGAACGGCGTCGTGACGGTGAGCGTGTCCTACCGGCTGGGATTCGACGGTTTCGGCTGGATCCAGGACGCGCCATAGAACCGGGGATGCTCGACTGGCTGCTGGCGCTGGAATGGGTTCGGGACAACATCTCCGCCGTCGGCGGGGACCGCCCCGGGTGACGATCGCGGGTCAGTCCGCGGGTGGCGGGGCGGTGCCACACTGCTCGCCGTCCCGCGCGCGGCGCACCTGTTCCACCGCGTCATCGCGTTGTCCTCACCGATCTCAGCGAAGAACACCGCAACCAGGGGCCGGTCCGATCCCGGGGCCGGTCTGCACCGCCGTGTCGCTGTGCCGCCCACAGCACCCGGGGCTACGAACCTGCCGGCACCGGCACCTCCACCCCGTGCCGGGCGACGAACCGGAACCGGTCGCCGCGGAACACCGAGCGTGTCCATTCGACGACGCGCCCATCGGCGTCCCGAGCCGTCCGGTGCACCAGCAGGATCGGCAGCCCGGTGTCCACCCCCAGCAACGACGCCTCCACCGGGTCGGCCAGGGCCGTCTCGACGATGTCCTCGACGGAGGCGAGTTGGATGCCGAAGACCTCGTCGAGGGTCCGGTACAGGGATCCGCGGAGCGCCAGCTGGTTGGCCAGATCCGGCAAAGGTCCGGGCAGGTTGGCGATCTCGTGGGCGATCGGCTCGTGCGCCGCGGTCCGCAGCCGTTCCAACCGATGGATCGGCGTCCCCAGCGCGACCTCGAGGTGGGAGCTCACCTCCTCGTCCGCGGGCTGTTCGTCGATCCGCAGCATCACGCTGCCCGGCCGCTGACCCTGCGCCTGCAGGTCCCCCGAGAACGAGGTGAGCTGGCGGACCTGCATGAGCTTGGGTTGCGCGACGAACGTGCCGCGACCCTGGGTGCGTTCCAGCCGGCCGTCGACCACCAGCTCGGCGATGGCCTGCCGCACCGTCGTCCGTGACGTCTCGAACCGCTCGGCCAGTTCCCGTTCCGTGTCCACCGCCGAGCCGGGAGCGAGATCCGCTATCAGCTCGAGGATCTCGTTCTTCACGCGGTAGTACTTGGGAACCCTCAGCACGGGGCTGGCCCCTTCGGTCCGACGGAAGCGAATGGTCTATGCCAATCAACCTAGCTCCATTGGCTTAGACCAATCAAGGGTTCGCGGTCGCCGGTCCACTGCGTACAAGTGTGATCCACGCCATAGTGAGCAGGCTCTTGACTCCCTCGATTGGTCTATGCCAATCTTCTCGTGGTTGGTCTATACCAATATACGGACTTGACGGAGCACCGCCCAGGCGGGTCGCGGCCGTCGCTCACCGACAGGCAGGCGTCGACCAGACGTGAAGGAGATGTTCATGGACATTGTCATTCCGGACGAGCGGCCCACCGGCCGACTTGTCGCCAGCTGTTCCGGTCCGACCGGCCACCACGGCAGCCGTTGGCACAGAACGGGCTTCCCGACGTCGCACCTGCGCACGTCCGGGGTCATCGAAAGGGTAGGCAGCTGCTGATGAGCAAGGCAACGGTGTCAGAAGAGAAGGTGACCGAGAAGAAGAAGTCGGGGTTGCGTATCCCCGGCTTCGCGCAGCTGCAGCGGTTGGGCAAGAGCCTCATGCTGCCCATCGCACTCCTGCCCGCCGCCGGCATTCTGCTGCGGCTGGGCCAGCCCGACCTGCTCGGCGGCATCAAGGCGCCGGTGATCGGCCCGTTCTTCGAGGCGATGAGCGCGGCGGGCGGCGCGATCTTCGCCCACCTGCCGCTGTTGTTCGCTATCGGCGTGGCCATCGGTTTCGCCAAGAAGGCCGACGGTTCCACCGCGCTGGCCGCGGCCGCCGGGTACCTGGTGATGGAAGCGGTCTTCAAGACCATGTCGCCGGTCGTGCTCGACGGCGTGCTGGATCAGCTCGGTGAGCAGGCGCAGATCAACTACAGCGTCTTCGGCGGCATCGCCGTCGGCCTGGTGACCGCATTGCTGTTCGATCGGTATCACACCATCCATTTGCCGTCGTATCTCGGCTTCTTCGGTGGGCGCAGATTCGTGCCGATCGCGGTGTCGGTCGCCAGCCTGATCCTGGCCTTCGCGTTGAGCTACTTCTACCCGATCTTCAACGCCGGCCTGACGTCGGTGGGCCAGTTCATCGGTGGCTCAGGGGCTTTCGGTGCGTTCACCTACGGTTTCGCCAACCGGATGCTCATCCCGGTCGGCCTGCACCACATCCTGAACACCTACATCTGGTTCATCTACGGCGACTATCAGACGCCGGCCGGCACCCTGGCCACCGGGGAGCTCACCAGGTTCGCGGCCGGCGACCCTGAGCGCGGGACTGCTGACGTCCGGCTTCTACCCGATCCTGATGTTCGGTCTCCCGGCGGCGGCCCTGGCCATGATCCAGCTCGCGAAGCCCCGCCAGAAGAAGCTGGCCATTGGCATCCTGGGCGCGGCGGGGCTGACCGCATTCCTCACCGGAGTGACCGAACCACTGGAGTTCGCGTTCATGTTCGTCGCGTTCCCGCTCTACGTGGTGCACGCCGTGCTCACCGGCCTGTCCCTGGCGATCGCGTACCAGCTCGACATCCACCTCGGGTTCTCGTTCTCCGCTGGCCTGATCGATCTGCTGCTCTACGGCACCGCACCCGCCGCCAAGAACATCCCGCTGCTGATCGTGATGGGTATCGCGTTCTTCCTCGTGTACTACTTCCTGTTCCGCTTCGTGATCAAGCGCTGGAACATGCGGACCCCGGGCCGCGAGCCGGAGGACGAGTTCGACGCGGAGCAGGCGGCCAACCTCACCGATGCCTCCGGTTCGGCGGGTGTGTCCGGCGGGGTTGCCACGACGGGCGGCGGGGTCGCGCTGGCGACAAGGCCGCTCGCCGACACCAAGGCCGAGCAACTGATAGCCGCCTTCGGTGGCCGGGACAACCTGGTCAACGTCGACGCGTGCATCACCCGCCTGCGGATGGAGGTCGCCGACAAGGGCAAGGTCGACAAGGTGCGGTTGAAGGCCCTGGGCGCCGCCGGTGTGATCGAGGTCGGCAACAACGTCCAAGCCATCTTCGGTACTCAGGCCGAGGCGCTGAAGAGCGACATCAACGACGCCCTCGACGGGCCAGCACCGATGCCGGCGGACGTCCCGGCAGTGGCCGAGCCCGCCGCAGCCGTCCCGAGCGCACCCGTCGAGGTCAGCCGAACCGGCACCACCACAGCCGTTCTCGCCCCGGTTCGCGGCCGTGCCGTGCCTCTCGCTCAGGTGCCGGACCCGACGTTCGCCCAGGGCATCGTCGGATTCGGCGCGGCGATCGACCCGCCCCGCGAGATCGTGGACGCGGTCGCACCGATCGCCGGCACCGTGCTGCAGATGCTGCCGCATGCCTACATCATCGTCAGCGCCGACAGCGTGGGCGTGCTGGTGCACCTGGGCCTGGATACCGTCGAGCTGAAGGGTGAGGGCTTCACCGCGCTCGTGGCGAAGGGTGACCACGTCGAGGCCGGCCAGAGCGTCATCACCTACGACGTGCCGGCGATCGTCGCGGCCGGCCGCAATCCGATCGTCCCCGTCGTCGTCATGGACAAGAAGCCGGAGGACATCACCCTTGACGACGTGATCACGGCCGGCGGTCAGCTGGCGGCCGAGCAGGAGCTGTTCGCCGTCAACAACTGAGCGGTCCTGTCCTGACGCCGCCGGATCTCAGCGATCCGGCGGCGTCGCGACACCCGTTTCCTCACAAGCACTGTTTGTCGACGATGAAGGAAAGACCAATGGAAATCGTGATTCTCCCCGATACCGCGGCGATCGGACGCCTCGCCGGGGACGCGATCGGGTCGTTGTTGGCGCGCAAACCCGATGCGGTGCTGGGCTTGGCGACGGGATCCTCACCGCTCGCGATCTACGACGAGCTGACCGCCCGCTGCGCCGACGGCACCGTGACGTTCGCTCAGGCATCGGGTTTCACCCTCGACGAGTACGTCGGGCTGCCGGCCGATCACCCCGAGTCGTACCGGAACGTGATCACCAAGGAGTTCGTATCACGGGTCGACTTCGCGCCGGGCGCCGTCAAGGGGCCGGACGGGCTGGCCGAGGACATCCCGTCGGCGTGCGCGTCCTACGAGTCCGCCATCGCGCAGGCGGGTGGGGTGGACCTGCAGATTCTCGGGATCGGCACCGAAGGGCACATCGGGTTCAACGAGCCCGGCTCCTCGCTGACGTCGCGGACCCGCATCAAGACGTTGACCCGGCAGACCCGGATCGACAACGCCCGGTTCTTCGGCGGCGACCTGGACGCGGTTCCCACGCACTGCCTGACCCAGGGGCTGGCCACCATCATGTCTGCTCGGCACGTGGTGCTGGTGGCGACCGGGTCGGGGAAGGCGGAGGCGGTGCACCACCTGGCCGAAGGCGCGGTCAGCGCGCTGTGGCCGGCCAGCATCCTGCAGCATCACCCGCACGCGACGGTGCTGCTGGACGCCGCGGCCGCTAGCCGGCTGCAGCTGGCCGACTACTACCGGGAGACGTACCTGGCCAAGCCGGCCTGGCAGGGCATCTGACCCTCGCAGTTCCGACCGTTCACCGTTTGCCGACCACGAGACTGCCGACACCATTAGGACGCCAGCATGTTGATCACCGCCGACACCGTCGTCACCGGCCGCGAGCTGTTGCGGCCGGGATGGATCGACGTCGAGGGTGCTGTGGTGCGAGCGGTGGGTGCGGGCGCCCCGCCGCGGCCGGCCGACCTCGAGCTGGGTGCGGTCACAGTCGTGCCGGGGTTCGTGGACATCCACGTGCACGGTGGTGGCGGCGGGGCGTTCCCGGCGGACCCGTCGGAGATGGAGGCTGCCACGGCGACCGCGATCGATCTGCACCGCCGGCACGGCACCACCACGATGATCGCCTCGCTGGTCACCGCCCATCCCGCCGAGCTGCTGGCCCAGGTGTCCGCGATGGCCGAACTGGTGCGGTCCGGCGTCGTCGCCGGGATCCATCTGGAGGGTCCCTGGCTGGCGGCGGAACGCTGCGGGGCCCACGAATTGTCGGCGCTGCGCGACCCGGACCCGGCCGAACTCGACCGGGTGCTCGCGGCGGGCGGCGGGACCATCCGGATGGTCACCCTGGCCCCGGAACGGACCGGTGGTCTGAAGGCGATCCGGCGGATCGTGGATGCCGGTGCGGTGGCCGCGGTCGGGCACACCGAGGCCACCTACGCGCAGGCCAGGGCGGCGGTCGACGCCGGGGCGACCGTGGCCACCCACCTGTTCAACGCGATGCGGCCGGTGCATCACCGTGAGCCCGGTCCCGTGCTCGCGTTGATGGAGGATCCGCGGGTGACCGTGGAACTGATCACCGACGGGGTGCATCTGCACCCGGCCCTGTACCGGGAGGTGAGCCGCAGCGTCGGAGCGGACCGGGTGGCGTTGGTGACCGACGCGATGGCCGCGGCCGGGATGGCCGACGGGGCCTACCGGCTCGGGTCGTTGGCCGTGGACGTCGTCGACGGGGTCGCCAGGGTGGCCGGGACGGACACCATCGCGGGCAGCACCGCGACGATGGACCACGTCTTCCGGTACGCGGTCGAGAACAGTGGGCTCCCGCGCGATGACGCGCTGCTGGCCGCGGTCCGGCAGTCGTCGGTCAACCCGGCCAGGACGTTGGGTTTGCCGGAGGCTGGGCTGGCTGTCGGTGCGGCCGCGGACCTGGTTGTCCTGGACGGCGGGCTGGCCGTGACTGGTGTGCTCCGCCATGGGGCGTGGGTCGTCCGGCCTGTCAGCGCCGGGTGAGGCGGTCGACGTCCGGTTAGGCCAAGGGACCGCCTGCGCCTACGAGGTGCGAGAGAATCGAGATTCAGGAACTCTATATCCGGACCTTGTCGCATTACATCCACCCGTAGTGCCTGTGCAGGGCACTCCCACCCGAAGGCAGCTGCTTAACGAGATGCGAGGCCACATTTGCTGGCGCACCGCCAGGTGGATAGAAGCTGAGGCGGTAGTCCAGGGACGCCACGGGATCCTTCGTCATAACCATTATCGATCCGGGCGGAATGTAGTCGTGCAACCGTTCGGGAATGGTCATGCGTATCTCTGATTTGCGTTCGTATTCAACGACATATAGTGGGTGCTGGTTCTTGTGCTTGAGCACCGCCCCCTTGGAGTCGTAGATGACTATCTCTACAATTGGTGCTGGGTCTAGATTCGGATAGGGGCTGTTGCCTGCACGTTTCGGCACTGACCATCCATTGAACGGGTAACCGAAGAAGACCGGGTCATCGTTGATAGCGCTCTTGCTGAGAAAAACTTCGCCGTTGTGGTGCGGCACCACTTCCATTACCAAGCTCTTAGGTGGGAATGCGAGATCTACGGTGGGCAGTACCACCGATTCAGCAGAGGTCACGGCCGAAACGGATGTCTCCGACGCCGAGGGCGCAATTGGGGGCTCGGGTAACCCTTTAGGTAGAACACCTGGTGATGGCGCAAGAATCCTCGCGGAAGCGCCGAAAGGACTTGGTATGCGAGTCGCTGAAAGCGAACCAGCCGCCGCGGTTCGGGCAGCCCGACGAGCGACCCGCTGCGTCGCCTCACTCGGGAGGTCACCCCGGACGTGCAGTGTACGAATTAGTGCAGGAGTTACGAGTTGGCAGAACGCGCTTGGGGTCTGCCACGAATCTAGTGCAGCGCGAACCTGGGCCAGAGCTGGATGTTGCGGTGACTGGAATTCGAAGGCAACGCCTAGTGTCCTGCGTCGGAGTTTCGTTCTCTATGTGGTAGACTTTGATCATGATGGGTCGACCAAAGGCGTTGTTGGAGTTGACATCTGACGAGAAGGA
>Ga0208716_1000403_pt1 | contig 18353 bp, 20 predicted proteins | sample NGESurdeep092012_8_FD_184482 | JGI IMG/M metagenome (GOLD analysis project Ga0208716, IMG submission 184482) | Arctic peat soil microbial communities from Barrow, Alaska - NGEE Surface sample 415-3 deep-092012 (SPAdes) | ecosystem: Environmental > Terrestrial > Soil > Wetlands > Peat ...
TTTCGAATCACTACCCACGATCCTAAGCAAGGACCATCTTGCTTTGGGCATCCAGCAAATGTTTTTTCAACATAGGCTCCACAACAGAACCCATGAGGTGATTCCAAGGTAAACAAGATAGGTCATTCCAGTTTTCGTGAACATAGAAATCCAGCGGTGGAATTTGGCCTTTTAGTTCTTTGAAGGCGCGCTTGAAACTTCCCAAAGAGCCTCCATATTCACGGGCTTTGAGAAGCACTTCTCCAACCCTGCGGTCCCCACGGGCAATCAAGGCTTGAATCACAGACCAACTGTAGCTTTCAGGCCGGAAATCTACCCCTTGTTTGTGTAAGGCTTTGGCTAAGTATTGGAGTTTCTTTTCTGCTTTAGCATCTACGCCATAGACCTGGAAAGGAGTATGGGCTTTGGGAACAAAAGTACTGCACCCAAAACTCAAACGAAACCGTTTGGCTTCTTTCTTAAGCGCTGTGAGCATGGCAATGGTGGCCTCCAAGTCTTCGGAAGTTTCACCAGGAACTCCAGCCATTCCATAAAGTTTCATCCCGGTTAATCCGCTATTCATCGCCGTATGGAGGGATTGATGGATTTCTTCGGTGGAGAGCTTTTTATTAATAATCTGACGCAATCGTTCTGACCCACTCTCGACGGCAATCGTTACGGACTTAGAACCACGTTTAGCAAGCGTCCTGGCAATTTTAGGCGTCAACGTATTCGCGCGCACCGAGGATACACTCAGATGGACTTCAGAAAATTCGTCTTGGTCCAGGTAATCGATTAGGGATTCAAATTCTGGATGTTGGGTGACCGAAGCTCCGAGTAAACCCAAACGAGGGGTAACTTTTAACCCTTCCTGAATGAGCGGAATGAGCGACCCTTCTAGCGAAGGAGTTCTAAACGGTAAGGTCAGATAACTGGCTAAACAAAAACGACACATCTCCGGACACGAACGGACTACTTCCACCATGAAGATGTTTTCCCAGGCGCTGTGCGCCGTGACCACGCTAGAAGAAGAAAGTTTATTTCCCCGATAGGTTTGTTTCTGGACCAGGCTGGGTGCTTGACTACTTGAAATAGAAACAACTGGACCGGTGGGAGATTCATAGTCCACTTCATAAAGGCTCGGGACATATAGACCAGGAATTTGGGCAAGCCTGAGCAGTTTCTGCTTACGGTCCAATCCCTTGAATTGCTGGAGGGCTTGCATGAAGGTGGGGACTAATTCTTCGCCATCGCCGAGGAGGAAGACATCGAGAAATAGAGAAAAAGGCTCTGGGTTAGCACTAAAAACGGGTCCCCCGCCAAAAACAATCGGTTCTTCTTCTCCTCGTTCTTCTGCCCGTAAGGTAATTCCCAAGTTTTCTAGTTGTGTAATCACATGGACAAAATCCAATTCCCAAGAAAATGAGAAACCTACTGCGTCCACCTGCGCAGGCAAAGGCTCATGAATATCGGTGAAAAGACGAGCGACCCGCACTCCGGGCAAGGAAGCAAGGAGCCGCCAAACTACTTGATAGCCCAGACTTGTGATACCGATGGTGTATTCATTGGGAAAAGCATAGATGACTTCTAAGACATCAGAACTACCCTGCCCATAGGTAGGTTCAAAAAGTACTTTTTCTTCCTGGAACAGATTGGTGTGCTGCATAGATAAACATGAGTAGCAATGAACTGTAGGTATGATCCGCTCCTGAAAGGAGAGCCATAGGCCAGTCTCACCGCCAGAGGATCTCCGCATGGTGTCGAATATGGTCTTCTACAAAGGTAGCAATGAAGTAGTAACCATGGTCATATCCCTCCTGGCGGCGCAATGTCAGTGATTGACCAACGGTGGCACAAGCTTCCTCGAACACCTCAGGCATCAATTGCGTTTCCAGAAAAGAGTCAGCCGTCCCTTGGTCAATCAGGATCGGTTGGGTGAATGGAGATTTTAGGATGAGCTCACTGGCATCATAGACCCGCCAGCTTTCTTGGTCTGCTCCCAAATAATGCGTAAAGGCTTTCTTGCCCCAAGGACACCGCATTGGGGCTGTAATCGGAGAGAACGCAGAAACCGAAGCATACAGCGCTGGATTTTTCAGCGCACAGACCAAGGCTCCATGTCCGCCCATGGAATGTCCAAAAATTCCTTGCCGTCCCTGCTTTACGGGAAAATGCTCCGCTATCAGTGCAGGTAATTCTTGGGTGACATAACTATACATGCGGTAGTGGGCACGCCAAGGTTCTTCGGTTGCATCTACATAAAAGCCTGCGCCTGTCCCAAAATCCCAGTCGGCATCGGCTCCTGGAATTCCTGTGTTGCGTGGGCTCGTATCCGTTGCCACCAGCATCACCCCATACTTGGCGGCAAACTGTTGTGCCCCCGCTTTGACCATGAAGTTCTCCTCGGTAGCAGTGAGTCCAGACAGGAAATAGAGTACGGGCACGGGCTCGGATTTTGCCTGAGGGGGTTCATACACCGCGAACTTCATTTCACCCTTACAGCTGGAAGAAAAGTGGCTGTAGAAACCAACGATGCCGCTAAAGCAAGCATGCTTGCTCACAAGATAGAGTCCAGACATATCGTTAAAACGTCACTACGGTACGAATGCCTTCGCCTTGGTGCATCAGGTCAAAGGCCCCATTGATGCGCTCCACAGGCATGATCTGAGTGATCAAATCATCGATATTGATCTTACCTTCCATATACCAATCCACGATTTTGGGCACCGCCGTCCGCCCTTTTGCGCCCCCGAAGGCGGTTCCTTTCCAAACACGGCCCGTCACCAGTTGGAAGGGACGAGTGCTAATTTCCTGCCCTGCCCCAGCTACCCCAACAATCACACTCACGCCCCAGCCCTTGTGACAGCACTCCAAAGCCTGACGCATCAGCTTGACATTCCCTACACATTCAAAGCTGTAATCAGCCCCACCTTTAGTCAGTTCTACCAGATGGGCCACCAAATCTCCCTCGACTTCCTTAGGGTTCACAAAATGTGTCATCCCTAGCTTTTCGGCCAAAACTCGTTTTTTTGGATTTAGGTCCACGCCCACGATCATACCGGCTCCGACCATACGGGCCGCTTGGATCACATTTAAGCCAATTCCACCCAAACCAAACACCACGACATTGGCCCCTGGCTCAACTTTAGCTGTATTTATCACAGCTCCAAGCCCGGTAGTGACCCCACAGCCTATATAGCAGACTTTCTCAAAAGGAGCATCTTCTCGAATTTTTGCCAGAGCGATCTCAGGCAGCACCGTGTAATTTGCGAAGGTGGAAGTGCCCATATAGTGATGAATCTTTTTACCAGCGAGGGAAAAGCGGCTCGTCCCATCGGGCATCAACCCTTGCCCCTGCGTCACCCGAATCGCCTGACAAAGATTGGTTTTGCCGCTCAGGCAATAGTCACAGTTACGACATTCTGGGATGTAGAGCGGAATTACATGATCTCCAGGTTTTAAAGACCGTACGCCGGGACCGACTTCAACCACAACGCCAGCCCCTTCGTGTCCCAAAATCGCAGGGAACAGACCTTCCGGGTCAGCTCCAGAGAGCGTAAAAGCATCGGTGTGGCAGATCCCTGTGGCTTTAATTTCAACCAGCACTTCCCCTTCTTTGGGACCTTCAAGCTGCACCGTTTCAATCTGCAAGGGTTTACCTGCTTCAAAGGCTATGGCTGCTTTCACGTCCATGCTGATACTCTCCGTGGATGGCCTGACTATCCCACATCGTTTGGGCCCTATCCGTGGTCTTAAGTATGATTTAGCTCTTTTTACCCATAATAAAAGGGGGCATAGCCCCCTCAAACCCTTTGTCTAACAAAACATAGGCTTAGTAGATTTCTTCTTCCTTGTGGGTTTCGATGACGCAATCACCTGTGGGGTAGGCCACGCAGGTCAAAACGTAACCAGCAGCAATCTGGTCATCGTCGAGGAAGGATTGGTCAGACTGGTCAGGGGCAGCCCCGCTTACCAGTTTGCCAGCGCAGGTAGAACAAGCACCCGCGCGGCATGAGAAGGGCAGGTCAATACCAGCTTCTTCGGCGGCGTCAAGAATGTACTTATCAGTGGCACACTCAATGGTTTTTTCGCCAGAAGGGGTTTTTAGCGTAACTTTTGCCATGCTGTTCGATTCTCCCGATTGGATAGTTAAGAAGTAGGGCTTTACACAAAGACTCAGCTTATATCAAAAAGCTACTCTGTGGCAGCTCTTGAAAGAGTAATCATTAAGACTTTATTAAGCGATCCAATCCGAATAAGTTTCTGAAAATCCCATCCGTGATTGTTTTAGGGGTGAACTTAAGAGCATTTGCCAAGAAAGGACCTCCCGAAAAAGCTTGATATCGGTCACGGGGATTTTCGTCGGCAAGGGCCTTCAAAATGAACGGAGCCACCCTTTCTGGCTCCCAAGCTTCACGGGTAAAGCTATCCATTTGAGCCTGCGTTTTCAGAGAAGCTTCTTTGTAGGGACCTTCCAGATAAGGCATGGACTGGTCACGGGCCACCTCAAAAAATTTTGTTTCCACGGGCCCTGGCTCCACGAGAGAGACCTGAATCCCAAAAGGAGCAAGTTCCATACGCAAACTATCACTAAGCCCTTCTAAGGCGAATTTACTGGCATGGTAGAGACCACTAAAGGGTAAAGCAATCAGGCCCGATAGGGAACTGATATTCACGATTCGGCCCTTACCCTGGACCCGCATCGTCGGGATCACTCTCTGGGTAAGGAGCAAGAGCCCGATCACATTCACTTCAAATTGACGGCGGATCGCTTCTTCGGTGAGCAATTCCAGGGGCCCATATTGGCCGTAGCCTGCGTTGTTGACCAAACCATCAATCCGCCCATAGTGCTCAAGCGTTTTGGCTACCAGATTTTCCAGGTCGGCCCCTTGAGTCATATCCGTGGGAACGACGAGGCTCTCTGCCCTCAGCTCTGCCGCGAGCTGCTCAAGTTTGTCGACACTTCGGGCGGCCAGCACGAGTCTTGCCCCTTGCGCGGCTAAAAGTTTGGCGGTAGCAGCTCCAATCCCCAGAGAAGCCCCGGTGATGATAATGACTTGGCCCGCAATTTTGTTTTGGCTCATGCGTCTCTATTTTTTTAGGATTTCTATTTTAACGAGTTGCCAGCGGAGTAAATTGGGCAGTGACAGCTTGAAGAACGAGTTCTAGACGCACTCCTCGCGATGCTTTAAAGAGTACCCGGTCTCCTGGCTTCAAATAGTCACGTAGCGCATGGGCCAGGGATTGATGATCAGGATGAATTGTCGATTCTACGCCGAAAGCTCCGGCTTGGATGGCCTCCCCATCGGCCCCACATTCCAAAATAAACAGATGGTCGAGGTCCAAGGCTTTTACATGGGCCCCTACTTGCTGGTGATAGTCCTTGGATCGTTCGCCCAATTCTTTCATTTGACCCAGAACGGCGATGTGTCGCTTACCCGGCGTTTGGGCCAAGACTTCTAAAACTGCTATGGTTGCCTCTGGCCCGGCATTGTAGGTTTCATCGAGAAAAATCAAGGGATCGCTTTCATCCGCAGGGTGTTGCAATGCCAACGTTCTACTGCGCCCACCGGGCAAAGTGAGCCCTTCTAGTCTTGCAGGGAGACTCGCTAAATCGATCCCTAAACCTCGATGGGCTACCGCCAGGGCTCCCAACAGATTCATGGCCTGATGCCGCCCGGCAAAGGGCAGCGGAAAAGGAATACCCTCCACCCAGAGCACATCATCCCGAAGCTCTCCCCGAAATTCGCCAGCTTCTAAGCCGAAGGTCAGCAAAGAGCGCCCTGCCAAAACTTTTTGAGCCGTTTGCCGTAAGAGCGGCTGTTCTCCATTCAAGACTGCCAAACCATCGGCAGGCAGCGTTTCTATGAGTTCACACTTGGCTTTAGCAATATTTTCTAAAGAACCCAAACGTTCTAAGTGGGCTGCGCCAACGCAGGTAATCAAGCCCATAGTCGGTCGGGCAATCATCCCTAGGGTATGAATTTCTCCTAAGGCCCGCATCCCCATTTCGATAACGGCATAGGCATGGCTATTATCCAAACCCAACAGGGTTTTTGGGACCCCAATTTCGTTATTTTCATTGGCTAAAGACTTGAGGGTCGCAGGGCCTAAAAGAGCAGACAGTAACTCTTTCGTAGAGGTTTTGCCCACAGAACCCGTAATTCCAATCACCGGGATCACAAATTGCTCACGCCACCATTGAGCTATCTGTTGATATACCGCACGCGTGTCTTCTACCAGAATATGAGGATAGGGCACGGGGATTTGACTAACGATCCCCACAGCACCTTGCGCCATCGCCTGGTCAATAAACTGATGTCCATCAAATTTTTCGCCCACCAGCGGAATAAAAAGTTCTCCAGGGCCTATTCCCCGTGAATCAGTGCGCACCGAAAACGTGCGCCTGGACCAATTCCCCTGAACAGAAGAACCTGTGAGAACGATTAGGTCCTCCAGTGTTAATAAGCACCCCATGAAATTGCCATCTGATTTGCTCAAATATCCTACACAGTTATTTGCTGCGAGATACAGGCTCTCAAATCACCCTATTCCTTACCGGAACGGCTCCAAGCTGAGGCTTGGAACAATTATATCTTCTGCAGAAACCTTAAATCAGGCTTATATTGGGCTTTCAGAAGCTATCCCCTGCGCTTACTGGCTGATAATAGAAAAAGTCTGTCCTCACTTGAGCACAGGCTATTCCCCGGAGAAACGCGAACGGTGGCCAGGCTGAAGGCAAAGACCTCTCTTTTAGAAGATTTCTTGGTAGCAGAACCCAGCCTGCGTCCCCAGATTTACTTCAAGAACTCTCTAACGGCGCTTTCCCACGCGATGGAAGACCAAATCCTCGCTATAGATAATCGCGATGATCCTCCGTTGGTGATTGCCAACTTCCAGAAAGAACGGTTTTACCGGATGGAAGCCCGCCGTTATCAGCGCATCAGCTCTCAAGCAGACCAAGTATTTATTCTGGCGGCTCCAGAAACTGAATTTTTTGGGGAAGATACCGATTGCCATTTAGTGCCTCTAGACCCGAAAGATCCGTTAGCGCAAGAATGGCATTTGATTATTCTCAGTCGCCGATATGCGGCGGTACTGGTATGCCGTGAAGAACCAGGGAAAGAAAGCTGGACAGAATATGGCCAAGATGCATTGCCTACTCTGGATCCGGCCCGTCGTTTCCGGGGGGTGTGGTCTTTTGAACGTCAGCTTACTTGGCGTGCGGCATCCTTGATTGTGCCCAAAATTCTGGCTTATCGTCCTGATTGTGCAGAAATTTTGGAAAATCACCCGATGCTCTCGCTCACTCCTGGCGGCCCTGCCCTGCTCGACCCCACCGTTTATACCGAGAGACTATTTAACTACTTGCAAGCGGGACAATACAAACTTGTCAAGACCATCAAAGTCATTCAAGGGCAAGAACGCAAAGAACGGTTGGTCAATCGGATCACGGGTATGGTCCGCAGTTCTCTGGACCCTCAAGTAGTCCTCCAGTTAGCGGTACAGGAATTGGGTGAAGCCCTCCATGCTTCCCGCTGCCTCCTCTATCAGCCTACGGGAAAAGGACATTACCTCATTCGCCAAGAATTTCGGGCAACTGATCTAGATAGTCTCTTAGAACAGGAGGATGAGCTTTCTCATAAATTCCTGATTGAGCTAGCCGTGCAGCGGAAACAAGTGGTTGCACTGGGGATGGATGACACAGGACGCAGGAATTACCCACCAGAAATTTCCGGAGCGTTAAGCGCGGAGCATCTGGTTTCGATCAAAGAGGAAATGCAAGCCCAGGGGGTGCGGTCCTGGCTGGTAGCTCCCGTCATTTTCCAAGACCAAAACCTTGGAGCCTTGAGTTTGCAACAGACCGATGGAGAAAGTCGGGTTTGGACGCTGGCCGAAATAGAGTTGGTCCGTGCGGTCGCAGACCAACTGGGTGTTGCGCTCATCCAAGCGGAAGCCTATCGCAGTTTGCAACAGCTCAACCAGCAATTAAAAAGCTTAGACAAAGCCCGCTCAGATCTGATTATGGTCACCACCCATGAACTGCGGACACCGCTGACGACCCTGAGGGTGTGCCTGGAAACCCTCCAAGAACATCCTGATATGGAGCCTTCCTTGCGTCAGCAATTTTTGGACACAGCGTTAGGAGATTCAGAGCGCCTCAGAGACTTGGTGGAAGATTTTCTGATCCTATCTCGGCTGGAAGCAGGCCGCGTTAGTTGGCAAATGGAAAAAACGGACCTCAAAGAATGTTTTAGCATCGCGGTGAGTAGCATGCACCGTCGAGAAGTCAGCATGGACCTCAAGCTGGATATTTCTGCTGATTTGCCAACCGTATGGGCAGACCGGGAGCGACTCACAGAAGTCTTGATCAAGCTTTTAGACAATGCTGTCAAGTTTTCCAAATCACCCCATACCATCGAAGTCTCTGCCAGAGCCATAGAAGGGGCGGTAGAACTCTGTGTTCGCGATTATGGCCGAGGTATTGAAGAAGACCGTCTCGCCATTATTTTTGATGCCTTTACACAAGCAGAAGCCGTAATGACCCGGACTACCGCTGGCTGTGGTTTGGGTTTGACCATCTGTCACCAAATCATCACCCAGCAAGGGGGACAGATTTGGGCAGAATCCGAAGGCTTAGGCAAAGGGAGCCGTTTCTACATCGTGCTTCCCACGGCTGAGGCGGATTTCCAAGAACGGGCGATGGCAAGATCCTAATGTTACGGTCGGTATGGGAACTTTGGATGGACGAAGCCCTCCGGGAAGCTCAAGCGTCCTCTCATCAGGGGGATGTACCCATAGGTGCTGTGTTACTGGATAGCCAAGGGAAGTTGATAGTGGCTGGGGGTAACCGCAGAGAACAAGACCATGATCCCTCCGCCCATGCAGAAATTGTAGTTTTACGAGCAGCCGGTCAGAAGTTGAAAAAATGGCGGTTTCCAGATGCCACCTTAATTGTGACTCTAGAGCCATGTGCCATGTGCGCAGGAGCTATTCTCCAAGCTAGGGTCAAACGCTTGGTCTACGGAGCCGATGACCCCAAAGCTGGAGCCGTAAGGACCGTAGCCAATCTCCCCGATAGCCCACTCTCCTTTCACCATCTGGAAGTTGTTGCAGGCATTCGAGAATCAGCTTGTCGGATATTACTTCAAGATTGGTTTAAAAATAACGTGCGCTGACCCTTAGTGTCATAGAAGAGACAGCATGGTTCAAGGCCCCAGATTGTAGGGCAACCCCCATTCATTCCCCTAACTAAAAAGGAGGGCTAACAAGCCCTCCTTCTAGATTACAGAATCAAGTCATCTTAGACAGCGACGGGCTTCTTAGTAGCCATGTCCAAATAGACTTTAGACATTTGCTCCAAGGTAATCTGTTTGATCTTGTCAGCGTGACCAGCAGAGCCAAACTCTTTGTATCGATCTTCGCAAACTTTCTGCATCGCCTTGGTGGAAGGAATCAGGAACTTGCGGGGATCAAATTCCTTGAGATCTTCGGAGAGCGCCTTACGGACGGCACCCGTGATGGCCAAGCGGTTGTCGGTATCAACATTGATCTTGCGGACACCGTTCTTGATCCCTTCTTGAATTTCTGCAACGGGTACACCCCAGGTCTGAGGCATAGCACCTCCGTACTGGTTAATGACATCTTGAAGTTCCTGAGGAACAGAGGAAGAACCGTGCATGACCAGATGGGTATTGGGGCAACGGCGGTGAATTTCGCGGACGCGGTCGATGGCTAAAATCGCACCATCTGGCTTACGGCTAAACTTATAGGCACCGTGGGAAGTACCGATAGCGATAGCCAAAGCATCAACGCCTGTCTTTTCCACAAAGTCTGCAGCCTGCTCGGGGTCAGTCAATAGCATGTCATGGGAAAGTGTTCCTTCAAAGCCATGACCGTCTTCTGCTTCACCAGCACCCGTCTCCAGAGAGCCTAAGCAACCCAACTCACCTTCTACGGATACGCCGAGGGCATGGGCTACTTCCACCACTCTTGAGGTGACATCTACGTTGTATTCATAGCTCGCAGGAGTCTTAGCGTCTGCTTCCAGAGAGCCATCCATCATCACGGAGCTAAAGCCTTGCTTCATCGCTGAATAGCAGGTGGCTGGGCTATTGCCGTGGTCTTGGTGCATGACCAGAGGGATATCTGGATAGGTTTCCACTGCTGCCAAAATCAAGTGCCGGAGAAAGGCATCACCAGCGTATTTACGAGCGCCACGAGAAGCCTGGAGGATGACGGGGCTATTGACTAAGCGAGCCGCCTCCATAATCGCCAGAATCTGTTCTAAGTTGTTCACGTTGAATGCTGGAATACCATAGCCGTTTTCAGCGGCATGGTCTAGCACCACTCTAAGGGGTACAAGCGCCATTAAAGACCTCCTAGTCCTATCTGTCCTGAGCTTGGTTTAATCTTAGGCTATTTTTAAGCTTTTATAAGTCATCGATATTACAGAGCCCCAAAAGTATTCACAATCATGCCATTCATAAATGCTCTGGATGACGCCCTATGTTAGGTTTGTAGCCAACATTTGTCTTACATACCAGAAAAATGGCTCTCGTCCTCTACAACACCCTCAGCCGGCACAAAGAACTATTTGAACCACACACCCCAGGGCTGGTAAAAATGTACGTCTGCGGGGTCACGGTCTATGACCTCTCCCATTTAGGGCATGGACGGGCTTATATCGTGTGGGATACCGTGCGGCGCTATTTGGCGTGGCGTGGCTACTACGTTACCTATGTCCAAAATTTCACGGACATTGACGACAAAATCATCAGGCGTGCCCAAGAGGAAAACCGCGACTGGCGCGAGGTCGTCGAAACTAACATCAAAGCCTATTGGGAAGATATGGAGGCTCTGAATATCCTTAAACCAGATGTCACCCCACGCGCCACCGAGTATTTGCCAGACATTAGCGCCTTCATTCAAGGGTTGGTCGATAAAGAGTATGCGTATAGAGCCAAGGGCGATGTGTACTATCGCGTCCGTAAGTTCCCTGGTTATGGAAAGCTGTCTGGCAAAAATCCAGACCAATTACGCAGTGGGGCTAGTACACGGGTAGAAGAACAGCAGACAGCCCAAAAAGAAGATCCCCTAGATTTTGCGCTATGGAAGGATGCTAAGCCAGGAGAACCCAGCTTTGAGTCCCCTTTTGGCTCTGGTCGCCCCGGATGGCATATTGAATGCTCTGCTATGGTCCAAAAATGCCTGGGGGATTCGATTGATATTCACGCTGGGGGCGAAGATTTACAGTTTCCCCACCATGAAAATGAGATTGCTCAGTCAGAGGCAATGACGGGTAAGCCTTTAGCTAAATACTGGATGCATAACGGCTTCATCCGGATCAATAGCGAAAAAATGTCCAAGTCTTTGGGCAACTTCACCACGATTCGCGAACTCATCAAACACTATGACCCTATGGCTTTTCGGCTTTTTATCCTTCAGACCCATTACCGTGCTCCGATTGACTTCACAGATACAGCCCTAGAAGCTGCCGCTAAAGGTTGGGAAACAATTCGGGATGCTTTGCTCTTTGGCGAGCAGGAATTTTCCGGAATGTTCTCCGATTCATCACTATCTTCCTATCGAGAACGTTTTCAAGAAGTGATGGATGATGACTTCAATACGTCCGAAGCATTAGCCTTGCTATTTGAATTAGCAAAACCTTTGGTGAAGGTGCGCAATGTCAAAGTACACGGTGGCACTGTTGAAAACCCAGAAGGTTTGATGCAGGAATGGCAGACGCTGAAAGAACTGGCGGGAGTGCTTGGCTTAATAAAAGTCACTAATATTAATATTTCTGGCCCATCTACCTCGAGTTTGTTCTTGAAATTTGACGATGACATCAAAGAACAAATAGCCCTACGCAGCAAAGCCAAAGCAGAGAAGAACTTTGCCGAAGCGGACCGTATTCGTAATGAGCTAAAAGCTCAAGGCATTGTTCTGATTGATAAAAAAGGTGCGGATGGAAATTTAGAGACTATTTGGCATCGAGAAGAAGATCCCACCGCCTTGTCGGCACATGTACATTAGCTACGCTTACAGCTTGCTGGGGGCTAGCTTCTCGGCTGCGCCTGCCGGACACGCTTAGCGCCTGCCGGACACGGGACCTCCCCTTACCAAGGGGAGGATGGGAGGGGTTAATCATTTCACCCTTATCTCATATTTTCGAATTAGTATATGGAGACAAATCAACAAATTCATCGAACTCCTAGGTAGGCATCTAACCTTATGGCATTCAATCCGCTTGCTTTAGGCCATCCTTTGATTGGTCTGACGACTGTAGCAATCGCAGGAACTGCGGCATTTTATGGTTGGCGTTATCGTCAAGCACGGCTAAGCAAAGGAGCCGATAGACCCAGTCCTCCCAAAATCTTAGCCCTTCAACAGAGACACCAGCAGCTTGGCTATGTCCTGATTGGCCTGAGTATTGTTTCTTTGATCGGAGGTACTGTCATTACAGAAATCTTGGAGAAACAAATACCAAAGCTAGAAGACATTCTAGATGGAACCCCTCATGAAACCGCCGCTAGAGTGCTGGTCGTCCTCGTCATTGCCAGTGCCGTCGTGATTCTCGGGTTCCGCCGTAAACCATGGGCACGCCCTGTCCACCTTGCGCTTAATGGTGCCGTTATGTTGCTGCTCACCCTCCAACTACTTTCAGGGTTGGGGATCATTGGTAAGGTGCTTCAGGGCTAGCCCCAACTCAAGACCAGCGATGGTCTACCATCAATCCTTTAGATTCCCAACGCGCCTCCAAAGATTTCTGGAGAGAGAGGGCCTTTCGCAAGGAACGAATGATTTCATGTACCTCGGCCAAACTTTCAGGGTCTCGTTTGGAGACGGCATCGACAGTTATTCTTTCCAGTAACGTGAGCAGGGTCTTGTAGAGGATGTGCGCTGGAGTAGGAACGAACATACGTTTATGGATTCCTGAGGAGGAGGTTGAGAACGGCTTGTTTGGGATCCGTTTGGGTGACGAGCGATTCTCCGACCAGGACAGCCCGTACGCCTTGTTTAGCAAGGAACACGAGGTCTTCAGGGTGGTGAATGCCTGACTCGGAGACTACGAGGATATCTCTTTTCTGAAGAATTTCCCTCCGTTGATCCATCAGTTGTTTGGTGGTGTGGAGGTCCACGGTGAAATCTTCTAAATTACGGTTATTAATACCCAGCAAATCTAGGTCTTCTAACGCCAAGGCTCGATCTAATTCCTCCAAATCATGAACTTCTACAAGGACCGCCATGCCCAGACTACGAGTAATTTTACCCAGGTATTTGAGGTCTTGGTCTGAGAGGGCTGCCACAATCAGTAAAATGGCGTCAGCCCCATAACAGCGGGCTTTATATATCTGATAGGGACTGAGTATGAAGTCTTTACACAGCGTAGGCAATGGTACAGCCTCACGGACACGCGCTAAGTTTTCAAAACTGCCCTGAAAAAAGTTTTGGTCGGTAAGGACCGAAAGAGCATCGGCTCCTCCTAAGCCATAGGCTATGGCAATTTCAACAGCATCAAAGTCTTCGCGCAAAAGTCCCTTACTCGGAGAAGCTTTTTTTACTTCAGCAATCAAGGCGATGGGATGGGGACATTTTACTAAAGCCCCTCTAAAATCTTGTATAGGCGGTGCGACTTGGAGCTGTTTCTGAAGGCGATGGAGGGGGAAAGACTCCCGTTCTTTTTCGATTTCTCCATCCTTGTACCAAACAATCTGTTCCAAGATGTTCTGGGGCTGGTCTTCTTTCGGGAGATTTAGCTGAAAGGTCAAACGCTCAACGGCAATAGAGGGGTAGGAAGGACGACGACGAATTTTCATGGACTAATTATGACCTGTGGCTTAGGCAAATGGACATACACTACTGCATATGCCTAAAGCCATTCTTCTAGATGCGGTGGGAACCCTGATTCATCCTATGGAGCCTGTGGGAGAGACCTATGCCCGTATCGCCCGCTTCTATGGCATTGAACGAGACGCGACCACGCTAGACCAACAATTTGCAGCCGTCTTTCCCTCTCTTCCCAGAGTTGCCTATAGAATGCATGCCCCTGCTCAGTGGGAATTCGCGGAAAAAGAATGGTGGTGCACATTGGTAAAAGCGGTTTTCAAAGAAGAATTTGCCGATTTTGATTCATTTTTTGAAGAAGTCTGGCAGTACTATGACACTCCACAAGCTTGGAGCCTCTATCCTGAAGTCCCTGCAGTACTAGAACAATGGCAACGACAAGAAGTACAACTAGCGGTAGTTTCCAACTTTGATAAACGCTTGATCCATGTTTTGGAAGGGCTGAATTTGGAGCATTTCTTCAGTGCGATCATCCATTCTTCTCTAGCAGGAGCTGCTAAGCCCGATTCCAAAATATTTAGAACCTGTTTAAACCTGCTGGGAATGAAAGCTAATGAAGTTTTGCATGTGGGGGATTCTTGGCAGGATGACGTAATGGGCGCTCTGGGCGCCGGTCTTCCTGTTGCTTGGGTTAAGCGAGATGGGGCTCAACTGGATCAGCTCCCTCCGGGAGTCCGATGTGTGACTGAATTGGCAGGAATACACCTATAAATGCTTCAATAGAAAGGGCAGATTTTTAGATAGTTCAAAAACATGTTTTATAAAACAGTAACTTTGGCTATAATTCGTACCTAATTCGGTGTTGGAGTGTGGGTGATGAGTTCTGAGCCAATCACTAAAAATATTGTGTCCTGGACTGCTCAAGAAGTAGCCCAGTTGGCTTCTCGTTTGGAAGCTGATGAATACACTACTATTTTTGACTCTCTTAAAGACTGGGAGCAACTCAAGCGGCTCCAATACATCCGCCCTGACCTTGTAAAACCCTACGTACATCTTCTAGAACTGGAGGAAGACGAAGACTAGAGAACACTTAGGTATTGTTCTTCTAAAAGGTAAGCACCTCGATCAAACCGGACTGCCCAATAGCCTCCGGGCTTGCGGTCAAGGATCACGCCTATGGAACCAACGGGAACTATAGTGGCAGGTTTCATAATTGGCATCGGCTCTGCTGTCTTGAGATAGGGCGGACTCGCTATTAAACGAACTGAGTCGCCAACTTGGAAAATCATTAGAATCTCCCTTTACAAAAATCAGTACATGATACACACTCGATTCACTACAAAACCATATGGAACAGCCCACCTCGCCACAGACCAGCCAGAATAAGCTGGAACGCCATCTCCTCGACTGTAACATCGTCAGCAAAGAGGAGCTTTCCTTAGCGCATAAATTCCAAAAGAGGGAGCGCGGCCCGCTTCTCATGATCCTATGGAAACTGAACTTTATCTCTTCTGCCCAGTTTGATGCGCTTATCGATTGGGGCGCAAGCGCTTAAATAATCAAATTAGCACTTAAAGTTTTTCTGCTCTTTTATCCAGCCAGGTGCGTAACTGGGCTTTCCCAGAGACATAGGGCGCAAAGTGGTAATGCTCTGCCAAAAGCCACAGCACTAAGGCGGTATGGAACAAAAAAGTCACCGTGGTCCAAATTAGGGACGTTAAGGCCGCAAACGGTGGACGTATTGACTGACAGATTACATAGACCAAAGATGGCGGAAAGACAATTAGTACTCCGCCGATAATCCAGAGAACTAATGTGAGGTCTAGGTCATCCCGATGGACGGCTTGCCAGGAGCGCCCATTCCAACGCCAGTTTAGAGGCTGGGAACTATCTTCGACACGGACTGTATTTTCTTCGAGATTAGCTGTAAAAATATGCCGACAGAAGTTACAGGAAAATGCCTCCGTCATCAGCAACGCGGAGAGGTCACCATGCCTGCAAATAGGACAGGGGTAGACATCTCGATAGTCAAGGGTTGTTTTTGAGATAGGAGCACTCATAGAATTTATGTTCGTGTTTTATATGCCTACTCCAAGATTCCCTATTTTTTCTACGGAGCGTTCGTTTTTTCACGATTCTTTAAGGCTATTGTGCCACTTCAAAAGGACGCCACCCCAAAGGCTGCAATAAGTCCCAAACCACGGGAAGAGAAAGGCCCACTACATTGGTGTAACACCCTTCTATGGCATCAACTAAAAGGGCTCCATAACCTTGAATCGCGTAGGCTCCTGCCTTATCCATGGGCTCTTGGGTGGCTATGTAGTCAGAAATTTCTTGGGGACTGAGAGCCCGCAGGTGAACTTTGCTGGTCTGGACATGGGTTTTTTGAGCATGGCTATCCTTCCCGTAAACCAGAGCGATGCCTGTGTAAACTTCATGCCACCGACCTTGAATTTCAGTCAGCATGGCATGGGCCTCTTGGGCATCTCCTGGTTTCCCTAGGATCTTTTGGTCTAGGACAACAAGCGTATCAGCACCGAGTACGGTCCTTTCTGGATAGCGATGGGCAACTTCTAAGGCTTTACCCAAAGCCTGCTCTCTTACCAGTTGGGCTGGAGGGATACCAGGGTGGTTATTTTCTTCATACAGGCTGGGAACTACCTCAAAAGGGATTCCTGCCTGTGTAAGAAGTTCTTTGCGCCTTGGAGAGTTGGAGGCAAGAATCAAGAGTAAAAGCATAGGAAAGATAAATATTTGGCTCTAGGGGACTGCATAGTTAAGATACAGTCAGAAAGTCCAAGGGAAGAACGTCATGGTACCGTACAACCTGTTGCATACGAAAGTGGAATCAGTTATTGTGCTAATCACTACTTTATACCTTTCCTTTTAGAGCTGTTAGTACGGTATCTTCCCATTCTTGGCTCCATTTCCCGTTCGCCATCTTGGCTCTAATTTGCAAGATATTATGAGCCCCTTCTCTAGTCCATTGCATTTTTCTTTTCCGCTTATGTCTTGCATTGATCAGTGAGTCAACGTGGGATTATACATCTTGCTTTGTGGCTTTTTGTCCATTTTCGTAAGAATTCTTGCGGCCACCCAATTAATCCGCAAGCTCCTAAGTCTCTTCCTTGGCTATCACTTTTTAACACCTTGACTTGGATAAAAGATACTTACCTTTTCTTACTGAAAAAAAAGATCAAAGACGGATTATTGAGTTATCAGAGCAATCTACAGTTAGGACAAAAACCTAAATGAGATTGCGAACACTTTTCTTAACAATGGAGAACGAATATGGGACTCGGCGAAGAAGGGCAAGGCGATCTTTGATTTCGCATAGCCCCCAAAGCTGGAGTTCGGCGAGCGAGTTTTACAGCAGTAGTTTTTTCAATGGAGAGTGCAAATGAAAGCGGTCTTGAGGTCAATTTTACTTTTGTTAAGTTTTACTGGTACTCAAGTTAAAGCTCAACAGTATGCAGACCAGACTCATGATGAGTACATCCCAGTCAAAATCTATAAGAATGATTTTGATAAAATTGAAAGAGAAAGAAGCTTTAGTGCCGGAACTTCTACTAATCAAGCGAATCTAAACAAGTCTTTCAGAACAAACGCTCAAGATAATCATACTAATATTCAAGAAGATAGTTATCCAATAAGAGCTTCTCAAGATAGTATAAATCAAAGTTTTGGAGCAGTGGTTGCTCGCGAAGCGGCTTGCCAAAGTGAGAGATATCTCCCGCAAGCATCTTGTACACCTTCTCGTTCTTGTATACTTACGGGACGTTCTCCAGCAAGTTACCCGAGACCTTATCCTAGCAGCCAGCCTACTACAGGTGGTGCAGTAGGTAGAATTGTAAGCGGAGTCCTCGATTTATTTAGGAGATGAAAAATGAGGGCGAGAGCTCTCTTATCGGGGGACAGTAAGGATTCTGGTAAAAAAACACAGATTACAGAAAGCAGGGAAAAATAAGCGGTGCCAACCGCAAATAGTTCTGTTTGAGTGTTTGAATTGAATTCAGATCGGCTCGATATCACGAGAACAGAAATCGGCGATCAGTGCTTTTGCTCATCAAGTACAACCACTCGGTTGCCAATTTATTGGCATTTCATACATCAGCGACTATGACCAAGGCCTTGCATCAAATGCAGCAGGAGGGGCATGTCATCGACATGGCGGCATTGGCGACTTTCAGTCCGTACTATATTTGGGCACATCAATCCCTTCGGGAGGTATGCGGTCAACAAGGGCCGATTGCTGGATCCGTTGGAACATTATATAAACATCGGGTTTCCGCCAGAAGATGTCACATTTCTACTGGAACAGTATTTCCCTAAACAAAGGCTTGACGTAGACCCTGTGAGAAGAGCCAGAGTGATTATGCCGCCGCGATCGCCCTCTCTAGAGTTTTTTAATACATGCATCATTACAGACTTAACAAAGGCAAATCGAGAGCTTGAAGATTGACGGAATCCACATTTTTAGAACAATTATCAAGGGTGATAGCTACAAGTTTGCCTTGATCGTCATAATCCAGGATTAGGTCATCCGTAATTGCATCGGTAGAAGTAACAGGCTTAATGGTTAGCTC